>Ga0256842_1000026_pt1 | contig 108987 bp, 117 predicted proteins | sample 4559240metaG_FD_185973 | JGI IMG/M metagenome (GOLD analysis project Ga0256842, IMG submission 185973) | Hydrothermal vent microbial communities from Guaymas Basin, Mexico - 4559-240 | ecosystem: Environmental > Aquatic > Marine > Hydrothermal vents | place: Mexico: Guaymas Basin | collected... | reverse complement strand
GAGACAGGGAAAACATGTTCCCGATCCTCGCCGACGCGAACCTCCCCGAGAACTACGCCTTCGTCCCCAACAGGGTAGACGTGATCTACGAGGACGTGGCCCAGAGGAACCAGATAGAGATCTTCGTGAAGAACGCGAACTTCTTTGGCTGCGACCGAGGCCTCATCATGCTCAAGACCAAGGCCATCTCCGCCAGGGAGAGGCCAAGGAGGATCCTCAGGGAGGCCCAGAGGAGGCTCGGCGAGTTCGGCTTCGAGGTGCTGGAGGCCCTGGACCTAAGGGACGTCAAGGGGGGCCACTATGCGGTCTTCGCCTCTCGTTAGATATTGGTCCCTCTACGTCCCAATCCTCGTTGGGCTTGCATATTACGCACTCCTGGCCTTAATCCTCCCGAAAAGGGCCTCCATCGCCCTCATGTCCCTCTTCCCCGCCTCCTTCATCCCCCCCGTGGGGAAGAACGCAATCCTTCCCGCGGTTTACGCCGTGGTGTCGAGAGAGCTTGGGGAGCCGATGGCGGCTGTGATTGTCGCGGTAACTAGCATCATCATAGACCTCCTGATGGGAGCGTACGTGACCCTGAACTTCGACTACCTGAAAAAGGTCCCAAAACTGGGAAAAGCTATTGAGGCCGGGACCAGGAAGCTCGAGATCATCTTCCACAGGGGGACCATGAGGAAGATCACGTTCTCCTTCCTCGTCCTCTTCGTTATGGTTCCCATCTCGGGCACAGGCGCCGTTTGGGCCTCAGTTCTCGGTAGGCTGATGGGCTTTAGGCCAAGAATGGTCCTCACCGCAGTATTCCTCGGATCCTCCATACTCAATGCTATGATCATATCCACCGTCCTGGTCGGGGAGGCATTGCGCATGGACATCGAACTACTGGTCGTCATCCTCTTTGTAGCCTTCCTTCTCATAACGGTGATAGGGGGTGCTGTGGTTTGGAAAAGGTTGTCGTCACAGGGGGAGCCGGCTTCATAGGCTCGAGATTGGCCAAGGCCCTATTGAACCGGGGCTATGAAGTACTGGTCATCGACAACCTCTCCAGGGGTGGCCCATACTCGGTGCCCGATGGGGCTAGGTTGTGGGTGGCAGACATATCCAGAAGTCCGATCTGGGACGCATTTGAGGGTGCGAGGGTAGTCTACCACCTGGCTGCCAACATAATAGTCAGGGAAGGAATCTTCGACCCACACGTGCATTTTCGCAACAACGTCTTGGGAACCAAAAGGGTTCTCGACGCCGCCGTTTCCGCCGGGACGGAGGTGGTTGTCTTCGCCTCCTCCTCGGCGGTGTACGGGGATCCTGGGCCAGGAACCGTGAAGGAGGGTACGCCCCCTAGACCCGTCTCTCAGTACGGGGCGTCCAAGCTTGCCGGGGAGGCGTTGGTGGGCGCCTACGAGAGCATCTACGGCCTGAGGACGTACTCCCTGAGGCTGGCTAACGTAGTGGGGCCGGGGGCCCTCTCCGGGGTGGTGGTCGACCTGACCAGGAGGGCCCTGAAGGGGGGCGATCTGAGGATCCTCGGGGACGGGGGGCAGCGTAGGAGCTTCGTTCACGTGGACGACGTGGTCTCCGCGATGATCCACGTGGCGGAGCAGGCCCCCGAGACAGGGGTCTACAACGTCGGGCCGGGCGACTCCCTAACGGTCCTCGAGGTGGCCGGGATCGTCATGGACGAGCTGGGTGTGAGACTTCCCGTTAGGACCACCGGCGGCATGGTGGGCTGGAGGGGGGACGTGAGATCCGTGGTCCTGGACGTCTCGAAGCTCAGGTCTACCGGATGGTCCCCGAGGTACGACTCGGAGGGGGCCGTAAGGTCCACCGTCAGATGGTTAAAGGAACTTCAGGACAAACCAGAATAGGCCCACGGCGGCGACCGGGAGGATCCCCAGGGCCACAAGGCCCACCAGTCTCTTGTTGGAGAACCTAAGGAGGAGGATCTTGTTCAGGGTGCTGATGGTGGAGGCCAGGAGTATGGCACCGGCGGCGTAGTGGGGGTCCATGTGTCCCGTGTAGACCAAAGACGCCATGGACGCCGTAACAGCGCCGCTGGAGACCAGGCCGCCCAGGGAGACCAAGTAGCTCAGGCCACCGGATAGCCTGTTGAGCGCATAAACCAAGGCGTTGAAGGCCGCGAAGAGGCACCCGAAGCTGAGGGCCGACTTAAGGGCAAAGGGGCTCTCTAGCCTGATCTCCCCAATGCCCTCGGAGACCGCCCCCCAGCTGTGGAGGAGGGCAGCGAGGACCACGTCCACCACGAGCATGGAGCCCAGCGGTAGGACCAGGAGGCGGAAGACCGTCAGCTTAGGGTCCGAGATGGCGGCAATCACGATGTTCCTTATGAGCATGGAGGCGTTGGCCAGCATGACGGGAGACACGTACACCCTGACGTTCCCCGAGGCCCTGCTGAGCTCCCCGAGGGAGATGACCGTCGCCTCCGAGTTGACGAGGCCTCCGAGGATCCCCACCAGCGGGAGGCTCCTGCCGGGCCTGAGGAGCCTCAGGGCGACGTAGGAGACGAAGGAGATGGAGGATATGATGACCACGATGATCAGGATCCAATATACGTCCAGGATCTGGCCCCTCCCTATCACGGGGAGGTCACCCACGTACTCCACCAGCGGCAGGAGGATGAGGGCAATGGCGAGGAACTCCAGCGCCCCCAGGAGCTCCGAGGCCGTGAGGCCCCGGGCAAGGACGTGGAGTCGCTCCTTCCCCAGGAGGAAGACGGTGGTGAGGATCCCCAGCGTGCTGGACTCGATGAGCTTCCCGAAGCCCGCAAGGAGGCCCACGAAGTAGGTGAGGGTGAACGCAATAGGGGTCGTGAAGCCGTAGAAGCCCTGCTCCCTCCTTATCCATATGAGCATCACCACCAGGAGGGTGAATCCCAGGATCGAGGCCGCGAGGGAGAGGGCCTCTCCCGTGAAGATGTAGAGGAGAGACGAGGTGGCCCCCAGGAGGGATGTGAGGGTGAAGGTCCTGATGCCGGCGACCCTCTCCTTCTCCTCGCCGTGCCTCTCCCTCTCGATGCCCACCACCGAGCCTAGGGCGGCGGCGAGGAGGAGTCTGAGGACCACCTCGTAGCTCTCCGGCTGCATAGGGGATGAATCATCATTTAACCAATATTACCTTTCCCTCAGCGTGTTCAAGATCATCTGCTCAGACGGAAGGGCCAGGACCGGCATCATCTCCCACCGGGGCAGGAGGCTCGAGACCCCGGCCTTCGCAGCGGTCGCCACCTCCGGATTCCTGAAGGCGATCCCTCCCTGCGCGGGGCGGGAGCTGGGATTAGAGGCACTCATAACGAACTCGATCCACCACCTCATCGCCGGGACCGTCGAGCAGCTGGGAGGTCTGCTGCACAAAATACACGGCATTTGGCTCTTCTCCGACTCAGGGGGATTCCAGATCGTCAGGAAGGGCTTCGAGGTGAGGATCCTCGAGGAAGGCCTCGAGTTCCCCGGCATGACCATAACGCCCAAGAGATCCTTGGAGGTCCAGGAAAGGCTGGGTGTCGATGCGGCCTTCCAGCTGGACTACTGTCCGCCATACGGCGCGAGCTACGGAGAAGCGGCGCGGTCCGCAGAACTCACCCTAGCGTGGGCCAGGGAGTTCCTATCAGGGGAGAGCACCGTCCTCAGGTACGCCGTCGTTCAGGGTGGTTTGTACAGGGACCTCAGGTACAGGCACGCCAGGGCACTGGCCAAGCTCGGGCCCGACGGCATCGGAATCGGCGGCCTCGCGGTCGGCGAACCCCCAAGCCTCACACACAGGATAGCCAGGGCGACGGTCCAGACCCTGCCGGAGGAGCTGCCTAGGCACTTCCTGGGCCTCGGTACCCCGCTGGACGTCCTAGAGGCCGTGTCCTACGGCGTGGACACCTTCGACTCCGCATACCCCACGAGGAACGCGAGACACGGCATGGTGCTCTCCTCCAGGGGCTACGTAGACGTCTCTAAGGCACGGGCCAGGAGGGGGGAACCCGTAAACCCCACCCTGGGGCCCGTAGGGGAGATCCCGCTCGAGGCCCTTCACTCCCTGTACAAGAAGGACTTCATGGCCGCAGTCCCTCTGCTGACGGAGATAAATCTTAGGGCAATGGGCAGATTGATGGCCCTGGCCCGTAAGGCCATCTGCAAGGGGGAGCTGGAAGAGCTCATATCGGCATTCAGAACCTCGGATCCGGGGGCCTGGGAATTTTACTGAAGGAGCAGTTATGGATCCGTGACCCTCAGGCCATCGGACTTCGGCGTCGACGCAATCGTACTCTTCAACCAGGGTTCCTGGGTCATGGATCCCTCCTTCTTCGTCGAGACGGGCATCGAGGCATGGCCCGTGGAGGGGTCCGCGGCCGTCTTCTTCGAAGAAGGGTTCAAGGTCATAACTACCAAACTAGAGGAGGAGGCCGTGAGGAGGTACGTGGACGACGTGGTCCTGCACAAGGGCAACCTCAGGGAGATCCTAACGGAGATGCTTAAGGAATGCAAGAGGGTGGGGATAAACGGGAGGTACCTCTCAGCCTGGGCCATGAAAAGGTACCTGCCCGACGGGAAGGAGTACGTGGACCTCACCGAGGAGCTGGCCAAAAGGAGGATCGCAAAAGGGGAGGAAGAAGTAGGGAAGATCAGGAGGGCTGTGGATGCGGCCATCGAGGGCTTCCTGGATGCCCTCAAAGAGCTCAGGGAGGGCATGACGGAGTGCCAGTTCGCCGGCATCCTCAACGCCTCCATGATGGAGGCGGGAGCCCAGGACAGGGCCTTCTTAACCATTGTCGCATTCGGCGAGAACTCGGCGCTCCCGCACCACACATGCTCTAGGAGGAGGCTGAGGAAAGGCGACATAGTGCTTGTGGACTTCGGGGCCAGGGTCGGGATCTACAACTCCGACCTCACTAGGACCTTCTTCTTCGGGGAGGCCATGGGCGTCCTCGCCGAGGCATGGGAGCTCGTCGAGAAGGCCGTGGAGAGGGTGCTCGAGGAGGGTAGGGCAGGGATGTCGGGTAGAGAGCTGGACTCCCTGGCCAGGGAGCTCATAGACTCCGATCCCCGCTTCAAGGGGAAATTCATACACTCCCTAGGGCACTGCCTGGGGGTTGAGGTCCACGACCCCTGCTCCATCTCCGGCAGGTCGGAGGAGCCCCTCCCCGAGGGCGCGGTCTTCACGGTCGAGCCCGGGATTTACCTCCCCGGGATCGGGGGTGTGAGGCTGGAGGAGGACGTCGTGGCGAGGGAGGGGCACCTCGAGGTCTTATCGGGGCGCCTACCCAGGCTCAGGACGCTGGCGGAATACCTCTGAGAGGGCCGAGATCACCTCCTCGGGCGGCGCCTTGGCCCTGAGTCCGGCAGCGTGCCGATGTCCCCCGGCGTGCCAGCCCTTCTTCCTCGAGAGGATCCTCAGTGGTGCGTCGAGCTCGGGACCGACGCTCCTCAGACTCCCGACGACTAGGTCCCCCCTCCTCTCCAAGGCCACGCCCACCAGACGACGGGAGTACCTCAAGGCGTAAGTGGCCGCGTGGCCCAGGCTGCCAGGGGGATCCAAGACCCACCCGATGCCGCCCGCCACGGCAACGTTCTTCCTCACCCAGTCCCTGAGAGTCTCGTTCTTCTCGGCCTCCCTCGAAGCCCTTTCCACGAGCCAGCGGAGCGATGAGGGTCTCCCATTGACGGAGAGGTGCGAGACCAGCTCCCTCTTGAGTCCGTACTCCCTCCTGGAGCCCTCCAGGCCGAGGGCCAGGATTCCCGCCTCGTAGTATATCTCCCTCTTGTCCCAGTACCTCATCCTCCCCTGCGCCCAGGGGGTTAGGTCCATGTAATCCACTATGGCCCCGTAGAGGGCTACCCTGTCCATATCCCCGTGTCCCAGCATTGTCCTGAACGTGAGCTCCGAGGCGCTCACACCTTCCTCGTGTACCATCTCGAACCCTACCCTCCCTAGGGCCGGGAGCGGGTGGTGGTCGATGTAAACGACCCTCGATCCCCGCCTCACCAACTCGTTAAGAAAATCCACCAGCTCGGTACGGTGGAGCTCGGTGATCGCGATGTCCAGGATGTAGATCTCATCGTGGATGCCCAGCTCCCTGAGGTCCCCGTAGAGGCCTGCGGGGTGCGAGAAAAAGACCTTCGCCCTGGGACGAATGTGCTTTACGAGCGATGCAGACACGACACCGTCCCCGTCCCCGTGGGCCACGATTAGGGTCTCCACACCAATTTATGCCTGGATCTCTTTTGTAAGACGTGCGCGAGTTGGCGAGGCGGCTGATCTCCTTCTCCGAGGAGCTCCTCAGGCCTGAGGACGACGTATCCTGGATAGCGATGCTCTCGGCCGTGAAGAACTACCTCAAGACCCTGGAGAGGTACGGGAAGATAAGGGACTCCTATGCGAGGGAGTACGCCTTCGAGAGGGATTTCATCCTGAGGCACCTCAGGAAGGGTGCGCGGCACCTAGACGTGGGGGCTGGCTACGGTAGGTTCCTACGGGTGTTCCGGGAAGCTGGTGTTGAGCTGACCCTAGTGGACCCAGACCCCGTGATGAGGGCCATCCTGGAGGCCCAGGGGGCGGTTGCCATCGACGCCAGGGCATCTTCCCTCCCCTTCGGTGACGGCTCCTTCGACTCCCTCTCCATGACCTGGGTGCTTCACGACCTGCCAGAGGGGGAGAGGAGGCCCTCCCTGCGCGAGTGCTTCAGGGTGCTGAGAAAGGGGGGCGTCTTCATATCATTTGAGCCGTTCATGGAGGGACACGATCCCTCCTACATCGCGCGATTCGTCAGGGAGAACGGGAGGATCCTTGAGCTCGTAATCTCCCAGTCCGCCGGGAGTAGGGGGTCCAGGAGGGTCCAGTACCTGGCGGGGGTGAAGGCATGATCGAGGTCGACGGCGCCCACGGCGAAGGGGGAGGGCAGATCCTCAGGACTGCAGTGGCCCTATCGGCCCTCTACGGGGAGCCAGTGAGAGTGTTCAACATAAGGGCGAAGCGGAGGAACCCAGGGCTCAGGCCGCAGCACCTGAACGCGGTGAGGGCCGTTGCCCTGATCTCCGGGGCCAGGGTGGAGGGGCTCCGCGTGGGCTCCAGGGAGGTCGTCTTCTGGCCCGGTAGGCCCAGGAGGGGCAGGTTCAACATAGATGTCGGAACGGCGGGAAGCGTGACGCTCATCCTGCAGGCCGTCCTGCCCGTGGCCCTCGAGGTAGGGGGCGTGGAGCTCAGGCTCAGGGGCGGGACAGACGTCCCCTGGTCCCCCACCGTGGACTACTTCCGCTTCGTGTTCCTAGAGCTGCTGAGGATGCACGGGGCGGAGATTGAGGTGGAGCTCCTGGAGAGGGGGCACTATCCAGTTGGAGGAGGGATGGTAAGGGTCTTCGTAGGGGGTTGGGCCGCGGAAAAAAGATTCGAGCTGGAGGAAAGGGGTGAGATCCTCTCCGTCGAGGGCGTCGCCCACGTGTCCAACCTGCCCGAGGACATCGCAAGGAGGATGAAACACTCTGCCCTGAGGATCCTCATGGACCTCATGCCCAAGATAAGGACCGAGGTCTGGGGGAGGCGGAACCCCAGGGACCGTGGGGCGGGCATAGCGCTCTGGGCGAGGACCGAGAGGAGCGTCCTGGGAAGCGACGCGCTGGGGGCCAAGGGGGTTCCGGCGGAGAGGGTGGGCACGGAGGCCGCGGAGAAGCTCAAGGCAGAACTCTCCGGGCCCGGCGCCGTGGACGCCCACGCCTCGGACATGCTCCTGCCCTACCTGGCCAGGAACGGGGGCACCGTCGCGGCGGGCGTCCTAACGTCCCACGCCGAGACCATGGTCTGGCTCTTGTCCCTCTTCGGGCACGAAATAAGGGTGGATAAGGGGGAGAAGGTTGTCTTCAGGGCCTGATCACGGTGGCTCGTAGAGCCTGTCCCAGAGCCTCTGAGCGACCTTCCTGGCCTCCTCCATGACCTTTGCCTCGTCGACGGTCTTGAGGACCCTGTCCTCGACCACGATCCTGCCGTCCACGACGACGGTGCGGACGTGCGAGGAATCCATGCCGAAGATGAAGTGACCGGGGAAGTTGCCCTCGTCCATCGGGGTATACGGGTCGTAGTCCAGGACGACGAGGTCCGCGAAGGCCCCCTCCTTTATGACGCCCACGGGCCTCGGAAAGTAGGCGGCCGCCAGCTCCGCGTTGTTCGCGTAGAGCATCCTGAGGACGTCCGGCGCTGGCATGACCCTTGGATCCGCGAGGTGTAGCTTGTGAAGCACGTACGCCACCTTGGCCTCCCTGAACATGTCCATGGTGAAGCCGTCCGTCCCCAGCTTCGGCCTGAGGCCCAGCTGCATCGCCCTGACGACCGGCGCGACGCCAACGGCGTTGTTCATGTTGCTCTCAGGGTTGTGGACGCAGTGGGTCCCGGTGTCCCTGAGAATCATTAGTTCCCTGTCATTCGCGTGGACGCAGTGGACGGCAATGGTCTTTGGCCCCAGGATCCCGTGGGCGTGGAGCCTCTCTATGACCCTCCTGCCGGACTTCCTGAGGGAGTCCATGAGGTCCTCTATGCCCTCGGCGGCGTGGATGTGGAAGCCGGTGTCCAGGCCCTCCGCCGCCTCGACGCACCTCTCCAGGGTCTCGTCGCTGAGGGTGAGCTGGGCGTGGAGCCCGAAGGAACCGGTTATGAACTCATCCCCCTTGTGGGCCTTTATGAATTCCACGTTCTCCCTGATGCCCTCCAGGGCCCTCTCCTCCCCGTCCCTGTCGGAGACCTCATAGGCTATGTTGGCCCTGACGCCGACCCTGCGGAAGGCCTCCTCCAGCCTGGACAGGCTCCCCCTGATGTGGTAGGGGGACGCGTGGTGGTCGAACATGAGGGTAGTTCCGTGCTTTACCGCCTCTATGGCTGTGACCAGGCCGCTGTAGTACGTGTCCTCCAGCGTCAGGCGCTTGTCCAGGTGCCACCAGATCTGCTCAAGGATCTCGACGAACCTGGTGGGGCTGGCCCTGAAGGGCGCCCCGCGGGCGAAGGCCCCGTAGGCGTGACAGTGGGCGCAGATGAGGCCGGGGAGGACTACGCCCCTAGGGTAGTCGAGCACCTCGTGCCCCGGGTTCCCCCTCAGTACCTCCTCCCTCGGCCCAACCTGCCTCACGACGTTGTCCTCGATGAGGACGGCACCGTCCCTGACGATCTTCGTCGCCGCCGGATCGACAACGACGTACCTGCCTGTTACGATCATGTTTTAGCAATGGTTGCGGGTCCTTTTATCCGTTTCAGCACCGAATTGAGCCTCCTCCAGGGGAAGTACTCCTGGGCCGAGATCCTGGGAACCAGCGCCATCAGGACCGATTTCTCCGAGAACTCGACCCTGTCCATGAGCCCCATGGAGTAGAAGCCTATCGCTCCCTCGGCCCTCGAGACCTCGTACCCCAGCTTCTCCTTCATGATGCTCCCGACCTCCTTCCCCTTCAGCGCCTTGATGGTCACGGCCCTCGGGTACTCGAAGCCGGGGCTGCTGCCTAGGGTGACGTAGCCGATCCTGTCGGCGATGGCCGTCACCTGGACGTCTACCCACAGGTCGGAGCCCGCCAGGCGTACGAGGCCGGCCTCGGGCCCGACGGAGTAGTCCACGTCCCCCAGGGCCTTGGCCGCCCTCAGGAGCGCGCCCGCCATCACCTCCTCCCCCACGGGCTCGGGGGGGATGCCGGTATCGACGGGTCTCTCGAGGAGCTCCACCTCGACCCCCTTGAGGAAGCGGGAGAAGGCCCTCCTCACGGACCTCACCTTCACGGGGTTGTCGGAGGCGACCGCTACCCTCACGGGCCTGAGCCTCCTGCCCTCCCTGTCCACGAGGCCCCACTCCAGCATCCTGGAGCTCAGGGGGAGGCCGCCCTCCTCCAGGATCAGGGGGATCCTCACCAGCTCCATGGGCCTCAGGCCGGCCGCCCTCCTAAGGGCGTTGATCTCCTTCCCGACCCTGTACGTCTCCGGGCTCACGACGAGGACCCTAATATCGGGGTCCGCCACCGCCGGTCCATACCTGTCCTCCAAAGGGATGATCTCGAAGTCCTCTTTCAGGCCCCTCAGGAACTCCCTGACCCTCTCGGCCCTCTCCTCGTAGGGCCTCACGCGGTAGGGCTTGAACTTCTGCGCGAACTCGGTGGTGGTGACCCCCACCAGGAGCTTCCCCGGCCTGGAGGCGGCGACGCCCAACAGGATCTCATGGGCCCTGTGGAAGCGCTGGAAGGTCCCCGCGACGGCTACCTTCAATTCGGCATTACCATCATTATTAGCGTTAAAGTAGGTTGATGGGCGTGAGGATCCTCCTTGCCACCGAGTGGGGGAGCACCACCTCCGGCCTCCTCTCCCTCGGGGGAGGCGTGGTGACCCACGTTGCGGAGCTGGCCTCCCACCTCTCCCGAATGGGCCACGAGGTCTCCGTCCTCGCCGGGAGGGGAGACTACCTCAGGTCGCGGGGGTTCAGGGTCATCGGCCTCCCCGGGCCCGAGGATCCGATGACGAACCTCAATCTGAGCCCCTTCCTCAGGAGGAAAATCTCCGACCTCCTAAAGGAGGAGGAGCCAGACGTGGTGCACGGGCACCACATCTTCTCTAGGATCCCGACCAATGCCGTGATCTCCGCTTCGAGGCTGGGGATGCGCTCGCTCCTCACCACCCACACTAGCCTCGAACTCGGACTGGAGATCGTAGCCAGGTTCGCGGGCATCGTCCCGTGGGTGAGGAGGGCGCTCGGGGCCTCCAGGCCTGTGATAGCGGTATCCTCGAGCTCGGAGAGGCTCGTCCGGGAGATCTGCCCGGACGCGGAGGTGGTGAGGATCCCCAACGCAGTCGACGCGAGGAGATTCAGGCCCATGGACCCCGAAGGGGCCAAGGAGGCCCTGGGCCTCAACGGTAAGGTCATCCTCTTTGTGGGGAGAGTTACTAAGGGGAAGGGGCCCGGCATCCTCCTAGCGGCCGCTAAGAGAATCCCCGAAGGGCGTGTGGTCATCGTGGGTAGGGGGCACTACCTACCAACGCTCAGGTCGATGGTCAGGATCCTCGGAATGGGGGGGAGGGTATCCTTCGCAGGTCACGTCTCCGATGAGGCCCTACCCTACTACTACGCCGCCTCCGACGTGGTCGTGGTGCCCTCGCTCAGGCCCGAGTCGGCCCCCTCCGTTGTACTGGAGGCAATGGCGTCCGGAAGGCCTGTGATCGCCTCGGCGACTGGCGGCATGGCCGAGATCGTGGAGGACGGTAGGACGGGGATCCTGGTCCCGGCCGGGGACGTTGGGGCACTCTCCAGTGCCCTGGAGACGGTCCTCGGGGATCCCGATCTGGCAGCAAGTTTGGGTAAGGAGGGGAGAAGGACCGTCCTGAAAAAGTATTCATGGGACGTGGTGATTCCGAAGCTGCTGGAACTCTATGGGGTGGCGTGAATGGGTTACGTCCACCTCTACTACGGCGACGGGAAGGGGAAGACCACGGCAGCGCTTGGCCTCGCCTTCAGGGCCTCGGGGTGGGGGAAGAGGAGCCTCATAATACAGTTCATGAAGAAATGGGAATACGGGGAGTACCAGGCGGCCAAGGAGAACCCGCTGATAGAGGTGAGGCAGTTCGGCATCAGGAGGTTCATAAGAAAGGGGGAGAGACCCCCCGAGCTCCTGGAGGAAATATCTAAGGCCATGGCCCTTGCCAGGGAGGGGGCCGAGTCCGGGAAGTACGACATAATAGTCCTGGACGAGGCGGCGGTGGCCGTTTACTTCGGCGTCCTGGACGAGGACGATCTCCTGGATTTCATAGACGCATACAGGGACAAGGTGGAGATCGTGATCACCGGCAGGAAGGCCTCTCCGAGGCTGATTGAGAAGGCGGATCTGGTAACCGAGATGAGAAAGGTTAAACACTACTACGACAGCGGGGTCACGGCGAGGGAGGGCATAGAGTACTGATCAGGCATAGCCGTACATGCGGTACAGGATGTAGATCAGGGTCATTACGTAGGCTATTAGGAGTATGAAGTAGAGGAGGGTCGTGTGGTTGGAGAAAAACCTGACCACGGGCTTCATGCCCTTCCTGAGCGCCTGCTTCAGCTGCGCGCCGAACTTGCGCTTCTTGCCCTTCTTGGCCTCTGCCATCGACCGAATATCGACCGTCCCGATAAAAAATTAGGTCTTTATACCGAATTCCCCTTATCGGTGGGAAATGAGGTTCCCCGAGGCCGTGGAGAGGAGGCTGAAGAAGAAGGTGTGCATGAAGTGCGGAGCCCTCAACGCCTGGAATGCCAGTAGGTGCAGGAGGTGCCACTCCAGGGACCTCAGGCCCAAGCACATCGAGCGCAGGGCCGGGCGCTGATCACTTCAGGTGCACGTCCATCTGCGGGAACGGGATCTCGAAGCCCCTCTCCACCAGGGTCCTGTAAACGAGTTCTACGAGCTCCTTCTTGACGGGGAACCAAACCTTCGTCGGGGCCCAGGCCCTGACCCTGAGCACTATGGCCGAATCCCCCAGCTCCTCCACGTACACCTCCGGCTCGGGATTCTCGAGGACTAGAGGGTGGGACCTGAGCGCTCCCATGATGGCCTCCCTCGCTGCTGGAATGTCGCTGCCGTAGGCGATACTCACGGCGAAGTCTATCCTCCTCGCGGGTATGGCCGCGTAATTCGTAATGTGGGCGTTGAAGACCCTGCTGTTGGGGAGCCTGACCACATAGCCGTCCCAGGTCCTGATCCTGGTCGAGAGAACGCTGATATCCAGGACCTCACCCCCCACGCCCTCTATCTCCACCGGATCCCCGATCTTCATGGGCCTTTCAATGTAGATGAAGAGACCACCGAGGAGGTTTGAGACCACGGCCTGGCTGGCGAAGCCTATGACTATGCCCAGGACGCCGCCTGCCATCAGCAATCCTGTGAGGTTCAGTCCTAGGGGCTTAAGGGAGTATATTACTCCGACTACGATCAGACCGTAATACACCAATTTTTCCAGGGGAGAATACGCGTGTTTGGGCATTCTCCTACCGAGGCTCCTCCTCATAAGGGCTTTCACGAAGAGGGCTATAAACACGGTGACGGCGATCCCCAGCAGAACCAGGACATAGGGCAAGATCCTTTCCCAGTTCTCCTCCAGCCACTTTAAGAGATCCACTCAACTCACCTCCGTCAAAAAGTCCTTACTCTTCTTCAGCAAACTTCTCCTCTCGACCTGTATTGCACCCCTGATCGGTGCTCTGCCGGTGGTCGTGACCCTGAGGCCCCTGGGCCTCTCCTCAAGTCTGAGAACCTCATAGAATACCTGGTCCCCACGATAAAAGAGGAGTATGTCTCCAGGCAGTACGAGCTCCTTGAGAAACACAGTACCCTGGGCCTCGACCTCTATCTTCGCCAGCCCCTCGAGCCCCTCTTCCGGCCCCCTGAGGAGGGGGGATGTGTGGAGGCGGCAGATCTTGCCCCCTATGAGGTTCCCGTAAAGGGCGAACTTCACCTCGAAGGGGCTGAGCCTCGCGATCATTGAGTCCTCCGTGTACAGGACCACTTCATAGGGCGTCCTAACCCAGAATTCCTCCCCATCCCTGAGGACGGCGGGTTTCTCCAGCCTGATGAGGATCCCCGAGGCGACGGGCTGCGGCACGCCGATGGGCCTCGCCGGCCTCAGGTCCACGGGACCCTCGAGGATCACCTCTCCCGAGGAGTATCCGTCCCCGTACCTGAGGATCCCTCCCTCGTTCCTGATCCTGACCCTGCCCAGCTCCAGCTCCTCCCCAACGTTCACCCTCTTCCAGACCACGGCCCTTGACCCCCATCAGATAAACTTCCTTAGCATTTCTTCAATGCTCCTCGTCTTCCTCCTTCTCCTTCCCGCCGCCGGGTATCCTCCGTGGACCTCGAGGGCCTTACGCACCGCCTCTACCGCCTCCCCCTTCCTGAACCTCTGCCAGGACTCGCAGTAGCGGAAGCCGGAGGGCTCCACCCAGGAAGGCCTGAAGTCCTCCAGCTCGTCCGGGCAGAGGGGGATCGCGACCCTGTCGTGGATCCTGTGCAGGCTGAAGGGGGCCGTGAACAGGGCGTGGGGCTTGACAAGGTTCTGGACCTTGAGGCTGGGGCATCTGGAGGCGAGGTCCGCCATCTCGGGGGAGGCCAAGCCCAGGATCCTCGTGACCAGAGCCCATGCCTCGTCCAGGGGGCTCCTGCCGGGCATGGCCCCCTCGTGTACCCTGACGTGGGCCCCGTTCCCCGACCAGACTACGTACACGGACTCCCTGATGCCCACGGATCTGAGCCTCTCGCACAGGACCTGCGCGGCCTGGATGGTGCACTCCCAGGCGCTGAACTCGTTGTCGATGTCCCAGAAAGGTGTGAAGGAAACCTGGTTTTCCGGCACTTCCAGGATCTCCCTGCTCGAAAGGTCCCGGTAAACGGAAGCTGTCGCGTAAACGGACCTGAAGCCTCCTAAGAGCATGGGGTAGGCCCTCTCAGCGGTCAGGGGCCTCCCCTTTGCGTACCTCAGCCACCTCCTCCCGTCGGTGACGGCGACCCACCTGCCCCTGCAGTAGGAGAGGATCGTGTTCCTGACCAGGGGGCTGCCGTAGTGCTCACTGATCGGGGACCGCACCCTCCTCCCTCTCCCTGGCCTCGACGATCCTCCTCTGGACCTCCCAGGGGAGGGCGAAGTCCTCCGCCCTCAGCTTCGTCGGCCTCTTCAGCTTCATGCCGACGCCGTCCACGATCTCGACTTCGTAGGCCCTGAGGTCGTGGGGCGTCTGCCTCATCTTCTCCACGATCAGGTACCTCCTGAGGACCCCTCCCCTGACGCTCCTCCTGAATCGGATGATCCCGTCGGCGACGTGCTCCAGGCCGAAGCCGAAGGCCTCGGCGGTGCTCACCGCATACTGCGTCGTGGCGAGGATCGTGAAGTTCCACCTGTGTAGGGCCTTCTTGACGAAGTAGGAGTACTTCCTGGCCATTGCTGGCTTATCCAGCCAGAAGGCGCTCATGGAGTCGATCACGAGCCTCGCCGGCCCGTAGCCCAGCCTCTTCTTCGCCTCTATGACCTTATTCACCATCTCCTCCGGGTCCAGGGACCTCAGGCTCCACTCGTCCCTGCCCAGGAGGGCGTCGATGATGATCATCCTGCCCTCGGAGACTGCCCTGCGAAAGTCCATTCCGAACTGGGCGGCCTGGTTCACGACGCTGTCCCGGGACTCCTCGGTGGTCACGTAGACCACGCCCTCGCGCTCGAGGATCCCCTGCCAGGAGAAGTGGATGCATAGGATCGTCTTCCCGGTGCCCGGCTCGCCGGCGACCGCGACCAGGAAGCCCTCCGGTATGCCCCCAGCGAGGATGTTGTCGAGCTCCCTGACCCCGGTGGAGAGCCTCCTCACGCCCTTCCAGCTCGGGTAAGACTCTTATTTTTTAAGGTCATATATCAGGCGCCGCCGTAGCTTAGTTGGTGGAGCGCCCGGCTGTTAACCGGGAGGTCGCCGGTTCGAATCCGGCCGGCGGCGCCATTCCTCCACATGCATTTCACTTTGACGTTGATTTTCTAAACGAACTTGACGATTTTTGCAAACAATATAAAAATCAGTACCACTCGGAGCTAAAGGGGCAAAAATTCGAAGTGGCGATCTTCCCCGGTGGAATGCCTTTACCTCGATAGACTATTTCTCCACATCAATCAAAATGTATTGGGTATACAGCGCCCTATGAGATCCGTCGTGAAGCACCAGATCTTCGCTCATCTCGAGGATCGTCGCTGTAATTTTCCAATCTTCCGCTTGTGGGGCAAGGGAAATGCTCGTGATCGCGAAAAAGCTGCCTATGAGGGCCATCATACCGCGTTCCGCCTGAAATCCCGTTTTACCTTCGGCATATAGAATACCATCGATGGAGAAGGGCAATCCATAGAACCAGGGTTTTCTGCCCTCACCGTGGTAGATAACACCCACATAGCTGCCGGCTTCAAACTTTCCTGCAACTAGGATCTTGTTTTCCGTCAAATAGTTGAGGTAAAGTTCAAGGAAGCCCTCTCCGTCAGTTGGATCATTATCCACCATAGTGGAAAAATTGAAAGTCAGCCCAAGGCCAACCCTGTACATGTAGGGCACGAACGTGCCAATGATGATGTCAGGACCGACGTACTTCCAGGGCTTCTTTCCCAACTTTTCCTCTTTCTGGTAACAACCAATGAACAAATCTCCTGTGATTCCTACACCAATAATTGCCTCTTTTTCGAAAAGCGTTCCTCTATGGTACAATTCTTTGTTCCTGAAGGTATAAAACTTCTCGATTTCTCCATCAAAGTTCATCAACCACCCAGGACCGGCAAAGTGCCACTCGCCCCCCTTGAGCGCATAGCCTATCGGTGCTCCTATGCCGAATTTGCTTAATGGATAAATGAAAAGCTCTATGTCTATCCATTCAAGCTTATCACCATTTTTCATTATGGCGGCCAATATCGTAGGTATGAACTGTTTTTCTGATAGAACTCTGTTTGCCAGTGCCCAGCGGGAGGCGTAACAGAGGGGTGCTCCGTCTTCGAACCTCAGATTGAGACATTTACCCTCGATCGGGGAGTTCGGCATGGGTAGGCGCTTTGGAGTAATTCCGAGATCTTCACTGTAGATTAGATTCGACAATTTCACCTCCGCCCTCACCGAGGGCAATTTGAAGATGTATTCGGCATTCAGGGGAACAACCTCGAGGTAGCTGTCAACCCTTCCATCCCACCTGACCACATCGGCGAAGATTATTAAGGAGAAACGCAGACCTTTCCCCTCCCTTCCAACCAGTTTGTTCCATGAAGTCAGGCACATCATCAAGCGCCCCCTCATGGTGTCCGTGAAATGGACGACTCCGCTGGTCGTCGCCCTAGTCCCCAGATGCAACGGTAATGCATTGGATCCCAAAACGTAGAAATCTGCAACAATACCAAAGGCCTTACCAGCATCAAACTTTACCGTTAACGAATATTCCCCATTAAACCTGTAAACGATTTTCGAATTCGGAAAGAAGTCGGCAGCCGTGGGTACTCGACTCCAAACAACTAGGGTCGTCGACAACAGCAAAACAACTACGAGCGATATGAATGCGATTGCGAAAGTTTTTCTCATCAAATGAGAAAAGATTGAAAAAATATAAAAAGTTTATCAAAAGATGGAGAGAATGATTAGGATTCGAGGAACCTCTTTGCCAGGATTGCGTGGGTTGCCGAGCCCATCCAGAGGACGTCCTCGTCCACGTTGAACCTGGGGTGGTGGTGCGGGTACACGATCCCCTTCTCCTCGTTCCTTATGCCCAGTAGGATGAAGAGGGCCGGGGCGATGCGGGAGTAGAAGGAGAAGTCCTCGGCGACCAGCTCCCTGGGGGCCTCCACGACCTCCAGGTAGGGCGACAGGGCCTCCTTCGCCATCCTCGCGAGCCCCTCGTCGTTCACCGTCGGCGGAATGGGCTCCATGGTGAGCTCGAAGGTCGCCTCGGCCCTGTGGGCCCTGGCCACCGCCTCCGCTATCTCCCCGAGCCTCCTAACGGCGTAGTCCCTGGTCTCCTGGGTGAAGGCCCTGATGGTGCCCCACATATGGGCCTCCCCGGGTATGACGTTCCACGTCGTCCCCGCCTCCACCTTGCCAACGGTGATGACCAGCGGCTCCAAGGGGCTCACCTCCCTCGTTATGATCCTCTGGCTCTCCTCGAAGATGGACACCAGGACTGATATGGGGTCGACGGTCCTGTGGGGCATGGCGCCGTGGCCTCCCTTGCCCTTCACCGCTATGTGGTAGGCGTCCGCCGAGGCCCAGAGGGGCCCTCCCCTGATCCCTATCTTGCCGCTCTCCAGGTGTGCCCAGACGTGGATGCCGAAGAAGGCCTCGACGTCGTCGAGCTCCCCGCTCTCGGCCATGCGCTTCCCGCCGAGGCCCCCCTCCTCGGCTGGCTGGAAGATGAACTTGACCGTGCCCTTGGGCCTGATGCGGGCGAGGATCCTCGCCGCTCCCAGGAGCATGGCGACATGGGCGTCGTGGCCGCAGGCGTGCATCTTCCCCGGGACCTCGGACCTATAGGGTACCTCGTTCTCCTCCTGTATGGGCAGCGCGTCCATGTCCGCCCTTAGGGCCACGACCCTGCCGCCGGAGCCCAGGATCCCTATGACTCCCGTCTTCGCGACCTTCTTGGTCTCGATGCCCAACTTCCTGAGCTCCTCCTCCACGAAGCGCGATGTCTCGACCTCCTCCCAGGCTAGCTCCGGGTGCCTGTGAAGCCTCCTCCTGGTCTCGACCAGCCAGGGCTGGAGGCCCTTCGCCAGGTCAATGATCTCTTTCATGACCTAATCGCCTCGATTAGCTTCGCCGCGTTGGGGTCTGGCTTGCTGGCCAGGGATACCGCGATCACGATTAGGAAGTTCACTATGAGGCCCCAGAGGCCGAAGTGTATGCCCAGCAGGTTCGAGGATGAGAGGCCGAGATGGGAATAGAAGAGCTTTAGGAGAGTTATCGTGATTAAGCCTCCAGTCATTCCCGCGCCCACGGCCCACTTGTTTACGCGGTCCCAGAAGAAGCCGAGAACGGCTCCCGGGAAGAACTGGGTTATGCCGGAGTAGCCCAGGAGCAGGAGGGCAACGAGCCTCCCGCCGGCGAAGATGGCCAGGAGCATGGCGACGATGGCCACGACGATGACCGCAATCCTGGTCGCGAGGACGAGTTCCCTGTCCGAGGCCCCCGGCTTGATGTAGTTGTAGATGTTTTTGGAGAGCAAAGCCGAGACGGTGAGGAGGATCCCGGAGGCCGTGGAGGTGGCAGCGGCGAAGCCACCCATGCCCACGATTCCCAGGACCCAGGTCGGGAAGCTGACCTCGACCGCCTTGAGGACGGCCTCGTCGGGCTTGCTGAGCTGGATGCCGAGGGCCGCCACGGTGAGGCCGGCGAGCACCACGGGGATGATGAAGACGGTGTAGATGGGCAGGAGGACGTAGGTCCTGCGCAGGGCCCTGATGTCCTTCGCCCCCAGGATGGAGAGCCACAGGTGAGGCCACATGAAGAAGCCCAGTCCGCAAAGGATCATGGTGCTCAGGAACCACGGGACCCCCATCGTTCCCTTCGCGCCGGGCAGGGTGAGGTGCTGGGGACTGACCTGCTTCAGGGCTTGGAACATCTCGGAAACCCCACCGAACTTGATGAAGGGAACCGCAAAGAGGATGGCCCAAGCGACCAGGAACATGAGGATGGCCTGGAGCAAGTTGGTCCACGCGATACCACGCAGTCCGGAGGTTGCAACGTAGATCATCATTACGGTCATGCCTACGATGATCCCCAGCCGGACCGAGATCTTGCCAAAGGAGGTCACGTGTAGGATGTATCCCAGGCCCTGGAGTTGCAGCTGTATGTACGGGATCATGAACACGATGCCCACGAGAGCCATGTACACCGCCAGCGGGACACTGCCGTATCGGTCTCGGAACAGGTCCCCCTGGGTCATGTAGCCCAGCTTCTTTCCGGCCTTCCAGACGTACTTGGCGTAGAAGTAGCCGAAGGAGTAGGCCAGGGCCGCGTATCCTATGTACAAAATGGGGGCGCCGTATGAGTAGGCCCAGCCACCCGTGCCGAGGAAGGCGTAGGCGCTGTAAATCTCCCCGGCCATGAGGACGTACATGAACACCAGGCCCAGGGCCCTGCCGGAGACCAGATAGCCCTCCAGACTGAACTTCCTCTTTATCCCCGCCAGGACGCCGACAACGAGGGTGACGAGGACCCAGATGAAGATCAGCGATACAGCAACAACGGCCTCACTCAACGGCCCCACCCCCCTCTAAGCGGTAGGCGATGTACAGGCAGAGGGAAGTCACGAACATCAGCAACGTGATCCAGAAGAAGAGGGGGGGCATGCCCAGGATGAACGGTTCTGCGCGGTTAAGGAACGGGGAAACGACGATGTGTAAGAACCAGGGTACAACGAGTCCGATGATGACCGCAATGCCCTTTTCGTTTGGCATCATTAAATTAGCGTGTTCTTATTATAAACTTTTTATTAAAGCGGGCCCGGGGGGACTCGAACCCCCGACCTGCGGGTTAAGAGCCCGCCGCTCTCCCATGCTGAGCTACGGGCCCGACCGTTCCTGCATCGCCCCAGGGTATAAATTCTTTAGGAGGGCGGGCCGGGATTCGAACCCGGGTAGACGGGATCTGCAGTCCCGCGCATTACCGCTCTGCCACCCGCCCCGATCGAGGAAAAAATTGAGGGAATAAAACGTTTCAGAACTCGGGGAACTTGGGGGTCTCGGGCTTCTCCTTTTCCTTCTCCTCCTTCTTCTCCTCTCCCTTGGCGTTGATGACGTCGTCGATGCGTAGTACCATGGTCGCCACCTCCCTGGCGCTCTCGAAGGCGTGCTTCTTCACCCTGAAGGGCTCGATGACGTTGATCTCCAGCATGTCCCTTATCTTGCCCTCGACCACGTCGATACCGTAGGTCTTCTTCCCCTCCTCATGGGCCTTCCTGAGCTCGATGAGGATCTTGATCGGGTCCAGGCCGGCGTTCTCGGCCAGCGCCTTGGGTATGCTCTCCAGGGCCCTGGCGAAGGCCTCGATCGCGATCTGCTCCTTGCCTCCCACCTTGGGGGCGTACTTCAGCAACGCAAGAGAAGCCTCGATCTCAGGCGCACCGCCTCCGGGGACCGCAAGCCCGTCCTCGAGGGTCACGCCCACGACGCGGAGGGCGTCGTGGATTGAGCGCTCGACCTCGTCCACCACGTGCTCGGTCCCTCCCCTGACGAGGATCGTCACGCTCTTGGGGTTCTTGCAGCCCAGGACGAAGGTCATCTTCTCGTCGGCCACCTTCCTCTCCTCGACCAACTCCGCCTCGCCGAGGTCCTCGGGGCTGAGGTCGTCGAGGCTGGTCACGATCCTGGCCCCAGTGGCCTTGCTCAGCTTCTCCATGTCGCTCTTCTTAACCCTGCGGACCGCGTAAATGCCGTACTTGGCCATGAAGTGCTGCGCAACGTCGTCGATGCCCTTCTGGCAGAAGACCACGTTGGCGCCCACCTCCCTGATCCTGTCCACCATCTTCTTGAGCTCCTTCTCCTCCTGCTCGATGAAGGCCTTGATCTGCTCGGGGCTCCTGATCTGGATCTTGGCGTCGAACTCGGTCTTCTTGATCTCCAGAGGGGCGTTTATGAGCGCTATCTTCGCGTTTCTCACGATCGTCGGCATCCTGGGGTGGACCTTCTCCTTGTCGATGATGATGCCGTTGATGATCTCGGTGTCCGTGACGCCACCACCGTGCTTCTTCACGATCTTGATGTCATCCACGTCCACCTTCAGCTTCCCGTCCACCTCCCTGGCAACGTACTTGACGGCCTTGACCGCAATATCCGCCAGGTGCTCCTTCGCCCCGCCCACGTTCTTGCCGGTCATGGCAGTTATGGCTATCTTCTTGAGCGTCTCCTCGTCGTCCGGATTGACCTTGATGGCGAAGCCCTCCTGCTTCAGGCTCTCAATGGCCTTCTCCACGGCCATCCTGTAGCCCTTGATGATGATCGTGGGATGCACGTTGCTGTCGATGAGCTCCTCAGCATACTTCAGGAGCTCACCAGCGAGGACGACCGCGGTGGTCGTGCCGTCGCCGACCTCCTGATCCTGCGCCTTTGCAACCTCCACCATCATCTTTGCGGCCGGATGCACTATGTCGATGGTCTTCAGGATCGTCGCACCGTCATTGGTGATCGTGATGTCCCCCAGCGTGTCGACGAGCATCTTGTCCATGCCCCTGGGCCCGAGGGTGGTCCTGACGGCATCGGCCACCGCCCTCGCTGCAGCAATGTTGTTCTTCTGAGCCTCCTTGCCCCTCTCCCTCCTCGTTCCCTCCTTGAGAATCAACACTGGAACGCCGCCCAACATGGAAATCACCTGAGACGCTAAACTTGTAGTTCTATATAAAGATAGTCATCCCCGGAATGTTCTTTTATGAGTAAAATTAATATTAATTACGATTGTAATAATGTGAAGAGGTGGATTCCTCTTCTCCTGCTCTTCATCCTGCTGGTTCAATTCCAGGCTGAAGGGCAGGCTCCGGCGGGATCCGTCCTAGTTGAGGGCATCAATTGGAGCGATCTCTCGTTCCCGTCAAAGCTCAACAATTTTCAGTTAGGCTCCACGGCGTACAGGAATGAGTTGACTCAGCTCCCCTGGGCCACCGGCGAGTACCTCGTCTGGCTGCAAGAGTCCAACGAAAACTTCGAGGGGGAGGGAATGTTGAAGGCCCTTTTCAGGGACAAGGCGGACTTCCGCTATTCCAGGATGTACGTGGTCGACCACAGGGAGACAGTCCTTTCGGTTACGATGCCCGTCGAGATTCCAGGGGGCTTTGCATTTGCCTACAGCGCGTGGAACAACACCGATAGCAAGGTCGACGCATACCTGGCACTCGTCTACTATTCGGGCACGGCGAACGTGGTGAACGTTACCTGGGGCTCCGACGGCGAGTACGTCCTGGACCTGGCGGTGCAGGGGGACTACGCGTTCGTGGCCTACTATACCTCGTACGGGAACGATTATTATTACACCGTCGTCTCCCTGAACACCTTATCGGTTGTGGGCAGCTACGGCATCTGGTACGACTTCGGGTCCTATGCGCAGCTCCGCATGGCCGCAGGGACCAATTACGTCCTGGCCGCCTTCACAGTAGAGGATACCACGAACGGCGACTCGGAGATCCGCTATGCCATACTCTCGACTTCCGGGAGGGTCGCCTACGGGTGGATCTACTACAGCTCCGTGTACGACGAGTTCCTGGGGCTCAACATAGCCTACGACTCCTCCGCCTCCAAGTTCATAGTGCCCTTCGTTGGAAGCGCTCCGTACGTCGGCTACGCAGTCGTCGACGACAGCGACTCCCCCAGCGTTCTTTACCAGGGCTACCCGGGCGTGGGGGGTTCAGGCGTCAAGGGCCACTCCCCCTCGGCCTCGGTAGGCCCTTCGGGAGCCTTCATAGCCTGGGTTGACGAAACCAACGACGATGTCGTTATCACCACGATAGACTCATACGCATCCGTCTCCTACTCGAACCACGTCGTCTACTCCTCTTCCGGGGACCTAGAGCAGCTGAGGCTCTACGCCCCGCTAGGGAGCTCCGCCATCAGCCTCGCCCTCGTGGAGTTCGATGGATCCAACTACCTTCTGAAGCTGGTGGACTACGACATCGGCACCTGGACCCAGACGGCCACCCTGGACATCGACAGCTCCCAGTACCCGATCATCCCACTTGCGGCCTTCCACGACTCAAGTACGCAGGTTGAGTATTTCGTCCCTTACGTGGTGCAGCGGGAGGTCTCCGGAGAATACCACGATAGGATTCTGATGGTGTACACGGACCTGGAGGACGTTTCCACGAGGCTCTACCTCATGCCCGACGACAAGAGCACCCTGCGCAACGACCTCCTCTCGGACATCGAGGCGGCGAGCGATAGGATCCACGCGGCAATCGCCTTCTTCGAGGATACCGAGATCGCTGACTACCTCGTCCAGGCCCACAACAGGGGTGTGGAGGTCCAGGTGGTCGTGGACGACGACTCTGCAGACTCCCAGGCGGTACAAAACATGATTGCGGCGGGCATAACGGTGGTTACGGATGAGTCCTACGAGCAAAACTACGATTCCATACACATCATGCACTCCAAGTTCCTGGTCATAGACAACATCGTCTACGTCGGCTCCATGAACTTCGACGTGGGATCCTTCGACAACTACGAAGTCGTCATGAGGTTTGAGAGTGAGGCGCTCAGCTACGTCTTCGAGAACGCCTTCTCGGACTACATTAACGGGGACTTCGGGACTCAGGATCCAGACGACGACTCTGGCCTGGCCTTCATCCATTCCACAACCACGGATGAGAACCTCCTCATGCAGGTCTACTTCGGCCCCTCGCACTACGCCTGCTACGATTCATACCAGCTCTGGGAGGCGGGGAAGCTCATCAAATCAGTCTACTCCATGCTCAAGGACGACGATGTCTCCACCCACCTCTACACGGGCCAGTACATCTTCTCCACGGCCTCCGTGGTTATGGACGTGCTCGAGTGGATGACCTCCATGGAGCCCTCGGGCGAGTTCCACGCTGTCTTCAATGAGATCCTCAACGCAGACTCGAGCTACAAGGCCCTTTACTACTTCTGGGAGCACATATCCAGGGATGAGTGGCTTGACGGCGACCCGCCCGTGGTTCTGTTCAGGGGCGGGCCTGAGGGTGTCAAGGTTCACATGAAGCTCTGGGCCCTGTACGGCGACCAAGACTTCTCATACGTCGCCTTCGGCTCCATGAACCCCACGAAGAGCGCCAACCTGAACCACACCGAAACGCTCGTGATCATCAACAGCGCCCAGTATGCGCAGAGGGTCAAGGACTTCATATCGAATCTGCATTCCTCCCTGAAGGGGACTTCGTGGAGGCCCGTGCACCCGGTGATAAACGAGGTGCTCTACTACAGCTCCTCCGGCGTCCAAGGTGAGTGGGTCGAGATCCTCAACCCAACCAACGAGACAATAGACCTCTCCAACTACCTCATCGGGGACTCCGAGAACCCCATGGGGGACGACGAGGGCATGTACAGGTTCCCCTCGGGATCCTCCATCGGCCCTTACTCCTATGCCGTGATAGCCTATGATGCTTCTACATTCGAAACGATTTATGGATTCAAGCCAGACTTCGAGATAGCCGGGACCGACCCTGAGGTGCCTGACCTGACTCCTTACGATACCAGTCTCTTCACTGGTTCGTGGAACCTGGACGACTCCGGGGACGAGGTCCTCCTCTGCCACGTACTCCCGGGCTCGACGTTCATTAAGGTCGTGGACGCGGTGTGGTACGGCTCCAGCTCCTACAACCCGGATCCCGCACCATCGGCGAGCCAGGACAGGTCCATAAGGAGGGTCTCTCCCGGTGAGGACTCCTACGTACCCGCACTGGTCTTCACGGTGAAGGACCCGACCCCTGGCTATGACCCATCCCTGGCCGACGCCGTTGCGGTGCCAGCGTTGCTCATCATCCTCGTCGTTGCGGTCGTTGTCGCAAAGACAAAAATCAGTTGAGGGAATCCAGCTTAGATGATAAGGCTCGTTGAGCTCTCCCTCGGCAGGGAGGAGGAAGAGGCTGTATTGGAGGTGCTCAGGAGTGGGAGGCTGGCACAAGGTCCCAGGGTCGCCGAGTTGGAGAGGAGATTCGCCGAGTACCTCAGGGTCCCCTGGGCCCTGGCAGTCTCCAGCGGCACGGCGGCCCTGGAGCTCTCCCTCAGGGCCCTGGGCATCGGGCCGGGAGACGAGGTCGTTGTTCCCCCGTTCACGTTCATAGCGACGGCCAACGCCGTCCTCTGGGTTGGCGCGAGGCCCATCTTCGCCGACGTTTCCCCGGACACCCTTACCTTGGACCCTGAGGCGGTGAAGGAGGCCATCGGGCCGAGGACCAAGGCCGTGATCGCAGTCCACCTCTTCGGGCACCCGGCGGACTTGAGGGCCCTCTCTGAGATATGCGAGGACGCCCACCTGCACCTCATCGAGGATGCCGCCCAGGCCCACGGGGCCGAGGCCTGGGGGAGGAAGGTGGGCTCCTTCGGAACGCTGGCAGCCTTCTCCCTCTACGCAACAAAGAACATGACCTCCGGGGAGGGGGGAATCATCGTCGGCCACGACGAGGGGCTCAGGAGGAGGATCGAGCTCCTCAGAAACCAGGGCCAGGAGGAAAAGTACCTCCACGTGTCCCTTGGCATGAACTACAGGCTCACGGAGCTCCAGGCCGCCCTGGCCCTGGTCCAGCTGGGGAAGCTGGAGGAAAACGTCGAGGCCAGGAGGAGAAACGCCGCCATCCTCAACAAACTGCTAAAGGGGGTCGTGGAGACGCCTAGGGAGGAGCCCTGGGCGAGGCACGTCTACCACCAGTACGCAGTCCTCCTCCCCGAGGGAACCCCGAGGGAGAGGGTCAGGAAGAGAATGTTGGAGGAAGGGGTGGAGACCGCGGTCCACTACCCGAGGACCATCCCGGAGCAGCCCCTCTACAGGAGGCTGGGCTACGACGCCGCGTGCTGCCCAGTCTCCCTGGGAGCCTCGAGGAGGGTGCTAAGCCTGCCAGTGCACCAGGGACTCGGAAGGGCAGAGCTAGAGAAGGTGGCCACCTCTCTAAAAAGGGCGCTCGAATCTTGAGTGGGATGCTGAGGGTCGGGGTGATAGGCGTGGGCTCCTTCGGGAGGGCCCACGTTAGGATCTACTCGGAGCTCCACAAGGAGGAGAGGGTGGAGCTGGTCGGGGTCCATGACATCAACGAAGAGCTCGCAAAGGCCGTAGCCAACCTCCACGGGACCAGGGCCCTGCCCCTCGAGGAGCTCCTCAGCAGCGTGGATGCGGTCAGCGTGGTCGTCCCGACCTCCAAACACGCGGATGTGGCGGTTCCCATCCTCGAGAGGGGGATATCGGCCCTGGTTGAGAAGCCCATCGCGGACTCCGTCCCCAGGGCGAGGGAGATCATAGAGGCCGCGAAGAGGGGAAACTCCGTCCTCATGGTCGGTCACATCCTGAGGTTCCACCCGGTGATCCTCCAGCTCAGGAAGATCCTGGGTAAGCTGGGAAGGCTCGTCTCCCTCGGCGCGGAGAGGATTGGCCCGTTTTCGGAGAGGATCAGGGACGTGAGCGTGGTCCTCGATCTGGGTGTCCACGACATAGACATCTTCAACATGTTCTACGGGGGGGCCCCGAGGAGCGTAAGGGCCTCGGGCGGCTCGTACATGCACCCTTACGGGAAGATGGACGCGATTACGGCCCTCTTCGATTACGGCTCCGGGAGGGGGGCTGTGCTCAACACCAACTGGCTCGCCTACAGGAAGGTTAGGAGGCTCAGGCTTACGGGGATACACGGACACGCCGATGCTGACTACATCCACAACAGGATCGAGGTCTTCCTCCCTGAGTCGGAGATGCAGCTCGTGGCCGGCGGGAAGGAACCCCTGAGGGCCGAGATAGAGGCCTTCGTCGAGGCCGTGGAGGCCAGATCAAGGCCACCGGTGACCGGGGAGGAGGGGCTCGAGGCCCTGGCCGCCGCCCTGGCCGCGGAGATGAGCGCTTCGGAGGGTAGGGAAGTCCAGCTGGGGGAGGTGCTCCAGGATTGAAGCCCCTGGGGTTGGGCAGGGAGCGGGTGAAGGAGGCCCTGAAGAGCGGGAAAATCACGGTTACCGTCTACGGGCTTGGAAAGCTGGGCCTCCCCCTGGCCGCCGTATTGGCAGGCACCGGGGCCGTCGTCGTCGGGGTTGACGTGGACGAGGAGAAGATTTCCATGCTCCGAGGAGGAGTCAATCCCTATCCCTGGGAACCAGGGCTCGGCGAGCTCCTCCAAGCCTCTAGGGAGAGAATGTACTTCACAACGGACGCCGTGGATGGGGCGAGGCGGGGGGACTTCCACATCATCGTCATACCTGGGAAGATCAAGAAGGGCAGGTTCGACGAGGGACCCTTCCTTGAGCTGGCGGAAAAGATGGCCGAGGGCCTGGAGAAGGGCGATATAGTGATAACGGAGACCACGCTCCCGCCCGGGACTACGGAGTCCCTGGCCCCGGTGCTCGAGTCCAGAGGCCTAAGGGTAGGCAGGGACCTCGGACTTGCCCACGCGCCCGAGAGGACCTCCTCAGGAACCATGATCAGGGACATAACCAGACAGTACCCGAAGATCGTTGGGGCCTCGGACCCCCACACCCTGGAGGCCGTCACGGGCCTCTACGAGGCCATAAATGAGAAGGGTGTGATCCAGGTTTCCAGCATTAGGGCCGCGGAGGCTGTCAAGGTATTCGAGGGCGTCTATAGGGACGTGAACATAGGACTGGCGAACGAGCTCGCCCTGTACGCGGAGAAGATCGGAATAGACGTCTATGAGGTGATAAGGGCCGCAAACACGCAGCCATACTGCAACATCCACGCCCCCTCAGCTGGGGTCGGCGGTCACTGCATACCGGTCTACCCTCACTTCGTCCTTCAGGACTTCGAGTCCACGATCATCAGGGCCGCGAGGCGCGTGAACGAGTCCATGCCGGAGCACGTGGTCCGGATGGCCCAGGACGCCCTCAACGAAATGGGTAAACCAATAAGGGGTTCCAGGGTCCTCATCCTGGGGATAGCCTACCGCGGGAACGTGAAGTCCTTAGAGAACTCCCCAGGCCTGGAGGTGGCCAAGAGGCTCCGGGAGATGGGCGCCAGGGTCATGGTCTGGGACCCAATGTTCGAGGAAGGCGAGATAGGGGAGCTGGGCTTCGAGCCCGTTGGGGGGCCAGCGGAGGCGGACCTCGCCATCATCCTGGCGGACCACAGGGCTTTCAGGGACCTAGAGCCCGGATCCCTGGCTCCGGTGGTGGTCGACGCGAGGCCGAGCCTCGAGAAGGATCCATCCGTCCTGGCCCCCGGGAAGCTGGTGCGGGGGGTGGGATTCGAACCCACGAACCCCTCCGGGAGCGGGTCTTAAGCCCGCCGCCTTTGGCCAGGCTCGGCAACCCCCGCAGCCCTTCCAACGACCGGGAAAATTAAACCTATTCCCTGGAGAAGAGATCTAGGAGGACGGACTTCCTAAAGGCCCTACGGAGGGCATGCCTCTTCCCAGGCTCAATGGAGAGGGCCATACCCTCCTTGAGGACCATCTCCCCCAGGCCCTCCACCCAGAACTCGACCTCCCCCTCGAGCACGTAGACGGTGTCCCTCTCCCTCTCGTGGATGTGCTCGTCGACGGAGGCCCCCTCGGGGACCTCCACCAGGACCAGCCTCACGTTCCTGGTCTTCAGGATCTCCGCCACCTTGACTTTGGGGTTCATGGGATGGGGGGACCAGGAGGCCCTCCTCACGTCGAACGCCCTGACCACGGCCCATAAACTCTAATCTCCAATTTTACCTTGGTGCGGGAGTTCGGGTGGTGCGACGGCCCAAATATCCCCTTCCTCGGGGAGGTCTGCCCCGACGGATCCAGACCCAGGCCCATCAGGGCGACCAGACCCCTCAACCTCAGACCCCCGGGGAGGTGGGAGCTGGGAATCCTCAGGCGCCTCCTGTCCTCCTACGGCGAAAAGTGTGAGGGGATCCTCGATGGGCTCCTGATCCTCCTGAACAGGGTCCCCCACACCGACAGGATGGAGGAAATCGTCGTCGATGGGCGGGCCATAGGTAGGTTCTTCTTCGTCCCGGGCAGGGGTTTCGTCCTGAGGCCGGGGGCGGAGCTCGCCGCCCTCCTGGCCGGGTGCGCGGAGAGGCTCTGGGTGAGGGCCGACCCTGGGGCCTCCGAGGCCCTGCTCCGGGGAAGAAACCTTATGGGACCAGGAGTCGTGGACGCCGACCCAGACATCGAGCCCGGGGACGAAGTGGTGGTCCTGGGGGAGGGCGTGGTCGCGTCCGGGACAGCCGCCAAGCGGGGCCGCGAGATGCCCCGCAGCAGGGGGATGGCCGTCAGGATCAGGTACGTCAGCGACGGGAGGTGGAGGCCCTCGAGGCAGGCCAGCTGGAATGAGGTGCTCGAGGCGAACAGGGAGGCGATCGTGGGAGCGGAGCAGGCGGAGGTCAGGAGGCTCACGGAGGTCGTCCGTAGGTACGACAGAGAGGTGGCAGTCTCCTTCAGCGGGGGCAAGGACAGCACCGCCGCCACCCTGATCGCGCTGGCGGCAGGCTTGAGACCCAAGCTCGTGTTCGTGGACACTGGTCTGGAGTTCCCCGAGACGAGGAAGTACGTGGAGGAATTCGCGAGGAGGCACGGCCTCGAGCTGCTGGTCGAGGAGGCGGGAGACGCCTTCTGGAAGAGACTCAAGACTTTCGGCCCCCCGGGGAGGGACTATCGCTGGTGTTGCAAGGTCCTAAAGCTGGGGCCCACGGTGAGGCTGATCCTCAGGGAGTTCCCAAGGGGCGTCCTGATGATCGTCGCTCAGAGGTCCGTCGAGTCCCCCTCCAGGAGGAGGACGGGCAGGCTCTGGAGGAACCCCTGGGTCCCTAGACAGATCTCCTACAGCCCCGTGCAGGAGTGGCCGACGCTCCTCGTCCACCTATACCTCATGCTAAAGGGGGAGCCCACGAATCCCTGGTACGATATGGGCCTGGACAGGGTCGGCTGCTACCTCTGTCCGAGCCAGGACCTGGGGGACTGGGAGGCCGTCAGGGAGAACGCACCTGAAATGGCGGAGAAGTGGGAATCTTGGCTGCGCTCCTACGCAATGGAGAACGGCATGCCCGGTGAGTGGGTGGGGCTCGGGGGCTGGAGGTGGGCTAGGCCCCCAAGGTGGCTCCCCGAGGCGGCCAGGGTGAGGAGGGGGAAGAGGCACCTCAGGTTCCGCTTCTCGAACGGGAGGCTCAGCTTCTCGAGGAGGGTAAGCCTGGAAAGGATCTCCAACCTACTGAGGACCCTAGGTGAGGTCTCCATGAGGGGGGATTCCCTGATGGTCTCCGGGGTCGTGGACGCGGTGGTGCGCGAGGACGGTGCATTAGTGCGTTCCGGGGACTGGAGGCTCCTGGCGGAGGCCGTGGGGAGGGGCGAGGACTGCGTGGGATGTGGAATATGCCTGGGCAGGTGTCCCTATGATGCCATCGAGCTCCGGGGAGACAGAATCGTGATAAAGGACTCCTGCGTGGGGTGTGCGGCGTGCCTAAGGGGACCCTGCCCCGCCACGCGATTTTAGGTGCGACTTCCCCGGCAGGACCTCCTCGATGTCAGTCTCGAGGGCCCCCATCTCAACAGGGACCACGGGCGTCCTCAGGGTCGGCAGGCCCACCTCCTCCGGGGACCTCCCGGTCTCCCTGGCGAGGATCCTCACCAGGAGGTCCAGGCACGTCTTGCCTTGGCAGATTCCGGTGCCGACCTTGGTCATCCTCTTGAGGGTCTCTATGTCTGTCACGCCCATTGCTATGATCTCCTTGACCTCCCTCAGGGTCACGTTCCTGCACCTGCATATGATGATCCTGTCCTCGTCCGCCTGGTCCGTCACCTGATCACCTCCAGCGCCCTTACCTCCTTCCAGAGCTCCCTCGGGACCTCCAGGGCGACGAGGTAGTAGTGAACCTCCCTTTCTGGCTTCAGGAGCCAGAGGACCCTGCCCCTGCCCACGTCCCTGCCCGCCCTGTCCAGGAGCTTCACCTCCTCCCCCCTCTCCGGGACGGGCAGAAACTCATGGGGTACCACGACTACGGCCCTGGAGTCGTCGAGGATCCTGGCCAGGAAGATGGCGTGTCCCGGGCAGACCTGGGCGCAGAGGGTGCAGCCCGTGCACCTGTCGTAGTCCACGACGGGGATGCCGTTGATGCCCCCCTCCATGGTGATGGCCCCGAAGGGGCAGCTCTCGACGCACGGGTTGCACGGGATCTCCTGGGGGCACTCGATGATGGCCACCATCCCCCTCCTGAGCCTCTCCTCGCTGGGGAACGTGTCCTCTATTTCCTCCGTCAGGAGGTAGCCCCTCTCCATAGCCTTCTCAATCTCCAATCTCACCACCCCACTCCTCCGGGGGCGGCTCGACGACCACCGCCCTCAGGGCCTCCTCTATCCTCCTCCCTATGGGGCCCGACCTAAACGTCTTTAGATCCTCCTCGACCTCCCTGATGACCCTCGAAGCCTCCCTTGGCGGGGCACGTCCGAGGTCGTGGGCGGCCGCCGCCCCCGCGATCTTCCCCTCCATCATCGCCGTCGTCGCCTCCTCTATCCCGGACAGGTCCCCTGCCACGTAGCCGAACGGGGCGAACCTGTGGTACCTGTCCCTGACCGCGATGAAGCCCCCGAGCCTCCCAACGTACCTCAGCCTGGCGCCAGCCTGCTGAACGAGCTCCACGCTAGGCTTCAGGCCGACTGAGAGGGCTATCAGGTCCACGTCCAGGTCCCTCTCAGTACCGGGGATGGGGTTCCACCTATCGTCCACCCTGGCGATGGTGGCGCCCTCGACCCTGTCCTCGCCGATCGCCCTTAGAATCGTATGCCTCGTGAGGATGGGGACGCCCCTCCTGGCCACCTTGGCTGCGTGCACGAAGTAGGCCCCGATCCTGGGCATGATCTCCACTATGGCCTCCACCTTGATCCCCGCCTGCAGCATCTGGTAGGCCACGATGACGCCTACGTTGCCCGCCCCCACGACCAGGGCCCTGCTCCCCGGGCGAAGGCCCCAGACGTTCATGGCGGTCTGTATCCCACCGGCGCCCATGACCCCGACGAGGTCGTTGTTCTCGAAGGGCAGGTACTTCTCGGCGGCCCCCGTGGCGAAGATTACGGCATCCGCGAGGATCCTCACGAAGCCCGTCTTGTAGACGCCGTTGACCTCCCTCTTCACCACAGCGCCCAGGGTGTACCTCGCCCTGGGCTCGGACTCCCGGAAAACCCCTATGACCGTGCCCATGAGCATCTTCTCAATACCCCTCTCCTCGACCTCCCTCTCGAGGATCCTCGCTATCTCGATGCCCCTCTTCCCCGCGTAGTACTTCTTGTTCCCGAAGAAGCGATGAGTCTGCTTGAGGAGCTGCCCGCCCAGCCTCATGCCCTCGTCGACGATGAGGACGTCCTCGACCCCTAGGTCGTGGGCCTGGATGGCGGCCGTGAGGCCCGCCGGGCCCCCGCCCACGACGACCAGAGACCTCCTGATCTCCATAGGGGGGACGAAGGAGTCGGAGACCCTCTCCGGCAGGCCCGGCTCCCCGTGCTGGGTCCGGACGTCCATCCCCTCCCTCAGAGGCGTCACGCAGGTCCTGGTGTTGGGGACCCCGTCGACGACCATGAGGCAGGAGGAACACTTTCCGATCATGCAGAAGGGGCCCCGGGGCCTCCCATCCTCCATCCTGAAGAAGACATCATGCCCGTTGGCGAGGAGCGCTATGGCGATGGGCTCCCCTTCATACCCCCAGAGTTCCCGGCCGTCCAGGGTGAACCTGACCTTCCTGCCCCTCTCAAACTTCAGGATTGGATGCTCCTCAATCCTGCCGTATCTCAATTCGGAAGCAATATCCCGATTTTAGTTTAAAATCAGGACCAGAGGATTGCGGTGGCCCCCGGCTCCCCGGCCCTGGCGGCGAGGGTGCTGTACCTCAGCCTGGAGGACGCGAGCTCGGAGACATCCCGGAAGTCCCCCTCCCCCACACCGCCCTCGTCGGAGAGGATGAGGAGACCGGAGGTGAAGCGACCCTGGGCCAAAACCCTCCTGGCGGCGGAGACGGGGGGACCCTGCGCCATCCTTAGGGTCAGAAACCTGTTCCCCATCCAGTCCTTCATGAACTGGATGTGCTCCCCGGCCAGGGCCTCGTGGAAGTCCTCGACGAGCCTCGAGACCATCCTCGGGTAGATGCGCATGACCTCCACGAAGGGGACGTTGTGATGGAGGAGGTCGTCGTTCCTGAGCACGATGATCCCGTTGGCGTACTTCAGGAAGCCCTTTATCGCCCTCTCCGTCCTCCTTCTCCTGTACTCCGGTTCGGCGGAGAAGGGGAAGTACACGATCCCTATGTGGAGGGTCCTCACCGAGGAGGCTATGTGGGGGAGGAGGGAGCACCCCCTCCCCCCTCCCCCCGCCACCGAGATGAGTATGTCGTACTTGGACAGGGTGGGGGCCGCAGCCTTCGCTGTGTAGAGCTCCATCCCGCTGCCGTAGTCCCTGAGCGTCCTGCACGGTATTCCCTGCTTCGGCTTTCCGATGTAGAAGAGGTCCAGCCTAGGGAGAGCCTTACCCCTGGACCAGACCTCCAGGATCGTGGTCAGCCCGGCCCCTCCCAGGCCCAGCAGGGCTATTCTGGGAGGGGCTGCCACCTCAATCACCCTTGAATGCCTCAATTACGGAGGATAGGATCTCCTTCCTGGCCCCCGTCTCCTCCACCAGGGTTCCGGTAACCAGGATGTCGGCCCCGGCCCTCGCCGCCTCCATGGCGGAGGCCGGGTCCCTCACGCCCCCTCCCACGATCAGGGGCACCCTGAGTACCTCCGAGACGGCCCTGATCATCCTGGCTGGAACGGGCTCCGGGGCCCCTGAGCCGGCCTCCAGGTACACCGCCCCCATGCCCATGAACTGCGCGGCCAGGGCGTAGGCAACGGCCAGATCGACCCTGTCCCTGGGAATGGGGTCGGCCCTGCCCACCTCCCCCACCTTCATGCCCGGCTCCACAATCAGGTACCCCACTCCGACGGTCTCCAGGCCGAGCTCCAAGACCCTCCTAGAAAGGGATGCCTGTATCCCGACGATGAATCTAGGATCCCTGGAGTTCATCAAGGATAGGAAGAGGAGGAGGTCTGCACCGGGGACTAAGGAACGCGAGCCAGAGGGAAATATGATGATGGGGACACCAAGGCCCCTGATGGAGGAGACCACCGAGGACATCTCCCTTTCGGTGAAGCCCGCGGAGCCGCCCACCATGATGGCGTCCGTGCCTGCCTCCACCGCCCTCTCGGCCCAGTCCTTGGCAGTCGCGGGATCGGCCTTCTCGGGGTCGATGAGGGTGAAGTGGAGCCTCTCCCCGTAGTCGATCCTCCCCTTCAGCCTGTCCCATACGCCCAATGCACGGCACCCCCTACGAAGGCCAACAGGCCGAGCAGCATCCCGACCTTGGCCATGGACTTCCTGCGCGAAGCATTCCGATTCCATATGGTCATCAAAAATATTACATCGGAAGCGGCGACGAGGACCAGGTATGGGAGGCCGAAGAGGCCCTGCAGGTAGGGCACGGGGGAGAGGGAGACCGCGGCGGCGTACATGGCGCCCGAGAGGGTCAGGGTAGCCCTCGGTCCGTGGACCTTGGGGAAGGTCCTCCTGTCCACGTCCCCCGCCAGGTCCTCGAGATCCTTGTCCAGCTCCCTGCCCAGGTTCGCTAGGAAGGCCATAAGGGAGAGGATGAGGACCCTCCGCGGGTCTCCGGCGGCAATTCCCCCGAAGAGGAAGAGGAGGGCGACCAGTAGGGAGATTAGGGCGTTCCCCGGGAGGCCGCTCCTCTTGACCCTAGCCTCGTACGCAATGAGGAGCAGGACCGCAGTCAGAGCGACGGCGGCGCACAGGAGGCCTGCAATGAGGGACACCAGGACACCGGCGGTGAGGAGGATGCCCGAAAGGGCGAGGGCCGACCTTGGGCTCACCCTCCCGCTCGGGATCGGCCTCTCGGGGTGGTTCACCCTGTCTACCTCCCTGTCGAAGTAGTCGTTGAGGGCGTTCCCCCCGCCCAGGATCAACGCCGCAGCCAGGGGGGCCGCCAGAGCGGACCAATCCAGACCTCCGGAGGCGATGAACTCCGATAATAGTACGGCCAGGAAGCCCATGGCCGCGTTCTTTGGTCGCACTAGCTGGACGAGGGCCTCAACCTCCGCCATACCCGTACCTCCCGACCAGTGGGACGAACACGACGGGCATGAGCCTCTTCCTCCTGACGCTTTCACCCACCTTCTCGACCTTCAGGAGATCCTGATAATACCTGCCTCCAACGGGGATGAGGAGGATGCCCCCCTCCGCGAGCTGCTCCACCAGCGGAGGCGGCACCTCCGGGGCGGCGGCCGTGACAATAATCCTGTCGTAGGGGGCCTCGTCGGGGTACCCGAGGCTCCCGTCCCCAACTACCACCTTCACATTATCGAACCCCATCTCTTTCAGCCTCCTCCTGGCCTCCTCGGCCAGGGCGGGGATCCTCTCGACTGTGACTACCCTCCCCCTGGGGCCCACCAGGTAGGCGAGCAGCGCCGCGTTCCAGCCTGAGCCCGTCCCGACCTCCAGCACCTTCATCCCCTCCCCAAGTTCCAGCTCCTGGAGCATGATAACCACCATGTGGGGTGCGGAGCAGGTCTGCCCGTGCCCGATGTGTATGGGCTCGTCCACGTAGGCGTACTTTTCCAGGCGGGGAGGGAGGAACCTCTCCCTCGGGACCGCCCTCAGGGCCTCCTCCACCCTGGGGTCGCTGAGGACCCCTTCGGCCCTCAGCCGCTTGATGAGGGCCTCCAAGCCGCTCAATACGCTTGATCGAAAACGTGAAAATCATAAAATATTCTGCTTGGGGGAATGAGGAAGGGTCCTGGCACGCCGATGTTCCGGCAGTACTGGAGGATAAAGAGGAGGTACCCGGACGCCGTCCTCCTCTTCAGGGTCGGGGACTTCTACGAGACCTTCTTCGAGGACGCCGAACTGGTCTCCAGGGTGCTGAACATCGCGCTCACGAGCAGGCACGGGGCGCCCCTGGCGGGCTTCCCGCACCACGCGGCGACCCCGTACATCCAGAGGCTGGTCTCCGCCGGGCACAAGGTGGCGATCTGTGAGCAGGTCGAAGACCCCTCCAAGGCCAGGGGGCTGGTCAGGAGGGAGGTCGTTCGAGTCATTACCCCAGGAACCGTGGTGGAGGAGGAACTGCTCTCGCCCGAGGCACAGTCCATCCTCTGCGCGGTGCATGTGGGCAGGAGGATAGGGATCGCCTTCTTCGAGGCATCCACGGGCGACCTCGAGGTCCTCGAGGCGGGGGACGAGGAGGGCCTCCGCTCCGCCCTCCTCCGCTACTCCCCATCCGAGATCCTGGTCGACGAGTCCTCCCAGGGGCTCGTCTCCGGGGCCGTAAAGGGCGAGCTCACGGCCCCCCTGGAGACCGTCCAGGCCCCCCCAGACCCGGCTGGGGCGTTCCAGTCCCTGACGGGGAGGGCGCCGGAGGCCTTCGGGCTGGAGGAGCTGCCCGATGCCCTCGCCGCCTCGGTCATGGCCCTGGAGTACGTGAAGAGCACGAACATGGAGGTCTCCCTGCAGAGGGTGAAGATAGCGTTCGGCGGGAAGTACATGTACCTGGACGGTACAACCCTGAGGAACCTCGAGATATTCAGGAACCTGAGGGGCGGGAGGGAGGGGTCCCTGCTCAGCATAATTGATCACACAGTCACACCGATGGGGGCGAGGACCCTGAGAGAGCACCTCCGCCTCCCCCTGATGGACGTCCGGGAGATTGGGGAGAGGCTCGACGCCGTTCAGGAGCTCTTCGAGGACGAATTCCTCAGGGCGGAGATGAGGAGGATCCTCGGCAGGATCAAGGACATCGAGAGGGGGGCTATGAGGGCCATCTACGGCAGGATAAGCCATCAGACCCTCTTGGGCCTCAGGGACTCCCTGCGTGAGCTCGGCAACCTCCGCGTTCTCCTCGGAAGGGCGAGGAGCAGGCTCCTGCGCAGGTGCGGGGAGGAGCTCCCAGACCTCTCCGAGCTCGAGGACCTGCTCAGCAGGTCCCTGGAGGACGACCCCGATAAGATCGCCATGGGGAGGAGGATCAAAGAGGGCTTCGACGAGGAGCTGGACGAGCTCAGGAGGGCGAGGGACTCCGGACATAGGTGGCTCCTGGAGCTGGAGAGGAAGGAGAAGATCCGCACCGGCATAGGATCCCTGAGGATCGGCTACAACAGGGTCCTGGGATACTACATAGAGATTCCGAAGAGGTACGCCTACAGGGTCCCGAAGGACTACGAGAGGAAACAGAGCCTCAAGGAGGTGGAGAGGTACTCGAACCCGGAGCTCAGGAGGCTCGAGTACAAGATCCTGGGCGCCGAGGAGAGGCTGGGTAGGAAGGAGGATGAGATCTTCAAGCGCATCGTATCGGAGGTGGCCTCTAGGGTCTCGCAGCTGAAGGAGGCGGCCAGGATAGTGGGCTTAGTCGACGTCCTGGCCTCGCACGCCGAGACCGCGACCCTCTACGGCTACTCCAGGCCCGAGCTGCACGAGGGGATGGAGATAGAGATCGTCGAGGGCAGGCACCCCGTTCTCGAGAGGACGCTGGACGAGCCTTTCATCCCCAACGACCTCAGGATGGATGAGGAAAACCTCATTATCATCCTCACGGGCCCTAACATGGCGGGGAAGAGCACCTACATGAGGCAAAACGCCCTCATCGTCCTCCTGGCCCAGGTGGGCTCCTTCGTCCCCGCGAGGAGGGCGAGGATTGGGATCGTGGACAGGATCTACACGAGGGTCGGCGCCACCGACGACCTCTGGAAGGGGAGGAGCACCTTCATGGTCGAGATGCTGGAGCTGGCGACAATCCTGAACACCGCGACGAAGAGGTCCCTCATCCTCCTCGACGAGATAGGGAGGGGGACCAGCACCTTTGATGGGCTGAGCATCGCGTGGGCCACCGTGGAGTACATCAGGGAGAGGATCGGGGCCAGGACCATATTCGCGACGCACTACCACCAGCTCACGGAGCTCGAGGGACACATCCCGGGCGTCAGAAACTACCACGTTGAGGTGGCGAGGAGGGGGGAGAGACTGCTCTTCCTCAGGAAGGTTCTGCCCGGCGGCATGAGCGAGAGCTTCGGAATAGAGATCGCCTCCATGGCCGGCGTGCCCGGCTGGGTGATCCAGAGGGCCAGGGAGCTTCTGGCCTGGCTCGAGGGATTTGAGGCAGAGAGCAGGCCGCCGGAGGAGGATCCCATCAGGGCGGAGCTTGCCAGCTTGGACCCGGAAAGGATGACGCCGATAGAGGCCCTCCAGGCCCTGGTCAGGCTAAAATCCCTCCTCTCTCAGGAGCTTGACAGCAGCCGATGAGGCGTCCAGGAAGGCGTAGAAGCCGTCCTTGAAGGGGCCGGGGTTCACGAAGATCGTGGTGCTCTGCAGGACCCCCCTGGCCTCGTGGACGTGACCGAAGAGGTGGAACCTGGGCCTCAGGGCCCTCACAGCCTCGAGGATCCCCCTGCTCCCTATGTGCAGCGATGCCACCTCGTCCAGGATGCCGTAAGGCGGGACATGGGTCAGCAGAACGTCCACTTTCCCGGCCCCCATGAGGATCCTCCTGGCCTCCTCCTCGCTTAGCTTGAGGCCGGCGTGGACTCCCCCACCGACCAGGCCCCCGAGGCCGAAGAACTTGAGGCCGCCCAGGACGTCGCCCCGGCCGTGGAGGACCCGGGCTCCGGCCTCGGCCAGGGCGTCCGCGACCTCGGGGGGGTCGCAGTTCCCCAGGACGGCGAGCATCGGAACATCGCAGGAGGAGGCGAGCTCCGAGGCGTACTCCGGTGGGCCGAAGTGCGTGATGTCCCCCGTGAGCACCACGGCGTCGACCTCGAGCTCCCTGACCAGCCTGGGCAGGACCTCCTGGCCCATCGGCGTTCCGTGCACGTCGCTCAGGTGGAGCAGCCTCATGTATCACCTTAAATAGTAGGAGCAAATAAAGACCCGTTCCCGGAGGTGGTCAGGATGGGGGCTGATGAAGATGGCTGTGGGCGTTCACATTATAGCGGACTTCTACGGCTGCCCCCGGGAGCTCCTGAGCAGAGTTGAGACTCTGAAGAGGATTTTCGAGGAATCTGCAAGGTATGCTGGCGTCACCCTCATAGGTGCCAGGTACCACCAGTTCGAGCCCGAGGGTGCAACGGGTATCCTGCTCCTGGCCGAGTCCCACATCGCATTCCACACCTGGCCAGAGCACGGCCTCGTGACCCTCGACGTCTACACCTGCGGGGACCCCAAGGAGGCTGACAACGTGTACGAGTTCCTCATCAAGGCGCTGAAGCCTAAAAGAATCAAGTTCATTAAGCTCCCGAGAGGGGATGAAATCGAGGACATTGCGCTTGATTTTGAGGGAGTTATCGAGACCGAGGTCCATATGGGAGCTGATTCCGAGGCAGGATAGCCACCTGGAGGAGCTGCACTCCATAGTTGGCGAGCTCCTGAAACAGGGGTATTTGGAGGTTAAGGAGGGAAAGCTTTCCCTCACCCCGAAGGGAAGGGATCTGGCCAGGGATCTCGGAATCTCGCATCGGAGGGAGGGCTTCTTCGAGACCGCCAGGACCAGGTGCGTGACTCTAGTCTCCTTCCTGCCCGAGATGAAGATCTACGAGATGATAGCTTCCAGAAGGCCCCCAATCAGGGCCGAGTTCGACCAGGGATACATGAGGCCGAAGGACGTCTTCTTCCGCCTCGTCGTCATGTACGAGAGAGGGGACCTGGAGGGGGCCGAGATCGCCGTCCTCGGTGACGATGACCTCCTGGGCATCGCCCTCGCCCTCACGGGTTTACCCAGGAAGGTCGAGGTCTTCGAGGTCGACGAGAATATAGTGGAGTTCGAGAACAGGATTGCCAGACAAAGGGATCTGAAGCTAGAGGCCCACGTCTACGATTTTAGGAGGAAACTAGACGGGCGTTGGCTTTCCGGTTTCGACACCTTCGTGACGGACCCCGTAGAGACGATCCACGGCCTCAAGCTCACCTTCTCGAGGGGGGCGGCCATGCTCAGGGATGGCGGTTCGGGCTACTTCGGCCTCACCAGGCTGGAGTCGTCGCTTGCCAAGTGGAGGGAGGTCCAGCGTATGCTCAACGAGATGAACTTCGCCATAACAGACCTCTATCCCAACTTCTCCGTCTACCCCCTGGAGGGGAACATTGGGTCCTACCTCGAGTCCTGCGAGGTCTACAGGGCATTCTCCTCCCTCTCCTGGCCCCCGGACGCGGACTTCTACACCTCCCACCTGTACAGGATCGAGGCCGTGGGGAGGCCTAAACCCCTGGTAGCCCCGGACGAGGAGATGATGGAGGACATCCTCCACGACGAGGAGTCCTGGGTGACGCCCTAACCGTGATATAGGAGATAGTTTCATCTACCAACGCCGGGGTAGCCTAGCCAGGCCAAGGCGGTGGACTTGAGATCCACTGGGCGAGAGCCCGCGTGGGTTCAAATCCCACCCCCGGCGCCTAATTAATTATCTTAACCTGAAAAAAATGTGAATAGAAATTTTAAATAAACAAAACTTCTTAAATTCGATGATTATGATGAAATTTTCCACGGTCATGTTGATTACCGTTTTAATGTTTCTGATCAGCCCTAATTTTGCCATGGCCTCTCTAAACGAGCAACCGATGAGCATTGAGATGATCAAAAACTTCCTTGAAGATGTTTATCAGTTGAACATAAACGAATATACAGTAACGTGGAGTCAAGAGATTGGCGAGTACATCTTCAGCAGCAAAGACAATTCCACAGTCCTCAGCGTTGGAATATACTCAATGGTGGGCGATAGGGTTTACTTTTTAGCTTTTGACATCTTCAAAGGCGTTCCGAGGCTCAGGAACGGGAAACCATTAATAATTCACAATCTCGACGAATTGGCTAGTTTCGCACCCGCCCTGATCAGGCGGTACGAGGACTTCATAGGGCATCATGATGAGTACTATGAAAAAGTAGCAAAAGCCGCCCAAAAGCTCCATGGTGAGTTCGATAAAGAAGTCGTAGTGACCTATGAGGATGTCTATGTGAGGGTCGAGGCCGACGAGTACCATGTCTCCCTCTACTCGGGTTATGTTCTGATGGGAGATAAATTGTCCATAAACTTGTTTGGCTTTGGATTTCCGCTGCCGAAGTATCTGCCTAACGACGGTAGAATAGTAGTTGGTTATGCCTTTGGAGACAAGACCCCTGTGGTTCAGGTTAAGCGGGTAGATAACCCATATCCTAAGGACAAAGCAATTGAGAAGGCCAGGGACATCATGTATGAGGCTTTCGAACAGAACGGGTTCTCCAGGGAAGAGGTGGACTCCTCCATAGACCACATCTACGCCGACATAGAATCCCTGTCCTCAGGAAACATGATCGTTCCGGTCTGGCACATAGTCTTCTACTTCACCAGGGAGCTAGGAGGGGCTAACGCGTACAGCGTGACCCTGGATGCCTCCAACGGAAACTTGATCGGTGCCGAACCCCTCAATGGCCCCATGGGAAACAACAATGATATATCGTCACGCATCACCATCCCAATACTCCTCCCATGGATCATCCCTGCAATATATTTAATGAAGAAAAAATATTTTTGATTTTATTTTTTAAATGTTGGCGAGATTTGTTATTGCTAGTCCCCCGTCAACTCTCAGGATGCATCCGTTCAGGTATTCCTCCTGGAGGACGAACAGGACGGCCCTTGCAACATCCATAGGGCTACCGAGCCTTCCCAAGGGGACTGCTTTTCTGAATTTCCCTTCGAGTCCTGCATCGGACTCGAGTAGGTCGGTCTTGATTATGCCGGGTTCCACCACGTTCACCCTGACTCGGGGTGCCAGGAGCTTCGCCAGCGACAGTGCGTAGGCCTTGAGGCCCGCCTTGGAGGCGGCGTAGTGGGGATAATCCCTCATACCGCCGTCAGCAAGCGCGTCTCCGATGAACACTATTGACGACCTCAGCGCCATCTTCGGCATTAGGGCCTCCGTTAGTCTGATGGTTCCGATGAGGTTCACGTGCACGACCTCGAGGCCCTTCGCGAGTATTCCGGCGTTGTTCACGAGGGCGTCAATCTCGCCCACCTTAGTGGCAAAGGCCTGAATGGCGTTTTCGTCCCTCAGGTCCAGCTGGTGGATCTCCCCCTTCGACCCTCCGAGGGCCTCGAGGACCCTCTCCCTCCTGGACCTGTAGAGGGCGATGACGTAGTGGCCCTCGGCGCCCAGGAGACGGACAATCGCCTGGCCTATCCTGCTCGAAGCACCCGTGACGACGACCCTCATGGGACCACAACACTTCCAACACTTTTCACGCACACTGATTTGGGCTTAAATGGGCGGCAAATGAAGGGACCATGATCGGGATCGAGGTGGAGATCCCGTGGGACAGGTACAGGAGGACGAGCATAACCCTGCCGGCGCCGCTGCTGGTCTACCTCAGGCTCAGGGCCACCGCGGAGGGGAAGACCATGAGCGAGATCGTGCAGAGGGCCCTGATGATGTACCTGGGCGTGGGGCCGGGAGGGGGGTCCTCCGGCTCCTAGCGCCCCTTCTTGAACTCCGTGTAGCCGCAGCGGCCGCAGGTCCAGCGATCCTCGTGCTCCGCCAGGAAGACCCCGGGACCGCAGCGGGGGCAGAACCTCCTAAGCCTCTCGACCTTCCCGTCGGGGAGGACCCTGTACAGCTCCCTCTTCTGCGCCACATCACTCACCCCCTATGAGGCCGTTCCTCCTCAGCACGTAGTCTGGCTCGATCTTCTTCGCGTCCTCGACGCTCTCGTAGACCTTCACGTAGGCCTTGGAGTAGTCGGTGCCGAAGGGAGTCTTCACGTAAGCCACGATCACCCTGTCCTCCGGGACGCCCAGGTTCGCCGCCACCAGGGCCTTGACATCCTTCCTAGAGGGCGTGGGCATCCCGGGGTGGAAGACCTTCAACCTGAGCTCCAGCCTCCTCAGGAGCTTGTTCTCCCTCCTGTCCACCAGCTCCATGCTAAGGCCCATCTTCCACCACCATCCCCTCTACTATCCTCCATGCCCTCTCCTTGCTCCTCCTGGACACGGGAATCACGCCCACCCCCCGATCAGGAATCCCGTATAAAACCAATGTTCCCTCCTCGGCCTCGAGGATCGCCGGGATGGCTGCCATGTCCTCCTCCCCCTCTACGAGCACCAGGCATGGGGGGGAGGAGAGGGCATTTCTCACCGCCACCCAGAGCTCTCGGTCTATGCCCCCGGCCCTGTTCCTGCACTCGATCCTCCTGGGAAAGGCTTCCAACTGACTACCCCACTCGAATGGACCCCTCTTGGTCCTCCCGTCCACGACGGCCACGGAGGGTACGACGCCGGAGTCCAGGAGAACCTTGGTGACGGCGTCCCCCACGGCTACAACGCCCTCCCCTGAGGTAACGGAGCCGGGGAAGCACTCGTCCCTGATGAAGACCGGCGGCTCCCCGCGGAGGAGGGGCACTAGTTCGGGAGTTAGAGCGAGCCTCTTCGGGGGCTCATAGGATCTGGAGGGCATACTCACCCTCTTCCTCTATCCCCAGGGCCTTGGCGACGTCTGACTGCTCCACCTTGAGGATGGCGACGTAGCCCTCCCAGGAGTCCGTGGTCTCCCCTCCGCACCTCGGGCACCTCTCCTCCGTCGTGAGGAAATGACACCTCTTGCACGCCCTCAGCGGCTTCCTCTTCCTCGGGCTCATTTCTTCTTCCTCCTCTCCTCCTGGAGCCACTTAAGGGCTCCGAGGCCCGGGGTCCTCATGTCCAGGCCCACGACGCTGCGGTAGGGCCTGGACTCGTCTATCTTTACGTACACCACCCTGGCCCTGACCTGGTCGTCCTTCTTCAGGACCTTCTTGGTCTCCCTCCCCACGATCATTTGCCCTTTGACGTCGATGTTGAGGCGGTCGTCGAGTATGTTGCTGCTGGAGAGGTAGGCGTTCAGTGGGCCTATGCGCACGATGGCCCCCTGGAAGCGCCCCCTCTTCGTTATCTCCACCACCTCGCCCTCCACGACCTCCTCCCTCCTGACGCCGAAGGCCAAGGCCTCGTACCGCACCCTCTGGTAGACGGCCCCGTCCCCGTGGACCAGGAAGGGGTCCCCAACGGGCTCCAGGTCCAGGAGCTGGACGAGGAGGACCTTCCTCTCCTCCTCCTCGATATCCTCCATGTCCAGGGCCTGGACCGAGCCCTCGAGCCTCATCTTCGCCATCACGGCGAGGACCCTGTCAAAGTCCTCCCCGAGGAGGTACGGCGGTATCCTGACCGTGTCCTCGCCCCTCACCCTGAGGAACATTCCCGTGGATATACCGACCCGCCTTTTAAAACTGGTGAAACCTCTTTTATCCATTTACCGATTTGAATTGGGATGCTGAAGGAAGGGACTGAGCTGATTGGTATGGACGTGTACACGGACAAGGCCATCCACCTGGGGAAGGTGGACGACCTCCTCCTGGACGTCAGGAGAATGAAGGTTTACGGCCTTTACATAGGGCACACGAACCCGAACCTAGTGGAGGATGGAGTCGCCGTTTCGGTCCCCTACCGCTGGGTTAAGGCGGTCGGGGAGATTATCATACTGAAGAAGTTCCCCCCATACGTGTCGGTGCCGCCGGCCGCCAAGGAATAGATGTTCGAGAACCTACCAACGGTGCTCAGCTCTGGGGAGATCCTAGACAAGGCCTTCCGTAGGGCTGTCAGGGTCTCGGCCTACCACCCCGACAGGCTGAAGAGGAGAAAGATCAAGTCCCTCTCCAGGCTCCAGACGGTCAGGGATATCATAACCTCAACCCTCGAGGGCTACCTCAACGCCTTCCCTCGCCCTGAGAAGCTTCATCCATTCTACCGCGACCTCCTAGACCTGCTCGTGGGCGAGGAGAGGTACAGGAGGGCCCTCAGTGAGCTGGATTGGGCCGTGGACATGATACTCAAGCTCTACAAAAGCTACGCTTCCAAGATCAGGGGGGCAAGGGCGGAGGAGGACGTGGAGAGGGCCAGGAAGGCCTTCTACGGCAGGGTGTCCTCGATCGTGGAGGACATAGGCTGGGCCCTTGACGAGCTGGCCAGGGCCAGGGAGAGGCTCAGGGTCCTGCCCAGCATAGACCCCGAGACGCCGCTGGTCATCGTGGCCGGCGCCCCGAACGTCGGAAAGTCGCAGCTGGTCAGGGCCCTGAGCACCGCCGAGCCCGAGGTGGCGAGCTACCCCTTCACCACCAAGCGGGTCCACCTAGGCCACATGTACTGCGGTCCCCACAGGGTGCAGGTCCTGGACACCCCAGGCCTCCTCGACAGGCCCTTCTCCAGGATGAAGGAGCCCGAGAGGCAGGCCGCCCTGGCCCTGCGGAGGCTCCCGGGCCTCGTGGTCTTCCTCTTCGACCCCAGTGAGACCTGCGGCTACGACCTCGAGTACCAGAGGGCGGTGTTCGAGGACGTAAGGAGGATGCACCGGGGGAGGGTGATAGTCGTCGAGAACAAGGCCGACATATCGGAGCCTGCCGGGCTCGGGCTCAGGATCTCGGCCCTCACGGGACAGGGGCTGGATGAGCTGAAAAAAATTATCTGCGATGAGCTGGGGAAGCGCGGATGGGGATCGAAGACGAGATAAGGAGGATTGCCGCAACCAACGCGGTGGAGCACGGGGGGAGTGCCAGCCTGAAGGCGGTGCTCTCCAGGCTCCTCGGCTCCCACCCCGAGCTCAGGCCCAGGGTTAAGGAGCTAATACCCCTGGTGAGGCGCATCGTCGAGGAGGTCAACGCACTCCCGCTGGAAGAGCAGGAGAAGATGGCGCAGATAAGGGAGAAGAAGGAAACAAAAAGGGGCCTCGAACCCCTACCCGGCGCCGAAGGAGGTGTCGTCATGAGGATGGCCCCGAACCCGAGCGGGCCCCTGCACATAGGACACTCGAGAATGGCCGTCCTTAACGACGAATACGTGAAGATGTATGGAGGGAGACTGATCCTCAGGTTCGAGGATACCAACCCCACCAAGGTGGATCCCGAGGCCTACGACATGATCGCGGAGGACCTGGAGTGGCTCGGTGTTGAGGTGCATGAGAAGGTGTACCAGAGCGACAGGATGGAGCTCTACTACCGGGTTGCCGAGGAGATGATAAGGAGGGGGTGCGCCTACGCCACCACCAGGAGTCAGGAGGAGATCCGGGAGTCCAGGAGGAGGGGGATCCCCCTGCCTGAGAGGAATGCGCCTCCGGAGGAGAACATGGAGACCTGGAGGAGGATGCTCGAGGGGGAGTTCGGGGAGGGGGAGGCCGTACTGATAGTGAAAACGGATCTGAGCCACCCCAACCCTTCGGTGAGGGACTTCGTGGCCTTCAGGATCCTGGAAAGGGAGCACCCAAGGACCGGAACCAAGTACAGGGTCTTCCCCACCTACAACTTCGCGGTGGCCGTCGACGACCACTACAACGGCGTTACGCACGTCCTCAGGGGCAAGGATCACATGGTCAACACCGAGAAGCAGAGGTACGTGTACAGATGCATGGGGTGGAGGGAACCAGTGTTCATCCACTACGGTCTGGTCCGCATCGTCGGGGTGAATCTGAAAACCAGCAGGATAAGGGAGGGGATCCTCAGGGGGGAGTACAGCGGATGGGACGACGTCAGACTCGGAACCCTCAGGGCCCTCAGGTCCAGGGGCATCAGGCCCGAGGCCATCAGGGAGTACTGGCTGGAGGTCGGGCTGAAGGACGTTGACATCAACTTCTCCTGGGAGACGTTGTACGCGATAAATAAGAAAATCGTGGATCCGGTTGCTCCGCGCATCTTCTTCGTCCCCCATCCCAAAGAAATTTCGATTAGGGGACTGGGGGAGGCCCGGGTCACGATACCGCTCCACCCCAGCAGGGACCTGGGTAGCAGGACCATCACCCTTCCCGCCGAGCCCAGGATCCTGGTGCCCTCCCGCGACTGGGATGGCCTCAGGATTGGTGAGGTGGCCAGACTGAAGTACCTGGCAAACGTTAGGAAAGTGTCCGACTCTGCGGCAGAACTCGTCTCGAGGGAGCCCGGTGACGTGTCCGCCCTCAGGGGAAGGATCTGGCAGTGGGCGCCATCGGGGGACTCCATCCGCGGTAGGATACTCTACCCTGACGGATCGGTGGAAGGGGGAGCTTTCGAGCCGTACGCTACAAAGCTTACTGAGAAGATAGTCCAGATGGAGAGGGTAGGGTTCGGCGTGCTTTACGGCAGGGGAGGGTGGCTGGAGGCCAGGTTCGCCCACCGATAACTACTCTATGGGGGTCCTCCAGAGGCTGGGATCCTCACCCACAACCTCTACGTGGGGGGCCTTGGCGCTGGAGAGCAAGAGGTATTCTAGCACGGAGTCCAGGGCCTCGAGATCCGTGGAGGCCGCCTCGAGGCCCACCCTCACCTCTTCCTTGATCTTCCCGTTCTCGTAGACGGGCACGCTCCAGACATCGGCGAAGTACAGGTGGGCCCTGAGGCCCTCGGGCACCAGGTCGCGGCCCAGCCTCAGGCCCGAGGAGTAGTGGGGGAGAAAGGCGAAGGCCACCCTCCCCCTGGGCCTCCTCCGGTAGAGGGAGACCTCGGCCAGGTTGAGGTGGCCGTACCTCAGGTAGCCCAGGATCGCGGTGTCCGCCACGGAGGAGCCCATCACGAGGACCCTGATTCTGGATGCACCGGAGTTCTTCGCCGCAACCAGGAGCTCCTCGAGTGTGTAAACTCCCGGCCCCCTCAGAAATCTGCCTGAGCCCGCGGTCGCTACGACGACATTAAAGGTCTTACCCTTCAGATCCCCCAGCTCGTTGAGCGCCCCTCGGACGGCCCTCCCAGCCGCCTCCCTGGGGACCGGCCCACTCCACAGGTAAACCTTAGACGGCATCCCTAATTCCCTCTTCCGCGATCATGAAGACCGCATCCGACTCTGGAATGTCGGGGGCATCAATAACCCTTGCTATCCTCCTAGGCCCCTTGCTCTTCCTCAGGTAGACGCGGTACGTGGCCGTGTGCCCGACCACGTGACCTCCTATGGGGGCGGTTGGGTCGCCGAAGAGTATGTCCGGCCTGGCCAGGACCTGATTCGTGACCACCACGGCCGCCTCGAAGGTGTCGGCGAACCTGAGGAGCTCGTGGAGGTGCTTGTTCAGGAGCTGCTGCCTCTCAGCGAGCTGACCCCTGCCGGCGTACTCGGCCCTGAAGTGCGCGGTTAGGGAGTCCACGATCAGGAGGCGGAAGTCGCCCTCTTCCGCCATCTGGAAGGCCTTCCTCACCAGCGTCATCTGGTGGTTGGAGTTATAGGCCCTGGCGAAGTAGATGCGCTTGAGGGCCTCCTCCGGGTCGAGGCCCACGGCCTTGGCCATCTGCCTTATGCGCTCAGGCCTGAATGTGGATTCCGTGTCTATGTATATCGCACCCGAGTCTAGGCCTCCCCTCTCCTCGGGAAGCTGCACGTTCACCGAGAGCTGATGCGCAATCTGGGTCTTCCCACTCCCGAACTCCCCGAAGAACTCCGTGATGGCGTAAATCTGCACCCCCCCGCCCAGGAGTTCGTCCAGGGACTTGGATCCCGTAGTTATCCTCTTTATCTTCTTCCTCTTCTCCCAGACCTCCAAGGCGGTCTCGAACTTATCTATCTGGACGTAGCTCCTCGCCGCCTCCACGATCCTCTCCGCCGTCTGGAGGCCAATGCCCGCCTCCTCAGAGAGAACGTGCGGCGGCGTAACGGCTATGGAGAAGATGTCGAAGTAACCCGCATTGGCCAGCTTCCTGGCTAGGGCATCTCCTACGCCGGGAAGCTCCTTCAGGTTCGTGATCTTCTTCGCCATGCCCTCAAGGCTCCTTCCTGTTCCTCACTCAAATACTTTTCCATGGAGCACGCCGAGCGCGGAATCAGTTTTCCTGATCGAGGCCAGCCCGTCCTCCTCGAGCTCCATTGCGGCCCTTATGGCGTCCACGTTCTCCGGCACCACGTCCGCCTCCTGGTGGACCGCCTGGAAGTAGTGGAGCCAGCCATCGTGGACGGAGATCGAGTCCTCCCAGACCGCGATCTCGTATAGGTCGCCGTAGCCCCTGCACAGCCCTCTGGCCATCTCCATGATCTCCGCCGTGCTCCTCAGCCCGTCGCCCCCGCTGACCAAGATCACCCTTGGGGTTTCGGACAGCAGCTCGACCACATCCGACGGCCTCGCCTCCCTCGAGAGCCTGAGCCTGACCACGTGCAGGTGCATGATCGTGGTGGGAACAACCACCGCCGCCGTCGTTATGGGGATGTCGAAGACCGTCCTCAGGTCCGGGCCGTGGTGGGATGGAATGTGCAGGGAGGGAACTATCGCGTTTATGGGACCTTTCCGGCTCTCCCGCGGGTCTGCGGCCCTCCTGACCAGGACGGCAAAGGCCTCAGCGACCCCATACTCCCTCATTATAGGATAGATTGTCCTGGCAAGGCCCGTTGTGTTGCAGGAGACGACCCTTATGAACCTCCTCCCCAGGGCCTTCCCGTAGTTCACCAGGGCGTTGAAGGAGAAGCCCGCGACCTCGTGCTTCTCCCCTCCCTGGAAGATCGCCCTGAGGCCCAGCTTATCGTATAGCTCCTTGTACTTCGCCCCTATACCAGCCGGAGTAGCGTCAACCACTATGTCGGCCTTCTGGAGGCCCTCTTCTAAGGTGCCGTGAACCCTGATACCGGCTTCATCGTACTTTTCCAGATCCCCTATTCCGTAAAGGGGGAACCTGGAAGCCGCCTCCCTGGCGAAGCAGTCAGCCTTCAGCTTGCTGACGCCGACCACCTCCATATCGTCTTGGAGGGAAACAGCCCTGGCAACCCTCTTGCCTATAGTCCCATAGCCGTTTACGAAAACTTTCACCTTCACGATGAAAAATCTTTAACAAAAAATAAAAAAGGGTGTGTGAAGCTCACTCGCCAACAGAGACCACGTTGTCGACCCACCAGTCGATGACCAGGCGCTCGTGGTAGGTGAGCCTGTGGCCGACTGGGATCATCTCCTGCAGGTCCTCCGGACTGCCGTCCTTGGGCCAGCCCATGATGGGCTCGTTGTAGGCCTCGAACGGGTCGAAGACCATCTGCTTGTCCTTCATCTGGTCGAGCCTGCGCATCACGAGGTCGTAGACGGAGAGCTCCTCGCCGGTGAGCTTATCGGTTACGGTGACGGACTTGAGGTCGTTGACGAACTTGGGGTTTATGGGTACGCCGGGCTTGCCGCCGAGCTCGACGGCGCCGGAGTCAAGGAGTCCCCAATAGTCGACGTCCTGGAGGTTCGTGTTCGTGTACAGGCCAGCATAGACCTTGCTGAGGATGTCGGCGTAGATGACCTCCCAGTGCACCAGCTGCCCGCTGACGGTGACATTGGGGGCGATGTCCTGCATTGGGCTGTAGTGGGAGAAGCCATAATACTGGGTACCTGTCTCCTTCATCTTGGATTCGAGGGTCTGCAGGACCGTGGGGGAGTCCTCGGTGAAGGCTAGAACATCTGCGCCCTCTGCCAAGAGGGCGTTTGCCGCAGACTGCGCCTTCTCAGGGTCATACCAGGCGTGGATGACCCTCACGTAGACCTTGGCATCCGGGTTGACCTCCTTGATCCCCAAGGCAAAGGCGTCAATGTGCCTGACAACCTCAGGGATCGTGTGGGCGGCAACGTATCCGATCTTGTTGGTCTTCGTCAGGGCGCCAGCCATAAGGCCGTTGAGGTAGTAGAGCTGGTAGAAGTCGGCCATGTAGGTGCCCATGTTGGGCCTCCTGATGTACCCTGAGCAGTGGAAGAAGATGATATCAGTGTGGTTCTCGGCCGCCTCCTTCATCGGGATCATGTGGTCGAAGGAGGTGCCGAAGATGACCGTGTATCCCTGGGAGATGAGGTTCTCTATGACCTGCCTGGCGTCCTCGGCACCGACGTTCTCAACATAGGTCGTGTTCAGCCAGCTGAAGTGCTGCTCTACCCAGAGCCTACCCACGTTATGGGCATGTGTCCAGCCGTAGTCTCCTATGTCTCCCACATAGATGAAGGCAGCCTTAAGGGTCGGAGGTTTGGTTATGACCTTCGTTTCACCCTTGGGGGCGGCGAAGTAGCCTATTAGGCCGAAGACTATCGCCACCACTACCACTATGGTTATCCAACCCGTCGTGTTCATCAGCTTGGAATATGCCTTTAAAAAACTTAAAACTTTCCAAAATTAAAAGGGGAGAATTAGCTTTGTCCCCTAACGTAGGGAACGGCGAGGGCCTCGGGTGCCCCAATCCTCTTCTTCAGCTGCGCTAGAGAGGCGATGACCACTATGACCAGGGTGAAGATGTAGGGCATCATGCCCAGGATGTCCACAGGGATTCCCTTCCCCTGGAGGAGGTACTGGCTCGCGGAAATGGCGCCGAAGAAGTAGGAGGCCCAGAGGGCGTGGATTGGGTTCCACAGGGAGAAGATGGTCAGGGCGATGGCAATCCACCCCATGCCCGCAGTTATGCCCTCCGTCCAAGAGGGCCTGAAGATGATTGAGAGGTACGCGCCCGCGAGGCCGGCCATGAGGCCTCCGAAGATCGTGGCCAAATACCTAACCTTGTAGACGTTGATGCCAAGGGCGTCCGCAGCCGCTGGATTTTCGCCAACTGATCTGAGAATGATCCCATACTTGGTCTTGAAGAGGACGTACCAGAGGACTACGGAGAGGGCTAGGCCCAGGAAGGCTATGGGATCCTGGACGATGATGGACCCTACGACCGGTATCTGGGCCAAGCTGGGGGATATGATGCCCGTGATCGTGTTGGAGAGTTTCTGTCCCACGTACGGCTTCCCCATGACGGAGTGTATGCCCAGGCCGAGGATGACGAGGGCCAGGCCGGAGACGACCTGGTTGACGCGAAGTGATATGCTGAAGAAGGCATGGATTAGGGAAATGAGGGCTCCTGCCAGGGCGCCGAGGAGGAGCCCCAGCCACGGGTTTCCCGTGGTGTATGCCACTCCAAAGCCCACCACAGCCCCAAAGGCCATCATGCCCTCGATACCTAAGTTGAGGATTCCCGCACGCTCAGCATAGATCTCACCGAGGGTGGCCAGGAGGAGCGGAGTACCGGATTTCATCGCTTGATATATTATAAAATTCAAAATCTGAACGTTCATCTTCACCACCTCTCAAATTTCACTTTATACCTCCGGAGAAACTCCCCGAACAGAACTGAGAACAAAAGGACTCCCTGAAAGATGCCAACGAATCCCACAGGCAAACCAGTGGAGATCTGAAAGTTGTATCCACCGATTATGATACCAGCTATGAAGATTCCGGCGAGAAGGATGCCTATCGGATTAGTCCCGCCGAGCCAGGCAATGATGATTGCCGTGAAGCCGAAGCCGGAGGCGAAGCCGGGCCTGAGCCTGTGCTGGTTTGCCATGAGCTCCCCGGCCCCCGCGAGGCCCGCCAGGCCGCCGCTGAGGAGCATGAGGATCATGGTGAGGCGGAGGAAGCGCATGCCGGCGTATCGGGCGGCCTCCGGGTTGTCCCCTATGACCTTGAAGTCGTAGCCCAACGGGGTCCTCTCCATGATCAGGTACTCCGCAATCAGGAAGACCGCCACGAGGCCCATCATAGCGTAGGAGAGAGTGGAGTTGCCCACGGTCGAGAGCTGGGCCTGATACGGTATGTTGTTGGTCACAGCGTATCCCGTGTACTCGACGCCACCCACGACCTCCTTCACGTTCCACGGGCCGTAGACTAGGTAGTACAGGAGCCTGATGGCAATGTAGTTGAGCATAAGGGTCGTGATGACCTCGTTCACCTTCAGCTTGACCTTGAGGATCGCGGGGAGCTGCCCATAGAGGGCACCGGCGGCGAAGCCCCCGAGGAGCATGAGGGGGATCAGGGCGTAGCCACTCAGGTTGGGAAAGAGGCGGCCAATGCCGAAGGCGGTGATGGCTCCTACGAGATACTGCCCCTCAGCGCCGATATTCCAGAAGAGGGACCTGAAGGCCATCGACAGGCCGATGGCGATCAGCACCAGGGTCATGGCCCTGCTCAGGGTGGAGAGTATGCCCTTGCCGAAGGCGTAGAGGAACATGGCCTTGAAGGCGCTAATCGGGTTGATGTGGAGGCTGAGGAAGACTATGGTCATGATGGCCAGGGATAGGAGGATCGCCAGAATCCTCACCTGGATCTCGAAGGTCCTGGGGACCTCCACCCTGGGCTCGAGCCTCACCCTGTAGGGGAGGATCCTCGCGAACCTCGTGCCGTCAGGCACCGCCCCTCACCTCCTCCAGCCTCTTCCCCATCATCATGAGACCTACCTCCTCCCTGGTGAGCTCCCCGGGCCTGACTACCCCCATGAACTCGCCGTTGAACATGACCGCGAAGCGGTCGGAGAGCTGGAAGATCTCATCCAGCTCCTCGGATATTAGGAAGATAGCGGCGCCCCCAGCTGCCTCCTTCGCCAGCCTGTTCCTGATGTACTCCGTCGCGGCCACGTCCAGCCCGTAGGTCGGATGCGCGGCTATGATTACCTTGGGGGAGACCGAGATCTCCCTGGCGAGGATCAGCTTCTGAATGTTCCCGCCTGAAAGGGTTCTCGCCGGGACCCTGACCGAGGGGGTGTAGATGTCGAACTCCCTGACCCTCTCCTCGGAATAGCTTTGAATGGTGTCAAAGTCGAGGAAGAGGCCCTTTCGGAAGGGTTGCCTCCACTCCATCTTCAGGATCATGTTCTCCATGACCGTCAGGTTGGGGACAATGCCCATCTTTATCCTCTCCTCCGGGATGTGAGACACGCCCAGGGCGAAGAGGGTCCCTGGATCGGCGTTGGTTACGTCCCTCCCCATGAGGATTATCCTGCCCTTCTCGACCCTCCTAAGACCGGTGAGCGCCTCCACCAGCTCCCTCTGCCCGTTCCCGGCCACGCCGGCTATCCCGAAGATCTCCCCCTTCCTGATCTCGAAGCTGACGCCGCGGACCGCGGGGAGTCCCTTGTCGTTTAGGACCCAAAGGTCCTCGACCCTCAGGACGACCTCGCCGATCTCCTTCTCTGGCCTCTCGATCTCGAATAACACCTCCCTCCCGACCATGAGCCTCGCCAGCTCCCTGGGATTCGTCTTGGAGACCTCGAGGGTTGCAACCTTCTTCCCCTTCCTGAGCACCGTCGCCCTGTCCCCGACCTCCATGACCTCCCTGAGCTTGTGCGTTATGAAAATGATGGACTTCCCGTCCTCCCTCATCTTCTTCACGATATGGAACAGCTCCTCCGACTCCTGTGGTGTGAGCACGGACGTGGGCTCATCGAGGATGAGGATCCTGGCCCCGGCGAAGAGCGCCTTGATGATCTCCACCCTCTGCTTCTCGCCGGCGGAGAGCTGCCAGACGTAGGCATCGGGGTCCACCCTGAGGCCGTATCTCTCCCCGTACTCCAGGATCTTCCCCTTTACGTCCTCCAGGGGCTTGAAGACCCTCCTGGCGTACCCGAGGGCAACGTTCTCGGCCACCGTGTGCTTCTCGACCAGCTTGAAGTGCTGGTGCACCATCCCGATGCCCAGGGCTATTGCATCCCTGGGGCTCCTGAGCTTCACGGGCCTGCCGTCTATGAGAATCTCCCCCTCGTCCGGCTGGTGGATGCCGTAGAGGATGTTCATTAGCGTTGTCTTCCCTGCCCCGTTCTCCCCAAGGAGGGCGTGAATCTCCCCCTCCCTGAGGTCGAAGTCAATGTGGTCGTTGGCAACGACCCCAGGGAAGCGCTTTACGATGCCCCGCATCTCCAAGATGACCTTCCCCGCCACTGGGGGGTGAATTCCAGATCACATTTTTCACATTTTATGATTCGGCATATGCCGAATACTCACTTCGTTAATTTATTAACTTCCCGGGGGTTTTGGTGGCGTAATGGTGGGGATAGTAAGTTACGGGGCCTACATACCGAGGTTCAGGATCGACACGGGGGAGATAGCGAGGGTCTGGGGGGAGGACCCCAACAGGGCCAAGAAGAGTTTGCTGGTGGAGTCCAAGGCGGTTGCGGGGCCCGACGAGGACGCCTGCACCATGGCTGTGGAGGCCTCCAGGTATGCGATCAGGAGGTGGGGAGGGGACCCTGCGGACATCGACGTCATCTACGTCGGATCGGAGTCGCACCCCTACGCCGTCAAGCCCACCGCATCCATCCTCGCGGACGCCCTGGGGGCCTCCCCGCACGTGATGGCCGTTGACCTGGAGTTCGCCTGCAAGGCGGGGACGGCCGGCCTCATCTCGGCCATGGCCATGGTTAAGTCCGGTATGGCCCGCTTCGGCCTCGCGGTCGGCAGCGACACCGCCCAGGGGGCGCCGGGCGACGCCCTCGAGTACACGGCCGCGTCCGGGGCCGCGGCCTTCATCGTGGGCTCTCAGGGGGTCATAGCGAGGCTCAACGGCTTCCACAGCGTCACCACGGACACCCCGGACTTCTGGAGGAGGGCCGGCAGGCCCTACCCCAGGCACGGGGGCAGGTTCACCGGCCAGCCAGCCTACTTTAAGCACATCCTCATGGCCGCCAGGGGCCTCATGGAGAAGATGGGGACCGGCCCAGAGGACTACGACTTCGCCATATTCCATCAGCCCAACACCAAGTTCCCCCTGAGCGCTGGGAAGAGGCTAGGCTTCCCCAAGGAGAAAATACTACCCGGCATAGTTGTGAACAAGATTGGAAACACGTATGCGGCCTCCATGCTCATGGGCCTGGCAAGGGTCCTGGACAAGGCCGAGCCGGGACAGAGGATCCTCGCCGTCTCCTTCGGGAGCGGCGCAGGCAGCGACGCCTTCGACTTCACGGTGACGGAGAATATAGAGGCTATCAGGGTCGACGGGGTGCCAACCGTGGACGAGCTCATAGAGAGGGGAAGGTTCGTGGACTACGCGATTTACGCGAAGTATAGGGGGAAAATCCTGATGGGTGATGAGGAATGAGGAGAGTAGCAGTTATTGGGGTTGGTGAGACGAAGTACGGCGAGCACTGGGAGAAGAGCATCAGGGAGCTGGCGGTGGAGGCGGGCCTTAGGGCCTTAGAGGACGCTGGCATCTCCTCCGAGGATCTGGACGCCATCGTGGGGGGGAACATGAGCGCCGGCTCCTACACGGGGCAGGACCACATTGGTGCCCTCATAGCGGACTTCTCTGGGATCGCGGACAGGCACATACCAGCAATCAGGGTCGAGGCCGCCTGCGGGTCCGGAGGGGCTGCCATACACGTCGGCTTCAACCTGGTGGCCAGCGGCATGTACGACATCGTCCTCGTTGGGGGCGTCGAGAAGCAGACGGACGTGGGAGTCGACATGTCCAAGGAGATCCTAGCCGGGGCCTCCGACAGGGAGTGGGAGGCCTTCTTCGGCGCCACCTTCCCCGCGCTGGTGGCCATGATGGCCAAGAGGTACATGTACGAGTACGGGGACATCAGGGAGCAGATGGCCATGATACCCGTCATGATGCACGAAAATGCCATGAACAACCCAGATGCACACTTCCACAGGAGGATAACGGTGGACGACGTCCTGAACTCCCCTCCCATCGCGGAGCCGTTCCACCTCCTCGACGTAGCACCTGTCAGCGACGGGGCAGCAGCCATCATCCTAGCACCCCTCGACTACGCCAGGAAGAACTACGATACCGTCGTGGAGCTCGCGGGCTCTGCCGTCGCCACCGACTACATTGGAATGCACGACAGACCGAGCCTCATCACGCTGGCGGCCAACGTCCACGCCTCCAGGAAGGCCTTCAGGATGGCGGGGATGGAGGTGAGGGATCTGGACCTCCTCGAGCTTCACGACGCCTTCTCCTTCCTCCCCATCGTGACCCTCGAGGACCTGGGCCTGGCGGAAAGGGGGAAAGGGGCCAGCCTTGTTGAGGAGGGAATCCTGTCCATGGACGGCGATCTACCCCTGAGCCCCTCCGGCGGCCTCAAGGCCAAGGGCCACCCGGTGGGCGCCACCGGCGTTGGTCAGGCCGTGGAGGCCGTCTGGCAGCTGAGGGGCCAGGCCGGGAAGAGGCAGGTCCCCGACGCCGAGAAGGCCTTAATCCAGAGCATCGGCGGGACGGGGGCCACGATAGCGATTAACCTCTTCAGGAGGGAGAAGTGATGGTGGTTCCAAGGCACTGGAGGGAGAGGGAGCACAGGTACCGGCTCGTGGCGACCAAATGCAAGATCTGCGGCAGAATCTACTTCCCTCCCAGGAGCGTCTGCCCCAACTGCGGCAGGAAGAGCATAGGGAATATGGAGAAGCTCCAGCTCAGCGGGAACGGGACCGTGTACACTTACACTATCGTGCACTCCGGGATGAATGCGTTCAAGCTCCAGAAGCCCTACATCCTTGCCATCATTGAGCTGGAGGAGGGACCGAGGGTCACCGGGCAGATCGTGGATGCCGAGCCCAATGAGGTCTACATAGGGATGCCCGTCCGCATGGTCTTCAGGAGGATCAGGCAGGAAGGGGCGTCTGGAATCATCCACTACGGCTACAAGTTCGCCCCTAGGTGATCAGCCAAGCCCGAAGCGATCCAGGATTCGGACAGGTATCGATACGAGAACCGTCGCGCTCCACGAGATCAGGGACTTTCTAGCGGGTACTGCTGCAAAGAGCGTGAATACCTGGTTTCGCTGGAGGACCTCGTAAGGCTCGAAGGCGGGAGCTGAGAAACCGCCGGCAGGGGATGCAGGAACGGCCGGGCCGGAGAAGCCGAACCTCCTGTGGGCGTCCACCAGGGCGTCCCTCACCTCGGCCGACGGGTATCCGGGGGAGACGAGGGAGACTGCATCCCTGAGGGCCTGCATAACCATGCCCAACCTGTTCTCCACCTCGAAGTCCCTCTCCGTCAGGAAGGTCCTGACGTAGGGGATCGTGTAACCCTCGTCCTCGAACATCGCCCTCATCAGAAGTACGTCCCCCTTCTCGACCACCCTATCTTCCCTTGGCCCTAGGGGGGAGAAGGACTCCTCCCCGATGGCGATCGCTACATCGCACCTCAATCCCACCTCCCACGCCCTCGCCTGGATGGACGCCTCCAACTCCCTCCTGGACATGCCGGTGGAGAGCTCCTCGAAGGCCCTCGAGAGGGCTTTATCGGCCCTCTCTGCCACGGACTCCAGAAAACGGACGTCCCCCTCAAGGGGGACCGAGAGGACTTCCTTAAGGACGGGCTCCCCGTCGAGGATCCTCGTTCCTTCAAGCCTCGAGAGGACGCCATAGGGGGTCTCCGAAGTCACCATGAGCTCCTCGAGCCTCGAGAGCTCCTCGACCGGATCCCCGACGCGGAGCTCCAGGTAGTCCGGGGGCTCCACCTCGAAGGGGGAGAAGAGGATGGGGTCCTCCGAGAGCAAGAGGCCATTACCGCCAAAGGGGGAGAACTTGAGGATTCTCCTGTCGGAGGGGGGAACGAATAAGGGGATCTCCAGAAGTTCCGCGATCCTGGAGACCCTCCTAGCCCTGGCCTCCTCTTGGGGAGGCGTCATTGCAGCCTCAGCTTGATCTTCGATTCATCATCGTGCTTGGTGAGCATGGCAACCCTGGACTCAGGCCTCTCCGCGTATATCCTGTAGCCCAAGCGCTCGGCCAGCTCCCTGGCAAACCACATGATCCTCTCGTGGGTGGGCATGTTCTCGGCCCTGAGCCTCAGCCTGGACCACCCAACATACATGTATCCCTTGGGCTCTATGAAGTCCGGATCCGCCTTTTCGTCCAGCTTCGCGTACTCGTCCACGTACCCCAGGTTCCAGCCTTCGACAAGAGTGTGCCTGATGGTGATTCTGGTGTCCAGGGACGGGAGCAACTCCAGCGTCTCCATGAGCTTCTGCCACAATCCGGGCCTGGGTGGGAGCTGGAGCCTGCGGAAGACCTCCTCGTTGGGGGCCGCCACGGTCACGTACAGCTGGGTGGGTAGGGGATCTAGGTCCCTGAGGACCTCCGGCGTTGTCCCGTTGGTCACCAAGAACGTCGTCATGCCCCTCTTGTGGGCCTCCTCAATCAGCTCCCCTAGGCGGGGGTAGAGGGTGGGCTCCCCGGTCAGGGAGATGGCCATGTGCTTCGGCTCCTGGGCCTCTTCCCACAGCCTCCTCGGGACCTTCGGATTCCCCTTATACCCGGAGAGGAGGACCCTCTGCCCCTTAATCGACTCCTCCACTATGAAGGCGGGATCATCGGGATCCTCAACGATGGCATCCACGAAGTTGTGCATCCTCCAGCAGTAAAGGCAGTTGAGGTTGCAGTTGAACAGGGCAGGAGTCATCTGGAGGCACCTGTGGGACTGGATCCCGTAGAAGGTTCCCTTGTAGCAGGGTTTCCCTCCCTTGAGCCTCTCCTTGGTCCAGTGGCAGAGTTTGACCGCGCTGTGCCTGCCGACGATGTAGTAGCCCTGCTTCCTGAGCCTCCTCACGACCTCCTCTGGTACCCGCACACGGCTTCAGGCAGTACCCAAATTAAAATGTTAAATGGACCTTTCCTTGGGCAGGAATGGCGGACGTGTTCACCAACGTGGTCGAGGTCGTGACGAGGGAGGAGTTCGAGAGGAGGCTGAGAAGGGGTGGTCTCGGCTACATAGGCTTCGAGCCCTCGGGCTTCGTCCACATCGGCACCGGCCTCGTGTGCGGGAACAAGATCAAGGACCTGGAGGGAGCCGGCATCAAGATGACCGTCCTCCTGGCTGACTGGCACGCCATGATCAACGACAAACTCGGAGGGGACATGACGCTCATCGGACTCGCGGCCGAGCACCTGATAGACGCCCTTAGGGCCGTCGGGGTGGGCGCTCGGTTCGTCTACGCCTCCGAGATCGTCTCCGATCCCTCCTACTGGGAGAAGGTGATCAGGATTGCAAAGGTGACGACCCTCAAGAGGGCGAAGAGGGCCATGACCATCATGGGGAGGAGGGAGGAGGACGCGGAGCTGGACTCCTCCAAGATCCTCTACCCGTTCATGCAGGTGGCCGACATCTTCCACCTCAGGGTCCACGTCGCCTACGGGGGCATGGACCAGAGGCACGCCCACATGCTGGCCAGGGACGTCGCGGGTAAGCTTGGCTTGAGAAAGCCAATCGCCCTGCACACCGCACTCCTGAGCTCCCTCAAAGGTCCCAGCAGGATGGACGCTGCCCAGGCGAAGATGTCCAAGAGCGTCAAGGAGTCCGCAATATTCCTGCACGACCCACCGGAGCTCGTGGAGAAGAAGATCATGAAGGCCTACTGTCCCCCTAGGGAGCCCAAGGGCAACCCGGTCCTGGACATCGCTAGGATGATCCTGATACCCTACTACTTCCCCGAGTTCGAAGTTAAGACCTCCTCCGGCACCAGGGCGTTCTCCTCGCCGGGGGAGCTGGTCGAGGCCTATGGGAGGGGCGAGATACACCCCCTCGACCTGAAGGAGGCCGTGGCCAAGCACCTGAACGAGGTACTGGAGCCCATCAGGTGCTACCTAGACGCTCACCCCGAGCCCGTGGAGGAGCTCTCGTCGGCGCTGGGTGAGAGGAAGTGAGGCCCGTCGAGGACCTGGAGCTCTCGGAGGGGCTGAGCGTCAAGGACTTAGTCGAGGCCATGGGCAGGGCTGGCGGCTTCATGGCGACGCACCTCGCCGAGGGGGCCAGGATCCTTGTGGAGATGATCAAGGACGAGAACGCAAAGGTGATGCTGAGCTTCACTGCAAACTTGGTGGCCACGGGACTTAGGGGCGTCTTCAGGGAGCTCGTGAGGAGGAGGCTGGTGGACGCCGTTGTCACCACCGCAGGGACCCTGGACCACGACATCGCCAGGCACTTCGCCAAGTACTATCACGGCTCCTTCTACCTCGACGATGCGGAGCTGGCGGAGAAGGGCTATCACAGACTGGGAAACGTGCTCGTGCCCCTGAGGAACTACGGCCCCCTCCTGGAGGAGAAACTTACCCCCATATTCCTTGAGGCCCTGGAGATCTCCGATAGATGGGCACCCAGGGACCTCATATGGCACGTGGGCTCCAAGCTCGGGGAGGACTCAATCCTATACTGGTGCAGCAGGCACAGGATCCCCGTCTTCGTCCCGGGAATCACGGACGGGGCCTTCGGCTCCCAGCTCTGGAGCTTCAGGCAGCTCCACCCCGAGTTCGTGGTCGACATCCTGAGGGACGAGGAGTACCTGGCGGACTTCGTCTTCGAGGCGGGACGCCTTGGCGCCCTCGTCGTCGGCGGCGGGATCTCCAAGCACCACACCATCTGGTGGGCTCAGTTCATCGACGGCCTAGACTACGCCGTCTACGTGACCACGGCCCCGGAGTGGGACGGATCCCTCTCCGGCGCCAGGCCAAGGGAGGCCGTCAGCTGGGGAAAGCTTAAGAAGGGCGCGCCCAGCATCACGGTGGTGGGGGACGCGACCCTAATCCTGCCCCTCATGGTCCAGTACGCGCTGGAGGTGCTGGGATGGCCGTAGTCAGGATCCACGTGCCCACCCTGAGGGAGATGGTGGGGGCGGAGTTCGAGCTCCCTCCCCTGGTCGAGAGGCTGGGGGAGGAGCTGAAGGGCTACGAGGGGGACTACGCCCTCATCGACGTGAACCCCGATAGACCGGATCTGTACAGCGTCGAGGGCCTGGCGAGGGCGATCAAGGGACTCCTCGAGATCGAGCTGGGGTGCCCCAAGTACAGGCTGGGGGACTCGGGCATCCTCGCGAAGGTCAGGGGGGTCAGGTCCAGGCCCTACGTCCTGTTCTCCGTCGTGAAGGGCGTCAGGCTCGACGACGCAGGGATAAGGTCCCTCATGGAGCTCCAGGAGAAGCTCCACGCCACCTACGGGAGAAGGAGGAGGAAGGTGGCCATAGGGATCCACGATCTGGACAGGGTGGAGGGGAGGCTGATGTACAGGCCGGCGAAGAAGGACAAATTCGTCCCACTGGGGATGAGGAGGAGGCTATCGACCTCGGAGATCCTAAGGGAACACCCAAAGGGGAGGGAGTACGGCCACATCCTGGGTGAGGAGCACCCGGTGATCCTCGACGAAAAGGGTGTAATCTCCTTCCCTCCCATCATAAACTCCGCGAGGACCGCGGTCACCGAGGATACCAGGAACTTCCTGATCGACGTTACCGGTACCGATCTGAGGGCGGTCTCCAAGACCCTGAACATCGTCACCACAGCGCTCGTCGAGAGGGGGGGATCGCCGGAGTTCGTTACCCTCAAAGGCGGTGCCATGCCCAGGAGCCCCGACCTGGAGCCTGAGACCGTGAGGTTCGACAGGGACCTTGTGCGTTCCCTGCTAGGGCTGCCAAACCTGAAGGGGAAGGCCATAAACATCGCCCTGTTCAGGATGAGGATCACCCCGAAGGGCGCCGACGCCTTCGTCCCCGCCTACCGGACGGACATCTTCGGCCCGGTCGACCTGGTTGAGGAGGTGGAGAAGGGCCTGGGCCTCGGGGCGCTGGAGCCCAGGTTGCCCAAAGGGTACACGATAGGGAGGCCCCTCCCCTGGCGGCGCCTGGTAAGGAAGATCAGGATCTCCATGATTGGGATGGGCTTCCTCGAGGTGACCACCCTCACCCTCACCTCGCCCAGGAGGGAGTTCGACCTCATGCTCGAGCCCAGGGGGGAGGCGGTTGTGCTTGAGAACCCGATCACCGAGGAACATACCATCCTCAGGACGGGGCTTCTCCCCTCCATCCTGGCGGTTCTGTCCTCCAACAGGGGGAGGGAGATGCCCATAAGGGTATTCGAGGTCGGAGATGCCGCAACCCCCGAGGGTACGAGGAAGTTGCTGGCATTCGCAGTCATGCATCCTAGGGCCGGCCTGGCGGAGGGTCTCTCCGTAGTCTCCGGCCTCATGGCCTCCCTCGGCCTTGAATGGGGTAGGAGGGCTGGGCGCAGGCCCTCCATGATAGCCGGTAGGGTCGCGGAGATCCTGGTCGACGGGGAGGGCGTCGGCGTCGTGGGCGAAATCCATCCCCAGGTCCTGGAGAACTTCGAACTCGAGGCCCCGGTCGTCGCCGGGGAGTTCGATGTATCCAAGCTGCTCGAAAAGAGTTAAAATCTGGGTCCAGTAGGGAACGGTATGCTATCAGAGAGCGTCAAGAGGGAAATCAAGGAGAGGTTCGAGGCCGTGCTGGAGAGGGAGGTGGGGATAGCTACATTCGTGGGGCCGAACTGCCAGTACTGCGGCCTCACGCTGGACCTCATGAAGGAACTGGCCTCCCTCTCCGACCTCATCAATCTCCAGGTATACGACGTAGCCAGGGACGCCTATGAGAGCTCACAGTTCGGGATCTACGGCGTCCCGGCCATCGCAATCCTGGATGGGGACAGGGACACCAACATCAGGTACTTCGGGATCCCAGCAGGGTACGAATTTGGCCCCATCGTGGGCATCATCGAGGACGTAGGCGCGGGGAGGGTCGGAGAGGCAACGAGGCTCCCCAAGAAGATAAAGGAAAAGCTGTCCGGTGTGAGGAAGAGAGTTGTGATTAGGGAATTCGTGACGCCGTCCTGCCCCTACTGCCCCAAGGTCGCGACCATAATCTTCCGCTTCGCCCTGTTCAACGAGAACATTCGAAGCGAGGTCGTTGAGGCCATGGAGTTCACGGAGCTCGCAGACAAGTGGAACGTCCAGGGCGTCCCCCACACGGTCTTCAACGATCGGGAGGATCTCCAGCTAGTGGGGGCCTATCCCATAGACTACTTCGCGGAGTACGCCCTGAAAGCGTCAGAGTAAGGTTCTCTGACCCCCGAAACCCCCTCCCCCTAGGGAGCCAAGAAGCTCGTCCTGGAGCAGGATCTGCCTGAGCTTGGCCGGATCCGACTTCGCCGTTACCACCGTGGTCCTCCCCTCCCTGCCGAAGGAACGGACCTCTGCGGAGATCAGGCCCATGGTCGCCAGGTCGTGGACGAAGTCCCTGACCCTTCTCTGGGTGAGGGGCTGGAGGCCTGCGAAGGAAACTATGTTCGAGTATGCCCCGTAAAGGACGGACATGGTTATCATGGGTGCTCCCCTGTTCAAGAGCTCGCAGATCGCCATCAGGACCGCCTTCTGGTGCAGGGGGAGGGTCTCCACCAGCCTCCTTAGGTAGTCCTCTTCCGCCCTGCGCCTGGCCTCGACCACGTGCTCCTCCGTGATCCTGTCCGAGCCCCTGGAGTCCGCTATGTCCCCAGCCAGGCGGAGGAGCTCAATAGCCCTCCTGGCGTCCCCGTGCTCGGCCGCGGCGGTAAGCGCTATGAGCTCGAGCACCCCATCGTCCCAGGTACCCGGCCTGAGGGCCACCCTCGCCCTGTCCCTCAGGATGTCCATGAGCTGGGTGGTGGTGTAGGGAGGGAACACGATCTTGTCCTCGGACAGCCTGCTCCGAACCCTAGGGTCTAGGCCCCTCGTGATACCGATGTCGTTCGCAATCCCTATGACGCCTATGGAGCCGCTATCCAGCCTCTCGTTGGCATCCAGCAGGAGGTACAGGAGGCCCTCACCCCCCCTGGCCATGAGCCGGTCCATCTCGTCCAGGGCGACGACGAGCGAGACGCCTGAGGCGGAAACGGCGGACAGTATCTTCCCGTAGACGTAGTCCTGGGAAAACCCGGTGTAGGCCTCCGGCTGGCCGCCCCGAAGCTCGGATAGGATCTTTGTCAGGACCAGGAAAGGGGTGTACGAGATCTCGCAGTTCACGTGCACGTACTTCGCCCTCCCCCCGGACTCCTCGTTCAGGGCCCTGCCCACGAACCTCGTCACCGCAGTCTTCCCCGTCCCGGTCTTCCCGTAGATCAGGACGTTGGTGGGCCTCTCCCCCCTCGCCGCCGGGGAGAGGTCGAGGACCAGGCGCTCTACCTCCTCCTCTCGGTGGGGGAGCCTTGAGGGGATGAAGGAGGGATCCAGGGCCCTGCGGTCCGCGAATATCCTCGATGGGTCCGTCCTGAAGAGGGGCACATGCTCCGATTCCGGAGGACGTGAAAAATAGTTTTAGGTGTACATCGGGGGCTCGTAGGACCCTACCAGCCCCAGCACCTTAAAGATTTCCCTCCTCAGATCCGGGAGGCCGTCCCCCCTCAGGGCGGAGATGGGAATGACGCGGCCGAAGAGGGGGATGAGGATCCTCGCCTTCTCCTCCAGGCCGTCCGCGACGTCCACCTTGTTCAGGGCGAGAATCACGGGCTTTTCGAGCCCCATGCCGGAGAGGATCTCGTAGATCGCCTGGGCCTTCCTTCCGACCTCCTCAACGGGCTCGCTTGCGTCGACGACGACCACGATGGCGTCCGCCTCAACCGCCTCCTCGATGGCTGCCTTGAACGCCTCCAGGACCCACGGGGGGAGGTCTGAGACGAGGCCCACCGTGTCCGTCACCAGGACGCCGTCGCACATCCTTCCCGTCGCCACCTGCAGGGTCGTGAACATGCGGTCGTCCACGGGCACGTCCTTCCCCGTCAGGGCCCGGACTAGGGTGCTCTTCCCCGCGTTGGCGTACCCAACCACGGCGACGAGCCTGAAGCCCAGCTCCCTCCTCCTCTCCCTCTTCCTCCTCCTGTCGGCCCTGACCTTCTCCAGCTCCCTCCTTATTTTCGCAATCCTCCTCCTGATCTCGTGGACGTGGGGCTCGATCCCGTACTCGCCCCCGCCCATGAACCCGGGGTGCTCCCCCATCCTGACCCTCCTCACGTACTCCTTCACGTGCGGTATCTCGTACCTCAGAATTGCGAGCTCCACCTGGAGCTTGGCCTCCCTGCTGCTGGCCCTGTCCCTGAAGATCCTGAGGATCACCCCGAGCCTGTCCAGGACCTCCACCCCTAGCTCCTTCCTCAGGTTGTACCACTGGGCCGAGCGCAGGTCCGCGTTGATGGCCACGATGTCCGGTGAGAGCTCCTGGACGAGACCCTTCACCTCCTCCAGCTTCCCCCTCCCTATCCAGTGGGAGGAGGATCTCCTCCTGACCCTGAGCCTCCCGACTATCTCCCACCCCGCGCTCCTGATGAGGGCCTCGAACTCACCGTCGTTGCGGCCCGTGAGGAGGGCCAGCACCCTATTCACGCTCCTTCCACTCAAAACCCGTATATAACCATGGACCATTGGTCGGGGGTGGAGGAGCCCCCCATCGTCAAGGAGCTCTACTCCTACCTAAGGTTCGGTAGCAAGCTGAACCTGGAGAACATCAGGGAGCTCCTCTCCAGGGTCGGGGATCCCCACCTCGAGTTCGAGGCCATACACGTCACCGGCACCAAGGGGAAGGGGAGCACCTCCGCCATGATATACTCCATTCTGAGGAGGGCGGGATTCAGGGTGGGGCTGTACACGTCGCCGCACCTGAGGCAGTTCAACGAGCGCATCATCGTTGACGGGGCGGGGATACCATACTCGAGGCTGGAGAAGCACTACTACGAGCTCCTGCCACACATCAGGGCCATGGCAGCTGAGTCCCTGTCCAGGCAGCCGACCTTCTTCGAGATCACCACGGCCATCGCCTTCATGGAGTTCGCAGACAGGGGGGTGGACTACGCCGTGGTCGAGGTCGGCCTGGGCGGTCGACTGGACGCAACCAACGTGGTCAGGCCTACCATGACGGTCATCACGATGATAGGGTCGGACCACGCCGACCGCCTTGGGGGGACCATAGAGAGCATAGCCTGGGAAAAGGCGGGCATCGTCAAGCCGGGGATCCCCGTCGTCACGGGGGCCGATAGGGGTCTCTCGATAATAGAGGCTGTCGCGAGGGGGAGGGGCTCCCCCCTGATAAAGGTGGGCGAGAGGATCAGGATCCTCGACCTGGAGACCTCCCTGGACGGCACGCGCTTCACGGCGAGGGGGAGGAGGGAGTACCGCGTGAGGATCCCCCTCATCGGGAGACACCAGGCCCTCAATGCCTCCATAGCCATCGTGGTGGCGGAGGAGATGGGCCTGGAGGAGTACGCGGAAAGGGGGTTGGGGGAGGTATGGTGGCCGGGGAGGTTCGAGGTCGTACGGAAGAGGCCGATCGTCGTCGTCGACGCCGCCCACAACACGGACTCCGCGATCACGCTCACCAGGACCATGATGGACGTGGGCATGAGTCCCGCTTGCTTCATCTTCGGCATCATGAGGGACAAGGACGTGGACGGATTCCTGAGGACCATCTCCCCACACGCCAGGGCCATCATCGCGACGGCACCCCACTACAAGAGGGCGGTACCCCCGGACGTCCTTGCCCAGAGGGCCCTGAGGTGGTGCCCCTGGGTGCTCTGGGAGTCCGACCACTGGAGGGCGCTGGAGGTGGCCTCGTCCCTCTGCGACAGGATCGTGGTCACCGGATCCATATACCTCCTTGGCGAGATGCTCACTGGACCGCTTAATATCCGAAATTGAGTATCCTTTGGGGATGCCGTTCATCACCCACCTCGACGCCGACGGCGTGATCTCGCTGGCCCTCCTCCTGAGGGCGAGGGGGGAGATGCCCGCCAGGTTCTCCTCCCCAACAAGGATCCTCCACGACATCTGTCAGCTCGTGCCGAAATACCACGAGGAGGAACTCTTCGTGACCGACATATCGGGCAGCCCCCTGGCCCTGAGGGCGGCGTCCCTCTTTCGGAAGGCCACGTGGATCGACCATCACAGGTGGGAGGTGGGTGAGCCGCCCGAGAACGTGGAAGTTATCGTGGATCCCAGCGCCCCAAGCGCGGCATCCGTCGTCGCAAGGTACCTGGGCGTGCAGGACCCCCTTGTGGAGATCGCCAACCAGATAGATACCAACAGCATCGTGGACGAGGAGGCGGCAAGGCTCAGGATGTACATAGCATACCTGAGGAGAAACCGCTCCGGGAGAAGCCTAGGATCGGCCCTTTACGGGCTCGCAAAGAAGCTCGCCGAGGGCGGGCTGGAGGAGGTCCTTGAGGAAAACGACGAGAAGATCAGGGAGTTCGAGGAGTGGATGAGGAACATAATGCCTAGGATCCTCAAGAAGACCAGGATCGTCCTGGTCGACGGTCTGAAGGTGGCTTTCTACGAGACCACAGAGAGCTTGCCCATCTTCGTCGTTTATGAGAGCCTGAAGGACCACCCCGAGGGGCCCTTCGACATCATAGTCGTGAGCTTCTACAGGATAAGGGACGGAAAGATTAGCACAAAACTTGAGTTCAGGACCATGAACCAGCTCAACCTGCTGCCCCTATCCCGCCTCTTCGGCGGCGGGGGTCACGAGAGGGCTGCGGGGGCAACTGTGGACGGTCTCGTGGACATCGAAATGCTCGTTCGAGCAATCAAAGGCGTCTACTCTAAATGATGTCCACGAGGGCTATGCGAACGATGTTGTTACCCCTGACGACGACCTTGCCCAACTTCCTCTCCTGCTCCCCCTTCTCTATCGTGTCAGCCAAGACCAGGTTCATGAAGTCGTCGTAGCCTACGAGCCTGCCCTCCAGGATCCTCTGGTCCTTCAAGAGTACTGATATCCTCTTGTCGACTAGGGTCACGATCTGCTGCAGCGGAAGCGGCATGGCTTTCGCTAACGAATTGTGAGACTTCTTTATAAATTGAGCCGGGGAGATAGGACCGATGAAGGCCAGAAAGCTTGTTCCGGTCTTGCTCGCGCTGAGCGTCTTGGCAGCGGCACCACTGGCGGCCTTGGCCGCACAGCAGGACAACCCCGAGATCGAGATTGCCCCGGCCCACAGGTTGCCGGGAGGCATACACCTGGGGCAGAGGGTGAACCTGACGGGCGACGTCATCAAGGTCTTCCACAGGAGGGTACGTAACCACCACATCTGGGGTGTGGTCCTGCAGACTGAGGAGGGTAACGCCAGGATCCTCGTCCTCAGGAAGTGGATCATGAGGTTGCCCGACAACACTAGATTCCCAGTTCCTGCCTACAGCGTCGCCATAGCCCTCAGGAACTCCCATGCCACCATAGGGGCAGTCGAGATCCTCAACGGGAACGACGAGGTCATCGGCTACATAGCCCTCTGGGTCCAGACCGACGCCTTCTCAGCCAGGATGCTCAGGCGCTAAAAATTCTCTCTTTTTTATTTTATTCCTAATCTATCCAGGATTCTCTTGACCCTCTTTATCTCCAAGAAGGCGTCCCTCCCCCTCTCCGTCATGTAGATGAGGGGGCCGTCCCTGCCCACCATGCCGTCCGCCTCCAGGGCCTCGAGGATCCTGTTCAGCCTGTCGACGGGGAGGTTTGCGTCCCTAGCGAGGTGCGACACCCTCTTCGGCCCCTCGTACAGGGAGGCCAGTATGTCGTGTATAATGCTCAGCCTGCTGCGGTACTTCATTTCGCCTGCGCCGAGACCGCGACCGCTATGGTTATGAGACCGGCCGAGCGCAGGAGTTCTGCGTAGGCGAATGCGGTGGGATCCGTTGCCTCCAACGCGTGGCCGAGGGCGATGATCCAGAAACCCAGAGGCGTGAGGATCCTCCACGGCCAACCCTCGATCCTCAGGAAGGCCAGGACGCCCGTGATGCCGAGGAGGCCCGCCGAGACCCCGTTGGGGAGGAGGACCACCAGCAAGGGTGCTGGCCAGCCTAGGTAGGCGGCCAGGATCAGCGCATAAGCTATGGGCCTGAGCCAGTCTAGCAGGAACCTCGTGTGAATAAATGCCCTCCTCGTGGGATTCCCGACCATGACTGCGATGGCCGCGAGGCAGAGGACCCCGTAAAGGAGGAAGCCCGAGGCCAGCGGAATCAGGGACCTCTGCCCGGAGAGCAGGTAGCCCCTGAGTAGGGTTATGGCTATGTAGATGGAAAGGGTGGATGCCAGGACGTTGAGTGATGCGAAGATCAGGACCTTTATCATATTCCGAGGATCCTCCTCAGCTCCTCGTTGGTCTCCATGATGACCCGCATGAGGCGCATGACGTCGTGCTCTGTGAGGAGGCCCACGACCCTGCCTTCCCGGACCACGGGGATTTTCCTCACCCTCCTCTCCGTGAAGACCTTGATGGCCTCCAGAACAGGCGTGTCCGGCGTAACGGTGATCACGGGGGAGGTGGCTACGTCCTCGACCCTCACGGTTGAGGGATCGAGGCCCTTCGCCACCACCTTGGTTATTATGTCCCTGTCCGTCAGGATGCCCCAGAGCTTGCCATCCCTGTAGATGATACTGCAGCTCTTCCCCCTCTCCACCATCTTCCTGACGGCCTCGAGGACGGTAGTTCCTGGCTCTACGGCATCCGGTGGGGAGATCATGACCTCCTCGACGAGGATCTTCTCCTCCATCATTCACTAACCCCGCGCGTGCCTATTTAACCTTCCTCATCCTGCCTTCCAGGAAGGCCGTCGCCCGACCCCCGACCCGCAGAAGGGCCCTGAACTCCCGATCAATTCCCAGAAACTCCCCCCGAACCCCGGAGATCTCAACCTCCTCCCCCAGGTATGCGAGCCTCCTCCCGAACTCTTCGTAAACGTTGAAACTTCCTCGGAGAACGCAGAGCGGAACCCTCAGGATGGCCCCCAGCGGATCCACATCCACACCCAGCTCCTGGAGGGAGACTGCGCCCTCCACCATTTCGGATATCCTCCCCCTGACGTTGAGCCCTACGCCGACGTTCACAACGCTCCCCCTTGAGGTTCTGGACTCGGCGAGTATCCCGGCGATCTTCCCCTCACCTACCAGGATATCGTTGGGCCACCTTATCCTGGGCTTCAGGCCCAGCCCCTCGAGGTACTTGCAGGTGCACACGGCGGCCCTCGGTACGGCCTCTCGGGGGGAGTTGGTCGGGTATACGATGGAGAAGTAGGCCCCTCCGGGGGGAGAGTGCCAGGGACCGGTCCTCCCCCTGCCGGCGCTCTGCGTTAGGGCCGCCACCACGGCGGGACCTGGGGCCAGGCCCCATGCTACGTCCATGGTGGAGGGGACGGATCTCAGAATCAGCCACCGGAGGCCCACGGTGGTCCAGGAGATTTCGCCCTTAAATCGGGGAGCGATAGGGGTTCATGGAGGTACACGTCCTCAGGCTGGGCCACAGGCCCCGGAGGGACAAGAGGGTCTCAACGCACCTCGCCCTGGCGGCCAGGGCCTTCGGCGCAAGGGTCGTTTACTTCACCACCAGGGACGAGGACGTCGAGGCCTCGGTGAGGGACGTGGTGGAGCGATGGGGTGGGGATTTTAGGCTTGAGTACGTGGAAAACTGGAAGTCGCTCGTGAGGTCCTGGACAGGGACCGTCGTGCACCTCACCATGTACGGGCTCCACGTGGACGACGTGATCGGTGAGATCAGGTCCAGCGAGAGAATCCTCGTCATCGTCGGGGCCGAGAAGGTTCCCCCGGAGGCCTTCGAGCTGGCCCACTACAACGTTGCTATTGGGCACCAGCCCCACTCGGAAGTCTCCGCACTGGCGGTCTTCCTAGACAGGCTCTTCCAGGGGGAGGAGCTCAAGAGGGACTTCAGGGGACGCTACCGGATAGTCCCCTCCCCGAGGGGCAAGAGGATCAAGGTCTTCCCCTCAGAGGAGGAGTGCCTGAGGATCCTCCGCGAGGTCGGGGTTCCGGAGAAGGTCATAAGGCACTCCATCGCCGTGAAGGAGCTGGCCCTGCGCTTTGCTAGGAAGTGCGGGGCCGACGAGGTGATTGTCACCGCGGGGGCCCTCCTGCACGACATCGGCAGGGCCGTGACCAGAGAGCCGAGGCACGTGGTCGAGGGCGCGAGGATCGCCAAGAGGCTCGGTCTCCCGGAGGAGATCATAAGGATCATCGAGACCCACATAGGGGGCGGGGTACCGAGGGAGGAGGCCGTTCAGCTTGGGCTGGAGGACAAGGACTATGTGCCCGAGACCGTCGAGGAGCTCATCGTGAACCACGCGGACAGCCTCATCGAGGGCGGCAGAAAGGTGCCCCTCTCCCGGATCATCAGGAAATACGTGAGGATGGGCCTCCCCCACGTCGCCGAGAGGGTCCTGAGGATAAACGAGGAGATCAAAAGGAGATGCGGCTTCGACCCGGACAGGGATCCCTAGTCGTAGGCCCCCTCTCCCATGGTTGAGCCGACGATGGAGAAGAGGATGGAGATGGGTAGGTAGACGTAGATCAGGTAGATCATGGAGATCTTGAAGAAGCCGAAGAATGCGTCGGAGACCGAAATGAGCGCCCCGTACCCGAGCAAGGTAGGCATGATCATGAAGATTGGGTATATCAGGGCGAAGACTATGCCCGAGATGATCGAGGCCAGGATGGCCTCCCAGGATCTGCGGAACATGCTCCCGAAGGCCAGGGAGAGGAAGGCTATCAGAGCTATGAAGAGCAGGGTATTCCCCATGAATGAAATCCTGCTCACATATGGCTCCTTCATGTAGATGAAGACGAGCGCCGGGGGTATGGCCGAACCGGCCGCCAGGAGGTGGGCCTTGACCTTCATCCATACCCACCGAACGAGGGGCTCTTGGGGGCGGGACCCGACTCGAAGCTGAGGAAGCACAGCTGGGCCGGGCACTCCTCGCCCCCACCGGGGGTCTCGATCTCGGCCCTTAACACGGCATAGACATACAGGACAGGGGTAGAGTTCCCATAGTCGGAAAGGATCTTTACGACCGTCTCCGACTTGGATCCCAAGGACGCCAGTGTCATCACCCCTTCAAAGTCGAAATCCCCGCTTTCACCGGGATCCACGGTCCGTCCGAGAGTCAGGTACTCCTGACCTAGGTTGTAGAATTTCTTGCCGCCCAGGGAAGCCTCGTACAAGTACCTCTTCGACCCGTATGGGTTGGGGTCCAGAATGTAAACGAAAACCCACAACTCGGCGACCCTTACGGGCAGGGATCCGTTGTTGTATAGCCTGGCCCCCGCACCGTAGCGGAAGGATCCGTCATACACCGCGATGATGCTCCAGCTCACGGCCACGGAGAACCTGGTGTCGACGATCCTGCAGAGGGACCACTCGGCCAGAATGAGACCGAAGAGTGAGACTAATATGAGGCCCAGGGACGCTGTCCTGATGATGGTCAGTCTTTCCATCTACTGCGCCGTCTGGGATTTGATGTGGAAGGATGATTTCTTCAGCTTCTCCGCAAACTCGCTATCGTAGCCGTAATCGAAGAACTCCTTGGCAAAGTGGCAGTAGACGAAGTGTCCCGGCTCCACCTCCACCATCTCCGGCTCCTTGGTCCTGCAGATCTCCTGGGCGTACGGGCACCTGGGGTGGAAGCGACAGCCGCTGGGAACGTCGATCGGGCTCGGGATCTCTCCGTAAATCTCTACCTCACCCTTGACGTGGTCCGGGTCCGGGACCGGGACCGCCTGCAGGAGCGCGTGGGTGTAGGGGTGAGAACCCTTCTGGATCACATCATCTGTTTTCCCGATCTCCACGATCTTCCCCAGGTACATGATGGCAATCCTGTCGGACATGTACCTCGCGGCGGCCAGATCGTGGGTGATGAAGATCCAAGGCATCTTGTACTTCTCCCTGAGGTCGAGCATGAGGTTCATGACTCCGGCCCTGATGGAGACGTCCAGCATAGAGACCGGCTCGTCGGCTACCACGAACTTGGGCCTTATGACCAGGGCCCTGGCTATGGCGACCCTCTGCCTCTGCCCGCCAGAGAGCTCGTGGGGGAAGCGGTACATGAAGTCTTCGGGCGGCTTCAGCTCAACCTCCTCCAGGGCCTTGGCGACTATGTCCACCCTTTCCTCGTAGGTATCACCGATGTTGTGGATAATCAGGGGCTCCATCACGGTCCTCAGGACCGTGAACCTAGGGTTCAGGCTCTCATATGGGTCCTGGAAGATCATCTGGACCTGGCGCCTGAAGAACTTCAGCTCCTTCCCCTTCAGCTTCGCTATGTCCTTCCCCTGGAACCATATGCTCCCCGCCGTCGGGTCCTCGAGCCTGACCAGGAGCCTCCCGGTGGTGGTCTTCCCGCAGCCTGACTCACCCGCGAGGCCCAGGATCTCACCCTCCTTGAGGTCCAGATCGATGCCATCTACCGCCCTGACGTAGAGCCTCCTCTTCCTCAGGGAGAAGAAGCTGGCGCTCAGCTCGAACCACTTCTTGAGCCCCTCAGCCCTAACAATCACGTCCTCCACACCATCACCCCCCATGCCACTCCTTAAAGAACTTCTCGGCGAAGTGACACTTAACGAAGTGTCCCGGCTCCACCTCCACCTCCGGGGGCTCCTCAGTCCTGCAGATCTCCTGGGCGTACGGGCACCTGGGGTGGAAGCGACAGCCGCTGGGCGGATTCAGGAGGTTAGGCGGTGAGCCGGGTATTGCCTCCAACCTCCTCTTCTCGCCGACGATGCTGGGGAAAGACCCAAGCAGCCCCTTGGTGTAGGGGTGGGCGAAGCGCTTGAAGATGTGCCTCGTGGTCCCCCTCTCGACGATCTGTCCAGCATACATGACGGACATCTTGTTCGCGATCTCGGCGACGATGGAGATGTCGTGAGTTATGATAATCATGGTCATACCCAGCTCCCTCTGGAGCCTGGTCATTTCCCCTAGGATCTTGTCCTGGACGATGACGTCCAGGGCAGTAGTTGGCTCGTCCGCAATGATGAGGTCGGGGTTCAGGGCCAGGGCCATGGCTATCATCGCCCTCTGCTTCATCCCCCCGCTGTACTCGTGGGGATAGTTGTCGATCCTGTCCGGGGGTATCCCGACCAGCTTGTACAGCTCCTTCACCCTCTCCCTGGCCGTTTCCTCGTCCACCTTCTCGTGGGCCAGGATCGCCTCCACGATCTGGTCTCCCACCTTGAGGACGGGGTTCAGGGCGTTCATGGCCCCCTGGAAGATGTACGAAATCCTCTTCCACCTAAGCTTCCTCATGTACTCGTTGAACTTGTCGACCCTGCCGTCGGGCAGCAGCGTCTTGGAGAGTATCTCCTCGCCGAGGAAGTGGATCTTCCCGCCCTTGATGTAGGCGTTATCGGGGAGAAGCTGTGCTATCGAGTAACCGGTGGTGGTCTTCCCGCAGCCGGACTCCCCAACGAGGCCCATCGTGTCGCCGCGGTTCAAAGAAAACTTCGCTCCCTCGACGGCCCTCACCCAGCCTGCCCTGATCTTGTAGTGCACCACCAGATCCTCGACCCTGAGGATCTCCTCACCCGGCTTCCTGGCCTCCATGAGTTCCGCAATCCTCTTAACGTCCGCCACTCTATCACCTCCTCCTGAGCCTCGGGTTCACCATCTCCTCGAACCCCCTGCCCAGCATGTAGAATCCCATGGATAGGAGGGTGATGGCGAGGCCCGGCGGGAGCAGCCACCACCAGGCCCTGAGGACCGCGCCGGAGGTCAGGAGGGTCTGCAGCATCTGTCCCCAGCTCACGTGCCTCGGATCCCCGAGGCCGAGGAAGCTGAGGGATGCCTCAGTAAGGATGGCACTCGCGACGCCGATGGTCATGTAGAGGAAGGTGAAGGGGAGCACGTTCGGGAAGAGGTGAACGAATATGAGCCTGGCGTTGCTGGCCCCCGCAACCCTGGCGGCGTCCATGAATGGACGGGCCTTAAGAGACAATGCCTGGGCCCTGATGACCTTCGCTATGCCCGCCCAGCCCAGGACCGCTATGACCAAGATGATGTTCCAGATGGTCGGCCCAATGACCGCGACCAGGATGAGGATGATGGGCAGGAACGGTATCGTCAGCATGATGTCCGTGAGCCTCATGATGATCATGTCCGTGCGCCCGCCGTAGAAGGCCGAGACGACGCCCATGGTGGTCCCTATCATGACGTTACCGAAGGCCGCCAGAACGCCGACCACGAAGGCCACCCTGCTGCCCCAGATAAGCTGGGAAAGGATGTCGTGGCCCTGGGAGTCCGTTCCGAAGATGTATCGATTGCCGGAGGGCCTGGGCTTCAGGCTCGGCGGCAGGGGTGGGAGGTACCTCCCCTTCAGGCCCCTCATCAAGAGCTCGCCGTTCTCCATCTTTATGATCACGAACATCGCCCTCTGCCCGGCCTTCTTGTAGCCCGTTGGCGACTCGAGGAAGTAGACCGAGTCTATGGGCTTTGGACCGTGCGTTACGGGATCCCTGTAGGAGAGGACCGATACCTTCAACCCCTTCTGCGCGCTCATGCCAGTGGCGTTCAGCTGGAGGAGGCTCCCATCTTCCATCACGTGATAGATCATGTTGAAGGCCGTGTAAGCCACCATGGCATTGGGGCCCTTCTTCCCCATGACCCCTTTGTAGCTCCCGATCCAGCCGGGCCACTCCCTGGTGAGGTTCGATCCATACACGTAGCCTAGGCTTGTTGTGACCATTACCTGGGTGTTTTCCCCGTCCCAGACGCTTATGAGAACGTTGTCGTAGTAACCCCCTAAGGTCTTGTTATTCTCGCCGACTATGAGCTGGTAGGACGTGGCCAGGGGGCCGGAGAGGAACTCGGGCTTGGACTTGAAGGTCTTCAGGAAGCTCTGACCTGTGTAGTTCCCGTCCCTGGGATCCACGACTATGTAACCTATGGTGTTAACGTGCCTTACAGGCACGAAGATGGCGAGGAGATCCTGGCTCTTCGGCGGTTGCCCGGGATTTAGGATCTCCAAATCGCCCACGCCTGGAATGGAGTAGGTCCGGTTCCAGCTCACGTTCCCCGTCTCGGAGTCGAAGGCGTAGAGGGTTGAGCCGTCCGTGAGCACGAGCTCAGTCGTGAACTGGAAACTCCCGTTTACCACGCTGTAGAAGTTGTAGAGCAGCTGGCCGCCCTTGGGGGCGAAGGTGAGGTTACCCTCAACCACCGAAGCATGGGAAACGTAAAGCGTCCCAAGGAATATGTTGATAGTGTAGTCAAAATTGACTATGTAGAACCTGCTCTCGTTCCCCAGGGCCAGGTGCCTGCGCTTGCTCCAGGCAGTCATGCTGCCATAATAGTACTTGGAAGAGAGGGTGTCGAGGACGTACCACGTGTCTCCCTCAAGCCTCTGGGGCAGATCGATTACCGACAGAACCTTCCTGCTGGCGAGGAAGTCCATGATCGCCACCTTGCTGTTGTTGTAGACCGCTATGAAGGACACCATGAGGTCGACCCTCATCTCCGAGCTGGGGTTTATGAAGGCAGCGTAGTTGAGGGGGAGGGTGAGGTTGTAGGAGGATACATCAACCTCTACCTCCGTATACCTGAGGCTGCCGGTCTCGTTGTACCAGAACTTTAGGGTGTAGGAGAGGATTCTGCCGCCGTCGGCGTTGGGCTCGGCAACCAGCATGGTGCCGTTCTGGAAGGGGTCTTCGCCGGCGAATGCCCTAGACAGGGAGAAGGCGAGTAGGGTGCCATTGGGATAAGCCGCCCCTACCCAGGTCATCTCAGGCGTGTACGCGAGGAACGGTCCTACGTAGCTCCCGTTGAGGTACGGGAACTTGTACTCCAGGGACTCGAAGATGTCCGTAACGGGGGCGATGTAGTTGGCCGGATAGGGGGCAATGACGGGAGCGAAGATGGCCATGAAGGCAAAGACCGCTATAATGGCGAAGCCAACCTTCCCCATCCGGCTGGACATCAGGGTCTTCCAGCTTTCCTTCAGGGTCCTCTTAAAGGCCGAACTCCCCTTTATCACCATCCTCACCACCTCACAGTTTCACCCTCGGATCCAGGTACGCGTACAGGATGTCCGCCAGGATGACGCCAGCTATGGTCAGAATGGCTATGATGAACAAGGTGGCTCCGGCAACTGGGAAGTCCTGCCTTATAAGCGCCTCGTAGTAGAGCCTCCCGGTGCCGGGGTAGCTGAAGACCGCCTCGGTGATGATGAGGCCGCCCACGGCCCCCGCCATGGAGAGGATTATGGACGTCACCATGGGCAGGAGGGCGTTCCTGGCGACGTGCCTTCTCAGCACCTGCTTCTCCGGAATCCCCTTCGCGATCGCCGTGAGGACGTAGTCCTCCCCCATGACCTCCAGGATTGAGGTCCTCATGAGCAGCGTGGGCCCGGCCATGAAGATGAGGACGAGGGTGAATAGCGGTAGGAAGAGGTGGTAGAGGGAGTCCAAGGTGAAGAAGAGAAAGCCCTTCTGGAGCTCTATGTGGAAGAAGCGACTGAGCCTCTCGATGTCGTTGGGGTCGTAGAAGCCGCCCACAGGGAATATGTTGAGCTTGAAGGCGAAGACGTAAAGCATTACGATGCCTATCCAGAAAGAGGGCATGTTGTAGAAGAAGAGCTGCGTCACGACGGTCGCGCTCTCGATGGCTTTGCCCCTCTTCCAGCCTATGTACGTCCCCCACTTGTAGCCTATGAAGTACGCTAGAATGTCGGCCGTTCCCAAGAGCAGCAGGGTCCTGGGAATGGCGGGTGCCAGCATAGCCTTGACCGGCTGGTGGTAGTAGATGGAGTAGCCGAAGTGGAACGTGAATAGGTTCTTGACAAAGCGGAAATACCTGATGTACCAAGGCTTGTCCAGGCCAAACATCTCCCTCAGGCTCTCAATCACGTCCGGCGGGAACTGGGGGTTGATGAAGAGGGATGTTGGGTCACCGGGCATGGCCTCGAAGAGGATCCAGGTAATCGTCACGATGATGTACAGAGTCACTAACCCTATCACGACCCTATAGGTCAGGTACTTAAGGAGCCTCCCGCCTGCCAACTCCTATCCCTGCCGTTAAGGTGTGTAAAATTTAATAACATTTGGAAGGTGAAATCATAGATGCTCAGGGCCCTGGAGAGGAGCCTCAGGGAGGCCGGCTTCCAGACCGCGACCTTGGAGGAGGGTAGGGTCCTCTTTAACCTGGCGGCGGTGAGGGGGGACAGGAAGATCTTCGTCAAGGTCGTAGAGAACGTGGATTCCGTGCGCAAGAGCACCCTCCTCGAGCTAGCGGAGACCGCCAGGAGGCTGGAGGCCGAGGCCTTCCTGGTGGCCCCGAGGGAGGCCAAGGGCCCCCTCCTAGACGGTACCCTCTACCGCAGGTACGGGATCCCTGCTATGAGCCCCAGGACCTTCCTGGAGTACGTAACCGAGGACGTCCTCCCAGCGGCGGAGGCCAGGAAGGGGGGAGTGTACGTCCCCATCGACGGGGAGGTCCTCAGGTCCCTGAGGGAGGAGAAGGGGATCTCCCTGGGATCCCTGTCCAGGGCCCTAGGTGTGTCGCGGAGGACTATCCTCAAGTACGAGGAGGGCATGGACGCCACGCCCGAGGTTGCCCTCAGGCTCGTGGAGATATTCGGGCCCTCCGTCCTCAGAGGGGCGAGGCCGACGCTGGAGGAGCCTCCTGGGGACCTGGGGAGGAGGCTGCAGGCCGGAGAGGAGCTCCTCAGGAGGATCCTCGAGCTCGGCCTGGAGGTCTTCTACTCCGGAAGAAGACCCCTCGAGATGATAGCCTCCTCAAGGGGCAGGAGGATGATCGCAAATATTTGCGTAAAAAAAGGTATAGTAGAGAAGGCAAGGATGATCAAAAAGTTCGGCTCCTTAATGCAGGAGCCGCATGCCCTCCTCATGAGGGACAGGATGGGGAGGAAGAGGGCGTACGGCGTCCCGCTGCTGGACCTCGAGGACCTGCAGGACCTGGAGAGGGGTGAGGAGCTCTGGGAGATCATCTCGGAGAGGGCACCCTGACCATCCGAGGGCCCGGCTTCCTCGTCGTGGGAGTCTCGGCACTTCCCAGTGAGTCGGAGCTCATGGAGTTCCTGAACCACGAGGGCCCCCATGAGGTGATCTCCGCCCTCCCGGAGGGGGAGGACGGTCCCATCGAGTCCGCCGCCTCCCAGTTGGGGATTCCGTTCAGGAGGGCGGGGCTCTCCGACTCCGAGATCCTCGACCTCTTCGCCCAGCACGTTTCCTTCATAGACCTCCTGAGGCTGAACAGGAGGAGGAAAAAGCTCGCCAAAAGGATGAGGAAGGAGGTTGTGCCCATACGGGAGCAGGAGAGGTACCTCAGGAAGGTAGGGGGCTACAGGAGGTTCGAGGAGGCCAGGGAGAGGGAAATCGCCTCCCGCATAGGCGCCCTGCGGGGGAGGGCTGTGGTCTTCGTGGATGCCGAGCTGGCGGAGGGGGTGGCTGCCCTCCTGGAAAGCTTTAAGACCGCTCCACCCCTTACCCCCGAAGGCCGATGAGGGTGATGGAGAATGGCTGCGCCTAGCTATGTGAGGTTCGAGATGCCCGAGGCCCTGGTGGACAAGGTCTACAGGGCCGTTGAGATCGCGAGACAGAGCGGCAGGGTCAGGAAGGGGACAAACGAGGTTACCAAGATGGTGGAGAGGGGGGAGGCGAAGCTCGTGGTCATAGCCATGGACGTGGACCCCCCCGAGGTCGTGGCCTTCCTCCCTTACCTGTGCGAGGAGAAGATGATTCCCTACGCCTACGTCCCCAGCAAGGCCGAGCTCGGCAAGGCGGCGGGCGTGAGGAGCGCCGCTTCCGTGGCCATCGTGGATCCGGGGGAGGCCTCCAAGCTGGTCTCCGAGATCGTCGAGGAGCTCAAGAGGGTGAAGAAGGAGTGAGCGACGGAGACGCTACCCCGGCGGAGGTCGTCGAGATCCTCGGCAGGACCGGCATGACCGGGGAGGTCACCCAGGTGAGGGTGAGGATTCTCGAGGGCCCCGACAAGGGACGCATCATAACGAGGAACGTCCTGGGACCCGTTAAGGTCGGGGATATACTGATGCTCCGCGAGACCGCCATGGAGGCCAGGAGCCTGGTCTCGAGGTGACGCACGATGATGGGAACGAGGAGATGCGCCTTCTGCGGCAGGGAGATTCCCCCGGGAAGGGGGATCATGTACGTGAAGACCGACGGGACCGTCCTCTTCTTCTGCAGCAGCAAGTGCAGGAAAAACTACCTCAAGCTGGGCAGGAAGCCCAGGAAGATCAAGTGGACCGCCGCCTACAGACAGGCGGCAAAAAAGTCCTAATCGCGCGATGAGCTTCTAATCCGAATGCCGAGGATTAGGCAGCCGATAGTGAGCATCCTGGGGCACGTGGACCACGGTAAGTGCGTCCATCCGGACACCCTGGTCTACGTGCCCGAGCTCGGTCCCGTCAGAATCGAGGACCTCTACGAGATGGAGAAGCCTCCCAGGGAGGTCTTCTCCCTCGGTCCCGGGGGCCTGGAGAGGGTGCCCATCAGGGCCTACTGGAGGCTGGAACACGACGGATACCTCTGGGAGATCAGGCCCGATGGGTGGTATCCCGTTAGGGTCACGCCTGAGCACCCCTTCCTCACCCCCAGGGGGTGGGTCCGGGCCGACTCCCTCCGGGTCGGGGACCGGATCGCCCTCGCCCTAGGCTTCGAGCACGCAAGGCTCGAGGCTCCGAAGGGGGAGGTCGAGGCCTCCCAGGAGGAGGCAATAACCCTGGCGGCCAGGGGCCTCGCCCTGAGGCTCGAGGGCGGGGTTCTGGTCCCCGAGGGCAGGGGCTCGGGGATCAGGTTCCTCAGGGTGCGGGAGGCCAGGAGGGTCAGGTACAGGGGCCCGGTATACGACCTTACGACTGGCAACGGCAACTTCGTCGCCAACTCCATCATCGTGCACAACACCACCCTCCTGGACAGGATCAGGGGGACGAGGGTAGCCGAGAGGGAGGCGGGGGGCATCACGCAGCACATAGGAGCGACGGAGATCCCGCTGTGGGCCATTGAAGAAATAGCGAAGGGCCTGGTTAAGCCCGGGGCCTTCAGGATCCCAGGTCTCCTCTTCATCGACACTCCGGGGCACAGGGCCTTCACCACCCTGAGGGCTAGGGGGGGCGCCCTCGCGGACCTGGCCGTCCTGGTCGTCGACGTCAGGGAGGGGATCATGCCACAGACGGATGAAAGTCTCCACATCCTCAGGGCCTTCAAGACCCCATTCGTGGTCGCCGCGAACAAGATAGACCTCCTTCCGGGATGGAGGAAGATCGAGGATGTCCCATTCCGCAGGGCCCTGGAGGAGCAGGATCCCATGTTCAGAAGGGCCTTGGAGGAGAGGATCCTCAACCTGGTTGAGGCCCTCTACCATAGGGGGTTCTCCGCGGAGAGGTACGACAGGATCACGGACTTCACGAGAAACGTGGCCATCGTGCCCGTGAGCGCCAAGCACGGAGTGGGGATCCCCGACCTCCTGCTCCTCCTGGTGGGCCTGGCCCAGAGGTTCCTGGAGAAGAGGCTCATGGTGGAGGAGGGGCCCGCCGAGGGCACGGTACTCGAGGTGAAGAGGGAGAGAGGTCTCGGTACGACACTGGATACCATCATCTACTCGGGGGTCCTCAGGAAGGGCGACACCATAGTCGTAGGCGCCAGGGAGGGCATCATCGTGACCAGGGTGAGGGCGATTCTGAGGCCCAAGCCCCTCGACGAGATCAGGGACCCAAGACACCCGTTCAGGCAGGAGCGGGAGGTCTCGGCTGCGGTGGGCGTCAAGATAGTGGCCGCGAACACCGAAGGGGCCGTCCCGGGGTCTCCGGTGAAGGCAGTCTGGAGGGAGGAGGACCTGGAGAGGGTGAAGCTCATAGTCAAGGAGGAGCTGAAGCCGAAGGTCAAGACCGAGGCCCAGGGCATCGTGATCAAGGCGGACGCCCTGGGCTCCCTCGAGGCCCTGGCCTACGAGCTCGGCCTCTCTGGCTGGCCCATCAAGAGGGCCGAGATCGGGGAGGCCACCAAGAGGGACGTGGTGGAGGCTGCCACCAACGAGAACCCGTTCTACAGGATTCTCGTGGCCTTCAACGTACCCGTCTCGGAGGAGGTGCGGGAGGCGGCTGCCTCCCAGGGGGTGGAACTAGTGGAGGCCAGGGTCATCTACGACATCGTGGACAGGCTGCACGAGGTCAGGGCGAAGATAAGGGAGAGGCTCGAGAGGGAGCTCCTCCGCAGCGTGCGCCTCCCGGCGAAGATCCTGCTCCTCCCCGAGCACGTGTTCCGCTACTCCAAGCCGGCCATAGTCGGCGTGAGGGTCCTGGACGGGATCCTGACCGTGGGCGCGGAGCTCATGCGTCCCGACGGGAAGGTCGTGGGAAGGATCAGGAGCATGAGAATAGAGGACAGGAGCGTGAGGGAGGCCAGGGCTGGGCAGGAGCTCGCGATAGCCATAGACGGCCCGACCGTGGGCAGACAGATCAAACCCGGGGACGTGCTCTACGTACGCGTCCCGGAGGGGGACCTGAGGAGGCTGGAGGAGAGCCCCCTATTCAGGGAGGAGTTCTCGGACCTGGTGAGGGAGATCAGGGATATTTTGAGAAAGCTCAGATAAAGCCCTTCTTCCCCACCTCTATCATTATTACGTCCTTGATGGCCTTCATGTTCTTGAACGGGATCTTCAACCTCCCCTTGGAGTCCCTCTCGAAGCCCTTCTTGGCGGCCTCCGCCTCACCCTCAGTGACGACGAGGAGGTGCTTGATCTCCCCGGTCTCGGTGTCGATCTCCACGTTGTCCAGCTTCCCAAGCAGCTCCCCGTCCTCCGTCAGGACCGTCTTCCCCCTGAGCTCGGACAGGAACATAACCTCCGGCGCCATCCCAATCAGGATCGAATCTCCTCCATTATTTATTTTTCAGGCTATGTAGCGGAGCTCCTGCCTCGTCCTGGTCCTGCTCTTGGTCAGGACTCCCAGCAGGGACTCGTAGTACTTCACCGTCTCCTCGTCCAGGGAAGGCATGATCCTGGAGAGGGCCCTCTCGAAGTGGGCCATGCGGACGCGGTCGGATCCCTCCTTAATCGCCTCCAGGCCCGCCTCCCTCACCACGTTCTCGATGTCCGCACCGGTGTAGAACTCGGTCCTCCTGGCCAACTCCCATAGGTCCACGTCATCGGCGAGGGGCATCTTCCTCGTGTGAACCTTGAAGATCTCGTACCTACCCTCGAGGTCGGGCGGGGGGACGTAGATGATCTTGTCGAAGCGCCCTGCCCTGAGGAGGGCGGGGTCCAGAATGTCAGGCCTGTTGGTGGCCGCTATGACCACAACGTTGTGCAGCGGCCTGAGGCCGTCCATCTCGGTCAGGAGCTGTGAGACCAAGCGGTCCATGACGCCAGAGTCTGCCACCTCCGCCCCCCTGCGGGGCGCTATCGCGTCTATCTCGTCCATGAAGATCACCGCTGGGGCCGCCTGCCTGGCCTTCCTGAAGATCTCCCTTATAGCCTTCTCGCTCTCACCCACCCACTTGCTCAGGATCTCGGGTCCGCGAATGCTGATGAAGTTGGCCTCCGACTCCGTCGCCACAGCCTTCGCCAGCAGTGTCTTGCCCGTGCCCGGCGGGCCGTAGAGGAGGATGCCCTTAGGGGGCCTGATCCCCATTTTCTCGAACTTCTCGGGCATCTTGAGCGGCAGCTCAACGGCCTCCCTGAGGGCCTCCTTGACGTGGTGCAAGTCCCCGATGTCGTCCCAGTGGACATCAGGTACCTCTATGAAGACCTCCCTCATGGTGCTGGGGGTGATCTCCTTCAGGGCCTCCAGGAAGTCCTGCATCGTTACCTTGAGCTCCTCGAAGACCTCCGGCGGGAGCTCCCCGCCCTCCTCCAGGTTCAGCTTGGGTACGATCCTCCTCAAGGCCCTTAGGGCGGCCTCCTTGGCCAGCGCCGCCAGGTCGGCGCCGACGAATCCGTGGGTGATCTTGGCCAGGAGGTCTAGGTCCACGTCGTCCGCGAGGGGCATGTTCCTCGTGTGTATTTGGAGGATCTCCTTCCTCCCGTTCCTGTCCGGGACCCCGATCTCGATCTCCCTGTCGAAGCGGCCGGGGCGCCTCAGGGCCGGATCCAGGGCGTCCGGCCTGTTCGTCGCACCGATCACGATTACCTTACCTCTGGACTTGAGACCGTCCATGAGGGCCAGCAGCTGCGCGACGACCCTGCGCTCGACCTCACCCGTAACCTCCTCCCTCTTGGGGGCTATCGAGTCAAGCTCGTCGATGAATATGATGGAGGGCGCGTTTTCCTGGGCCTTCTCGAAGATCTCCCTGAGGCGCTTCTCGCTCTCCCCGTACCACTTGCTCATGATCTCGGGTCCATTTATGGCGTGGAAGGATGCACCACTCTCGTAGGCCAGTGCCTTGGCGATGAGGGTCTTTCCGGTGCCCGGCGGGCCGTAGAGGAGGATCCCCTTAGGGGGATCGATGCCTAAGTGCTCGAAGAGCTCGGGGTAGCGCAGGGGGAGCTCCACGATCTCCCTGATCCTCTTCAGCTCCTCCTTCAGCCCCCCGATGTCCTCGTATGTCACCCTGGGCTGCTCCTCCAGGCCGCCCTCCCCGAGTACGACCCTCTTCAGGACTATGTCCGTGTTCTCCGTAACGATGACGGGGACCTTCGGGGGATAGGTCTTAACCACCTCGAAGGTCCTGAGGGTGGTGGATATGTAACTGACGCTGAGGTTCACCAGGTCCCCCTCCAGGAGGGGCCTGCTGATGAGCTCCCTCTTTATGAAGTCCTGGAAGTAGGACCTCTCCCTCCCCATCACCTCGTAGGGGAACTTGAGCTGGAGGATTACCCTCTTTGCCTCCCTCACCTTCGCCTTCCTGACCCTGACGCGCTCGCCCACCTTAACCCTCGCGTTCTTCCTCGTTATGCCGTCAATCCTGATGATGCCCTTGCCCGAGTCCTCGGGCCTGAGCCTCTTGACCCTAGCGACAGTCTTCCTCTTCCCCTCAATCTCTATCACGTCTCCGACATCGAGGCCCAGGATCGCCCTCGTCTCGTCGTCGATCCTGGCGATCCCGCGGCCCACGTCCCTCGGCTCGGCCTCCTCGACCTTCAGGACTACCTCCCTGGTGTCCTCCATCCCCACCCAATCTAAGAGGTCCCCTTATAAATAGGAAGCGTCTGGAAACTAAATCGTCTGACCGATAAGCTCCTCAATAAAAACCCATTAATGCATCAAACTTTTTACATTAAGTTAATTTATGCATAATAACGAAAAAGGTTTATATGTTCATGACAAAGTTAAACAAATGAATGGTCAGATTTGGGCTTATCCGGGTAAGATCTCGAAAAATTGCATTGGTGGTCATATTAGTGATAATCTCCGGTCTGATCGGCGGTCTGGTGGTAGCCGGACCCTCATACGTCCGTGAGGAAAGATTCGGTGATGTTGAGATCCTGTATGGCTACAGCACAGGCCTCGTATTTCAGGTGGACTCAGACAAATCCCTCAAAGGATTTGCTGTGACCATATACGCAATTGATGGCAGTCTTTGCTTCCATCACATATACTCCAAGGCCTCCAACGACGATGCGATCAGATTCAAAAATCTGGAATGGACACGTTTTATCCTGAGCGAATGGAGTAGACTGACGGAACCCGGCCCGCAGGAGCAGAGTATAGGGGTCATCGTATTTTTCACTATCGTAACTAAGGATTTTGAGGTGTACGACTTTATCAGAGTAATACCCATTAATTATAACCTGCTGAACAGGGGGAACATAGGCGCGAGAATAATTGTAAACGTCAGACTCGATGACATGAGGCCGACCGAAATTCTGGATCCCAATAAACTCACACCCACCAAATGCGAGGATGCGAAAAACTATATCGTCCTGAAAAGCGGAAAGGACGGTGACGTCTGCTATTTCCCCAAATGGCAAATTGGCAGATATTATTTGACCAAACATCAAGTAAAAATGCCAATAATTTTAACCAGGTTGGGCGGGAATGCAAGCAAAGTGGAGAATGTGAATCTGTCGATGGAATTGAAGAGATTAGATGCAGACCATTTCGGAACCCTTGCCGCAGCGGGGATGGATGGAGAAGAGCTGAAGGTGGTCGGATTCACGCACATTTGGTGGCTCGAGAACAGGCAGTTTTATCCGGTTGAGGCACATACCTTTTACAATAGGAGATGGTCCACAGAAAACTCAAGTTTCCTAGATGAGGCCGTTCTCGCTCTCGAAGTATATGGGAATATAGCCATAGGAAGTTTCGTAAAATACGTGGAGTACGGTGACAAAACACCATGGTCGACGGGGAGAGAGGCAGTAGTTCTCCTTGAGGACATCCTCGTTCAGGACTGGTATGGCATATTGTGGCGCATTCCTACCACATTCGAAGTGGACGATTATCCGCAGGACGGTGAGGGCTTCCTAGACCACTACCTCGGATATCTGCTCAGGGATTCTACGAACTATCATGCCGCATCCCGCTGGATCAAGGCTCCCGATAACCTCGAGGCTATGGAGATAGGCTGGGCCGGTAAAGACGGTTGTTTTTATGCTGGAATAAACCTGATCGGGGTTTTCACCTATTATTATGATTTGCCGGAAGAATTCAAAAAGCTCAAGGGCACGACGCTGCCCATCTACATCCATTCACCCGACCGCTTTGCTTTCAAGGCCGTAGCCAAGCTAAACATCCCCTATGAACCTAGGTGGGCATATGTTGGCTTTTCCGACTTCAGGTACGCCTATCCCCTCACATTCGGTCGTCGGGCCGTGACGGTGCCTATCTACCTGTTCGACTTCAACTTATACTAACAGATCCTCCCTGCGAAAAGCTTAACATTCTTTCCATCTCTCCCCCAGAGAATGCACAGCGAGAAGCTGAACCTGCTTGACTTCAAGCGGAAGCTGGAGGAGATTGCGAAGTACGAGGGCAGGGGTACCGAGCTCATTTCCCTGTACATACCTCCGCACAGGCCCATCTCCGACGTCATGGCATACCTGAGGCAGGAGCTCTCCCAGAGCTCGAACATCAAGAGCAAGAGCACCAGGAAGAACGTGATGAACGCCATCGAGATGATCATGGCGAGGCTGAAGTACTACAGGGTCCCTCCCCCCCACGGCCTCGTGTTCTTCGTCGGCCACGTCCCAAAGCCAGGGGGCCAGTATGAGGAGGTCGTGGAGATCATCGAGCCCCCGGAGCCCGTGCCCTCCTTCATCTACCGATGCGACTCCAAGTTCTACCTCGAGCCCCTCCTGGACATGCTCAGGGAGAGGGACGTCTACGGGATCATAACCATAGACAGGAGCGAGGCAACCTTTGCCCTCCTCAAGGGGAAGAGGGTGTACATCCTGAAGCACCTCTCCTCGGACGTCCCCAGCAAGCACCACCAGGGAGGGCAGAGCGCCAGGAGGTTCGAGAGGATCATAGAGCTAGCGGCCCTGGAGTTCTATCAGAAGGTGGCCGAGACGGCCAAGGAGCTCTTCCTCCCCATGATCGACGAGCTCAAGGGCATCTTCGTGGGCGGCCCCGGGCCGACCAAGGAGGAGTTCCTGAAGAGGGAGCTGCTGGACTACCGCATCAGGGACAAGATCCTCCACGTCTTCGACGTGGGGTATGCGGACGAGCAGGGTGTGAGGGAGGTCCTGGAGAAGGCGACGCAGGTCCGGAAGGACATGGAGCTGGCGAAGGAGAGGAGGCTCGTAAGGGAGTTCCTGAAGCAGGCCCTCAGCCCCTCCGGCGGCAGGGTCCTCTACGGGCTTAAGGAGGTGATCCAGGGGCTGCTCGAGGGGAGCGTGGGCTCCGTCCTGGTCTCGGAGAAGCTGGAGAAGAGGGTAGCCGTCTACCGATGCCCGAGGTGCGGCAGGGAGGACATAGAGCCCCTTGAGGGGGAGCCCCAGCCCAGGAAATGCCCCTCCTGCGGCTCAGAGATGGAAGTAGAGGTCAAAGATGCCCTGAGGTTCATCATAGAGCTTGCGGAGGCGGTCAGCGCGGAGGTCCACCTGATCTCAACGGACACAGAAGAAGGACAGATGCTCCTCAACGCATTCGGAGGTATAGCAGCATTTCTGAGATGGTGAGTAGCTTATTCAAAAACCAGACTCCCACAACCTAGCGAGTTCATCTTTTGGCACATCAACGTAGGTTTCGATTTCGCCTTCTCTACGCAACTCCAAGGATGGCTTACCAACTCTCACCTCTCCTATCATCTGAAATCCCTCAGGGATGACTGAATTCCTAGGAATCGTCGCGATTAACACCCCACTACTTATCAGCATCAGTGGATCTATGGATAGAGCTCCACATATGATTCTCGTCTCGTCCGCAATTAGGATTTTTTCGGCGTCAACCACGAACTTCTTGCGCGATGCCAAGGCCATCTCCACGAGTCCCCCGACTACCCCTCCCTCCGTTGGGTCGTGCATGGAGGTCGCTATCGGGGCAATCCTGAGGGCCTCTCGCACAACGCTGATCTTGGAGAGGAATTCCCTCGCCTTCTCCAGGACGGCCTCGTCAACCCCCCTCTCCCGGAGGGCGTCGGCGAAGTCCCTGGCAATGATGGCAGTCCCCTCGAGTCCTGCGCTCCCACTCATGACTATCAGGTCGCCCGGCCTGGCGCCTGAGGTCCTGACAATCCTGCCCGATTCCGCCAGGCCCATGGCCGTAACCACCACTATCGGCTTCTCCACGCCAGGCGCCTCCTCCGTGTGCCCTCCGACGATGGCCATTCCTAGTTCCTCCGCGGCCCTGGATATGCCATCGGCTATCTCCCAAAGACCAGTATGTCCCTCGGGGAGTAGGATGGTCACCAGGGCCCACATCGGCCTGGCACCCGTAACGGCGACATCGTTGGCAGCCACGTGCACGGCTATCCAGCCAACCTCGGATACCGCTTCCGTCACCGGGTCGCTGTGGACGACGACGAGCCTCCGTCCGGGGTCCAGGACGGCGGCGTCCTCCCCGACCCGGGGGCCCAGTACGACCCCCTCGCCCTCCGTCGGGAGCATCGATAGGAGCTTCTTCAGCTCCTCCAGGGGCAGCTTACCTGCCATCCCTCCCCACTGTCCTCAGGTACTGCTCCCAGTCCCTCTTGAAGCGTATCAGGCCCTCGTCGGTCTTCGGGTGCTTGAACATCTTCTCCAGGACGTGGAAGGGCATCGTCACTATCGGAGCGCCCAGAAGGGCGGCCTCGTACACGTGCCTGGGGTGCCTGACGCTGGCTACTATGACCTCGGACTCGAAGCCGTAATTGTCGATGATTTGGAGGATGTCCCTCACTACGGCCATGCCGTCGTGCCCTATGTCGTCCAGCCTGCCGACGAAAGGCGATATGTACGTCGCGCCCGCCTTGGCCGCTATCAGCGCCTGAAGAGGGCTGAACACCAGGGTGACGTTAGTCCTGATCCCCTCCTCCGAGAGAACCCTCACCGCCTTCATCCCTTCCGCAGTCATGGGGATCTTGACGACCACGTTCTCCCCCAGGGAGGCGAGCTCCCTGGCCTCCCGGACCATGCCCTCCGCGTCCTCGCTCAGGACCTCCAGGCTGACGGGACCAGGGACGATCCTCAGGATCTCCCTGACGAGCTCATCGTAGGGCATGGACTCCCTGGAGATGATCGTCGGGTTCGTCGTAACGCCGTCGAGCACCCCCCACTCCTTCGCTCTCCTGATCTGCTCGAGGTTGGCCGTGTCCAAGAAGATCCTCATGGTCCTGGATTGTCCTCATCCTAAATCCTTTTGCCGATATGGGTCCGTGCTAGTCGGGCTGGTGGCCGGTCTGGAGCTTTCCCTCCCGGAGGACGCATACTTCTCCGTCCACAACAGTCCGTATCCGGCCCACCGGAGAGGTGCGGCGCTCGACGTCTACCACGACGATGCTCCCTTTCCCTTCGAGGAGGGAAGGGTGCTCGAGGTGAGGAGGTTCACCCCTCCGCCCGGATGCTGGAGGAGGGAGGACCACGCCATCCTGGTAGACATGGGTGGCGTTTACGCAAAATTCCTGCACCTGAGGCCCCGGGTTAGGCCAGGAGATGTCGTCGAGGAGTCTGAGTCCCTTGGTAGACCCATTATGAGTTCCTACTTGAGGCCCTGGAGCGATCCACATTACCATCTCGAGATCCTCGGATCGAGGGTGCCTTCCCAGAGATTTGCATTGCCCATCCATATCCTCTACGACGTCGGGAGGCCCAACTCCGAGAACGTACTGATCGTTGAGGAGGCGGGAGAGAGGTACGCCCTTTGCAGGCTCGAACACGGTGGAAATCCGGCGTTCGTGGTAAATGGGCTCCTATCAGCCGCGGACGCGGGGATTCCCCACTATCGTGTGGGAGGCACCCTAGGTCGCAGGAACGGCACAGTCTACCTTGGGAACACGGCAATAGGGGAGGTCGTGCTCACGCTGGAGTCGAGCAGCGTCTTCAGGCCGCTCGATTTCAGGTTGAACGGGAAAAGGGGAGGTCTGGGCTTCTACCTAAATTGGGAGTTCGTGAAGGTCATAGGGGTTCAACTATCCCCAGGCGACTCGGTCGTCGTTGTGGGGCCCGGATCAGCCCCTGAGGCGTAGACCCTCTCTGACGGCGTGCACGATGGAGAACTCGCTGAGGCCGTAGTTGTCAAGCAACTCCCAGGCCAGGCCGCTCTCCCCGAAGGTATCCCTGACCCCGACCCTCCTGACGGGTGTAGGGTAGCGCTCGGCCAGGAGCTCCGCGACCCTGCTCCCCAGACCGTTGTAGATGTTGTGTTCCTCCGCCGTGACGATGAAGCCCGTCTCCCTGGCCATCCTCTCCACCAGGTCGCCGTCCAGGGGCTTTACGGAGGTCATGTTAACCACGGCGGCGTCTATGCCCATGCGGCTCAGCCTCTCAGCCGCCAGGAGCGCCAGAGGAGTCATGAAGCCGTTGGAGATTATGGCGACGTCGCTCCCGTCCCTGAGGACCTCCCCCCTCCCGGGCCTGAAGTCCACCTCATCGTGCACGACGGGTATCCTCTCCCTGCTGAGGCGGACGTAGGCTGGACCCACCCTCTCCGCGACCAGGTGTTCGACCACGGCCTCCACCTCGGGGGCGTCGCAGGGAACGTAGACCTCCATGTTCGGAATGGAGGTCATGATGCCCACGTCCTCTATGACCTGGTGGGAGGCCCCGTCGGGGCCGACCGAGACCCCTCCGTGGGTGGCCACGATCTTCACGTTCAGCCTCGGGTACGCAATGGACTGCCTGACCATCTCAAGAGGCCTCAGGGCCAGAAAGACGGAGAAAGAGGAGACGACCACCCTCAGGCCCTGGAGGGCGAGGCCAGCCGCCAGGTTCACCATCGTCTGTTCCTGTAGGCCGACGTTCACGAATCGCTCGGGGAACTCCCTCCCGAAGAAGGCCGTCTTGGTGCTGGTGCTGAGGTCGGCGTCGAGGACCCAGAGGTCGGGGAAGCGGCGCCCCAGCTCCACGAGCTTCCTGCCGTAGGCCTCCCTGACGTGGACCAGGGGCCAGGGGAGCCTAGGGAGCATGGAGTATCCTCCTCCCCTCCTCCTCGAGCTCCCCTAAAGCCCTCCAATACTCGTCCTCCTTGGGGGCCTTCCCGTGGAAGCGGGGGTTATTCTCCATGAAGGACACACCCTTACCCTTGACGGTCCTCATGATGATGACCTTCGGGGTACCCTCCGCCTCCAGGGCCTCCTCCACGGCCTCCGAGAGGGCGGCGAGGTCGTGGCCGTCGACCTCCCAGACAGACCAGCCGAAGCCCTCCCAGCGCGGTGCAAGGGGCTCAAGGGAGTGAATGTCCTCAGTGAAGCCGTCGAGCTGCATCATGTTCCTGTCCACGAAGGCTATGAGGTTGTCCAGGCAGTGGTGCCTAGCCAGGGAGGCCACCTCCCACACAATACCCTCCTGGATCTCCCCGTCGCCCAAGATTACGAAGACCCTCCAGGGGGCTCCGGTCCTTTTACCGAACAGGGCCATGCCTGCGGCCGCCGCGAATCCGTGGCCCAGGGATCCCGTGCACATCTCCACCCCCGGCGTCCTATGTTGCCCAACTATGGACGGGTGCCCCTGGAGCCTGGAGCCCAGCCTCCTCAGGGAGAAGAGCTCCTCGACGGGGAAGAAGCCCCTGAGGGCCAGGGCGGCGTAGAGGGCCGGGGCAGCGTGACCCTTGCTCAGGACGAGCCTGTCCCTGCCGGGCCAGAGGGGGTCCTCCGGCCTCACCCTGAGGACCCGGAAGTAGAGGAGGGCGAGGAGGTCCGCTATGGAGAGGGACCCTCCCGGGTGGCCCGAGCCGGCCACATAGGTCATCTCCACGACGAGCTTCCTAATCTCGTTTGCTATGAGGCGAAGCCGCCTCAGGTCCTGGGCCGCGAGGGCCATTCTCGTGTCAGGATCTCCCCGGTGCTTTATCATAGTACTTACTCAGGAAGGCCCCTTCCACGTCCACGCCGACGAGGTTGGCGAGGCTCAGGAGCCAGGCAAGGACGTCCGCGAACTCCTCCTCCATGCCCTCTCCCTCCCTCATGGCCTCGGCCAACTCCCCGACCTCCTCGATGAACCACAGGTAGGTCCCGAGGAGGCCCCTGGCCCTGTCCCTTTGAAAATACATCTCCCTGATCAGCCTCTGGGCCTCCGAGATCCTCACACCCCCAAATAGTATCAGGTCGTTAAAACCCCGCAATGGAGCCCTCACCCGAGGAGAGGGAGATGCTCAAGTTCCTGGGCATGGAGTCCTTCGAGGAGCTCTTCGAGGACATACCGAAGGAGGTGAGGGCCGGGATAGACCTCCCAAAGGGGAAGAGCGAGGCCGAGGTCCTCGGGGAGGCCAAGGAGATCCTGTCCAGGAACAGGAGCTTCTTCGAGATGCCGAACTTCCTTGGGGCAGGGGTGTACTTCCACTACGTCCCTGCGGCCGTGTGGCACCTCCTCCAGCGCTCCGAACTCTACACCTCGTACACCCCGTACCAGCCGGAGGTGAGCCAGGGTATGCTCCAGGCCCAGTTCGAGTACCAGAGCCTCATGGCGGAGCTCCTGGAGATGGAGGTCGTGAACGCCTCCATGTACGACTGGAGCACGGCCATAGGGGAGGCGGCCAGGATGGCCTACAGGATCACGGGGAGAAGGAAGTTCGCCATCCCCAGACACATGCTTCCCGACAAGAAGGAGGTGCTGAAGAACTACGTGTGGGGCCTCGGGATGGAGATCGTTGAGTACGACTACGACAGGGAGACCGGTGAAAGCGACCTGAACTCCATCGAGTCAGTGGTGGACGAAGACCTCGCCGGCCTGTACCTGGAGAACCCCAACTTCCTCGGAGTAGTGGAGTCCAGGGCGCAGGAGATTAAGGAGATCCTTGGAAAAGCTGTGTTCGTCGTCGGCGTGAACCCCGTCTCGCTGGGGATCCTCAAGCCCCCCGGGTCCTACGGCGCCGACATCGTGGTCGGCGAGGCACAGGTCTTCGGCTCTCCCCCCAACTTCGGGGGGCCGCTGCTGGGCATTTTCGCTACCAGCCTCAGGCACGTCTGGAGGATGCCCGGGAGGCTCATAGGGATGTCCAGGGACGCCGACGGCAACAGGTCCTTCCTCATGATCCTCCAGGCGAGGGAGCAGCACATCAGGAGGGCCAGGGCGACCAGCAACATATGCTCCAACGAGGCCCTGTGCGCCGTCGCCTCCGCCATCTACCTCTCACTCTTGGGCAGGAGCGGGCTTAGGAAGCTTGCCCTGGTGAACCACACCAATGCCGTAAGGCTCATGAAGATGCTCTCCGAAATTCCGGGCGTCGAGATCCCACACAGCGGATACCACTTCAACGAGTTCGTGGTGAGGCTCCCGAGGGACGAGGACGAGGTTCATAGGGGCCTCCTGGAGAGGGGATACCACGGGGGCCTGAGGCTGAAGCGCATCCTGCCGGAGCTCGGCGACTCCATGCTCCTCTGCACCACCGAGCTCCACACCAAAGGGGTGCTGGAGGGATTCGCCCGAGCCCTCCGGGAGGTGGTGTCATGAGGCCCTACAGGCAGGCGTCACACCCGGAGCCCCTGATCTTCGAGATCCCGGAGGAGAGCAGGACCTTCAGAATCCCCGGCGAGGAGGAGGTAATCGAGGACGTCCCCGAGGCCCTCCGCAGGGAGGACATAGGGATTCCCGACCATCCCGAGTGGGTGGTGGTCCGCCACTTCACCAGGCTGTCCCAAATGAACTACGGGGTTGATAGCGGCCTCTACCCCCTGGGCTCCTGCACCATGAAGTTCAACCCCAAGCTGGCTGAGCTCGTCGCCTCCTGGCCCGAGGTCCAGTACATACACCCTCTCCAGGACGAGAGCACGGTGCAGGGTGCGCTGCGCATCATGTACGAGGTGCAGGAGTGGCTGAAGGAGATCAGCGGCATGGACGCAGTCTCCCTCCAGCCCGCCGCCGGCGCCCACGGGGAGTTCACGGGTGTCCTGATAGCCAAGAAGTTCCACGAGGTCAACGGGGAGGGGCACAGGGACGAGGTCGTGCTACCCGACAGCGCCCACGGGACGAACCCCGCATCGGCCACCATGGCGGGGTACAAGGTAGTAGAGGTCCCTTCCAGGGAGGACGGAACCGTGGACCTCGAGGCCCTGGAGGCCGCTTTATCCGAAAGAACTGCCCTCTTCATGATCACGAACCCGAACACGCTCGGAATATTCGAGGACAACATCCTAGAGATCGCCAGGATGGTCCACGAGGTCGGGGCCCTACTCTACTACGACGGCGCAAACTTCAACGCGATCCTGGGCAAGACGAAGCCGGGGCTCATGGGCTTCGACATCGTCCACTTCAACCTCCACAAGACCTTCGGGACGCCCCACGGGGGCGGCGGCCCTGGCTCGGGGCCCGTGGGCGTGACCTCCAGGCTCAGGGAGTTCCTGCCGGTGCCCATAGTGGAGTTCGACGGGAAGAGGTATTACCTAAACTACGAGCTCAAGCACAGCATCGGGAAGGTCCGCGCCTTCCACGGAAACTTCGCGGTCGTCCTCCGCGCCTGGGTGTACATGAGGATGATGGGCTCCGACGGCCTGGAGTGGGTCGCTAACCGCAGCGTCCTGAACTCGAACTACCTGAAAGAGAGGATCAAGGAGGCCTATCCCCACGCGGGGAAGGAGCTGAAGAAGCACGAGTTCGTCGCGACCGGTGAACCGTTCCTCGAGCACGGGGTCAAGACCCTGGACATCGCGAAGAGGATCGCCGACTACGGCTTGCACGCCCCCACTATCTACTTCCCGCTCATAGTGCATGAAGCCCTCATGATAGAGCCCACGGAGACCGCATCCAAGGCCGAGCTGGACGCCTACGCGGACGCCATGCTCGCTATCGCGAGGGAGGCTAAGGAGAACCCGGAGATCCTGAAGCAGGCGCCGCACAACGCCGCCAGCAGGAGGATAGACGATTACATCGCTTCCAAGTTCCCGACGCCCACCTGGAGGGTGTACAGGACCAAGACAAAGGACAAGCTCAAGGTTTAATAGGGCATTCGGGCCTGATCGGGGAAGATGATCGACGTCAGGATCCTCAGGGAGAACCCTGAGCTGGTCAGGGAGAGCCTCAGGAAGAGGGGCATGGACGCCTCACTCGCGGACAGGGCCCTGCAGCTAGACAGGGAGTGGAGGAGGATCCTCAAAGAGGTACAGGATCTCAGGGCCCTCAGGAACAGGCTCTCAGTCGAGATCGGGAAGGTGAAGAGGGCCGGAGGCGATCCTTCCCCTTACCTGGCGCAGGTCAAGGAGGTTACCGCCAGGCTGCAGGAGTTGGAGGCTAAGCTGAGGGAGGTGGAGGAGGCCAGGTACGCGGCCCTCAAGTCGCTGCCGAACCTGGTGCTCGAGGACGTGCCCGTATGCTTCTCCGACGAGGAAAATGTTCCCATACGCTTCTGGGGCAGGGCCAGGGTCTGGAAGGGACATCTGGACCAGTTCATGGCGCTCACGGACGGCAGGATGGAGTGGGAGGAGATCGGCTGGAGGCCCAAGAGCCACGTAGACCTCCTGCCGGCCCTGGGGCTGGCGAACTACGCCAAGGCCTCCGAGGTCGCGGGGGCCCGCTTCTACTACCTCCTCAGGGACCTGGCCGTCATGGACCTGGCCCTTCAGCTCTTCGCCCTCAAGAGGCTCGTGGAGAAGGGGTACACGCCCGTCTTCCCCCCTCTGATGCTCAAGAGGAGGATCCTCGACGGGGTGCTGGACCTGGAGACCTTCGAGGACATGATATACAAGATCCAGGACGAGGACCTCTACCTGATCGGGACCGCGGAACACCCCCTGGCCGCCCTCCACACCGGTGAGATACTGGACGAGAAGGAGCTCCCGCTGAAGTACGTTGGTTGGAGCCCCTGCTTCCGCCGTGAGGCCGGGGCCCACGGGAAGGATACTAAGGGGATCTTCAGGGTCCACCACTTCAACAAGGTTGAGCAGTTCGTCTTCTCCCTGCCGGAGCATTCGAGGGAGATCCACGAGGAGATCGTGAGGAACGCGGAAGAGCTGCTCAGGGAACTTGGAATCCCCTACAGGGTGGTGAACGTCTGCAGCGGTTCCTTAGGGGCCCCCGCGGCCAAGAAGTACGACGTCGAGGCCTGGATGCCGGCCCAGGGCACCTTCAGGGAGCTGATCTCGGTCTCCAACGACCTGGACTGGCAGGCCAGGAGGCTCATGATACGCTACAGGGTCCGCAAGACGGGGGAGTTCAGGTACGTTCACACCCTCAACGGGACGGCCCTGGCCACCACCAGGACCATGGTGGCCATCGTGGAGAACTTCCAGAGGGAGGACGGCAGCATCGAGGTGCCGAAGCCCCTGAGGGACATCATCGGGAAGGACGTGATTCCAGGAGGGACCTGAAGTACTCCTCGGCCGCCCTGATGGCCCTCTCCCTTCCCTTGGGGTAGACGACGACCTTCGCCCTGACCGAGACCACGTCGTCGTGGTCCGCCAGGACCAACCTCCCCCTGTAGGCGAGCTGCTTGTCCAGGCGGAAGTGGAACACCCCCTCTTCGTCCACCCTCTCGGGGACCTCGGGTAACAGCTCCTCCAGGATCCCCGCCTCCGCCATCCTCCTGAAGAAGGCGTCTATCTCTGCCCTCTTCCTGAGCTCCGCCGTCATGACGACTATGCGGTTCCCGTAGTACCCGTGGTAGGTCCTGCTCTGGACCTTCACCTCCCCGGCGACCTCCCTGAGCGCCTTCCTCACCTTCCTGGGGTCCTCGGTGGCGTGGACGTGGACCCGAAACTGGACGTACTCGAAGGGGACCCTACGGGCCGGCAGGCCAGCCCACCCCCATGAGCCTCAGCCTGAGAAGGACGTCGCAGGAGAACTCGGCCTCCGCGAGCCTCGCGAAGGCCTCGGTCAGGGTCCCCCCGACGGAGAAGATCCCGTGGCCCCTCACGATGGCGGCTGGGACCTCTGACAGGGCCTCACCCAGGGCCTCCGCCAGCTCCGGGGACCCCACGGGCCTCCTCACGTCCACCACCTTGATCTTCCCGAGGAACAGGCGCCCCTCCACGTCCGCGGGTACCAGCTCGCAGCCCCCCTTGCACTCCGGGAGGAGGGAAATAGCCACCGCCGCGGGGGTGTGGAGGTGGAAGACTGCTCCTGCGGGGGTCCTCTCGTAAATCCCGAGGTGCGTTACGAGCTCCACGCTGGCGCCCTCCGCCGTGCCTCCCCAGGGGACGAAGATGATGTCCTCCCTCCTGGGATCCAGGAGCGACGCCCCGGACCGCTTGATCAGTATTCCGTCCCTCAGCCTCACGCTGAAGTTCCCCCCGAAGGGGCTCCTGGTGAGGCCGGAGGCCGCTATGAGCCTCGCAATCCTCCTGAGCTCCCTGTAGACGGCATCAATCCCCACCGAGCGCCACCCCCAGGTGCCTGGCCATCTCCCTAAGGGCCCTGGCCCTGTGGGAGAACTCGTTCTTCTCCCCAACCCCCATCTCCGCGAAGGTCCTATCCACGCCCTCAGGTATGAAGATGGGGTCGAAACCGAAGCCCCCCTCGCCCCTCATCTCCGTGGCTATCCTCCCCTCCGCGACGCCCCTGAAGACCCTGATCCCCCCGTCGACGAGCACGACCACGGACACGAACCTGGCCCTCCTGTCGGTGACGCCCTCCATGAGCCTGAGGATTCCCTCGCAGCCTATCGTGGAGAGGGCGTAGGAGGAGTAGGGACCCGGGAAGCCGCCCAGGTGGTCGATGAACAGCCCCGCATCCTCGACGAAGAAGGGCTCCCTCGCCCCGGATGTGAGGGCGCTGACCACGGCGATCCTCTCCAAGTCCCCGGACTGGATCTCTATGCCCTTGACGGGCTCCATCTCCAGCTCGATGCCGTAGCGGGCCAGCAGCTCGGTGGCCTCCCTAAACTTGCCGTGGTTCGAGGTGGCAAAACGGAGCTTCATCTACACGCTAATCGTCGGTTTCGGTATAATCCTACCTCTCCACGTACCTGCCCCTGAGCCTGATCTCCTCCAGCTTCTCCAGCACAGGCCCGGGCTCGGGGAACTCCTCCCTGTACCCCTCCAGGACCTCACGGAAACAATCCTCCATCCCGGGATGGGCGCTCTTCAGGGCCTCCTCTATGAGGTGCAAGTCGACCCCCCTGTCCTCCGCGCTCTCCGAGACCCTCGCGAGGCCGAAGTCCAGGAGGTATATCCTCTTTCCGTCAGTGAGCATGTTGCTCGTTGTCAGGTCGCCGTGCACGATGCGCGCGAGGTGCAGCCTGGCCACGAGCCTCCCGAGCTCCCTGCATGCCCAGTCCCTGTGCTCCCCGAGGACCTCCTTCAGGGTCGGGAAGGGAAGCCATTCCAAGACCAGATCTGAGTCCCTGACGTCGAGGACATGGGGGGTCGGGACCCCGGAGGCCCTCGCCTGCCTCAGGAGCCTAGCCTCCCTCCTCATCCTCTCCTTCCTCAGCCTCTTGTCAAGTTCCGGGTGCCTGTAAGACCTGGGATTCCTCCTCTTCACAACAACCTGAAATCCCTCCCACTCGTCCAGGATTATAACGGACTCTGCGCCCCTCTTGAGGATTATCACCTCCAAGTCACCTCCACCTCGTCGGTGCGGAAGTTCTGCCTTACCACCGTGTCCTCGATCCGCATGCGGACCCCGGAGGAGTACATGAGGTAACCCGTCCAGGCTATCATGGCCCCGTTGTCCGGCAGGAACTCGGGCTCCGGGCAGTGGTAGGACGCACCCCTCTCCTCCGCCATGATCCTGGCCATCTCCTGAAGCCTCTCGTTCAGGGCCACGCCCCCCGCCAGGAGGATCTCCTCCTTCCCCAGGTGCGCCATGGCCCTCTCGGCCGCCTCCACCACCATTGCGAAGGCGTACTCCTGGACGGAGAAGGCTACGTCCTCGGGCCTGGCACCCCTCCTCAGGTGGGCCTTGGCGGCCGTGAGGATGCCGGAAAAGGCCACGTCCATGCCCTTCACGCTGTAGGGGAGGTCCAGGAGCCTCTCCCCCCTCCTCGCCATCTCCATGATCCTCGGCCCACCCGGGAAGCCCAGACCCATCTCCCTGGCCAGCTTGTCCAGCATGTTCCCTATCCCTATGTCCAGGGTCTCCCCGAAGACCCTGTACCTGCCAGCCGCATAGGCGATTACCTGGGTGTTCCCACCGGAAACGTATAGCATCACGGGGTCCTCGGCTCCGGTCCGTAGCCTGCCGATCTCCAGGTGTGCCACGCAGTGGTTCACCCCTACGATGGGAATTCTGAGGGCCAGGGCTATTGTCCTCGCCGCCACGGCCGTGGTCCTGAGGCATGGGCCCATGCCCGGCCCTTGGGAGAAGGCGACGAGGCCTAGGTCCCCCGGGGAGAGGCCTGAGACCTCCAGGGCCTGCCTGATAAGGCCCGGGAACTCCCTCGCGTGGTGGGCGGCCGCATCCCTAGGCCTGAAGCCCCCAACCTCCGTGGTGTATACGCTCTTAACGTTCGCCAGGACGTCGCCTTCGGAGGAGACTATTCCCACGCCGGCGGTGTGGGCGGTGCCCTCCAGGCCTATTACGTACATCGCTGCTTCAGGCGGCGCTCGTTTTAAGACCTTGTGAGAGCCAGGCAACGCCGAGGTAGACGAAGGGCGTGTCCAGGGCTGCCAAGATCACCTTCGCGGCGTAGCTCAGGAGGGCAATCTGCAGCACAACAGGAAAGGTCAACTTAGGGGTCAGGTGCAGGAGGCCTGCGAAGTTGAACACCATGGTGTCGATGAACTGGGAGGCCATGGTCGAGGCGTTATTCCTGAGCCAGAGGTGCCTGCCCTTTGTCAGTCTCTTCCAGAAGTGGAAGGCCCAGACGTCGTGGTACTGCGAAACCGCATAGGCCAGGAGGCTGGCGGCGACGATCCTGAGGGAGGCGGAGAAGACCCTGTAGTACGTCTCCTGGTCCACCCTGGAGACCGGGGACCAGGGGAGGGAGATGAAGGCCGCCAGGAGGATGAAGGTGAAGACCGAGGCCGCCAGGCCCGCGGTCACGAACCTCTTTCCCTCCCTCTTCCCGTATACGTCGGTAACGATGTCCGTGATGGGGAAGGTCACTGCGTAGGCCAGGATGCCGACGCTTACCTTGAGCCCAAAGAACTCAGTGAACTTGGAGCCGAGGAGGTTGGCGGTGACGATGGAGGTCACGAAAATCCCCAACAGGATGGACTTCCTGTCCTCCTGGTCCAGCATCGGAAGGGTAGTCGAAAAGGGATTTAAAGGTGGGGCCGGCCGGATTCGAACCGGCGACCTCCCGGTTATCAGCCGGGCGCTCCGACCTAGCTAAGCTACGGCCCCCGCATGGAATGACTCCGTCCACCTATTAAACCTTGATCCCGAGCTGGGCCAGACGGAGGGTGGCGACCTGGGTTGGGTCCAGGCCCAGCCTCTTCAGGACGAGAATTGCGGCCGCCACCTCGTCCAGGAGGGGGTTCTCGGACGTTATCCTCCTTATCTCGCTCTCCAGCCCCTCCCTGGAGATCCCCTTCCCCAGGGCTAGGGACAGGGCCGCCTCCATGGGGTCCTCCACCTCGAACATCCTGTTGTCGAGGTAGAAATCCAGGGGAACGGGCACCCCGGAGGGGTCGAAGGTCGGCTCCAGGTACTGGCCCCTCCTCCTCAGGAGGCCCCTCTCGAGGGCCATGGAGATGAGCTTCCGGGCGTTGGAGGGGGAAATCCAGCCCTTCTCCGCGGACAGGAAATTCACGATGTCGGACTCCCTGAGCCTGGGACCCCTGCTCCTGAAGACGTAGGCGAGGGCTGCTCTGAGGTCGACAGACATATGGTGGGCCCGCCCGGAGTCGAACCGGGGACCTCCGCCTTGTCAGGACGGCGTCATAACCAGCTAGACCACGGGCCCCGATGCCCCCTATCCCAGGTCAATTATTAAACCTTCACCCAATATTCCGAATTATGCCGAAGATAGCAGTCATCGGAGGAAGCGGGATAAAGGGCATCTTCCAGGGCGAGACGGAGAGGGTCAGGGTGCATACCCCCTACGGCCACCCTTCCGCGGACCCCGAGATAGGAGTCGTGGGGGGAAGGGAGGTAGTCTTCCTGCCGAGACACGGCGTCGGGCACAGGATACCCCCCCACATGATCAACTACAGGGCGAACATCTGGGCCCTCAGGGAGCTTGGGGTCGAGAGGGTGATTGCCGTCAGCGCTGTGGGCTCCCTGAAGGAGGATATAAGGCCCGGCGACCTGGTGGTCCCCGACCAGTTCATAGACTTCACCAAGAGGAGAACCTACACCTTCTATGACGGTCCGAGGGTCTTCCACATATCCATGGCTGACCCTTTCTGCCCGGAGCTCAGGGATATCTTCGTCTCTGAGGCCAAGGACATGGGCTGGAGGGTCCACGACGTAGGGACCTACATCTGCATTGAGGGACCTAGGTTCTCGACGAGGGCCGAGTCTAGGATGTTTAGGCAATACGCCGACATCATAGGCATGACGCTCGTGCCGGAAGTTAACCTAGCCAGGGAGCTGGCCATGTGCTACGTGACCCTGGCAACGGTCACGGACTACGACGTCTGGGCAGAGAAGCCCGTTACGGCGGAGGAGGTCATGGAGACCATGGCCAAGAACACGGAGAGGATCATGGAGCTCCTGAAGAGGGGAATACCGAGAATACCCAAGGAAAGGGGCTGCGGCTGCGGGAGGGTCCTGGAGGAGGCGGAGGTCAAGTAACCTCGTACAGGACGCTGGTACCGAGCCAGGTAAGGCCGACCACGAGGGCCAGCGGGTTCCTGGCAAACCCATACACGATGAGCGCCACTGGTATGGCGTAGTAGATCAGCGCCTTGGCGATGGCCCTCATCTCCACGCCCCATTACCCAATTTTATTTTGAAGAATATTCGCGATCGTGAGGCTGTTCGTCGCCGTGGACCTAGAGTACCCGGATCCCCTCAGGGAGTTCGCCTCCAGGCTCAAGGGCACGGGTCTCAGGGTGAAGCTCGTCGAGCCCGAGAACTTCCACGTGACCCTAAGGTTCATCGGCGAGGTCGGGGGAGAGGCCGTGGCCACCATCGAGGGCGGACTCAGGGAGGCCTGCAGGGGCCTGGGGCCCTTCGAGGTCAGCCTGAGGGGGCTCGGCGCCTTCCCCAGGCCGGAGAGGGCGAGGGTCCTCTGGGTAGCCGTCGAAGGGAAGGAGATCTATGAGCTGGCGAGGAGGGTGAACGAGGCCCTGGACGGGCTGGGGGTTCCGGGGGACAAAAAGGAGTTCGTGGCTCACGCCACCATAGCGAGGGTCAAGGAGAGGCCGAACAGGAGTGCCCTGGACCTGTTCGAGGAGTGGAGGGGCAGGGAGTTCGGGAGGCAGAGGGTCTCAGAGGTGAAGCTGAAGAGGAGTACCCTGACCCCAAAGGGGCCCATATACGAGGACCTGGTGGTGGTTCAGCTCAGATAGGTGAGCTGGGGCTCCTTCTCCACCTCGATCCCGCCCTCGGGGCAGTCGATGTACATCACGGAGGATATCAGGATGATCCTTAGGAGCCCGGCCTCCTCCCCGTGCTCCTCGGTGAGCCTCAGGCAGATCGCCTCCTCGCTTCCAACCGCCGTGTAGCCCTCAAAGATCCCGTAGGAGGTTACGATCCCGTCCCTGCCGCCGACGCAGTGGACGATGTACTTTTTGCCCTTTTTGAGACCGACCTTCGCCATCGAGCATAGGAAAGGCGTCCCGCCTATAAGCCTTCCCTTAGCCTGGCGGCCTCCATCCTCAGGATCCTCAGGTACACCCTCACGTTGGTCTCGAGGAAGTCCAAGGCCAGGTCCAGGTCACCTCCCCTCACCCTGTACCTCCTTTTCCTCCCCTCGCCTTTGCCCTCCTCAACTAGCCCCGTCTCCCTCATTCTCTCCACTAGCCTGTAGGCCGTCGTCCTGGGAACCCTAGAGGACAGCTCCTCAAGGCTCCTCCAGCCCGAGAGGAGCTCCTCGAACACGGCCACGGCGGCGCTCGAGGCGGGGTCCTCCAGGTCCCTATCCCTGGCCAGGCCCAGCTTATAGAGAAACTTGGCAACCCTCAGGTGCAGGTCGTCCCCCGGGGAAATCCTGGGGCCGTCCCTAATCCTGACGTCGAACACGGTGAAATAACGCACCCGCTTTTTCAATGCCTGAGTTCGAAGACGTATAGGTCCTCGAAGAAGATGTGTCTCTTCGCCCTCATGTACCAGCTGTAGCCGTGTCTCCTCATGGCCTTCTCCACGTCTCCCAAGCCCGTTAGGGAGGAGAACAGGAGGAGGATCCTGCCCCCCGGCCTCAGATGCCTCCAGGCCTCGGCCAGGAACCTCTCGATGAGGGGGGCTCCGCCGTACCAGGAGGCCTCGATGGGCTCCCTAACCCTCCTGGGAGGGAGGTAGGGGGCGTTGAAGGCTATGAGGTCGAAGGACTCTGGGACGTTGGAGAAGAGATCGCTGAGCCTGAACTCGACATTCTCTATCCCGTTCAGCCTCGCGTTCTTCCTCGCTAGCTCTACGGCCCACGGGTTGGAATCCACGCCTAGCACCCATTCCGCCACCGTCGCCATGTGCAGGGCCACAATGCCGGTTCCCGTCCCCATGTCCAGTGCCCTCTCTCCCCCAGACAGATCTAGGGCCTCGATGAGCAGGTACGTGTCCTCCGACGGGGGATACACCCTAGGATCCGTTAGAATCCTGAAGCCCCTCAGCTCCATGTCTGAGACCCTCCGATATGATGTAGAGGATTCTGGACCTCAGGAATAGCTCTTCGGACCAAGATCCCGTGTCCAGGAGCCTGGGCGCCTGGTCGGTCCGGGTCTCCCAGAGGACAAGGAACCTAGGGTCGGCCGGCCTATAGCCGCCAAACTCCTTCGCCTTCCTGAGCTCCTGCTGGGGGTCCGCGCCACAGGCCACCGAAATGACGAAGGAGACCATCCTCCGCACCATCTGCCACCGGAAGTATCTGGAGCGGAACCAAAGGATCGTGGGCCTCCCCGGTCGTAGCCCCATCTCGACCCTCCCAGGGCTCCCATGGCCCTTGACGAAGGGGCTCAGGTCGTCAAGGGATGAAAGGAACTCCAACCCCATCCTCAGGCCCTCGAGGTCGAGGTCGGGAACCAGATACCAGTATTCTCTCCAGAAGATCTTGGGCTTGGACTCGAAGTAGCCCCAGAGCCTGATGTCGTCCAACCTGCGGTTGAGGCCCACTACGGCCCCCTCTGGGACATCCACCGAGAGCTCCAAGACATTCATCCTGGCGCTGACCCCTGCGTCGGTCCTCGACCTGAGCCTGGCCCTGCAGCTGATCCCCATCCTCGCAAGTGCGTCCTCTATCTCTCCCTCCACAGTCCTCAAGCCTGGCTGCCTCTGGGACCCGTGATAGCCCCAGCCCAGGTACGCGACGGCGAAGTACCTCATCTCGAGAGCATGAGGGAGACTGTTGAGACGTGCATGGTTCCGTTCCAGTAGAGGGCCAGGGAGACGTCCAGGTGGTCCGTCTCGGGCTCACCGGAGGGCGAGAGCTCTACGCTGATCTTCTCGCCGCCTACCAGGGCGAGCTGGGCGGTCCCGTTCACCGGAACGCCCTCGACGTACACCTTCACATTCAGTCCGAAGTCGGGCACCGCCACCAGCACGTAGTTGCCGGGCGGCCCCTCGAAGCGCCCGGTGGCCATCGCGCTCTCGGCGCCCGGGGCGAGCTCAATGACCTCGAAGTCGGAGCCATCGAAGTAGATCCCGAACTCGTCCGTTAGGACGCCCGAGAACACCGGGATCTCCTCCTCCACGCCGAGAAGGGATATCCTCAGGGTCCCCGTACCAGTCATGTTGGGGACTATGCCCACGAGGAACTCCCTCTCCTCTCCGGGCGGGAAGGAATATGGTGGCTCCGGCTCCAGGCTCACTGTGCCGTTGATGCCCCTCAGCTCGACCTCCGGGGTACCGTTGAAGGTGAAAATGCCCTGGTTCCTGACCACGACGTTCACGTAGGATAGGTTGCCCGGGGAGGCGAGGACCGCACTCGGGACCTCGACTTGGAGCTGCTGGGATGGTACCACCATCGTGACGGGGGCGGGGACGAAGGTGACCGAGAAGAGGAGTGCAGCGGCCACGCCCACGGCCACGTGCTTCTTCTCAATTGGCATGTAGTCGTCAAGAGGCGGTGGGTGCCTCAGGCCCAGGGCGAGGCCCAAGATGCCGAATATGATCCATCCCGGGAAGTAGAGGATGCCGAGGACGATTAAGAAGGCGAAGACGCCCCAAGAGAGGTACTTGGACGCCTCGCCCAGGAGCCCCCTCGCTATGTGACCCCCGTCGAGCTGGCCCAGGGGTAGGAGGTTCATGGCGGTCACGATGAAGGAGACCCAGGCGGCGTAGTAGGTGGGGTGTATCAGGCCAGGCACCGGGAAGAACTTCTCAAGGATCCTCGTTATCAGGGGCATTCCAATCACGATTACCGGGCCCGTCGGGGGCGGGGCGGCGGCCGGTATCGTGGAGTTCAGATAACTCCCGAGGATAGCCACGGGGATCGTGGCCAGGAAGCCCCCAATGGGACCTGCAGCCCCGATCACGATAAGGGCCCTCCGGTTCGGGACGGGATCCCTAAGTGAGATGAAGGCCCCCAGGGTCCCCACGATGGTGGGGGCGGGAATGAAGAAGGGGAGGGACGCCCTAACACCGTAGTGCTTGGCCGCGAAGTAGTGGGAGAGCTCGTGGACCGTCAGGACCGCCATCAGGGGCAGGGAGAAGTAGATGAGTCCCCCTAGGAGGACTGCCCTGTCCAGGCGGGGGGCCCCGAAGTACGAGGAATAAAGGCCCACGCCCACGTACCAGGTGCTTAGGACGGTTGCAATGAAGAGGACCAGGTTGAGCCAAGGTCCCCGAAACCTCCTCTTACCCAGCTTGAGGACGTAAACCTTCCAACCCCCACCCTCCTTCCTGAGGATGGGAACGTAGTCCAGGGGCACCAGCTCCCTGCGGAGGGAGTCGAAGTCCCGGTGTATGTCCCCGCTCAGGCTCTGCACTCTGATCTCCAGTCTGTCCGGGAGGAGAACTGTCTCCAGCACCCTAAGGTGCTCGGAGACCTTCGACACCACGAAGTCTACCTCGCTCATCTCGCACCTCCCAGGATCCTCGGGAGCTCCCGGGGATCCACGTTGTCCAGGCTCACGACGGCCAGCTTCCCGCTCCCCCCTCCAGAGAGATCCAATCTCGATATTATCTCTCTAGCTATCACGGAGGCGGGGGGGTCCCCGGGAGTCGCTATGGCGAGGATCTTCCTCCCTCCCTTCTCCCCATAGACCATGGCCGGGTGCCCCATGGAGGCTATCCTCTTCGCCACGGATATGGGGTCTCCCTTTGTCCCCCCGAACTTCAGCCTCCAGGGGCCCAGCTCGAGCTCCCTGGAAAGAATTCCCTCCAGCTCGGCCTCCTCTAGGGCCTCCCTAAGGGCCTCGGCCCTCCTTCTCTCCGCTTTCCACATCTCCAACAGCCTCGACACCTTGGACGGTAGCTCCTCGGGGGAGGCCTTGAGCCTCGAGGAGGCCTCCCTGAGGATCCTCTCCCTGGACCGGAAGGCGTCCAGCAGGGCCCTCCCGGCGGCAAATATGATCCTGACCACCCCGTCCTGGATGCGGTCCGTCCTGATGATCTTTATGGGTCCCGCCTCGGAGGTGTTCCTCAGGTGGGTCCCGCCGCAGGCCTGGGCGTCCACGCCCTCGATCTCGACGACCCTGATCTCCCTCCCCGGCGGTATGCCGCCCTGGTAGAGGCGGAAGCCGTACTTCCTCTCCGCCTCCGTCCTCTCCATCCAGAAGGCCCTGACCGGGATCGAGGCCTCCACGATCTCCATGGCCCTGTCCTCAATCTTAGTTATCTCCTCCTCGGAGATCCCCTTGTAGTGCGTGATGTCCAGCCTGGAGTACTCGACGCCCTTCTGGGCCCCCGCCTGCCACACGTGGGGGCCTAGGACATCCCTCAGGGAGGCCAGGAGGATGTGCGTCGAAGTGTGGTGCACCATGAGCCTTCTCCTCCTCTCCCAGTCTATGATACCTCTTACCCTGGCTCCCACAGGGACCTTGCCGTCGACCCTGTGGACGACGACCTCGCCGGACTTGACGGTATACGTTACGCGCACTCTGCCCCCCTCCCAGTGGAGCCAACCTACGTCCCCGGGCTGTCCTCCACCCTCGGGGTAAAAGGCGGTCCTGTCGAGGACAACCTTGCCGTCGCCGCTCCACAGAACCTCGGCCTCGAACTCCCTCATGTATTGGTCCTCGTAGTAGAGCTTCCTGGTTGGAGGCAGCCCCTCCGGAACACCCTCCTCCTTCCTCTCCCTGACCACGTGCACCTTCGAGTGCCTGTTGGCGAGGAGCCTGTGGAAGTCCGGGGGCACCTCGACCTCGACGCCCTCCTCGGAGGCCACCTGCTTCACGAAGTCGGGCGTGAGGCCGTGGGAATCGTAGAGGAGGACGAGCTCCTCGGGGCCCAGCCTCCCCCTCCTCAGGTACCTCTTGACGATCGCCCTCCCCCTCTTAAGTGTCCTGCGGAACCTCTCTTCCTCCAGCTCCATGATCTCCCTTATGATGGGCCTCATGGAGGGGTCCATGAGGTAGGAGAAGCGGTCGTACATGGCGAGGACCGCCTCCCAGGGCTCCAGGGGGTTCCCCAGGGCGTCCAGGGACCTTATCAGCCTCCTGATCAGCATCCTGGCGAGGTAGCCGACGCCGGTGTTGGACGGAACTGCCCCGTCGTTGAGCATCAGGGCAAGGGAGCGGGCGTGGTCCACGACGACGAAGGCCGGCTTCACCCTCTCCACGAGGCGTAGGACCTCGGAGAGGGGGGCATCGACGCCCTGCGACGCCAGGAGCCTCCTCGCCTCCTCCGGGTCCCTGGGCCTCCCGACCTCGAGCTCGAGCATGCCAGCGATCCTGGAGATGGCGGAGAGGATCCCCTCCTCCCTCTCGCCCAGGTCGACGGACTCTAGGAGGGGGCCGAGCTGCTCCCCGTAGATGGAGTGGTAGATCGTCGGGGCCCCGTCGGAGAGCCACTTCAGCCTCTCTAGGCCGTAGCCCGTGTCCACCACCCTTATCTCCATGCGGGAGAAGCGCTTGCCCTCTAGCTCAACGTCCCCGTTTGGGTCCTCCACCAGGTCCATGA
>Ga0256842_1000025_pt1 | contig 110051 bp, 119 predicted proteins | sample 4559240metaG_FD_185973 | JGI IMG/M metagenome (GOLD analysis project Ga0256842, IMG submission 185973) | Hydrothermal vent microbial communities from Guaymas Basin, Mexico - 4559-240 | ecosystem: Environmental > Aquatic > Marine > Hydrothermal vents | place: Mexico: Guaymas Basin | collected... | reverse complement strand
TTTGCATACCCTTTTATTGAACGTTTTTTTGCTAATTTCTCTCTTGATTTTCTTGCCATTTTTAATTACCTATTTTTTTAGGAATTATAGCAACTTTTATTCTTTGGCTTTTTTTAGGATTTGGGTGCTTTTTCTCCTTTCATGTTTTGCTTTAAATCTTCACTACAAATAATCGAAACAATCTCATTTTTAACAAAAACCAAATGTTTATAAATATCTTTTAAATCTTCTATATTGGTACAGTTAAAAGTACGACTCACTACATATTGATAACTATCAACTCCCAATTTTTCCAAAATAACAAAATTCCAATTTTCCCCTACAATATAAGCACCTTTCATAATCTCTTCATTATTAAGCTCTACGGCTGAGATAAGTTCTGCTAAGAGTTGTGGTCTAGGATTTGAAAACTCTTCAGCACGTTTAAACTCTTGAATGAAAAAATAGGGTTTTTTACTTTTAAATAAACCTTTAGAAACTACAAAATCAGTTGTTCCATTAAGTATAAATCTATCTGTTTTATAGCATAAAGGCAACTCATAAAAATCTCTAAACTCATTTTCAAAAGATTTGAATTTTACTAAACCCAAAAGAGGAGCTATAACATTTATCTTTAAATCTTCCTCGTTATAATCAGCTATTAAAGCACTATTTTCAGAAATTATCTCTTTTAAAACATGTTCTTTTTTCTCCTCTATCTCTATCTTAGAGTTAAACCAATTATCAAAGAGCGTATTATTTATCTTTTTTTCTATATTAAAAAGCTTATTGAGTTCTATATCTCTTATTTTACTAAAACTATATGTTGGAATTACATTATTATCAAGACCTTTTAATCTTCTAATCTCTTTTTCTAGTTCCTCAATTTTTTGTAACTCTTCACTCATTTTAAACTCTCTCTAACAAGTTCAAACTCCCCTTTAGCTCTATTTTTAACTATCTTATCCCACTCTTCTATATGCCCACTCATAGAGATATAAACACCATTTTGAGGTTTAGCATTTAAAAAACCTATGGCAATACCTAAATTTAAAGTAGCTTCAACACTCTCTATCTCAAAAGGGTTCATCGCACCCACTAAAACTATCTTTCTATCCTCAAAAACTGCATCTAAAAACTCTGCTGTTTCATTCATAGTATCGGTTCCGTGAACTATTATAAAACTATCGTCCGTTGATTCCATTATGATATTTGTAAGCATTTTTCTATCGTTTACATCCATCTCTAAACTATCTTTATATACAACTCCTGCTAAATCATAGTTTGGAGTGTAACTATCTAGTATTTTTTCTATTGCATAGTTATCATAGGGAACTTCTAGTTCTCCTGTTCTTTGGTTATATCGTTTATTGAATGTTCCACCACTGTTTAGTATTAGCATCTATTTTTTTCCTTTTGATTTGTCAGATATATCTCTGAGAACTTATTAACTATCTCACTAGCCCTAGAAACCTCAACACTACAACTCTCATCAAAAAGATAATTTTTCTCAATTCCAGCATTTAACCCAGCTTCAATATCTCGTTCTTTATCCCCTATCATTATAGAGTTTTGCATATCTATTTTAAACTCTTTTTGAGCCTCTAAAAACATTCCACTCTTTGGTTTTCGACAAGAACACTCCCCTGAAATATCAGGGTAATGTGGACAATAATATACTTTAGAGATTTCAATATTGTTTTGAGAAAATTTCTCTATCATCCAAAGTGTAAGTTTATTAAAATCATCTTCACTATAATATTTTCTAGCTATTCCTGATTGATTTGTGACGACTATTATTAAATAACCTAAATCTTGATAATATCTACAAAGCTCAAAAATCCCCTCTATAAATTCAAAATCTTCTATCTTATAAAGATAACTTTTTTCAATATTTATAACACCATCTCTATCTAAAAAAAGAGTTTTTTGTAACTTATTTATCATCAAAACCCTCATCAAAAATCTCTTGTTCGATTATGTCACATAAAATATGCCCTATTAAAATATGAGATTCTTGAATACGAGGTGTAGAGTTTGAGGGAACGACTAAGGCTATATCAGCCATTTTTGCCATCTCTCCACCATCTCTTCCTGTTAAAGCGATAGTTTTTATTCCCTTTTCTTTGGCTACTAAAAATGCTTCTATAATGTTTAAAGAGTTTCCAGAAGTAGAGATACCGATAAAAATATCACCACTTTGCCCCATTCCCTCTAACTGACGAGAAAATATTTTGTCATATCCATAGTCATTACCGATAGCAGTTAAGGCAGATGTATCTGTTGTAAGAGCTAAAGAGGCTAAAGAGGGTCTATCAAAATTGTAACGTCCAACAAGTTCAGCTGAAATATGTTGAGCATCAGCAGCACTCCCCCCATTTCCAGCTAAAATAGTTTTATTTTTACCTCTATACAACTTTACACATAGTCTTGCTACCTCTTCTATTTTATGTAATAGTTCCTCATTTTCATAGATCGCCTGTTTTGTTTCATAAGATTTTTTTATTTGAGTTTTTATATAATTTTTCATAAAATTGTTATCCTGTTTATTATTATCTAAGATAATAGCATCTTTATGCTTAGCTAAATTAATTATCACTAACCGTTTTTTAATATTTTATATAGTAAAATCGTGCGATTTATCTCTCTAAGACAAAGGGTTTTTTTATGAAAAAAGAAGTTAAAAAAGTAGTTCTTGCCTATTCTGGTGGACTTGATACAAGTATCATTTTAAAATGGTTACAAGATGAATATAATGCTGAAGTTATCACTTTCACTGCTGATTTAGGTCAAGGTGAAGAGGTTGAACCAGCTCGTCAAAAAGCTCTTGACAATGGTATTAAACCTGAGAATATTTTTATTTTAGATGTTCAAGAAGAGTTTGTGAAAGATTATGTTTTTCCTATGTTTAGAGCAAATGCTATCTATGAAGGTGAATATCTTTTAGGTACATCTATCGCTCGTCCACTTATCGCTAAAAAGCAGATTGAAATAGCTAAAAAAATGGGTGCAGATGCAGTATCTCATGGCGCAACTGGAAAAGGAAATGACCAAGTAAGATTTGAATTAGGTTATTTAGGACTTAATCCAGATATTACAGTTATCGCACCATGGAGAGAGTGGGATTTAAACTCTCGTGAAAAACTTTTAGCTTATGCAAGAGAACATGGCATCAATATCGACCAAAAACACGTTGATAAAGATGGTAATCCAACAGTAAGTCCTTACTCAATGGATGCTAACCTACTTCATATCTCTTATGAGGGTCTTCACTTAGAAAATCCTATGAATGAGCCTGAAGAATCTATGTGGTTATGGACAACTTCTCCTGAGAATGCACCAGATGAAGCTGAATATATCACTATCGGTTACAAAAATGGTGACCCTATCTCTATTAACGAAAAAGAGTTATCTCCTGCTACAATTTTAAGAACGTTAAATGAGTATGGAAACAAACATGGTATCGGAAGACTTGACATCGTTGAAAATAGATTTGTTGGAATGAAAGCACGTGGTTGTTATGAAACTCCAGGTGGAACTATTATGATTAAAGCGCATCGTGCTATTGAGTCTATCTGTTTAGATAGAGAAGAAGCTCACTTAAAAGATGGAATGATTGCTAAATATTCAGAACTCATTTATAATGGTTTTTGGTTCTCTCCAGAGCGTGAAATGATGCAAGCAGCTATTGATACAACACAAAAATATGTTCAAGGAAATGTAAGACTCAAACTTTACAAAGGAAATATTGAAGTTGTAGGACGTGAATCTGATATGTCACTTTATTCAGAAGAACACTCTACATTTGAAGAAGATGAAGTTTACAATCAAAAAGATGCTGAAGGTTTTATTAGACTTAATGCTCTTCGACGTATTATCGCTGGTAAAAAAAGAAATCACTAAATAACAAATAAATATAAAATTAAAGGAATTAAAAGAATGACAAAAATAGATATGAACTCTCCAGAATTTATTTCAAGAATGGAAAAAACAGTTAAGTTTACAGATAAAGTATGTGAAACTCGTGGTTGGGTTTACAATCCTCAAGAGGAAGTAAATGAAGGTGTTCAGATGGGTCTTGCTCGTAACAAGATGATGTATAACAAACTTTTTTGCCCATGTTTTATGGTTGAAGAGGTAGATGGTAAACCTCAATCTGTTGATAACAGAACTTGTCCATGTACTCCAGCTATCGAAAAAGAGATTCCAGAAAATGGAAATTGTCACTGTGGTATTTTTTGTACTCCAGAATTTGCAGAAAAGAAACGCTTAGAAATGGGACTAGAAGAAGCTGTTCATACTCATTCACGTGGTCTTACAAAAGAGGAATGTGAAGTTCTTGTAACAAACGATGAATTAGATGGTGATGAAGTAGTATCTCTTCTTGAAGCTCGTGAACTTGGTATGGTTAATTTTGTACTTGTTGATGTTCGTGAAGATATGGAATGGAGAATGGGTCATATTAAAGGTGCTGACAAATTAATTCCAACAAGTAATTTCTATCAAGCACTTGAAGAAGCTAAATTAAATAAAGATGATAATATTATTCTTTACTGTCATGTTGGTAGTCGTTCTGCACACGTTGCTAGAATTATGACAGATATGGGTTATAAAATAGGAAACTTAACTTATGGTATCGTTTCTTATGGTGGCGAAAAAGAAAGATAGTTAGAAAATTTAGAGACCCTAAACTTTATTTAGCAAACACATAACGTAAACCATCGCCATTAATGGCGGTGATGTAAGTGGTATAGTTCGGAGTATCTTGCTGTTGTATATACTGCTTTAAAATTTCAATAGGCAAACCACCACCAACACTAGTAACGAAATAACTTCCTTTTCACTAAAATAGACTATAATAACAATAGACTTCTTGCAAAACTGACGAAAATGAAGTTTAAAAGTATTAACAATGAGATACTTTCAATATCACTGGATTGAGTTTTGCAAGAAGTCTAATAGAATACCAAATCTAAAAAGGAGACTAAATGTTTAAAGTTGTAAGAGTTCGTATATATCCAAATAAAGAACAAAAACAACTCATAAATAAAACATTTGGCTCTTGTAGATTGGTATATAATTTACTTCTTGATGCAAAGATAAAAGCTTATGAATGTGGAGATAAACTATCTGCTTATGAATTAAAGAAACGACTCGTTCCAATGAAAAATGTTGATGGTGGAGAGTTTTTAAAAGAGATAGATTCAACAGCATTACAAAATTCTGTATTAAAAATAGATGTAGCCTATAAAAACTTTTTCAGAAGAGTAAAGCAAGGTGGAGCAGTTGGATTTCCAAAGTTTAAATCTAAACATAATTCCTATCAAAGTTATCAAACATCAACAGCTACTATTAAAAACAATAAATTAAAACTTCCAAAAATAGGAGAGATTAAAACAAAATTTCATAGAGGGTCTATAATTGGTAAAATTAAAACTGTTACAGTTAGTTGTGAAGCAAATCAATACTTTGCAAGTATAAACTATGAAAATGGATTCGAGGAAGAGGTAGGTTCGAATAATGGTAAAGCTATTGGAATAGATATTGGTGTTAAAGTATTTGCCTATACAAGTGATAATAAAGCTATAAATCCAGATAGAAAGCATAATCTAACAAAAGATATTTCAAAGATGGTAAAGGCTCAAAAGAGTTTAAGTCGAAAGAAAAAAGGTTCTAAAAATAGATTAAAAGCTAAATCTAAATTAGCAAAATATCATCTGAAAATAAAGAATAAGCGAAACGATTTTTTACATAAAATCTCAAATATACTAAGTGAAAACCAAACAATAGTAGTTGAAGATTTAAAAATAAAAAATATGTCTAAAAAAGCAAAAGGTTCAATAGATGAACCAAATATGAGAGCAAGTGCAAAAAGTGGATTGAATCGTGTGATACTACAACAATCATGGGGGAAATTCTTTGAACTCTTGGAGTATAAATTAAAAAGAAATGGTGGAAAACTGATTAAAGTTAATCCAAAATATACATCTCAAAAATGCTCAGAGTGTGGATATATTTCAAAAGAAAATAGAATAACACAAGAAAAGTTTATATGTCAAGAATGTAATTATCAAGCAAATGCTGATTATAATGCAAGTATAAATATACTTAATGCGGTAGGAACTACCGTTAAAGCCTCTTAATATCTCTAAATTATTAGAGAGTTTCTAGGAAGCCTCGCCCTTTAGGGCGGGGTGGTTCACGGTCTAATTCTACTGCATACATTTTACATCTCCTTTATTCTGATAAAAAGCATAACACCTTTACCAAACAAATTTTCAGCTCCAATTTAATATTTAAAATATATTATACAAAAAAGCCATAAAATTCAAAAACATATCTAATCATTTTTTTGTTATAATTACAAAATTTAAAAATAAAGAGATAACTATGAAAGTATTATTAATAAAAGATGTTAAAAGCCTTGGTAAAAAAGGTGAAGTTAAAGAAGTTAAAGATGGTTATGGAAAAAACTTTCTTATAGGAAAAGGATTTGCAAGACATGCAACTCCTGAAATATTAGCACAACATGCTCAAGATGAAGTTATAGTAGCTGAGAACCTTGAAAAAGAGGTAAATGTACTTAAAGATATTGCTGCGCAACTTGATAAAGCTGAAATAGTTATCACTAAAAAACTTGGTAACAATGGTCACCTTTTTGGTTCTGTTACTAAAGATGAGATTGCAGTAGCACTTAAAGAGCAACATAACATTACAATAGATAAAAAACATATTAATGAAAAAACTGCTATCAAAACTATCGGTGAACATGATTTAGATTTTAAATTAGGTCACGGTTTACATGCTACATTACATGTAGATGTTCAAGGGGAATAATTTTTAATGTTTGATGCTACTACTATACTTGCCTATAAAGGTAAAAACAAAGCTGTGATAGGTGGAGATGGTCAAGTTACTTTTGGGGACACTATTCTTAAAGGTAATGCAACTAAAATCCGTACACTTTATAAAGGTAAAATCCTTGCTGGTTTTGCTGGAAGTACTGCAGATGCTTTTAATCTTTTTGATATGTTTGAAGAGTTCTTAGCAGATAAAAAAGGCGACCTTTTAAAATCGGTTGTTGAGTTTTCTAAAGCTTGGAGAAAAGATAAAGTTCTTCGTCGTTTAGAGGCTATGATGATTGTTTTAAATAATGACCATATTTTTATTTTAACTGGTAATGGCGATGTTGTTGAACCAGAAGATGGCGAAATTGCATCTATTGGTAGTGGTGGAAACTATGCTATTTCAGCTGCTCGTGCCTTAAAAAAACATACTGATTTAGATGAAGAAACACTGGTAAAAGAGAGTTTAACTGTTGCAGGTGACTTGTGTATCTATACAAATCATAATATTAAAACTCTAACTTTGGAGAAAAAATAATGGATATGACACCAAAAGAGATAGTTAGTTATTTAGATAAATATGTAATCTCTCAAAAAGATGCCAAAAAAACTATCGCTCTAGCGTTAAGAACTAGATACAGAAGAATGCAACTCGATAAAGAACTTCAAAATGAAATTACACCTAAAAATATCTTAATGATAGGCTCAACAGGTGTTGGTAAAACAGAAATTTCTCGTCGTTTAGCTAAGATGATGAAAGTTCCATTTATCAAAGTTGAAGCATCTAAATATACTGAAGTTGGATTTGTAGGTCGTGATGTTGAATCTATGGTTCGTGATTTAGTTGTAAACTCTATCACTATCGTTAAAGCTGAAAAAGAGGAAGAGAACAAGGATAAAATGGAGAACTACATCTTAAATAGAATAGTAGAAAAACTTTTACCACCTCTTCCAGAATCAGCTCCTCAAAGTAAAAAAGATGATTACCAAAGACTTTTAGAATCTATGGAAAAACGTGTAGAATCTGGTGAGATGGATGATAAAATCATCGAACTTGAATTTGATAAAATCAATATAGAGTTCAACGATACAAATCTTCCTCCAGAGATGGCAAAAGTTCAAGAAAGTTTCTCTAAAATCTTTGAAACAATGAATAATGAAGATAAAAAGAAAGAAGTAACAGTAAAAGATGCCAAATCAATTCTAAAACTTGAAGCAAGTAATAAGCTTTTAGATATGACAAATATCAACACAGAAGCTCTTAGACGTGCTGAAAATGGTGGTATTATTTTTCTTGATGAGATAGATAAAATCGCTGTAAGTGAAAAATCTCAAGGACGAAATGACCCATCAAAAGAGGGTGTGCAACGTGATTTACTTCCAATAGTTGAAGGAAGTAGCGTTACAACAAAATATGGTGTTATAAATACAGACCATATCCTTTTTATCGCTGCTGGTGCATTTCATGTAAGTAAACCTAGTGATTTAATACCTGAACTTCAAGGGCGTTTTCCTTTACGTGTTGAACTTGAATCATTAACTGAAGATACTTTATATCAGATACTTACTCAAACTGAGAACTCACTTCTTAAACAGTATGAAGCACTTTTATCTGTTGAGGGTATGACACTTATTTTTGAAGATGATGCTGTAAAAGCTATCGCTAAATTAGCACACCGTGCAAATGAACTGACTCAAGATATTGGAGCAAGACGTTTACATACTGTTCTTGAAAATGTATTAGAAGAGATTAGTTTTGATGCAGATGAGTATAAAGGTAAAGAGTTTACAATAACTTCTGAGCTTGTACATAACAAACTTGATACGATTGTCGAAGATGATGATCTCTCAAGATATATCTTATAATTAAGGCTATAAATAATGACTAAAGCTGGTTTCGTATCTTTAATCGGACGTCCAAATGCGGGTAAAAGTACTCTGATGAACTCACTATTAGGTGAAAATATTGCGATGGTAAGTCACAAAGCAAATGCTACAAGACGCCGTTCAAACGCTATCGTAATGTATGAAGATACTCAAATTATATTTGTGGATACTCCAGGTTTGCACGAACGTGAAAAGATATTGAATCAGTTTATGCTTGATGAAGCTCTTAAAGCGATGGGTGATTGTGATTTAATCGTTTATTTAGCACCTATTACAGATGGTGTTGAGCATTATGAAAAGTTTTTAAAACTGAACAATGACAAAGTAAAACATATAATCGTTTTAAGTAAGATAGACCAAGTTAAAGAGGACAAACTTTTTAAACGTATCGCATCTTATAATCAATTTTCAGATAGATTTGAAGCTCTTATTCCTGTTGCCATTCCTAAAAAGATGGGACATAATGAGCTTTTAAAATTGATTAGTAGAAATCTTCCAGAATCACCTTTTCTTTATGACCCTGAAAATCTTACAAGTGAGCTTGTACGTGATATTTATGCAGGTTTTATTCGTGAAGCTATTTTTGAAAATGTAAGTGATGAAGTTCCTTATGAGTCTGATGTTATTATTGAATCTATTGAAGAGGAAAATAAGATAGATAGAATTTATGCGATGATAATTATAGAAAAAGAGTCTCAAAAAGGGATTATTATCGGTAAAGGTGGAGAGTCTATTAAGCGTATTGGTAAATCTGCACGTGAGAAAATAGAAAGACTGAGTGGTAAAAAATCTTTTTTAAATCTACAAGTTAATGTTAAAAAAGGTTGGACAAAAGATAAAGCATTTTTAGAGGAGATCGGCTATAAAAATGCTTAAACTTTTACAACTACTATCTATTATTTTCATAATAGATAGTTCTCTTTTTGCAAATAATACATTAACTGATTATAGAAAAAATGGGCTTGTTAATCTTGAAAAAAAGATGGATTATGAACTTACAAAAAAATCCTATTGGTCAAAATATATGAAAACTCAAGATACTACATTTGGATATTTAGAAAAGTATTCAAATGTATTAACTTGTAATAAACAAAGATCAAATCTTATTTTATATGTTAAAAATAAAAATGACAAATACTATATGAAAAATAAACAGAATGCTTTTACAGGTAAGAACAAAGGAGATAAGACTAAAGAGGGTGATTCAAAAACACCTATCGGCATCTATGATTTAACTTCAAAAAAGAGTAAAAAAGAGAGAAATTTAGACCCATTTTATGGTCCTTTTGCTTTTGTAACATCTTATCCAAATATGTATGACAAATTTCAAGGTAAGAGTGGTCATGGTATATGGATTCATGGTCTTCCTAAAGATGAAGAGAGAGAGGATTATACAAGAGGTTGTATCGCTATTCAAAATAACAATTTAACAACTCTTGAAAAAAAGATAGATATAACAAAGACTCTTCTTATTGTAGATGATAGCTGGATTAAAAAAGATATATCTAAAAAAACACTCTCCTCTATTTTAGCTCAACTTTATGAGTGGAGATATGCTTGGCTTTACAATGATATAAAAAGTTATCTTAGTTTTTATGCATCTGATTTTATTCGATCTGATGGAATGGATTATTCAAAATTTACAAGATATAAAACAAGAGTTTTTAAAAAACTTGGGAAAAAAACTATTCTTTTCACAGATATAAATGTTCTACCCTATCCCAATACAAAAAATATCTATCAAATTACTTTTAAAGAATTTTATAGCTCTCCTACTTTTAAGTTTACAGGAAACAAAGTGCTAATGATACGTGTAGATAAAAATAATAATATGAAAATTTTCACAGAAGAATAGATGAAGTATTTTATATTTTTAACTATTTTTTTTCAATCTCTTTACGCAGATATTGACCTTTATAAAAAAGAGAATAGTGACTCAAATACTACTCTTTTAATTATCGGTGGTATTCATGGAAATGAAGCTGGTGGTTATTTTGCTCCCTCAATCTTAATAACAAACTACACTATTCATTCAAACAATCTTTGGATTATCCCCAATCTTAATAAAGATAGTATTCTAGCTTATAAGCGTGGAATCAATGGCGATATGAATAGAAAGTTTGCTAAAACCTTAAATCAAAAGGATAAAGATAAAACTATTGTAGATGAAATTAAACAAATTATTTTAAAAGATAAAGTCTCTTTAATTTTAAATCTACACGATGGTCATGGATTTTATAGAAAAGATCAAAAGGGAACTGTATTTAATCCTACTGCTTGGGGTCAGACTTGTGTTATTGATCAATGCAACCTAAACACTAAACAAAAATTTGGAAATCTTAATGAGATAGCCTTAACTGTTAAAAACAATATAAATAAAAATCTTTTACAAAAACATCATAAATTTGATGTTAGAAATACAAAAACAAAGTTTGATGATGAAGCGATGCAACTTTCATTAACATATTTTGCAGTTACAAATAACAAACCAGCATTTGCGATAGAAACAAGTAAGAACTTATCTTCACTCGCTCAAAAAGTTTTCTATCAACTCTCTGCTATTGAAGAGTTTATGAAAATTATGGATATAAACTTTAGCAGAGATTTTGAACTTACAGAAAATAATATTAGTAAAATTTTACAAAACTATGGAACTATTGAAATTAATAAAAATATATTATTAAACTTAGATAATATAAAAAAATATTTAAGTTATATTCCGCTAAAATCAAAGAGTAATCAATTTAAGTTTACTCATCCCTTAGGTAAGATTAAAAAAGAAAAAAATAATAGCTATAGTGTCTATATAGGAGATGAAAGAGTTTCAAATTTAAGACCTCAAATATTTAAAATTTCAGATAACTGCCCTGATAATTTTGAAATTTTAATAGATAACAAGTTGTCATCTATTAAAAAATCTTCGATATTTGAAGTAAAACAATCTTTTAAAATTAAAGCAATAAAAGATATTCGTGTTAATGTAATTGGTTATTCTAAAACAGATATAAAAAATGAAGCTGATTTAGATATAAATATAAATAATATCAATAAACGATTTTCGATTGATAAAAATAATAAAATGTATAGAATTGAATTTTATAGAGAAAATAAATTTTGTTCTATGTCTATAGCTCATTTTAGATAGGATTTAATATATGAATATAAGACCTGAATGTAACTTTTCAAGTTCACTTTTTATTAATCCCTATAAAAATAGATATAAAACTATTCAATCTAATCTTCTTACTGAGATAAAATCTCCAACTTTTGCCAAAGAACAGTTTGCTATATCCTACCTTAATACAAAAGATTTTATCTTTGCCCAAACAGAACTTAGTCAAAACATTCCCGAAGAAGATGTTGAAGATGCTTTAGTTAATAAAATATATGATGAGTTAGGACTAGATCAAACAGTTGAATATAAGATGGAATATATCGAAACATTTCAGACTTTAGAAGCAGAGACTAGATACTTTAATATCTTCTTAGTAAATCCTGAACGATTAAAAGAGGTATTTCCTAAAGCTGTAGATACAGTCAGATATATTGATCTTATTATTCCCCTACCCTTACTTTTCAAATCTTTATATGCCAATAAAATTATCCAAAGTAATGGAGTTGAGTGTTTTATATATATTCAAGAAGATGATGCTTCTATTAGTATATACAAAAATCAAGACTTTATCTATACAAAATCTATAAAATACTCTTTACTTGATCTTCATGAAAAATTTTGTAAAAATTTTGGTGAACAGATTCAATATGAAGAGTTTGTCAATTTTATTGCTACAAAAAACTTAAAAGATACAAACAGTGAATATAAAAAAGAGTTAATAAAACTGTATCAAGAATTTTTTAGTAAAATTAATGAAGTTTTAAACTATGCAAAAAAAGCTTTTGAGTTAAGTAATATAGATAAAATTTATATAGACTTTCAAACTCCAACTATTACAAAACTTGATGAGATGATTGAAGTTGAATTAAATATACGTTCTACCTATTTTGATTTTGACTTTAGGTTTAATGAGAGTAATCAGTATATAGATCCATTAGATGCTCTTATGAATATTTATACTTTTTTAGATGATGATCAACGTTATGATTGTAACTTCACACTCTATCAAAGACCTCCTAAATTTATAAAAAGAGAGAGTGGAAAACTTATTATTTTAACAGCTGCCTCATTTCTTATAGCTTTTGCATACCCTATCGCCTATTGGGCTCTCTCCTATGCACAAGTTTTTCAACTTAACTCATTAAAAGAGGAATATACAGAGCTTCATCAAACAAAAATAGCGAGAGAAGTTATAATCAAAAAAAGAGAGATCGAAAGTACAAAATTGATAGAACTACTAAAATTTGAAACAAAAGAGTATTCAAGTAAAAAAAACATTCTTATAAAAATTCATGAGATACAAGTGAACTATCCTATGAAAGCTAAAATCATTGCGCAACTAACTCAAAATCTCAATAGATACAATGTTAAAATTGATAAACTATCATATTTTGAAAATGCAAATATCAAAAATATAGATTTACATCTAGTATCATCAAACGATAAAGAGATAACTCAACTTGTAAAATATTTTACACAAACATATCATAATAAATTCAAATTTTCATTACAAAACATCATCTATGATGAAACTACTCAAAAATATTTTAGTCAACTAAAGGTAATTATATTATGAAAAAAAATATTGAAGATATATTACATAAAGTTGATATAGCATTTGAAGGAAAACAAAAACAAGAGATTCAGATGGTTTATCTTATGATATTTGGAGTTATATTTTCATTTTCATACCTACTTTTTTGGGATAGTTCTTTAGAAAAATTTATGAATAAGCTTGATAAAATAAGTTCTTTAAACTATAAAATCAATCTTGACAATATCTATTTAAAGGTAAATCCTGAAACTAAAATTATAAAACTAAATAGAGATATAAAAAGATATAATGGTCAAATTTTAACTCTTAAAGATAATAATGAGTATATAAAACATCATATTAAAACAATACCATCACTTATCTACGATAAAAAAGTTTGGGGTGAATATCTTTTTTCTATCTCTGAGAATGCAAAAAAACATAATATCAAAATATTAGATTTTAGTAATAAACTTGCAGAAAATAAAGATTCTTTTGGACATATTTTAGATATATCTGTTAAATCAACTGCAAACTATTTAGATACTTTAAAATTTATAGATTCATTAGAGCAGAGTGAACTTGTAGTGGATATTCATCATATAAATATGAAAGCAGAAGAGAAGCTATATACAGACTTAAATATATCAGTATGGGGAATTACTTACTAATGAAACTATTTTTAATTTTACTGATTATATTAAATCTAAACTCTTTTGCTTCAAGTGAACTTCAATGGGTAGATGAACAGATTGAAGCGATTAAACCACCCAGAATTGGTGTTTCAGATGAGCTACTTAAATCTTTAAAAAATCCATTCATTTTTTTAAACTCTGAAAATATATCTATTTCTGAAAAAAAAGGAACAACAAGAGAAAAAAAGAGTTATACTACTAAAAAAGTATATTCTAAATCAAAAAAGCCAAAAAGAAAGCCAAAAATCTACTATACAGATAAAAACTTTACTCTTAATGCTATTATGAATAGATCGGCTTTAATTAATAGTCAATGGTATAAAATAGGTGCAAAAGTTTTAGGATATACAGTATATTCTATTAAAGCACAATCAGTTATTTTAAAACGTAAAAATAGACAAATAATACTTTCAACAAAAAGTGATATTAAAAACTTAAATTTTAACAAATGATTAGGAATAAAATATGAAATTTATGAAAGCTCCACTCTATTCAGCACTAGTAACACTCTTCTTATCAACAGCTGTTACTGCTGATTGTTCCTATGAACTATTTACAATTAGTTCTACCAAAAATACACGTATTGTTGATTTTGTAAATCAACTCAGTGATGAGTGTGAATTTAGTGTTATTATTACAGACCCTTTAGTTGAACAGAAATTAAATAAAATACTTAATAAAACATATATTAAAAACCTGACTATTAATGAAGTTTTATCTATTATTCTCAATGAAAATAATCTTTCATACTCTTTAAAAAATAATCTTTTGAAAATCTCCTATTTAACAACTAAAACATTTACTATCGACTATATTTTATCCCAAAGAAAAGGGATTGGTAGTACAGATATTACACTAAGTTCTCAGTCTAGTGGTTCAACATCTGAAACAGACAATACTAATGGTGGTACTTCTTCAGGCGCACAATCTGGTATAAGTATCACGAGTAACGATGAAGTTAAATTTTGGGAGGAGTTAGATTTAGAGCTTCAAAATGTTTTAAATCGTCCTCAAGATATTTATATAGCACAAAAGCCCATTATAAATAAAAATGCTGGACTTGTTACCATTACCGCTACAAATAAACAGATGATAAGATTTAGTGAATATCTTAAAAGGCTTCAAAAAAAAGTACAGCTTCAAGTTTTAATAGATGTAAAATTACTATCTGTAACGATGTCAAATGCTAAAACAACAGGTATAGATTGGAAACAACTCTATGCACTTCAAAATATTGAAATTAGTGTCGATACAGTTGGTTCTAAAAATGTTGCTGAGTCATCAGATGGTTCAATTACAAAGGCTGTTTTTGATGGTACTTCAGGTGTTGCCTCTATGATAAATATTAAAGCTGGTGGAAGTATCAATGAAGTTATTAAATTTTTACAAACACAAGGTGACGTAACCTCTATCTCTAATCCAAAAGTTTTAACATTAAACAATCAACCAGCACTAATTACTGCTGGAACAGAGTATTTTTATAAACTAAGTAGTACAGAAACTATGTCAAGTGCTACATCTGGAACACAAAGTTCAAGTGAAAATATTCAATCTGTTTTTGCAGGTGTTTTACTCTCTATTACACCAGAAATATCGGATGATAATACGATTACACTCATTATAAACCCTTCACTCTCTGAAACAAATATTGATATATCTCAAACATCAAATAGTGGAAGAAATATGCCACCCGACCTGAACCGTCGCCAACTTTCATCAGTAGTAACAGTAAAAGATGGTCATAAAATTATTTTAGGTGGTCTTATAAGTACTAAAAATACGAAAAAAGAAAATAAAGTTCCTCTTTTAGGGGATATTCCAATTATTAGTTATCTTTTTAAATATGAGGAAAATATCAAATTAGTACAAGAGCTTATAATTGTAATTGAACCACATATTATACGTAAAGAAAATAATGATATTTCACTTTCAGCTTTAGGATACAAAGGTTTTAATGATGCTCTTTTAGAAAAACAAAGCATTTTAAAACAGGGTCAGTACACTATTCTAAAAGAGAGTGAAGAAAAAAATAAAAATGAGACAGAACTTGAAATTATTATAAAAGAAGATAGTTTATAATAATGACTCAAGAAATTTTCAATACATCTAAAGATGTTTTTTTAGATACTGTTAATGCAAAAGATTATATAGAACTTGACCGTATCTCTTCTATATATCAATCATTAAAAGAGTCTATTACCAAACCTTTAAAAATGGTGCTTCTATATGGAAAACCTGGAACTGGTAAAAGTATGTTTTTAACAAAACTTTATCATGACTTATCCTCTTCTACTCCTGTATATATGTACAATACACCTATTTTAGATGAGATAGAATTTTTTAAAATTCTTGCACAGGATATGTTTCAAGTAAAATATAATGATCAATTAAACTTTACTCAATTTATGAAAATTTTAAATAGTAATGATATTGAAAAAACTCCCATTATTTTACTTGATGAAGCACAACTTTACCCTAATTTACTTATGGAAAAAATACGTTTACTTTCAGATACTAGAAAAGTAAAATTTGTTATCACACTCCATAAAACAGAAAAAGAGGATTTAATAGCAAAAGAGCATTTTAAAACAAGAATATGGGAAAATATAGAGCTTGAAAATGCTTCTAGTTTTGAACTTAAAATTTATATTCAAAAAAAGTTAATGAAAGCGAACTGTTTTGATACTGCAAATATGTTTGATGATAAATCAGTAAATTTAATCCATAAACTTACAAATGGAAATTATAGAGATAGTAATAAACTTATATATACTCTTTTTGATATATATGAAAGCTATTTAACTCAAAATAAATTTTTTAAATTTAATCAAAATAAAGTTTCTACAAAAATAATAGAGATGGCGGCTATTCATACAGGACTCTTAAATGATTAATACAATAAAATTAGAACGACGTTGGTTTAAATATAAATTCAAATCTTATCTACTTCATTTTATTATCTTAATTGCTTCTATTATTGTTCTGTTAATTATATCCATTATCTCTAATACTAAAGAAAAAGTAGTAACAGATACAACAATCTCTTCTAAAAAAGAGATACAAAAAGAAGTAACTCCTAAAAAACAAGAAATTATAAAAGAAAAAATAGTTAGTATAGAAAAAAAACAGTTACCTAAGAAAGAGCCTTCAATAGCTTTAGTAACAAAGAAAGTAGTAATAGAACCTTCACTTGATTTTTTACAAGAGATAGAAAAAAATAATGTTGAAAAAAAAATAGTACCAAAATCAAAACCAAAAATCACAATAAAAGAGCCTGTTCAAACTCAAATTCAAGTTATAAAAAAAGAGAGAGTTCAAAAAAAAGAAAATTCAGTTAAAATAACGAGACAAAATACACATACTGATATTCAAGCGGTTATCAATAGGTTTGAAAAAAATCATAACCCTGCTCTTAGTCTCTTTATCGCAAGACAATACTACAAAATTAAAGAGTATAAAAAATCTTATAACTATGCATTGAAAACAAATGAGATAAATAATAATATAGAGGATAGTTGGATTATTTTTGCTAAATCACTTGTGAAGTTACAAAATAAAAAAGTAGCTGTAAAAATGTTAAAAAAATATATTTCACATTCAAACTCTTATAAAGCTTCTATACTCTTAGATGAAATTAATTCTGGAAAATTTAGATGAAAATAGTTATACTTCTTTTACTCTTTAACTCTTTATATGCTAATATAAAACAAAATATGCTAAATTTATATAAAAATCAAGAGTATAAAAAAGTTTGTATACAGGGTGCTAGTAAATTTACTAAATTTAGAAAAGATGAATCACTCATCTCTCTGTATGCCTTTGCTTGTTTAAAGTCCAACTTTATAGATAAACTTTCTATACCCATTGTTATACTAAAAAACTCAAAAGAAGCACGTTCTAACTCAGCCTATTTTTCAATTATTTTAATGCAAAAAAAGTTACTTTATAAAGCATTAATTGATGGCTATAACCTTTCATTATTGAACCTACCAACAACAACTTACCTCTTTTCAAAGGTATTTGATATGTATGTTCAACTTGGAGAACACACGAAACAAGAGTTTTATATATTTGAAGATGAAGAAGATAAAAAAAGAAGTTATAAGCTTTATGTACAAAAATATAAAAATAGTTATTCAATTATTATTGAAGAATTTTTCAATAACTTAAAAATAAAACGTAATATTTATAAATAGGAAAACAATATGGATAAAATAACAACAGATTTACTAGCAAATGGTTCTATAATGAAGTCTCAAGTTGATAGACTTCTTGCAAAAGGTATCCATCAAAACCTTATTTTAAGAGATATTACTCTTTCTGGTTTTATGACGATGGAACGATTAACAAGATTTATAGTTGATAAAATTAAAGATGGAGAGTATGATCTGTCTATTATAAAAAACTATGATTATATTCAAGAAAAAACTATTCTTGAACATCTAGCAGAAGAGTTAAAAATTTTATTTGTTGATTTAGATTCGATAGATATGGATTATAAACTCACAGAAAACCTTCCTTTAGCTCAATTAAAAAAACATAATGCTCTTCCTATTGTAGATGATGATTTAAGTGTTACTATTGTTTTTAACGATCCCCTTGATATTAATGCACAAGAGGCTATTCAAAGGCTTTATAAAAAGCCTATTAAAATAGCCCTTGCAACAAAAAAACAGATTCATTCTTATATCTTAAAAATAGAGATAAAAGATAGTGTAAAAGGTTTAATGAAAAAAATCTATGATGAGCTTCATTCTGTTCATAGCCTAGATGATAGAGATAAAACATCTTCTATTTTATCCCTTATTGATGTTATTTTAAAAGCTTGTATCCATGGTAGAGCAAGTGATATTCATATAGAACCAACTGAAAAAAACTGTATTGTTCGTGCAAGAATAGATGGAAAACTATCTGAAATTTTTATTTTTGAAAAATTTATATATGCACCTTTAGCCTCACGATTAAAACTTCTATCAAATCTTGATATTGCCGAAAAAAGAAAACCACAAGATGGACGTTTTTCAACATTAGTCGGAGATAGAGATTATGATTTTCGTATCTCTACACTTCCAACTATCTACGGTGAGTCTATCGTTATGCGTGTTTTAGACAAAGAAAAAGCACTTGTGAAACTTGAAGAAGCAGGTATGGACTCCGTTAGTTATCAAAAACTTTTAAAAGGTCTTCAATCCCCTTATGGGATTATTCTTGTAACTGGTCCAACAGGGAGTGGTAAAACAACAACACTCTATGGTGCATTAAATGAGCTAAGAAATATCGAAGATAAAGTGATTACAGTTGAAGACCCTGTTGAGTACAAGATGAACCTTATCCAACAGGTTCAAGTAAATCCTAAAGTTGGTTTAAGTTTTGCAGATGCTCTAAAATCTATTTTACGTCAAGATCCAGATAAAATTATGATTGGAGAGATTAGAGATAAAGAGACTCTTGAAATCGCTATTAAAGCAGCGCTTACTGGTCATATGGTTATCTCAACTCTGCATACAAATGATGCTATTAGTTCTATTCACCGTATGGTTGATATGGGTATCGCTCACTACCTTCTTAGTGGTGCATTAGTAGCTATTCAAGCACAACGTCTTGTTAGAAAGATATGTAAACATTGTAAAACGGTAGCTAATCCTCCTCAAACAGTTTTAGAGGAGATAAAAGATTTTATATCTGAAAACACACAGTTCTATAAAGGTGCTGGATGTAGAGAGTGTGGAGATAGTGGTTATATGGGACGTGAAATGATTTGTGAAGTGTTAAGTATCTCCGATGACCTATCCTCTCTTATCGCCAAAGGTGCTTCAAAAGAGCAACTAGAAGAACAAGCTGCTAAAGATGGTTTTATAGGTATTTTTGAAAATGGTTTACAAAAAGCTATGGATGGTGTAACAACTATCGATGAAATTTTAAAAGTATCTAAAGGGTGAAATATTTTATTGCTACTATTTTTGTAAAAGGAAAAAAGCGAGAATTTCCCTTTTATGCCGAAAATTTAAAAGAGGCTAAACAGACTGCTAAACATAAATATACTGGTAATATTATCAAAGTTCTTGAAGCAGAAGAACCTTTTGAGATTAAATTTGAAAAATTTAAAACTGAACTTTTACAAAATATTAGTAAAAAAAAGATTAAACCTGATGCACTTATAGCAGCTATTAGACAACTTGCCGTTATGACTAATGCTGGTTTATCTATTCACGATTCACTTCAAGAGATAGCGAGTTCATCAGATGATAAAGCATTAGTTGTTGTATTTAATAAACTTGCAGATGATATTAACTCGGGTCATGCTCTTTCAGCTTCTATGGAAAATTTTCATTTTGAGTTAGGTACTTTAACTATCGCTATGACTCAACTTGGTGAAAAAACAGGTAATGTTGATGAAGCTCTATACTCTTTAGGCGATATGCTAGAGGAGATTCGTTCAAATTTTGTAAAATTTAAAAAAGCGATGGCATACCCTAGAAATGTGATGATAGCGATGGGGGTTGCATTTACAATCTTAATCTCTGTTGTTGTTCCTAAATTTAAAGAGATGTTCGAAAAGATAAATACAGAACTCCCTGTTCCTACAAAAATTTTATTAGCACTTGAACATATTTTTAACAACTATGGTCCATACCTTATCTCTGGCTTTATCTTAACATATATGATTATTAAGTATCTCATCACAACATATCAAGATATACGCTTTAAATGGCATCAACTCTTACTTAGAACATATCTTATAAAAAACATCATCAAATTTTCAATACTCAGTAGATTTACTCTAGTTTTTTCAGAGTTAATTAGAGCAGGAATTCCAATGGTAGAAGCCTTAGATACAGCTACATCTATGATAGATAATCTTCCTCTAAAACTAAAATTTCAATCAGTAAAACTCACAGTAGAAAAAGGTGGTACACTTCATAAAGGTCTCAAAGATACAGAACTTTTTGAAAATATGATTATACAGATGGTAAAAGCTGGAGAAGATAGTGGTACACTCGATAAGATGATTAAAAAAGTTGCTGAATATTATAAAATGAAGTTTGATGCTATTATCGATGGTCTATCAAGTGCCATAGAACCTATAATGCTTTTTGTTATCGCATCACTTGTCGTTTTATTAGCCCTTGGTATATTTTTACCTATGTGGAGTATGGGGAGTGCTATGAATGGTTGATAGAGTTTTCTATCAGCTATAAAACCTCAACCACTCTCCCCAACTCTTCCAAAAACCTTTCAACTTCAACTTCACTACCTTGAATAAAATAGATAACATCAGCATTAAAAACTTTCTCTTGAACAACAATATTATATTTATCACACTCATACTCTATCTTTCGAACATCTGAATAACTAAAAGAGATTTTTTTCTCGACCTGCTTTGTATAAATAAACAGTTCCGAATTTTCTATCACTAAATTTACAGCATCACTATAAGCACGAACTAAACCACCCGTACCAAGTTTAGTGCCACCAAAATAACGAACTATAATAACAGCACTATCGATAAGCTCATTTCCTTGAAGTACCATAAGAGATGGTTTACCAGATGTACCTTTTGGTTCTCCATCATCACTTGAATGTTCAAGAATCTGTTCAAACTCATTTAAGTATCTAAAAGCAACTACAAAATGTCTAGCTTTTGGATGTTTCTCTTTTAGAGTGTTAAGTGTTTGATTATATTGTGAATAAGGAGTGAGATAAGCAATAAATTTTGATTGCTTAATCTCTAAAGTTTGTGTAAAAGTATCTTTTACAAATTGCATAACTAAAATATTATGCTAAGTTAGTAAAGATTTTTTGAACATCTTCATCATCTTCTAATTTTTCTAAAATTTTATCTATCTCTTCTTGTTGCTCTTCATTGATAGTTACAGGTGTATTTGCCATTCTCTCTAAGTTAGCTTTTGTAATCTCTATACCCATCTCTTCTAAAGCACTATTTAAAGTCCCAAAACTTGTATAATCAGCAGTTACAAGACAAACCCCATCTTCAGCTTCAATCTCTTCAAGACCAGCATCAATAAGTTCAAGCTCTAACTCTTCAATATCCATATCTTCTTTAAGATTAAACTCTATAAGAGCCTTTCTTGAAAACATAAAATCTAATGAACCTTTAGTAAGCATCTCACCCTTACGTTTAGTAAGAATATTTTTAACATTCGCAACTGTTCTAGTATTGTTATCTGTCATAGTTTCTATAAAAATCAAAACACCATGAGGAGCTTTACCTTCAAAATTTACCTCTAACATACTTGCAGTATCTTTAGCATCTGCTCTTTTTATCGCTGCTTCGATATTATCTTTAGGCATATTTTCAGATTTAGCATTTATAATCGCTGTACGAAGTTTAGAGTTCATATCAGGGTCACTACTACCCTCTTTTGCTGCCATAGTGATAATTTTACCAAGTTTAGGGAACAATTTTGACATTGCTCCCCATCTTTTTAACTTTGATGCTTTTCTATATTCAAACGCTCTACCCATAAAAATGTTCCTTTATTATTATCTTGGAATTATACCAACTATTTTTTATATCAACTAACTTGAGTTATATTTAACGTATCATCTACATCATAATTTACTCTTACTTTTGAGAACTCTTCCTCTTTTTTCAAATTAAAAGTTAGTTCCCTTGTTTCAAGTAACTCATTTTTAACTAACTCAACACTAAATCCCTCTAAAGAAGTTGCCAAAGCATCTACAATTTTGGAACTCAATGTAAGCCAATGACGTTTATACATCTCTTCATCTTCTTGATATAAACCACTTTCATCATAATCAAGATTTGACGCATTAGTCGCTACAACACCTAGCTTATTAAAAAGTCTTTGAGACTCAATAAAACTATCTTTTAATATCTCATAATTTTCTTCATTTAGCATTATCTATACTCTGTTTTAAATTTACAATATCATATCATTATTATCTCTAGTCTTTACTTATTCTCTTTTTTTATTGTTATTTTCATTTTCTTCAAACTCTAATAATTGTATACTAAAAAATCAATATTTTAAGTTTATTTTTTTAGAGGAATTTATATGAAGCTAGGGTTTAGAATAAAACACCATTTTTTGAGTGCTTTTCGTGAGATTTTTGTTCATCATCACGGTTCATTAAACTTTAGAGCTAAAGTTTTTGCCCTTGTGATTTCAGCAGATGATAAAGCTAAAGTAGAAAACTATATTATTATTAAAAGTATAGGGATGAAACTTTATAACAATAATGAAGAAAGAGCAGATCTTTTAACACTGGCAACAAAAGAGTTAGTTCAAAAGATAAAAGACAACAATGGTCTTCATCTTGAAACATTAATTACACATATTCAAAAAGAGTTAAAAGTAGTTCCAAGGTATGCAAAAAAAATTGATATAAATTTTTTAAAACCTCTTTTAGAACTCCCTCATGATGAAGATACTATTCTTTATCAAGAAAAAATAGTAACCTTTTTAGAAGAACTTAAATATGAAACACTAGAGGGTAAAAATATTAAACTAGATACAGAAAAGGAATCTAAATAGAAAACTTCTCTTTATCAAAAAAACTCTCAACTGAGATATTTTTAAACGCTGCATTCATACTTGTAAACAGAGATGGGAAATCTTGTTCCATTTTTGCTAACATCACTTTTGTACTCGCTCTTGCATGAGGCATCTTTTCATCAAAGTGCATCGAAGGACAAAGTTCATCTCCGATAGCATGAAGTTCATTATCCATAACAAATGCAGAGAGTTGGCGTTCTCTCATCTGAATTAAGGGACGGATAACTATTAAGCCATTTCCTGCTCTATATTTTGGAGCTAAAGAACGCATCTGACCGTTATATATAAAGTTCATAAAAAAACTCTCTGCTGCATCGTCTAAATGATGTCCAAGAGCTACTTTATTACAGTTTAACTCTTCTGCCATACTATACAGATAGCCTCTTCTCATACGAGAAAAAAAACTACAAGATGATGAGTTTTTACGGATTTTCTCTTTTGCCAAATCAAAGACTTTTGTATCTTTAACAACGTGAGGAATATCATACTTTTTACAATGTTCAATAAGCGCATCATAATTTTCACCCATTCCATAACTAATAGTAACAGCCACAAATTCAAAATCAAAAGGCGCTCGACGCTGTTGCTCTTTCATAGCGTGTATCATCGTTAAAGAATCTTTACCACCACTCAGACCAACTAAAATCTTATCACCCTCCTCTATTAAATCAAACTCGGCATTTGTTTTACCAAGTTTAGACATAATTTTTTTAGATGGAATTATTGACTTTTTTTTACTCAATGATTTTGTCTACCATTTTCATAACAAAATCAGCTGAGATAATCGCACTTGACTCCATAAACTCATCAAAATTAAACTCTGCATTTTCATCGGCTGTATCACTAATCGCACGAAGTACAAAAAATGGAACATTTAAAGCATCGCAAACAACTGCAACACTTCCACCCTCCATCTCTAAAGCATCAGCGTTAAAGTTTTCTACAATTTTATCTTTTATTTTAGAATCTTCAACAAATAGGTCACCAGTAACGATAATACCCTCTTGAATATCTTTATGAAGCTCTTTAGCCACATCTTTAGCCACTGCTAATAGTTCAGTATCTGTTTCAACAAAAACTTTCCCACCTGGAACAAATCCTAAAGGGTGTCCAAATGCTGTAATATCTAAATCGTACTGAGCAAGTTTCGTTGCTACTACTAAATCACCAATATTTAACTTAGGATTTATCCCACCAGCTACACCTGAAAAAAGAAGTTTATCACATCCAAAATGCTGTATCATAGTGGAAGCTGTAAGCGTTGAAAATACTTTACCAATCTTTGAGTAAGCGATAACTAACTCAACACCTTTATAGGTAGTTTCATAGTAGCTATTGTTCGCATACTCTGTTGTTTTATATTCGCCTACTTTGGCTAGTATAGGTGTTATCTCTTCTGGCATTGCACCCATTATTGCTATTTTCATTTTTTTCCTACTTATTTATATTAAATGTTTCTGTTAATGTTTCATAATGAGGTAGTCTATGTAAAATTCTTGCATCTCTACCAATAATACAACTCCCACCCCAAAAGCCTAAACCATCTTCAAATCCAACACGATTTACAAAGATAACTTTTGCATCACAATGAAGAGCAACTGATTTTAAAAGAGCGTGCCACTGATCTTCTATAAGTAAACCATCATCTTCAAATCCACGTGCAGGAGAAGCAACAAGAGCGATAATATAATCAGGATTTTCTTTAAAAAGTTGATGATGAACACCAGCATGCCATAAATCTTCACATACTAACATCGAGATTTTACCTAAGTGTGTTTCAAAACCTTCAAATACATTACCAGCACTAAAGTAACGAGCCTCTTCAAACATTCCATAATTTGGAAGATGCACTTTATTATGCTGACTTAAAAGTTTTCCTTGAGAAAAATAGAGTGCTGAATTTCTAAAAACTTTATTATCACGAATAGCACCACCAACTACTATATCTATCTCTAAACTCAGTTCTTTTAAACTCTCTAACTCATCTAAATCCCAAGCATCTTCAACAAGTTTATCTTGCAATAAATAACCATTTAATGATAACTCTGGAAAAACTATTAAATCACTATCGTCTTTATACTCATTAATAGTTTGAATAATCTCTTCTAAGTTAGAGCGGTTAAGCTTTGGTGAACTTTGAACTAAAGTAACTCTCATTTTAGCTACAAATTTCCTCTGTAACTTTTGCTAAAGATGCCATATCTGAGATATTCAGAGTTTTTAGCTCTTTTGCTATTCTACGGTTTAAACCTTTAAGAGTAACACCATTTCCAAACTCAATAGCCATATCAACATCACCTGCTATCGCTAAAATAGACTGTTTATATTTTACAGGTTTTACAAGTTGTTCTTTAAGTAATGAAACAGCTTCCTCTTTTGTGTTATAAGCATTAGTTGTTACATTTGAGATAACTCTTGCACTAAAACTATCTGTAACCATAGTTGTCATTAAATCAGCTAAAGGTTGTTGAGCAGGAGCTAAAATCTCACAGTGAGATGCAACTGACATATTTAAAAGTATCGCACGTTTAGCACCTGCATCTTTAAATGTTTGCTCTAAAGACTCTAAATCTGATTTCATACCAGCTATAACTAACTGACCATCTTGATTATAGTTAGCAGGCCAAACTTTTTTACCCTCTGATTGAGCTTCGGTACAAACTTTCTCAACACTTGCATCATCTAAACCAACAAGAGCCATCATACCAGCATTTACTTCTGCACAAGCTTCTTGCATAAAAGTTCCACGCTTATGAACTAACTCAACAGCATCAACATAATCAATAGCACCACTTGCACATAAAGCAGAAAATTCACCTAAAGAGTGACCTAAAAAAAGTTCAGCTTTTATATCGGGACAGCTATCACTAAAAAGTCTATAAGCTATCATCTGTACTAATAAAATAGCAGGTTGAGTATAAGCAGTTTGACCAAGTTTTTCATTCTCTTCAAAGATTAACTCTTTAAAATCAACACCAATTCTCTCACCAGCTTTCTCAAACATCTCTTTTGCTATATCTGAATTATTATAAAAATCTTGACCCATTCCTACTGCTTGAGAACCTTGACCTGCGAATATCATTGCTATTTTTTTTGACATCTATTTTCCTTTTATGTACTAATATGTATGTGGAATATTAAATTTTAATATTTGAAGAAGTTTTTATCAATATAAAGCACTCTCGTAAAGAGAGCCTTAATACTAAGTATTTGAAGAAGTGTTGCTATTTTAAATATATCTACTAGTTAAAAACTAGTGACATCCACAACTACCGCCATCAGTACCACAACTACCCTCTTCTTGCTTGTTTTCAGCAGGAATACCAGTCATAGCTTCTTCAGCAGATGCATCTCTTACGTTATTAACAGTTACTGTAAACATTAAAGTTTTACCTGCTAAAGGATGATTGAAATCGATAATGATATTTTCTTCACCAATCTCTTTAACGATAACTTGAACAGTTCCACCATCTTCACCTTGACCATAAAGAGTCATACCGATAGCTAATTCAATACCAGCAAACTGATCTTTAGGAACTTCTTGTTGCGCTTCTGGATTTAATTCACCATAAGCATCTTCAGGTTTAACAAGTACATCACCTTTCTCACCGATAACCATATTTTTAATTCCATCTTCTAAACCTGGAATAATTTGACCTTTACCATACATAAATACTAATGGTTCACCACCAACATTACTGTCAACAACAGTTTCTCCATCACGTACTTCATACTCTATCGATACAATTTGATTTGTTTCTATTGCCATTTTAAAACTACCTTTAAATTTATTTTCGAGATTTTAACATAATTTTTATTATTAGATATATAAATATATCATTAGTTCAGTAAATCAAGATATTCTTGTGCCTTAATCGATTCCTTAGAGTTTGGATATTTAGATATAACACCATTGTAAAATCTTTTAGCATTATTTTTATCACCTGTTTTATCCATAGAGATTGCTGTATGTAACATCAAATTTGGCATATAGGATGCTTTTGAATAGAGAGAAACACTCTTCTTAAAATAAGAGATAGCATCTGCATAGTTTTTACGTTTAAAATACATCTCACCTATCATATAATGGGATTGAGCAGGTCTATATTTTTTTTCTATTAAATACTTATAATACTTAATCGCATCTGTATAATACTGCTTCTCAAATAACTGTTTTGCTTTTGTAGCAACATCACCATTTGACATATTTTTAAAAGTAGAATCTACCGTTTTTTTAGCTTTTACTGGAACAACTTTCTTTTTTAACTCTTTAACAATTAAAGTTTTAAATTTATTTACATCTGTTACTAAAAGATTAAACTCATCACGAGTAATATATTTTGCATTGATTGAGTCAATAAGTATTGATAATTCATTAATTACTAACTTAATTTTTTCAATATTTTTAACATTTTCTTCGATACTTTTTTTATTTTCTTGAATCATATTCCCAATTCGAATCTCATATTCATTTGAGCTATTTAACTCTTGTATATTTTGAGTTTTAAGTTTTTGTAAATTTAATTTATTTGTTTGTGATTTTCGACTAATACTCTCAACAATACTTTGTAAACCATCTATTCTTTCTCGAATAGAATCAACTTCATTTGCTTGATTATTACTTTTTACTTCAACTTTACGTAGATTAGTTTGATTTTTTATAAGCTTTTGCTTATTTTCTAAAAGAACTTTTTCACTATTTGTAAGACCGTAAGGGTTAGGGTTATTTAAGTTACCTGCACCAAAAGCTGATGGTTCGGCACTATATAAAAAAAGAGGTACAGTAACTACTAAAATAGTAGTTAAAGTATAGATAGACATAGAATTAAGGAAGTAGTGTAAAGTCTACACGACGGTTTTTAGCATAACACTCACTAGTTTTATCTGTACAAGTTGGATTACTTTCACCATAACTTACCATTGAAATAAGACTACTATCAATACCTTCTGCTACTAGTGCTTTTTTAACTGCATTAGCACGTTTAAGACCTAGTGCAAAATTATATTCATCGCTACCCCATTCATCACAATTACCTTCTAATTTAATATTAAAATTAGCTGATGATTTATTGATGATTTCTGCACCACCTGTAATGTTTGTTTGCATATCTGAAGATATATTAAACTTATCAAAAGCAAAATATACTGTTGAAAACTGATTTTGAATATCTGATAAACTCATTGTAATATTATCAGCAATTTCAGAACTACTTAAAGCTTCTGATCCACTATCTACAAGGCTATCTTCAGATGAAACAATTTCTGTTTTTACATCTTCAATTTTTTCAGCTACTTTTTCTTTTTCTTCAATAGCTGGTTTTTCTACACTAGGCTTATCATCTACAGCAGGTTCTTTATCAGAACATCCAGTAAAAACAACTAATGCTATAACAACACTTGAAAGTACGATACTTTTCATTTTTCTTCCTTAAACTCTTAAAATATTGGTTTGATTATAGCGCAAAAACTGTTAAAATTTTAGCCTACCAATCCATAGATTGAACTTTTCCATACTTCAAAGGAAAGAGATAATTTTTATTATAATTTAATCTAATTATTCCTATTGCACTTTGTGCTTTATAATTTTTAATAAAAACTATTGCATCTCCATCTTTTGAAAATCTAGGAAATTCATTGTTACCAGTCGCTGTTAATCTTCTTATAGAATCGGTTTCTGTAGATATAAGATGAAGATTAAAAGTATTTTTTGAAAAAGCATCTGAACTCTCTCTAGCTTTATAAACTATATACTCCTTATTAGCACTACATGCTGCATTAGAACGTCCATAGTAAACCATCTGTTCAACATCATTTTTTCCAAATGTTTTAGAAAATACATTTGGATAACCTAATCTACTAGATATAAAAACCATTTTATTATTACCCATAAACTGACCATTTACATCTATGCCACTATATCTAGTTTCTCTTTTAGCTTTTTTTGTTTCAAGGTCATACAAATATATATCAGGTTGTCCATTTATAGCCATTGTTAAGAGTATTTTTCTAGAATCACTACTTACATCTGAACATATCATTATTCCATCAGATGAGATAACTTTAGTTATCGTTTTTGTTCTTGTATCTAAATGATTTAATGTTGGTTTAAAAGTATCTAAAGCTGTATAATATATTTCAGTTTGAGCTTTATTTGCCCACTTAGGAAAAACATTGAAACCACCACTTATAATTGTACGCTGATATGTTAAAGTATAATCAGAAATTACAATTTCACTTTTTTTTGATTCAACTATTCTTGAAAAAACAACCTTTCTCTTCATCCAAGCAACAGAAGGCTCACCCATAAACTTATTAATATCATAAGCCATAGAGTGTGCAATAAACATATACATACTTTTTTTAGAGATTCTATATGTTTTTTTAAATACGATTTCATTATTTCTAAAAAAATGAAGTTTTATATTTAAAGCACCATTATCGTCTTTAAACATCTTATATCTTAATACATAGTTCATATTATTATTTTCAACAAGAACATTACTAGTTTCAAAATCTGTTTTTCTATGATATCTATCAACATTAAATAGAGAGATAACATTCAAATCAGCTACAATAGATTTAAAAAATGTTAATTGAAACGTATCATCATAACTAACAGAAGCATCTTCAATAGCTATAGTAGGTAAAGACTCTACTTTTTTTATTACCTCTATTGTCGCATCTGCTCCAAATGATAAACTAAATAACATATATAATATAAATAATATTTTCAAACTTACTCCTCAGATGTTAGTATAACGATAGTTCTACTAGATTTATTTTTAGGATTTAATGGAAAGATAACACTCATCAATCTAACTTTAATTTTTTCACACTCTTTATTTAAAGCATCATTTGCAGAATAACTTAAAATTCTAAAATCTTCTACTTTTCCAATAGCACTCAACTCAATTACAGTTTTAACACTATGTCCTTGTGAGTTACTTGGTGGATAGAAGTATTTGTATACTAAAGCATTAATTTTAGCTAAATACTCATTAACCTCGTTTGCTGTTGAAACTTTATTTTCATCTTTATCTTTATCTTTTGAAGTTTTTTTAACTATTTCAAACTCTTTAGAAATCTGTTTTTTATCACTTTTTTCTAAAGTTTTTATCTTTTTTTCTAACTCTTTTAAAACTTTAGCATTCACTAACTTTTTTTCGACACGCTTCTCTTTTTTTTGAGGCTTACTCTTCGTTATTTTTTTTGTCCAAACATCACTAAAAAGGTCTTCAACATTAACATCTTTAGCTTGTATAGGCTCTTGAATAGAGGCTACATCTGAAACTATATTATCCATCTTTTTTATACTTTTCTTATCTTTTTGAGTTTCAATAATAGGCATCTCTATCGAAATAGATATATAATTATCTTTTTTTAAAGCAAAAGTTTGAGCTTTAGAAGAGACAAACATCATATATATAAAAAGAGATAAGAAAAATAGAAAGAAAGAGAGTGATAGTAAACCACTCAGATAAAAATAGGTACTATTTTTAACCATTGGTTGCTAAGGATACCTCTGTAAAACCTGCTTGTTTGACAGCAGCTAAAAGTGACATAACAACACCATAATCTAAACTCTTATCTGCACTTATAAGTACAGTAGCTTTTTTATCTAGCTTTGAAGCATACAAACTAAAGTTATCCATAAATGCATTTAATAGGTAAAAATCTTTATTTATTTTTACATTTAGCTCTTTATCAATAGAGATATGAACAGGTGGAATTTTAGAAAGTTGTTTAGATGATGAACCTTGCGGTAATTTAATATTTTCTTCATATACAATATTTGGTGCGATAACCATTAAAATAGCTAATAAAACTAACATAACATCAACTAAAGGTGTTATATTAAGTTCTGGTTTATCATCCCAATCATAAATCATGATGAAGCTTTACGAGCTAATATAGCATCACTTTGCATCTGAAGAAAACTTACTAGTTCAAAAGATTGTCTTTTTAATATTTGATGATATGTATAAGCAAATATAGCAACAAATATACCCGAAGCAGTTGCGATTAACGCATCTGAAACACCACTAGCTATTATAGACATACTACCACTAGTTTGACCAATATGAGTAAAAGTATCTAATATTGAAACTACGGTACCAAACAGACCAATAAATGGTGTTGTTGAGGCAAATATAGATAATATAGAAAGACCTTTTGTTGCTTCTTTTGTCGCAGCCAACATAGCTAAGTCTAAAATCTCTTTTGAAATATTTGAACTTGTTTTGATGAAATTATTCAAAAAGGATTGTTCACTTACTGTTGTAGCACCTAAAAGCAATGTTTCTAATGAATTATTTTCACGAGAAAGCCAACTATTTAGAGAAAAAAAACGATAAAAAAATACCCAGTTTAATATAATAAAGTAGATTGATAAAAGAGTAAGGACACCCAGAGTAACTGGGTGGCTTTTTAAATAGAAATCGATTAAGTCGTTTGTCATAAATTAAAGTAATCTTTGAGCAGCAGACTCTATTTTTGCTGAAACAGCAACTATCGCTGCACTTGAGTCCGCAATAGAATTAATAAGTTCTTTCGCTTCTTCAAGAGCATCAGCAATAGCACTCTCATTTTCACCACGAATAGCAACTGCACCTTCAACTAAAATAATAACTTTTTCCTCATCAACTTGAACAACACCCCAGTTAATAAGAATAGACTCCACAGATTTATCTTCTTTTTCGATGTCAACTACACCAGCTTCTAACAAAGTTGTTAGAGAAGCATGATGAGCAAGAACACCGAATTCTCCCTCTTCACCAGGAAGAATAACACTTATAACATTATCATTAAAGATTTCGCCATTAGGTGTTAGGATTTCAAGTTTTAACTTATCCATTTCGGTCCTTTAGTAATAAAATTACTTGTTTTTTTGCTTTTCAGCTTTTGCTATAGCTTCGTCCATTGAACCAACCATATAGAATGCTGATTCTGGCATATCATCATACTCACCATCTAAGATTCCTTTGAAACCTTTAATAGTATCAGCAAGAGAAACATATTTACCTGGAGAACCAGTAAATACTTCAGCAACAAAGAAAGGTTGAGAAAGAAATTTCTCAATTTTACGAGCACGTTCAACAACATTTTTGTCATCTTCAGAAAGCTCATCCATACCAAGAATCGCAATAATATCTTGAAGGTCTTTATATTTTTGAAGTGTTTGTTGAACACCACGAGCAACACCATAATGCTCTTCACCTAAAATTTGTGGATCAAGTAATCTTGAAGTTGAATCAAGAGGATCAACAGCAGGATATATACCTTTTTCAGCAATTTTACGGTTAAGAACTGTTGTTGCATCTAAGTGAGCAAAAACAGAAGCTGGAGCTGGATCTGTTAAATCATCAGCAGGTACATATACCGCTTGAACTGAAGTAATTGAACCATTTTTAGTTGATGTAATTCTATCTTGTAATGCACCCATTTCACGAGCAAGAGTTGGTTGGTAACCAACAGCTGAAGGGATACGTCCAAGAAGTGCTGACATTTCAGAACCTGATTGAGCAAAACGGAAAATATTATCAACGAACATTAGAACGTCAAGTTTTTTCTCATCTCTAAAATACTCAGCCATTGTAAGACCAGTAAGAGCGATACGGTTACGTGCTCCTGGAGGTTCTGACATCTGACCATAACACAGTGCAACTTTATCCAGTACATTAGAATCTTTCATTTCATAGTAAAGATCATTACCTTCACGTGTTCTTTCACCAACACCAGCAAAAACTGATAAACCATCATGACCATGAGCAACATTATGAATAAGTTCCATGATAATAACTGTTTTACCAACACCAGCACCACCAAATAGTCCAACTTTACCACCCTTAGCGTAAGGAGCAAGTAAATCAACTACTTTGATACCCGTTTCAAACATCTCTGTTTTAGTTGATTGATCAACTAATGGTGGAGGAGCACGGTGAATAGACCATGTTGGAGCATCAGTAACTTGATCACCACCATCGATAGTTTCACCAATTACATTAAAAATTCTACCAAGAACTTTATCTCCAACAGGAACTTTAATAGGAGCACCAGTAGCAGTAGCATCCATACCACGTACTAAACCTTCACTCATATCCATTGCAATTGTTCTAACACGACCATCACCTAAGTGAGCTGCAACTTCAAGTACTAAACGATTTACATTACCTTCAATACTAACTTGAACTTCAATCGCTTCATTGATTACTGGAAGATATCCATCAAAATCAACATCAACAACTGGTCCCATTACCTGGCTTATTTTACCAATCATATTTTTCTCCATTATTTCATCGACTCCACACCACTAATAATCTCTATTAGTTCTGTAGTAATTGATGCTTGTCTAGCTTTATTATATTGAACATTCAACGATTTAACCATATCTTTTGCATTATTAGTTGCCGTATCCATAGCTTGCATACGCGCACTATGTTCAGCTGCAACTGAATCAATTAAAGAGTAATACATATTATATTCAACATATTTATTCACTAATGAATCTAGCATTTGTTCTTCATCTTGAGCTTCAATTTCAAGCATCGAATTTTGTGTTTTATCACACTCAAATTTACTTGTATCAACTGGCAATACTTTATTAACATGTAACTCTTGAGTTATAATATTTTTATATCCATTATAAACAAGATGAAGAGCATCAATTTTACCATCTTTATAGTCTTCTATTGAAGTTTTAATATATTCATCTGATCTTGCTTTATCAGGTTTAGAGCTTAAATCTCTTACTGAATCAAAAAGTTCAACTTCATTATATTTAAAAAATTCAATACCTTTTTTACCGACACCACGTAAACGCACTTTTACATTTTTTTCTTTGTATTCTGCTATCAGTTTGTTAACAGCTTTAATAGTTTGAATATTAAAACCACCACATAAACCTTTATCTGCAGTTACAAAAACAATGTCAACCATCTTTGGATTCTCAATCTCTGTAAAACAGCGATTTTCGATTCCTCCAACTTTATTACATTTAATGCGTCCAGCTATTTCGGCAATTACCTGATTCATTTTGTCAGCATAAAGACGAGAGCGCTTAGCTAACTCTTCAGCACGACGAAGTTTCGCCGTACTTACAAGTTTCATAGCACGAGTTGTCTTTTGAGTGTTAGAAACACTTCCTATCTGTCTTTTAATATCTTTCAAGTTTGCCATAAAGTATTCCTTACGCTGCTACGAAAGAAGCTTTGAATTCTTCAAGTGCTTTGAGCATTAATGCTTTTGTATCATTATCAATTTTAGAATTACTTCTAATATTCTCAAAAATTTGAGGATAAGATGCTTCGATAAATGGATATAACTCAGCTTCAAAACGAACAACGTTTGATGCATCCATATCATCTAAGAAACCTTCATTACCAGAAAAAATGATTAGAACTTGTTTCTCTGCAGAAAGTGGAGAGAATGGACCTTGTTTAAGAACCTCTACCATTCTTTGACCACGTTCTAATTGATTACGAGAAAGTTCATCTAAATCAGATGCGAACTGAGCAAATGCTTGAAGTTCACGATACTGAGCAAGGTCAAGACGTAATGTACCAGCAACTTGCTTAGTAGCTTTAATCTGAGCAGCACCACCAACACGAGAAACTGAAAGACCAACATTAATTGCTGGACGAACACCCGAGTTAAATAGATCTGTTTCTAAGAAGATTTGACCATCAGTAATTGAAATAACATTAGTTGGAATATATGCCGCAACATCACCAGCTTGAGTTTCAATAATTGGAAGTGCAGTTAATGAACCAGCACCCTCTTCATCAGACATTTTTGCAGCACGTTCAAGTAAACGAGAATGTACATAAAAAACATCACCTGGATATGCTTCACGACCTGGAGGACGACGAAGAATAAGTGACATTTCACGGTATGCAACTGCATGTTTAGTTAAATCATCATAAACGATTAGACCATGTCTTGCATTATCACGGAAATATTCACCCATAGTAACACCAGTATATGGAGCTAAAAATTGTAGTGCAGCAGCTTCAGCAGCCGTTGAAGATACAACAATTGTATATTCCATTGCACCATGATCTTCTAAACGACGAACAATTTGTGCAACAGTTGATTCTTTTTGACCGATAGCTACATAAATACAAACAACGCCATTACCTTTTTGGTTAATGATTGCATCGATAGCAATTGTTGTTTTACCAGTTTGTCTATCACCAATAATAAGCTCACGTTGACCACGACCAATTGGAACTAGAGCATCAATCGCTTTAATACCAGTTGCTAAAGGCTCATGAACAGATTTACGATTCATAATACCAGGTGCTTTTTCTTCAACGAAACGAGTTTCACTTGAATCAATAGGACCTTTACCATCAATAGGCTCACCAAGTGCATTTACAACACGACCAAGAAGAGCATCTCCAACAGGAACACGAAGAAGTTTACCTAATCTTTTAACAGACATACCTTCACGAAGTTCTGTACCAGCACCAAGAATAACAATACCAACACTGCTTTCTTCAAGATTCATTACTAAACCTTGTGTACCATCTTCAAATTCTACCATCTCTCCAGCCATAACATTGCTAAGTCCGTAAACTTGTGCAACACCATCAGCATAAGAAACAATTTTACCAGTTTCATTAATATCAACATTTAATTCAAAATTGTCGATACGTTCTTTGATTATTGAGCTGATTTCATCAGCTTTAATTTTTGCTACCACTATTGTTCTCCTCTCTTTGAAAGTTAAATTGCTTTTAATATATGTTCTATCATCTGTGAGTTGATTCTTGATTTAGAAAAATTAATCTCTACACCAATATCTTCAACATCAACTTTAATACCACTAAAATCATTTTTCACAAATGTTAAAGTAATTTTTGAATCGAATTTTGTACCTAAAGCTTTACTTAACTCAGTTACTAATTTTTTTTCAATATTAGCATCACTATAAATAGTACCCGTGTAAGTTTTAGTTGCTTTAGCTAAGTTTTTTCTCATCTCTTGCGCTATAGCAGGAATAATATTGATTCTTTTATTTTCAACAAGAAGTTTTATAAAATTATCTAATTCCGTAGATTTTGCAGATTTTACAGCATCTAATAAAATAGCTGACTTACTGCTATCAGATTCAAGAGGACTATTCATCACTCTTAGAAACTTTTCATTTGTAAATGCATCTGCTAATACAGAAAAAACTATAGCCATATTTTTAATAGTTGCCTCATCAGAACTATTAGTTATCGCTTTGATATACTTTTTTGCAATCAATTCTTCCATATTATGCAACCTTCTTTAAGATAACACTAGCCATCGCTTTTTTATCAAAGCTACTAGCACTTTCATTTAGAACATCATTTAAAATATCTTCAACAACATTATTAATCATTTTTCTTTGCTCAAATTCTGTTACAGAATTTTGTTGCTTAGTTAATGTTTCAAGTTCAAATTCACATTGAGCTATCATATTTTCATTAATAAGTTTGTTCTCTTTTTTAGATGAAACAATTAACTCTTCTGCATATTTTTCAGCATCAGATACTTTAGATAAAGCATCTTTTTTCAGAGTAATAGATTCATTTAACCTATCTTGAACTTTCTTTAATTCATCAGCAATATCTTGACTTCTCGCTTTGAAAAAATTCTTTGCTGGTTCAGCAACTAAATACCAAACTAGTCCAGCGAATAATACAAAGTTAACTGTTCTTTCAACAATATCTGTACCACCATCTGTTATTACATCAGATGCTAATGCAAAAGTTGACATAGTTAGCATTAATACTAAAATTCTACTCACAAAACATCCTTTATATTTGACTAAATTTAGCTTTAACAGCTTCTTTAAATAGTGGAACTTCAGGTGTTAAGTCGCTGATTAACTGTGTTTTTGCTTCGTCAAGTGATTTCTCAAACTCTGCATATTCACTAGCTAACTCAGTACGTTTTGCCTCTAGTTTACTATCTGCTAATTCCTTAGCTTCCGCAATAACTTTTTCTCTTAGGGCCGCAACCTCTAGTTTAGCATTCATAATTATTGTGTCTGCTTTTGAATGTAACTCATTGATTTCGTCATCAGTCGAACCTGCTTGATTTAGGTCATTCTTGATATCTTCATCACGTTTTTTCATATAAGCAAATAATGGATTATAAAGCCAACTATTCAGAACGGCAATAAGCGAAAGAAATACAACAAATGTAACCAAAAGTAGTATTGGGTTTATATCTAACATAGCACCTCCTAAAAGTTGCGAAATTATACTACGATAAAAGTAAAAGGATAGTTAAAGTGTAGAAGAAATTAAGTTTTTATTGTTATTTGTAGAAAAAAAGTTATAGAAAAAAGATTACTCTAAAATAGCCTTTGCTAAATTTTGATAAGCCATAACTCCTTTAGATTTTACATCATATAAAATAGCAGGTTTTCCAAATGATGGTGATTCAGCAAGTTTTACATCTCTAGGAACAACAATGAAATCTCCATCATATTTAAAAAGTTTACTCTTAAAGTGTTGTTGTAAATCTGAAAAAACTTGTTCTGAAAGATTATTTTGAGTGCTAAACATAGTTGGTAAAAAGCCTTTTATATTTAACTTAGGATTGATAGATTTTCGGACTACTTTAATAGTATTTAGAAGTTCTGCCAAGCCCTCTAAAGCAAAAAATTCACACTGAATAGGGATGATAATAGAGTTTGAAGCGGCAAAAGCATTAATAGTCATAGGTCCAAGTGCAGGGGGTGAATCTATAATAATGTAATCATACTCTTTTTTAATATTTGTAATAGCATTTTTTAAAATTAATTCACGTCCCTTACTATTATTTGCATCATAATACTCTTTTTCTATACCAACTAAGCCTATATTAGAAGGTGCTAAATCAAGTGTTGCTAAATCAGACTTTAAAATAATATCTTTTAATTTTTTATTATTTGTAAGTACATGATAAATATTAAATTCATAATCGTTAGAATGAAATCCAAGAGATGTAGTTGCATTTGCTTGTGGGTCTGCATCAATTAAAAGAACTTTTTTTTCTGCTACAGCTAAAGATGCTGCTAAGTTTACAGCTGTCGTAGTTTTACCTACTCCACCCTTTTGATTTGCAATTACAATTACTTCACTCATCTTAAACTATATATCCTCTCGCCATCGATTATTATAGAACCATCATTTTGTAAAATAGCATCTTTTAATGAAATTTTCAGATTATTATTATGTGAAAAAAACTCTTTATTTTTATGAAATTCTAACTGATATTTACTAAAAATTTGCTTCCATTGAGTTTTTTGTTCTATCTTTAAAAAAAATAGTTGAAGAAGTTTTTCTTTAGAAATTTTTATATCTAAGGAGATAAACTCTTTTGGTGAATTTACTAAATTAATACCTACTCCACAAATTAAAGTTGTTCCTACAAGATTTATAATCATTCCACCAATTTTAAGCTTTTCAATATAAAAATCATTAGGCCATTTCAACCAAACTTGAGAGTTTAGTTCTGATAAAGTTTCTTTTAATAGATATGCAAAATATATAGAGGAGGATTCAATCGGTAAATCTTTTGGTAAATCACTTAAATCAATAGCGAAAGATAAAAAGAGATTTCCAGCCATTCCTATCCAAGAGTTATTACGACTTCCTATACCAGCTGTTTGAACTTTAGATGTAACAGCTAAAGGTAAAGTAGTGTTTTTCTCTTTTAGTAAATTTTTTAAATATGTCTGAGTTGAGTCTACACTCTCAAGATATAATATCTTCAAGACTTAATCTTTTTCCATTAATATAAGAGATAACATCTACCTCTTTTTTTGATGGTGCTTGAATAGTAAAAACTCTAATACTACCTTTTTTACAAGCGACTACAATACTATCAGAATCTATTTGTAATATTTTTCCTGCTTGATGAGAACTTTCTTTATCCTCTAAAGCTATTTTTTTTAGTTTTAAACCACTCTCTAAATATATCCCTGGCCAAGGTGTAAATGCTCTATATTTATTATAAAGTGTAAGAGCATTATCAAATTTAACTTCACCATCTGCTTTAGTAATTTTACCGCAATGTGTAGCTAATAAATCATCTTGTTTAATAGCTTTATAAGATGGGAAATTTTGTAAGACATCTAGTGTTAAATCAACTGCAACATCTGTTAATCTATTAAAAAGAGATTCCACCATCTCATCATCACTCACTTCAATAGTATCTATCTTGATAATATCACCAGTGTCTAAACCAACATCCATTAACATTGCTGTAACACCTGTTATTTTTTTACCTTCAAGTAAAATCTGCTGAATAGGACTAGCACCACGAAGTTCAGGAAGTATTGAAGCATGAAGATTCATACATGGAGCATAATCAAGAATAGTTTTTGGAAGTATCTGTCCATAAGCAGCTACTACAATAAAATCACACTCTATTTTTAATAATTCTACTACTGTTTCTTCATCACGAAGTCTAGTTGGCTGAATAATTTTTAAATTATTTTTTTGTGCTGTAACTTTTACAGGAGGAGCTGTTAATACTTTTTTACGTCCAACAGGTTTATCTGGCTGTGTATAAACTGCTGTAATATTAATAGTATCTGTTTGGATTAAACGTTCCAATATCTTTTGTGCATAATCAGGTGTTCCCATAAATATTACATTCATTAGATAGTATCCTTATTTGAAAAAAGTGTTCCGCCACTATGTATATTATCTAACATAAAACTTTTAATATCTTTAAGATCAAAACCACTTGCTAAGAACATACTTTTATTGTTTTTTAGAAGATAAGATGCAGCTTTTAATTTTGTTACTATTCCACCTGTTGCAAATACATTATTTGGTGTATGAGGTTTTTCTAACTCTTCTTTAGCGATATTATTGACTACTTTTAAAATTTTAGCATCACTATCTTCTCTTGGGTCACTATCATAATAGGCGTCAATATCTGAAAGTATAATTAATATATCTGCATCTGTATGATTTGTTATATATGCTGAAAGTTGGTCGTTATCCCCTACTTCTAACTCTAAAGTTGATGTTGCATCATTTTCATTTACAATAGGAATCACACCATTCTCTAATAGAGTGTCTATTGTATCTTTAATTCTAGCAATATCATCATTACATTTTAAGTTAGCAGATGTTATCAAAACTTGTGCAGTTATAATATCGTGAACAAAAAATTCTCTTTTATAATGTTTCATAAGAATTGGCTGACCAATCGCGGCAAGTGCTTGTTTATTTTTTATAATAGTTCTATCTAAAGGTAATTTTGTGTAACCTGCAGAAACTGCACCTGAAGATACAAGTATAACTTCATATCTCTTTTTTAATTCAACTAAAAAAATGACTAAAGATTGCATTCTTACTAATGCAATCTTAGAGTTTTCAGTTAAAACTGCACTACCAACCTTAACTACTACTCTTTTCATAGTTATTTACGGTCTGATTGTACTAGATTAAACAGAGAGTATTTTAAAGCTTCTATATTTTTAAATGATGCAGAAGATATAGGTGCTACTAAATATGGTTGTGTTCTATCAAATCCTAACTCTTCAGAAGCATTATCTTGAACATAAAAAGGCATATTATCATCAAAATTAAACTCATTATTTTTTGAAGCTTCTAAACCTAATAATTCTAAAAATCCATTTACTAAATCATCTATCTCATCATGTGGAATAACATCAACACGAGTTAAAGCGATAGCAAATTTTGAATCTCCTAAAATTTCAGAAAATGATGCAATTTCATCTTTTAACACCTCTATCTGCTCTTTTAGGCTTCTATAGTTTCCTAAATCAACCATATATAGAAGAATTTTTGTTCTCTCAATATGACGTAAAAATTGAATTCCAAGACCTTTACCCTCATGCGCTCCACCAATAATACCAGGAATATCTGCCATTACAAATGATTCAAAATCTCCAATATTTACTTGACCTAGTTTAGGTGTAAGTGTAGTAAACTCATAGTTTGCAATCTCTGGACGAGCATTTGAAACTGTTGAGATAAGAGTTGATTTTCCAACATTAGGGAATCCAACTAAACCAACATCTGCAATAAGTTTTAAATCTAACTTAATCTGACGTGTTTCACCTCTTTCACCAGGTTGTGCATACGTTGGTCTTTGATTTGTTGGTGAACGAAAGTGAAAGTTACCTAAACCACCCTTTCCACCTTGAATAAACTTCTCTTCTTGACCATGTTTTAACATATCAAAAAGAACCTCTCCACTCTCTGTATCTAAAATCTGTGTTCCTGGTGGAACTATAATGATTTTTTTAGCACCAGATTTACCAGTCATAAGTGAACCCTCACCCTGAACACCTTTATCTGCTTTTATATGCATTCTTCTTTGAAAGTGTGAAAGTGTATGAGTATTGTTATCGCATTTGAACCAAATATCACCACCTTTTCCACCATCACCACCATTTGGACCACCGTTTAGTACAAACTTTTCACGACGAAATGCAACACATCCCTGCCCGCCTTTTCCTGAGCTAACTGTTAATTCGACACTATCTGTAAACATTGTAAATCCTTGGTTTTATATATAATTAAAATACTTAAAAATTAACTCTAATTTTAAAGATGAAATAGTAAATTGTTAAATATTAAAAGATTTTAGAATTAAATCTAAATTATTGATTGAGGTGTATAAAATATATGGGCAAAAGCCCAAATATTTGTAGAATTATGAAGCAGGTATTACTGAAACTTGTTGACGTTTTTTGTCTTTTCTTTCGAATTTAACAACACCTTCAATAAGTGCGAATATAGTATGGTCTTTTCCCATTCCTACATTATTACCTGGGTGGATTTTAGTTCCACGCTGACGGATGATGATATTACCAGGAATAACAACTTCTCCACCATATTTTTTTACACCAAGTCTTCTACCAGCAGAGTCACGATTATTCTGTGTACTACCTTGTCCTTTCTTATGTGCCATTCTTTATCTCCTTACGTTATAGCTTATACAGCTATTTTCGTGATACGAACACGAGTGAAATCTCTTCTGAAACCTCTTTTAACTTTACTATCTTTACGACGACGTTTCTTGAAAATTATTACTTTCTTGTCACGACCTTCGTTGATAACTTCAGCAGTTACAACAGCACCCTCTACAAAAGGAGCTCCCATTTTAAGTTCACCAGCATTAACTGCTAAAACTTCTGTAATTTCGATTGTAGCTTTTGGCTCAAGAGACATTTTGTCTAAAAGAAGAACATCACCTTCTTGAACTTTATACTGCTTACCACCGTTTTTGATAATTGCGTACATTAATATTTCCTTATAATTCTACTAAAAAAGTTCGCAATTATACCGAACTTATCTTTAATATTTGTTTAGTTGTTAATTAATGCCACTGCATCAATCTCAACAAGAGCATTTTTTGGAAGAGTTTTCACTGCAACTGTCGCACGAGCTGGTTTATGAGAGCCAAAAGCCTCTTCATATATCTCATTAATAGTTGCAAAATCCTCCATACTATCTATAAAAATAGTAGTTTTAACCACTAAATCCATAGAACTCCCCGCCTCCTCTAAAACTGCTTGTAAGTTTTTAAGCACCTGTTTAGTTTGGATAACTACATCATTTTCTAGCATTACACCCTCTGGTGTTAATGCTATCTGACCTGATGTATAAACCATACCGTTAGCTACTACTGCTTGTGAGTATGGACCTATTGCTGATGGAGCTTTTTCTGTTTGTACAAATTTCATCTATTTTCCTTCTTCTTTTAATTTTTTAGCTTTTCTTTTATCTACATCACTTAAAAATGAATAAAAATCCTCTTTCATCCAAGCACCTAAAAATGAGTGGATTATCTCATCTTTTGATGTTATAAAATAGTGTTTAGGAACACTTTTAGCCTTAAACTTTGAGGGAATATCATCAAAATCTTTATTCATCGCTAAAAGAACATATTTCTCTTTGAGCTTTTCTATAACTTCAGTATCTCCCAAAGTTTTAGTCTCAAATTTTCTACACCATCTACAATCACTTGAAGTTATTAAAAAATATATATCTTTATTTTGTAACTTTGCTTCTTGCAATGCTTTTTTATAATTACTGTTCCAATCTAAATCAGATGAGTAGAGAGAGGAGAGTAATCCAATAATTATAAATAATTTTTTAAACATACTATTCCCAAATCTCTATCAAATTTTTAAAGACAAGATATAAATCTTCAACCTCTTTAGCCGTAGTTCTCTCATTTACAGAGTGAATAGTATCATTTTTCACACCAAATTCTATAACTTTAATCCCCTTAGGAGCCATAAATCTAGCATCACTTGTACCACCAGCTGTTGAGTGCTTCGGTTTTAATCCAGTAATAGTTTCTATCGCTTTATCAATATTTTCTACCACTTTAGTATCTGTATCTGTTTTAAATGGGTAAGAGCCTTGTGTAAGTTTCAGTTCATACTCTAAACCATCAAGATTTTTAGCTACAAACTCTCTTACCTCTTTTTGAGTTGTTAAAGTTGTGTTTCTTACATTAAACATCATTTTCAACTCATTAGGCGTTACATTTGTTACTTGCATACCTGCTCTTATATCTGTAACTACAAACTTACTTGGACTAAAGAACTCATCACCATTATCTAAATCAACACCTGCCATATTTAAAAGTCTTGGAGCTAAATTATGTATCGGATTGATAGCTTTTTCAGGATAGGCTGCATGACCCTGTTTCCCTTTTAAAGTAAGATACCCATTAATAGAACCTCGTCTTCCAACCTTAATAGCATCACCAAAATTTTCTTCACACGTTGGTTCTGCAACCACTGCATAGTCTGGAAGCATTTTCTCTTTTTCAAGATATTCTAAAACTTTTACTGTTCCATAATATGCGTCACCCTCTTCATCAGAAGTAAGTAATAACGACAAAGTACCATTAAAATTTTCAGTCTCTTTCAGAGCTTGAGTAAACCCAGCTACTCCACTTTTCATATCTTGTGTACCACGCCCATAAAGATAACCATCTTTTTCAACAAGTTTATAGGGGTCTGTATCCCAACCATCTCCAGCAGGAACAACATCTACATGACCTGCAAAACAGAGATGATCGCCCTCTCCAAATTTTTTATATAAAAAAAGATTTGTAACATCTTCAATATCTATACGAACAGCAGTAAAGTCTGGGAGATATTTTTCGATGAAATCTAAAAGCCCACCATCATTTGGTGTTTCACTTTTAGATTCTATAAGATGTTTAAAAAGTTCTAGTGTTTCCACTTAGTTATTTGGGTTAGAGTAAAAGATATATGGAGTTGAAAAGTTACTTACTTCAAAGTAAGTTTTTTGTTCACCATCATCAACTTTATAGTTAAAGTTTGTGTCTAAGTAACCATAAGCATAACGGTAATTTCTAGCAGTACCATCATCAGTTCCTGTTGCTGTTGTAAACTTATCTATCTTAATATAACGTTGAATAAGTTTCTCACCCATATATATATCTAAGACACCATCTGTACCTGTCCAGTTTTGCATACTACGACCAAATTTATTTTGCATCTCTTGTGTACAACCACTAAACATAATTCCTAAAGCTAAACTAGCTACTAAAATAATTTTTTTCATTATTTTTCCTCTATTTTTTTGATTTTTGATTATAGCTTTATTTATTTAATGAATTTTACCAATCATCCAAACTAAACGTACCACCCTCATTTTTCACAACTTTCTCTAACTCTTCAAACTGAAGTTCTAATCCTTTAGATGTCATAACAAACTTATCTATTTTTATCTTTTTATCATGTATCTCTTTATGATGTTTTTTACATAGTGGAATAAGATTATGTTTGTGATTTTGATGAAAATGACCGATAAAACCATCTTTATCAGAATCAGCTTGTGCAGATATATGATGAACATCTTCAGCTACCTCTGAACATATTACACACTTTGTTATATATAGCTCTTTATTATACTTACTCTTTTTCTTTTGTATAAGTAACTCTAACTCATCAAAATCATTCGCTAATCTTTTTCGTATCTTATTGGCTGTATCTAAAAATTCACTATCCATATGTAAAGATTTTGCAAACTCTAAACCGTAAACACTACTACCACTTCCAGCTTGTAAGATACGGTTAAAAATAAGAGTATCTTTTTGAGCATCATACTCGACACTCAGATGAAGATTGACTACATTTGCCAAAGTTGTTATCTCTTTCATAGTAGCGAGTTGATGGAGGTGCGTTGCAAAAAGAGATAAACAGCGTATTTTGGATAACTTCATAATAGAACTAGCAACTATTGCCACACCTGAAAGTGTTTCTGTTCCATGACTTATCTCATCTCCTAAAACTAAAGAACGAGTAGTAGCTCGGTTAAAGATATTTTTCATCTCTAGCATCTCTACTGCAAAGGTTGAAAGTCCTTTTGCCAAATTATCTTTTGAGACTATTCTTGTAAAAAGTGAATCATATATAGAAAACCTCATCACAGAAGCACTTACAAAAAATCCACTTTGAGCCATTATAACAGCGATACCTATACTTTTCATCAATGAGGATTTACCACTTGAATTTATTCCATAAAGTAAAACACTATTTATATCTTGACCATTATGAACAGAACTATCTAACATTACCGTCTCTATATTTAATTTATCACTATATTTTCTAGCTCCCATTATAATATCATTTGGAATATATATACCACCACCTAACTCTTGATTTTCTATAAGTGGATGACGTAAACTTAGTATCTGCATAAAGTTTTCATCACTCTCAACATCAACTACAATAGGACGAGAATATTTATAACTTTGTGCTACTTTTGAAGAGCTTACACCTACATCTAAATCAGCTACATAACTTATAACTCTATCAAAAAGAAGAGAGTATCGCCTTTCATAGACCTCTTGTAGATTTATATATCTTTCTTTTACAAAGTTTATAATTTTACGACGATTTTTCATTATTTTATCGGAGAGTTTATCTGTAAATTCTGAGGTTATTTTGACACTATTTGTTAGTTTTTTTACACGAAACTTACTAAACTCTTCATCTTGTTTAAAAATGCTCTCTATCATAGAAAATCTATTTTTACTCAAAGCTATATAATAACCCTCCTTTTCTAAAAGCCCAAGAGTAACTAAACGATTTGTACTTCCTGCATTTACACTCTCTATCATCTCTTCAAGTTTTGTCATAATCTTTTTAAAAACAAGTAACATATCAAGGTTTTCATCGACTAAACTATCTATCGCTTCATCAACACCTTTCATTAAAAAGTTTTCATCTACAGAACTACTTGTAAAACGGCGAGATATATCAAGGTCTATACTTTTTGAAATATCTCTTAAAAACTCATCTAACTCATTTTCATAAAAAGGTATATCTTGAATAGTATGCTCTTTTACATAGAGAAGTAACTCTTTTACACTTAGAATAGAATCATATATATTATTCATCTCAAAAGGGTGTAAACGTCCTAATGCTAAACGACGCGAAAGTCTTTGTAAATCATAAATCCCTCGCATAGTTTCATCTAAATAGCGAATATGAGGAGATACTTTTTCTATCAAGTCATAGCGTCTCTCTAACTCATCTTTTTCTAAAATAGGATTTAACAAACGCTCCTTTAAAAGCCTTCGTCCGATAGCAGTTGCACTTTTATCTAGCATCTTTAAAAGTGTAAACTCTTTTTTATCTTTTGAGATAATCCCTAACTGTTCTAATGCACTATTTCCAAGATATATAAAACGTCTATTATCTATAAGCATTGGCATAGAGAGTTTTTGGACTATGTGAATATCGTGTTCTATCACAAAGTGTATTAAAATAGCTAAAGATTCACTTATCATAGGAGAACGCTCCAAATCTAAATGCTCAATAGGCGATAAAAAAGATTCTATCTGATAAACTCTAGCAAAAAGTTCATTTTGAAAATTTACTTTTGGTCGTTCGTTATTTACACTATAATGATAATGTTCCGAAATTTCAAGATAGCTTATAATATGGCGTTGGTCATCTATCCCATCTAAAAAAGTTATCACTATTTCACTTGTTCGATAAACATTTAAAAGATTGAAAATTTCATCAAGTCCATACGATATATCTTCACTACTTCCATGTGTTTCATACAAAAAAGTTTTTCCTGTTGTTACATCTATCGCCGAATAACCAACATTATAAATTCCCTTATATTTATCCACCAAAATAGAAACAATATAGTTATCATCATTATCAATAATATGGTCAAAATTTGTACCAGGAGAGATTATCTGAGAAACATAACGTGTAAGCTTTGGAGGAAGCCCTTTTTGTTTAACAACAATAATAGTATATTTTTGTTCAGATATTAAATGATTAAGATAACGTTCAAATGATACAGTGGGAACACCTGCTAAAAGAGGATTTCTATCTGAGTTTTCAATGATAGTTTTATTTTTTTTAGTAAGTTGAATATTTAAAAGTTCTGCTATCTCTTTTGCTTTACCAACTTGTTCTTTATCATTATTTATCTCATACACTTCAAAAAAGCTTCCTATCTCAATAAAAACAACACTATCTTTACCATATTTCTCCTCAAAAAATCTTTGAAGTTCAAAATAGGATTGAGTAAGGAGTTTATCTTTATTATTTAGGATTTTACTTGTATCAGTTGCGTGCATTTTTTACTTTTTTAAATGGATTTTTTATTTTTAAATTATATCATAACCTCATACACTTTTAGAGCTTGATAATGTTCTTTAACATCATGAACTCTAATTATTGAAGCACCATTTCTAATTGCTTCAAGATGGATAGCTAAAGTTCCAGCTAATCTCTCTTGAGCTATTGATGGTGTTATCTGATCTATCATAGATTTTCTTGATGCACCTACTAATATCTTTTTCTTCAATAATAAAAAGTGTTCTAAATTTTTAATTAAATCAATATTATGTTCAAGAGTTTTTCCAAAACCTATACCAACATCCACTATAATATCTTTCACACCAAAAGATTCTGCTTTTTGTATAGAGTTTTCTAAAAAAGTATATACCTCTTCTGTTAAATCTATATAACTTGGAGAGATTTGCATCGTTTGAGGAGTACCTTTCATATGCATAATTACAGCTGTTGCATCATACTCAGCACATAATTTTATAACTCTTTCATCTCTTAAACCTGTAATATCATTGACTATATTAAAACCTCTTTCAAGTGCATAGGAAATAACTATTGGTTCATAACTATCTATACTAAATTTTGCATTTTCATAGAGTCTATTTTGAGATATAGCATCTAAAATTGGTTTTACACGAGATAACTCTTCCTCTGTATCAACTTTAGAAGCATTGGGACGAGAGGAAACTCCACCAATATCTATAATATCAGCACCCTCCTCTATCATACTCTCTATTTTACGAACAGCCTCTAAACCTTTAAATCTACTTCCATCAAAAAAACTATCATCATTTGCATTTAAAATACCCATTATCTCTATCTTTTTAGGTTTTTTTAACTCTAAAATCTCTTTAAATTTAATAGCTAAAGTAGATAAACCAAAGGGTTGAGATAACTCTTTTTTACTTAAAGCCTCTAACTGTCTTGATGTAGCGATAAGAATACAGTTTACACTTTGTATAGCCGCTATAATAGTACCACGAGGAACAGCTAAATCAGCTCCTATAGAAAGAGCATCTTGTTTTAAAATATTTGCTCCACCAACATGCAAATCAGATATATAGATAATATGATGTTTCATTTTAGATGCTAAAATATTAACTCCACCACCATCAACACCTAACTCTCTTAAAAGTTTTTTACTATTAGTATCATTTGATAATTTTTTTACTTTCAATTATCGTTCCCTTACAAAACTCATAATTATCATAGCCAATACACTTTGAGGTCGTGAATTTAACTCTAAAAGTTTATAAGCTTTTTCAAAATTTTCTAACTGATTTATAGATAAAATCAACTTATCTGTAATAGTAGCTCGTCGATAAAGAGCTTCTACTAAGAGTTTTGCTTCACTTTTTTTAACTCTTGAATGTTCTTTTAAAAATGAAAATACCTCTTTATAGTCAATTCGTTGAAGATTTATAGTTACTTCTAAAGAACTAACTATATTTTTTCCCTTCCTAAGAGGTAATCGTGAACGGATGGTTGGAAGGAGTATAGATTTCGTTGGGGAGATAATTATAAACTCTATATTATGGGGAGGCTCTTCTAATACTTTTAAAAGAGAGTTTTGAGAAACTATATTAAAATTATTTGCAGCTAAAACTATATATTTTTTTTGATTTTCACTTATATATGCTTCAGCCATTACCGCTTTTGCATCATCTATTTTAAAATCATCTCGGATAAAACTAACCACTCTAAAAGGAGCTAGTTCCTCTTTAAGTCTTTGAATTTCAGACTCTATCTCTGTTGAAATTAAAATATGTGATTTAACTAAATCACTGCCTAACATCAACCTCTCCAAACATAGCAGCATTTAATGATAGATTAAACAGTCTACATAGTTGTAAAAGTTTAATATCTAAAATTTTATCATAGGATTTAAGAGTAAAAGAGTTTTGAAACTCTTCATCAAAAATCCAAAAATAACTACTATCACGACGTTTTGCAATATCCGAACGCTTATCATCACCTTTTCCAATATACCAGAAAAGATAATCATCTTTATAGGAAAGTGAGATCATATCATCTACAATATCTATCATCTCTCCACCACTGACACGATTGTAATGTGAATAGATACTATCTATGCTTACTATGGGTAAAAGGGGTCTATCTATAATACTTATATTATTAATCGAACTTAAAATATACTCTTCTAACCACTTTCGACTTTCATCTACTATTAAAAGAATAGTTTTTCCATTTAAAATCTGTTCAATAGCATGTGCAGTTGTCGTTGTCCAGTCAAAGCGTTGCTCCTCTAACCAACTAAAACTACTTCCCTCCTCTCTAATAGCATCTAAGCTCCACTGTGCGAAATCTGATCTATTAGTTTCAGACATTTTACTTATCTAACTCATAAGCATCGTGAAGACCACGAACAGCTAACTCTGCATATTTTTCATTAACAACCATAGAAATTTTTATCTCAGAAGTGGAAATCATATTGATATTAATATTATTATCCGCCATAGTTGAAAATGCACGTGCAGCAACACCAGTATGAGAACGCATACCAACACCTACAACAGAAACTTTACATATATCTTCATTATAAGAATCAGCATTAATTTCGCCATTCTTAACAAAACTATCTACAATTTCTTTAGCATTAAGTAAGTCACTTACAGGAACTGTAAAGTCAATATTTGTAGCACCATCATGTGCTTTGTTTTGAATAATCATATCAACATTTACTTCAGCAGTTGCAAGTTTATTAAAAATATCAGAAGCGATACCTGGTCTATCTTTTACACCCATTAATGAGATACGAGCTTGATTTCTATCTAATGCTATTCCGCTTACTAATGGTGCTTCCATAATATTTTCTTCCTTAGTTATTAATGTTCCCTCTTCATTTGAGAAACTTGTTCTTGTTACTAAATTTACATTTAATTTTTTTGCCATCTCAACTGAACGATTTTGTAAAACTTTTGCTCCAAGTGAAGCTAATTCTAACATCTCTTCATAAGAGATTTTATTAAGTTTTTTTGCTTTAGGCTCTATGCGTGGGTCAGTAGTATAGATACCACTTACATCTGTATATATCTCACACAGATCAGCTTTTAAAGCACCAGCAATAGCAACAGCACTTAAATCACTTCCACCACGACCTAATGTTGTAACATCTCCAGCTTCATTAACACCTTGAAAACCAGCAACAACAACAATTTTACCCTCAGCAATAGCATCTTGCATATTTTTAGGGTCAATACTTTCTATACGTGCTTTAGTATGATGATTATCTGTCACTATTCCAGCTTTTTGACCTGTCATAGCAGTAGCATTATGCCCCATATCAGTAAGTGCAATTGCTAATAATGAAGCAGTAACTCTCTCTCCAGAACTTAAAAGCATATCCATTTCAGCACCATTAGGGTTTGCAGAAAAGCTCTCTGCATACCCTACAAGCTTATTTGTTTCTCCACTCATCGCAGATACAACAACGACTATATCATTACCATCTTTTTTTGAAGCACTTACACGATTTGCAACATTTTTAATACGTTCTAAATCACCAACACTTGTTCCACCAAACTTTTGAACTATTAACATCTATAGTAGTCCCTCTTCTTTAAAATAATTTATCACTTTTTCATATACAGGTTTTTTAAAATGTGCTGTAAAATTTAAAATATCGGCAACATCTACAAACTTATAGTCCATAAATTCGGGATGCTCAGTTGCTAAATTAATAACAGCATCCTTACTAAGCTTTAATAAAAAATATCTTTGAGTCTGTCCGATATAAGGCTTCATTTTTAAAGCAATTTTTTCAGGAAAATCATAAGAGATCCATTCTGGATATTCAGCAACGACAGTTGCTTCTTTTGTTCCAATTTCCTCTTCAAGTTCACGAAATAATGCTTCTTTAACCTCTTCTCCTTGATCTATTCCACCTTGAGGAAACTGCCAAATATTAAGTAAATCATTTCTTTGTGCGATAAATATCTCTTTTTTTTGAGGATAATTTTCAGACACAATTATCATTGCCACATTAGGACGATATAACTTTTTTTTGTTCATTTTTATCCCTATATTATAATTATCGATATTATACAAAATTAGCTATTTTTATAAACTTAAACTAATATATGCAGCAAAATTATTAGACTCTAATAAATTCATCTCTTTTGAATACTTAAATCCAAATGCTATCTGCTGTGAAAATACGATATCTAAACCGACAACACCTTTTGCAATAACGTAGTCATGAATAAAAGCTGTTGAACCTTCATCTTCTGGATCAAACTCTCTATTTGCTTTTTTCTTTTCACTATCATACATATTCAAAGTTCCTAAACCAAGTTCAAAACCAGCATAAGGTACCAAAGCAAATGTATTAAAAAGTGTTAATGAAGTATCATTTACACCAAAAGTAGTTAATTGAAATGCTGCTAAATATGTTATATCAAAACCATAACTTTGAGGTTCTAAATATTCACCATCTACTGTTGAGTATGCTATATTTACACCATGTCTTAACCAATTTTTATAGTTTATTACAGATATTTTAATAGTATCTAAAGAGTCCTCATAATTTTCAGATTTATCTGTATCAGGAATTGATCTGTATCCATATCCTATCTCTATTCTTCTACCATTATTTAAGTATTTTGCTAAGTTACTAAGATGTTCTATCTCTTTATAAGATCTAAAAGTATATGATTTATCATACTCTAAACCAGCCTTTAATGTCACTTCATTTCCATTAGATTTTGGTAAACCATGAGCATATACTAAACTATAACTTAATGTTCCACTACATCTATTTACTATAATTTCACTTCCAAGTTTTGCACTATTACCATCAAAGAAAAACTGAATATCTTTAGGCTTATTAGCAGAGATAGTAAATTTAGGATAAGCCTGATTATTTACATTAACTGAAAGTTCTAAATCTTTCTCTTTATCGAGTATAAAAGTATCTGTATATTTACAAATATTTTCACCATCAACTGAATATGTATGAGTTTTTCCAGCTTCTAAATAGATTTTTTTTGCAAAAGATTCTCTTTTATTATCAACAGTAAGCTTAAAATTACCCTTCATTGAACCAGTTTTAGTGATAATTATATTTTGTAAAAAAAGTTTTTTTCTAATGTTTTGCAAATCTTTTACTTTATCATTAATTTTTTCAACTTTCAGATCACTAAATACTTCTGTTAAACCCTTTAAAAATTTTAACGATATTAGCCAATTATCAAGTGTTTTTGCTTTTATTTTTACATCATCTATATTTAACGAAGCAATTTTATAATCTATATTAAGATTTTTATATTTAGCTTTTGCAAATGTATGAAGTTTTTCTTTATTTACCTTTGCACAATACTCATTATTTTCATTTTTATATGACTCAACATCATTTAAAAACATCGTACTTGTTTGCTCATTTGAACTTTTGAAATCAGATGAAACTGTTTCATCTCCATCAAATAAAGAACTTGTTTCTTTTGCTGAAAAACTTACATCCACTTTTACCATAATATTTTGAGCTAATGCACTTCTTGCTTCTGTTGGAGATACTCCACACCCTTCCCAATAATCAGTTGTATGAGTATTTGCCAGAACACTACTTGATATAAGTAATGCTATATAAAATGCTATATGTTTTAACATTTTTATCCTTTTATAAATTATTTTTTTTAGTTTTGGATTGTAGTGTTTAAATTGTTAATACCTAATTAATTGAATTTATAATTAAATGCTATAATTATTGTAAAAATTACAAAGGAACTACTACTTTGATTGGCTATAAACTCTTTTTATTATTTGAAAAATTTCTAATGATTCTTCCAAAAAAACTCAGAAAATCATTTTTTTTATTACTTGCATATCTGGCTTACTATCTCTCTGCTAAATCTCGTAAAACAGTAAAGCAAAATCTTAATTTTGCCTTTAACAATACTCTTAGTGACAAAGAGATTAAAGATATTACAAAATATAGTTTAAAAAATTTAATGCTTAACTTTTTACATCTTATGGAGATAAGACACCTTAGTTTTGAAGAGCTTCAAAATAAAATTACAATTCAAAATATTGAAGCTGTTGAAAAAGTTCATAAAGAGGGACGTAGTGTTATCTATGTAACAACACATTATTCATCTTGGGAACTTGGTGGAACTTCTATTGGTGCTTTTATAGAGCCATTAGGTGCTGTGTATAGAAAAATGAAAGATAAAAACTATGAAAATTGGGTTTTAGAATCACGTTCTAAATTTGGAAATACAAACCTAGAAAAAACAAATGTACTTAAACCTCTTATACGACTTATCAAAGATAAAAAAGCTTGTGGAATTTTAATAGATACAAGTATGAATAAACGTGAAGGTATAGATGTAGAGTTTATGGGTAAAACTATCAGTCAAACGGCTACACCAGCATATCTTGCTAGAAAGTTTAACTCTGCTATCATTCCCGTAACCATAAGAACTGATGATGAAGAAAACTATACATTAATGATTTTTGATGAAATTCCAGTTGAAAAAACAGATGATGAAAAAGCAGATATATTAAAAGCAACACAACTTCAAGCTGATTGGCTCAGTGAACTTATTACAAAAGAGCCAAAGTTTTGGTTTTGGCTCCATAGACGTTTTAAAGGAGAATATCCTGAAATTTATAAATCATAAATTGAGTTGATGATTAAACTCAGGTACTATCTCTTTTAATTTAGCTATTTTATCTTCCACTATTAAAAGCTCTGAAATATCTTTATTTAAGGTTGTTAAATCATAATGAGTAGATTTCGCAACTGTGATAGATTGATACTCTGTTTTTGTGTCACTAGCATCTATAAGTAACTCCTCATAAAGTTTTTCCCCTTTACGAAGACCACTAAACTCTATTTTTATATTACTATTTACACTTAAATCTATCATCTTTTGGGCTAAATCTACTATTTTAATAGGCTCTCCCATATCTAAAATGAAAATTTCACCACCATCTCCAATAGCTCCAGCTTGTAAAACTAATTCACAAGCTTCTGGAATAAGCATAAAATAGCGTGTAATATCTTTATGTGTTACCGTGATATTTTGATTACTTTCTATCTGTGATTGAAACTTAGGGATTACACTTCCACTACTTCCAAGTACATTTCCAAATCGAACAGATACTATTTCAGTAGAGTCACTCTCTACATTTTGAGCATAAAGTTCACATATACGTTTTGTTGTTCCCATCACATTTGTTGGTCGAACTGCTTTATCTGTTGAGATTAAAATAAACTTTTCAGCACTATATTTAATGGATAAATCTATGATATTTTGAGTTCCTATAATATTATTTATAATCCCCTCTTCAATATTTTCTTCTACTAAAGGTACGTGCTTATAAGCTGCAGCATGAATAACAATTTGAGGTCTATATTTTATAAAAGTTTTTTCTACTACCTCTTTATTGACAACACTTTGCATTACAGAGATAGTTTCAACCTTTTTTATCTCTTCGGTAATAGAGTAGAGATTATATTCACTATTATCAAGAAGTATCAGTTTTTTAGCTCCAAAAAATTCACATTGACGAGATATTTCACTTCCTATGCTTCCCCCTGCACCTGTTATTAAAATAGTTTTATCTTTTATAAAAGATTTTATTTTTTGTTTATCTAAATCTTTTGGATAACGTGCTAGAAGGTCTTCTACGGAGAGATTTTTAAGAGTGGTTTCTTTATTACTTAATGTAACGAGTTTAATATCATAGATATTGAATTTATGTAATCTTTTATAAATATCTTCTAAAACTTCTCTTTTTAACTCTTTTGTAATAATAACAGACTCAACAGCATCTTTTTTCACAATTTTTTCAATATCTTCAAATTTTTGTATATTAATATTTGAGAAATAACTTCCTATCAGAGTTAGATTATCATCCACCATTGCAGAAATATAAAAACTATTTTTTTGTTTAAAAAGTGCTTGTGCGAAAGGTGTTGCTCCTATTAGAAGAGTTTTTTTTAAGTTTTTATTATTTTTACTTTCTAAGAATAATCTTTTAGCAATTCTAAAACTTCCAATAAATATTAAAGATAAAAAAAGGTCTATAATAAGGACGCTTCGAGGAAATGGAATAAAATAGAATGGGAAAATAGAATATATAGCAATAAAAAGAGTATATGCGATAAGATGAGCATAAAGAAGTTTTTTCACCTCAGCAAGTGAAAAAAATCTCCATGAGATATTATATATTTTAAAATTATAGAGTAACACAAGTTTAAAAAAAAATAAAAATAAAAATACTAGAAAAAAATTATTCAAAAATTCACTAGGTATCTGAAAATTAAACCGTAAATTATAAGCTAAAAAAAGTGTTCCTAAAAATATAAGAGTATCAAAAAAAAGAAAAAAAAACATTCTTTTTAAAGCCGTTGGTTTAAGCACTCTTAATAATCCTACAAACTCTTTGAATGTCCTGTTGAGTCATCATTGTTCCACTTGCTACACAAAGCCCATGAGAAAACAGTTCTTCACTCACTCCATTTAAGATAGCTTTTGTATCTTTAAAAAGAGGCTGTTGATGCATAGGTTTCCAAAGTGGTCTTGATTCACAACCATCTTCATTTAATCTCTCTATTACTCTAAAAATATCTTTTGTTTTATCTTTAAATATAAAAGTTGTAAGCCATCTATTTCCATAGCTATTTTTAAGTTCTGGCATAAAATCAACAATTTCGGATAACTCCTCTCTATACCACTCAAATATCTCTCTTTTTTTACTCACTCTATCATCAATAACTTCCATCTGTGCAACACCTATTGCCGATAAAACATTACTCATACGGTAGTTATAGCCTATCTCATTATGTTCATAATAGAGAACGTCCTCTTTTGCTTGTGTTGCATAAAATTTTGCTTTTTCAATCCACTCTCTATTTTCACTCACAAGCATACCACCACCGCTTGTTGTTAAAATCTTATTTCCATTAAATGAAAATATTCCAAAATCTCCATAAGTTCCACTCTGTTTATTATTATAGGTTGCACCTAAAGATTCTGCTGCATCTTCTATTAAATAAACTCCATGCACTCTACAAATATCTGCAATTTTTTCTATATCGGCTACTTGTCCATAAAGATGTGTAACTATTAAAGCTTTTGGCTTTTTTTCACAACTTAATAAATACCTATTTAAAAGTCTAGGGTCTAAGTTCCAGCTTTCATAATCACTATCTATAAAGATAGGATTTGCATTTTGATATAAAACGGGAGCAACGGAGCCTATAAAAGTAAAAGTAGAAACTAAAACATCATCATCTTTACCAATACCTAAAACACGAAGAGCTAAGTGAATAGCAGCTGTTCCTGATGTTACCGCTAAAGCATTTGATGTTTTTGTATAACTCACTATTGACTCTTCAAATCTATTTATAAAACTCCCTATGGGAGCAATATAATTACTTTGAAACACTTCATCTATATATTTTTGTTCATTACCACTCATGTGAGGTGGTGATAGGTATAGTTGTTTTTTCATTTTTTATCCTCTAATCGTTTTAATAATATAATATAAATCTTTCATAAAGCTCCACCCCTCAATATACTCCCGATTTATCCGAACCTTATCAACCCAAATAACCCTATCATTATACTCTTGAGGATTATCTTGCTTTGCTAAAATTTCCTCTTCATTTTTATACTTAATAGAAGCAGGTCCAGTTATTCCAGGTCGGATAGATAAAATAATTCTATCATCACCCTCTAACTTATCAGCATACCCCTCAACATCTGGACGAGGTCCTACAAAACTCATATCTCCTAAAAGAATATTGATAAACTGAGGAAGTTCATCTATCTTTGTATCTCTAAAAAACTTACCACTTTTTGTAATGCGAATATCAGTTGAAGCTGTTATAGTAGTATCAACACCTTCCACTTTTTTCATAGTTTTTATCTTGATAACATTAAAAAGTTTTCCATATCGCCCTACTCTTTTTTGAAAAAAGAAACCATTTGATTTTGTTTCTATTGAGGCTATTATCCAAGCAAGTAAGATAATCCACCAAATAAGAGATAATCCAATCAAAGCTAATAAAATATCAAATCCAAATTTTAAATTATTATTCATCTAAAAAAGCTCCCTATATTTTTTTGCCAACTCTTTATAGGTAAAATATTTTAAAACATACTCTTTAGCATTTTTACCTAAGATATTTCGTTCCTCTTCACTCATACTATACAATTTTAAAATAGCCTCTTTTATCTCTGTTTCATTATTTGCTTCTACTGTTATTCCACATTGTGCTTTTTGAATAATATCACCTGCACCTGAAAAAGCGTTTATGATAGGTTTTGCACTTAACATATAATCAAAAATTTTATTTGCTGATGTTCCATATCTATATAAGCTTTCTTTATTCCATCCTAAAAAACATATATCAAAAAGCTCTAACATAGATGGGACTTGATTTTTATCTATCGCATCTATAAATATAATATTTTCACTTTCAAACTCTTTTTTAAGTCGTTCTCTCTCATTACCTTTTCCAACTATTACAAAAACTATCTCTTTTTTTTCTTTTAAAAGTGTTGCAGACTCTAAAAAACTATCAAGTGCATTTGCAATACCAATAGAACCTGTATAGCCTACTATAAACTTATCTTTTGGAATTTTATCGGCTATCTCTTTATTTAATAGTTTGGTATCTCTTACAGAATCTAAATCTATACCGTTACTTATCCACGAAAATTCTCGTTCTATATTTAGATTTTTTATATGTTCTCCATAGTTTTCTAAATTAGAAACTATAAAATCTGATTTTTTCAAAGCAAATTTCTCAAACCAGCCCATAAACTTTATGAAAAGATGAGTAGATTTAAACCCTCCAACCTCAACTAAACTTAAAGGCCAAATATCTTTAACTTCAAAAATGAGTTTTGCTCTATAAAATTTTGAAAGAATCCAAGCTGGTAATATAGAAAATGGTGCGATAGAGGAGACAATAATAACATCAGGTTTTTTAGTTCTAAAAGGTAAAGAGAGAAGTTTAAACATAAACCAAAACCATTTTAAAACTCTTTTTTTATTATGAGCATCTCCATAGTTAAAAGTTTTTAACCAAAGATACTCTATACCCTCTATCATCTCTCTTTTATGAGTAGGTTGATTTTTAAAAAGATGGGAGTAGGAGGAGCTTATAATAGTAACTTTACAATCAAGTTTTATAAGCTCTTTAGCAAGATAATAGTGACGAAACTCCATACCGTGATAGGGAGTTCCTGCATAATCATTGATTATCCAAATATTTTTTGACATCTATATTTTTAACTTATAAACTTTTGCTAATGGGTTTAAAATAACTGGTTCAAAGAGAGAGCTATCATATTGTTCAAATACAAACATCTGTATAAATAGTGAATCATACATCGTTTGGTCTAAAACAAGAAACTGATTGTAACTTTTCATAAAAACTACACTTATTGGAGAGTTTCTATCGAGTCTTTGAACATTTACTTGTAATTTGCCTTTCTTATCATATTGTGTTACTACAAAATTATTGATAGGAATATTTTGTTTACCTATTTTTATCGTCCCTTTTTCTTTTAATATAGATATATTATTTCCTAAGTTAATATTTTTTCCATCATCTTTAAATCCTCTTGATGTATAGAAAAATGGTCTCGCTTTTTTCTTTCCTGTCGTTAAATCTAGGTTTGAAAAAAGTGCTACTGTTGGAAGGATATTTAACATTCTATTTGGGAGATATATAAAAATATCTCTTGTTTTTTCAGGAAGTTTATAATTACCTAGACTTAACTCATCTAACATCATATTTGGATTAACTTGGTTCTCTTTTTTATTGTTGAATATCTCATTTGCTACTATCTTATAATCACTACTTACATAACTCTCAACTGCTAATCGTGAAAGATTGGCTGCTTGTGTTTGTGAAGATGTATTTAAAATTTGTGAGATGATAAAGTTATCGTTATTATGTTTACCACCATCTATAAGTGTATTTGTATTTGAGTAATACCAAATCGGATAACCATAATCCCACCACGCTAAAGTATAATCTTTGGGCGTAGATATAGATTTGAGTTCATCAAGTATCTCTACTTCTGCTTTATTAAATACAGTTGGAACTTTGTAGCCTATAATATGAGTGATATTTGGATAAAGCATCATAGCTGTTAATGCAGAGATTAAAAGATATTTAGCTCTTTTATCTGCTACAAAAGATGCGATAACATAAAATAGATATATACTACTCATAGCAGCAATAGGAACAGCATATACAGTAAATCTCAATCCACCCCAAAGTGAGAAAACACCTATACCGATAAGAGGAAGTGCCAAAATAAATGGTCTATATTTTATAACCAATAAAACATATCCAACGAGTGCCGTAATAACACCTAATGTACTTCCACTTATTCTATTTGCCATCGTTGAAAAAGGGATAGTTCCAGCTTCTCGTACTGTCTGTTTTACTTGAAAAAAGTGTAAACCCTCCGCTTCAGTTCCTCTAAAGAGATACGTTGAAAATTTTGCCCAAATAATCCCGACAACGTTTCCACTTATTAAAAAAGCTACAACTATAACTACTGAAGCTATCACTAACTGTTGTAAAGGGAATACTCTATTTTTAAGCAGATAATAGGTAGCTCCAATCATTACCAGCTTCAATAAAGATGGAATACCAAGTAACGCAATAGCTATTAAGATAATAGACTGATAAGTAAACTCCTCTTTTCTATGAAAAAGAACCATATACCCCATATAGATAAGACCTATCGCATAAACAATAGAAAGTCCTGCATCATAAAGAAAAGGATATATTAAGATAGCTAATGCTGAGTAGAGTGCATTATTTAAACTCTCCTCTTCGATAGTTTTCATCAAAAAGAAAAGAATAAACATCGGTGCCATTGCTGAGAACATATCGGTATCGTAATACCCTATCATAGTACGGTTATAGTAACTCCAAGCGATACTTCCTAAAAGTGCAGCAAAAAATCCCCATAGAGTTAGGTTGTATAAACGTGCAATCAAGATAATAGGAATAACCACCATACCAGATATAAGTGCTGGTAGATAAAGTATAACGGTATCTAAACTAAAAGGTGTAATTTTAACTATCACATAAGTAAAAAATACTGCACCATATTCAAACATACTCATAACACGTGGGTTATTTTCAAACTGATTTGTCAGCTCATTTAAAGCACTACTTGCCCATAGATAACCATCGTTTGTGTTTATCATCAGTTGGTCGTTCCAATAGAAGTTTTCATATCCGTTGAATTGGTAAACCCATATTAGGCGTATTGCTATACTAAATAGGTAGGCTGTTGCTATAAGTATTAGTAGGTACTTATTGCTTATGTTTTCTTTTTGTAGGTTGTACATTTTTTTCCTTTATTATGTTTATATATCATTTATTCTCTTTGCAAAAGCACTAACTTCATCGTCAAAATAAGTTAATATTTCATCAATTTCATTAAAAATAAAATTATAATTGTCTTTATTTAAAACTTTTTCATAATGAAAAACTCTATTTCTAAAGTTTCTTATATGATTTAGTTCTTTATAAATAATTTCTCTACTTGTGAACTTAATATTTTTAGAAGGTAAGTTTGGAAATATTTTTTTCAAATCATTTATTCTAAGTTTCTTTTCATAAGGTTTTTTAAATAGATTGACCCAAAATCCAAATGACAATTCAGCAATAATTTTATGTTTGGAAATTTTCTCTTTTTTCATATTTAAAAGTTCTATTGCTTTCATCACTTTATACTTACTATCCTTGGTCAAAAAATTATCTTTTTCATACCAATTAAAACCAACTTTTTCACTTAATAAAGTATCTATGGCATTTCTAAGACTCACTTCAAGTATTGACAAAGGAATATATGATTTTTTTGAAAAAATAAGGTTTTCTTCATATTCAAGTAAATTTTTATAACTACCAAGTCTATTATCACTTATAAACTTCTCTATTAAGTTATTATTCATATAAAGTACCTTATAATTTTATTGTAATTCCCTTGTAAGTCTATGCCCTTTGAGGTATAGCCGAGGGTACTGAACTTCTTTTTCATACACGATAAATTCAACTAATTTATGTTACTCTCTTCCACCATCTCTATAATCTTATTTTTCATAAACAGTAAATTTCTATAAATCCCTTTCAAATCATTAATATTTACACAATTAAAAGTACGACTCACAAAATATTGATATTTATCCACTCCTAGCTTTTCTAATATTACAAAACTCTAGTTTTCTCCTATAATGTAAGCACCTTTCATCATAGTTTCATTATTCAGTTCTATGGCACTTATAAGCTCTGCTAAAAGTTGTGGTTCAGGATTTGTACTCACAAAACCTTTTTTAAACTCTTGAATAAAAAAATAGGGCTTTTCACTTTTTATTAATCCTTTTGACACAACCATATCGGTACGACCATTAAAAATAAATCTATCGGTTTCATATCTTAAAGGCTCGTGATAAAAATTTCTTATATTATTTTTAAACATAAAATAATCAACTTTATGAATTAAAGGGACAATAAAATTAACTTTTAAATCCTCTTCATCATAAAGATTTATCAATTTTATATTTTTACGAATAAGCTCTTTTAAAAAGAGTTCTAAATCATTATCAACAATAATTTTATTATTAAACCAAATATCAAAGATAGTATCGTCTAATAAATTCATCTTAATATCTACCAAACTTTTTAACTCTTCACTCATATTTTATCCCCATAAATTATTATAAACATTCAATAAATTCTTTTCTTGCTCTTCCCAATTATAAATCTCTTTAACTTTTTGGATATTTTCTTCTAATACAATTCTATCTAAACTTTTAGCTTTTTTTATAGCATTTCCTAGTCCATTACTGCTATTCTCTCTAAGAACTACTCCTATCTCATACTCCTCTACTACCTTTTTCATCTCAAAAAGATTAGAAACAATAATAGGAATATCAGCCATCGCATACTCAAACATCTTATTTGGTAAACAGTATCGGTAACTTAAACAGCTATCTTCTATAATTGAAAGCCCAAAATCTGTACTGCTTGTATAGTCTAACAATATATCGGGAGATACAGCTTTATGAAAATAGATATTTTTATACTCTTTAGCAGTAGTTTTTACCAACTCCTCTAACTCTCCATACCCCATAAAAACTACTACACTTCTGTTATCTTGCATCTGTTTAAAGGTTTCAAAAACTATCTCTATCCCTCTTCCTTTACTTAATGCCCCTTGATATAAAAAAATTGTCTGTTCTTTTTTTATACTAAAAACTTCTCTAAATATATCTTTTTTCTCTATCTTTTGAAAGGCTGGAGTATTTAAAACTAATGCAGGTTTCTCTATATTGTAAAGTTTAACATATTCATCTGCTATTGCATTACTTACACATATTGTAGCATCTGCATATTTTATTAAAAACTTTTCTGCTATTTTAGTTATAGTTTTATTTATACCCTTTAATCCATTTATTTCAGTTTCATACTCGTGTGCATCATAAACTATTTTTATATTTTTATTGTAAAACTTTTTGATTATAAAGCCAATAGGTAAGGTGTTTAAATCGTTACAATGGAGAATATCAAAATTTTTACAGTAATTTACACTTTGTTTCAGATAAGAGAGATATATCTTTAATTTAGATAACTTACTTTTAGTGACTTTTCTATCAAGATAGGCAAAACGTCTAACTATAAAGTTTTCTTGCTCTTCATACTCTTTTAAATTTTTATCTCCGTGGGCAATTACCTCAACTTTGTAACCTGCATTTGAAAGAGAGATTGATTCTTTGATTACTCGACTGTCGTTTGTGAATGGGTTGAAGACTATATTTGCTATTTTTACCATTTGATACCCTCATAAACTCTTTTTATATTATCAATCGTATTACATCTAATACTAGTTCTCCACTGTCTAGGGTGAGACAACATACAAATAATATTTTTATCTCCTATATACTCAAAAATCGAATTGGGTGAATAAAATTGAGGGTAGGCTCTATCTGATACATATATATCAAAACTTTCCATTATATTTTTATCATAAGTTTCACATTTTATGCCAAGCTCTACTCGAAGCTCTTTATCTTTTATAATTTCATTATTAATAACATTTAATTTTCTATTTATAAAATCACCATGAGAACAGACACTACTTAACTTATATCCCAGTTTTTCTTCTATCATTTTAAAATTTGATTTAAATATATCTTTAATATTTTCCATTTCTGTAATAACATCATCTTTAGATTTTATATGATTATCCTTACAATACTGAGCAATCTCTTCAAAATGATAACTTGCTTCACTCCCATACTCTTCAATCTCTTTCATAAATTCAAAATCTAATGTAGATAATCTAAAATAATAACTTGCTTTTAAATTATATTTTTTTTCTATTTTAAAAAACTCTTTTGCTGTTGCTATATCCGTATCTATGTCGTGTCTATTTATAAAATATTTATTTTTTTTTAACTCATTATTATCCAATAACTCTTTATACTCTCTTAGTGCTATATGTTTATAGCCATTATCACTCAACTTTTTTAGCATCCTCTCATATTCACGAAGTCGTGATAACATCAAATAATCACCATAAATTCTATTTTTTATTGTTGTTACAATAGCCATCTATACTTCTTTAAATTATTTTTGGATTATAAAATTTTATAAACTTATCCATATACTCAATGCCTGTTAAATCTAATAAAATTGTTTTACATCCAAATTCAACACCTTCATAAATTGCAGTTGAAAATACTCCAACTTGATATTGAGATGTTGCAAATAGTTCATACAATAATAATTCATCTTTAACTACTGTTATATTTGATAAACGATTTAATTCCACCAAAGATGAATAGGATTTCCATCTTTCATACTCACCTGGGTGTAGCTTATATATTATCTCATACTGCTCAAAAAAATCAAAATTATCTAATATTTTTTTTGCTATTTTTTCACCTATAGCACCTTGAGATAAGATAAGCATCTGATTTTGTTTTTTTTCTAAATGTATATACTTTTTTTTCTCTTTTTCTAAATATCTAAATCTATCAATAATTATATCTTTATTTTCTATTGGGAGTTTTATCATTGTTTTCCAAAACTCATTCCAAACTAAAAATTTATGAGGAAAATATTCAAGAGTTTCAATTCTCTGTGGATAACTATATCCCAAATGATATTCACTAAATATACCATGTTGCAACTCATAAACTTCAATACTACTATCTTTTGCTGCTTTTATAAAAGAGCTCATCATATAGGCATTTACAATATAGATATTCTTTGCTTCTGTTCTCTTCAAAAAATATCTATATAATTTATATTCTATCTTAAATCTTACGATAGATTTTATTAGATAATTAGATAAATTAAATTTTATATCTAATAATGTTTCAATCTCATTCTCTACAACTTTTAAAAAATTTATTTGACTTTTTGTAATATTGGCTCTATTTAAGAAGATATAGATTTTAGATGATAAATCAATCCAATCACTATAGTATGTATACTTTTTTATCTGTTTATAATGCTTACCTAAATATGGCTGTTCAAACTCAATAACACTTCTAGTCTTTATAAGCTCATCAAGAAAATATTTACTATAAATATCAATCTCTCTATCATTAATTTTTGAAACTCTTTTTCCAGAAACGATAACAACTTCTGCTTTAAAAATATTAAAAGGATTATACTTTACACTATTAATAAAATAAGAGAATAATGAAGAGAACTTATCTTTAATACTCATACTAGCTTGTGCTTGATTTAGTATTTTCAATTCTAATGCCAAAGTATAATATATACTCATTCTTTGACTCTGCCATGGCTTAACACCATCAATCTCTAAATCAAGTAAATTATATTTACCCTCTAAATACCAAATAAATGCACAAAGTTCTTTAATAGATGTTGGTTTATTTTTCAAAATATTTTTCCTTTGTATAGCTTAGTCCCCAAGGCATATAATAGTTTTTATTTTGATACCAAAAAACTAATACTGCACTCACACTAAAAGATATTATTGTCGCATAAGCTGCACCAACTGTTCCAAACTCTTTTATAAGTATATAGTTAAACATAAGATTTAAAATAGCAGCTATCACTGTACTAAACGCTAAAAATGATGTTTTACTTATATGAACTAAATATGGGAAAAATATTTTATATACACCTTGAACTGCATATCCTATAGACACCCATAATATAAATTTACCTGCCCCATAAAACTTTTCATCAACAAAGTAGGGTAATATAAACTCTCCTATAATAGATATTAAAAAAGCCAAAATAAAAATAGTTATTATGTATATATATGTGTATCTAATTATCTTTTTCTTTTTTACTAAAGTAGGATTTGCTAAATTTTTATAAAACCAAGGAGACCAAGCCTTAATAAAAGCATCTGTAAAAAGCATTACTACCATACCAAACATATAACCTACACTATATATTCCAACAGCTTCTATACTTACCATCTGTTCAATAAAAAGTCTATCACTCATTGCTATTATTAACCCACCTAATAGATGAGGGATTAAAGGGAAAGATATACCTAAAATAGATTTAAAAATTTTTTTATTAAACTTTATTGTAATATATTCTTTTTTATAGATATAAAATATACCAATTATAAAAAAAACTATTGAAGATACTAATATACCAATTATCTGAGAATACCAACTTAATGAAAATGTAACTAAAAATAAAACTGTAAAAAAAACTTTTATGAAGCTATTTGATATCTCAAATAGACCAAATAGATATGCTTTTTGTTCATTTCTTAAAATTGTTGTATTAATTGTATTTATCATTGTCATAATACTTATAAATGGTATTACAAAAAACCAAACTAATTCTATAGAAAAAATAGAACTGAAATAAAAACTTAAAATATATGTTAACAAAAGATAAAAAATAAAAGTTATCATTAAAATAATAAATATATTTCCAATATATAAAGATAATTCATTTTTTGAAATCTTAAAAAAATTCTTAGATATATTTACCTGCATATTCATACCAATAAATGCACTATAAATACTTAACATTATTAAATAGATAGATAATGTACCATACTCTTGAGGTGATAAGTATTGAGTCATAACAGGAAGAAGTAAAAAAGGAATAGATTGACTAAGAATACTACTGCTTAAATATATAATTGATTTTTTTAGTATCATTTAATTTTATGGTAACTGTTGAATAAATTTTTTCATAATATTAAAATTATTATCTATCTGATCTCTTGAATTTTGAATTCTCAAATAATTTACTTTATGCTCATACTCAATACTATTTAATAACTCTTCTGTTAAATATTTATTTGAATGGTATCTATCAAAATTCTTATACAGTCTGTTTATTATTTTTCCAAAAAAGCTTTCATCAAAACTATCATATCCATTAAGTACAATTCCACCTATGACGTCTTTTGTAGCTTTTGCTCTTCCATCTTCACTTATTAAAATTGAAAACTTAGATATACTATTCATAAAAATATGTGCATGTACTCTATACCCTATATGCAAATCTACAGTTTTATAATAATTAATAAGATTTTCAGCACTTCCTGAAATATCTATATAGTTGATATTGTGGAACTCTAACCACTCTGCAAATTTATTATGTTTTTCTAAATGTTGAGACTTCTTATTATAAGTTGATAAAAAATCTTCTCGATTAAGTGAATGATGAAATACAACTTCAAAATCTTTATCAAAAAATTGTTCTTTACATTTTAGAATATTCTCTTTCATTAATTTTTTCATCGATTTACTCTCCATAAAAGATACACCAAGAGAAAAAGCAACTTTTTGAATATTAGGAGTTAAAACTTCCATATTTATAGATTCTAAATCATAATAAGCTGGACAGCCTGTCATTAAAAAATTTGTATAGCCTTTAAAAGCTATACTATTTAAAGTATGATAATCTCTAACACTCGAAAGATAGCCAGAGCTATTAATTTTTTCAAGTAACTCTATACTCTGTTGATTTAAAGGATATTCATAACTATTTTTCCACTCTCCATTTATAGACTTCCACCCTATTCCCATCATTATAATTGGAACTTTTATATCATTTAAGTTTTCAGTCATTTTATAGATAGTTGGTCTCATACTCTTTTGTAAAGCTGGTCCACCCATTAAAATGAGTGCTCTTGATTCATTTACAATCTTTAATCGTTTATCATCAAATTTTTCCCAAGCATTAAAATCAATAATTTTTCTATCTTCTCTTAACTTCTTAAATAACTCTTTTGCTCTATATTTAATTAAAAAATCACCAGCATTATTTTTGCCACCAGTTAAAACAACATATTGATTTTTCATTAATTAAACATATTCCATTGAATTACATCATCATCAGCTATATCAACCCTTGCTATTTTACCGATAATTTCATCAATAAACTTTGGACTTACTCCATGTGCAGGTCTTTTAAAAGTTAAATCATTTTTTCCTATTATTGTTCCTTTAACAATATCTCTTTTCGCTACTAAACTTCTTCTAGCATTAGCTCTTGCTGGTGCCTCATCCTCTAAAGCTTCTACTTTGAAGCTTCCTAAAATTTCAAATGTCCTATCTAAATTTTTTATAAATAATTTTAAATCGTCCTTATCCATTGCATGATAATGATCATTTCCAACTAATGTTTTATCATGTGTAAAATGTTTTTCTATTATCACACTTCCAAGCATTGTTGCCATTTCACATACTTTCATATCTTTAGGTAAAGTATGATCACTATAACCTATTATCTTATTTGGGAATTTTTGTTTTAAATCTAATATCATTCCAAGGTTTGCATTTTTATCTGGGGTAGGATAGTTTAGTACACAATGCATAAGAGCAAGTGGATTTCCATATTTATCTATCCAACTTACAGCCTCTTGAATTTCATAAAGATTACTTGCACCTGTTGATAAAATAATAGGTTTATTAAATTGACAAATATACTCAATAAAAGGTTTGTTTGTTAAATCTGAAGATGAAATTTTATATACATCCATTAAGTCATTTAAAAAATCTGCAGACGCTATGTCAAAAGGTGTACTCATAAACTCTATGTTTACACTATCACAATACTCTTTTAATTCTTTCATCTCGTCTAACCAAAAACTATCATGTTTCTTAAATAATTTATATTGAGAAGTTGTAGGTTCTTCATTAGTGTCCCAATAAGAAGGAGAATCTTTTGAAGCTAGTGTTTCAGCTTTATAACTTTGAAACTTTACAGCATCTGCTCCACCCTCTTTAGCTTCATCAATAAGTCTTTTTGCTAAATCTATACTTCCTTCATGATTTACCCCTATTTCAGCTATTATATATGGTTTATACAACATTATTTCATATGGATTTACACTATTTAATATTTCTTCTAGTCTCATTTTATTTCTCCAATAATTCTTGAATTAATTTATTAACTATTTTTCTTCCAGATTTTAAATCTATTTTTTTCATAAGTTTATTCATATAAATTCTAGTTTGAATAGAATTTACCAATTCAATAAATTGTTTAATTAATTCTCTATTTTCTAACTTATAACCTAATCCAAGATTTAAAAATCCAAATTCACTTGAAGCAAAAAAATGAGTTAATTCTCTCTCATTTTGAGCTAAAACAATAGTTGGAGTACCTATACTAGCAATTTCATAAGTTGTTCGACCTGCTGATGTGAAAATAATATCTGCATTTTGCATATATGTAGAAATATTTGTAATATTTCTCTTAATTTCAATATTTTTATATCTCTTCAATGAATTAAATTCACTATAACCAAATCCTGTAATTACTTGAATATTTATTTGATTACTTTGACAATAATCATAAATATTATCAATGACTTTTTGAGTGTAATTATTTAAATCCACTCCACCAAAAGTAATAAGAATATTTTTTACTTTATCTATTTTTTTATTATCTTTCAAATAAATAAATTCATCCCTTAAGATGAAATAATTGTGACCAAAATAGTGCTGAGATAATATCTGTTTTTCAGGATATATTGCATTTATGACTAAATCAGCTTCTTTTGCTCCATCTCCTAAGTCTTCAAAATTTATAACTTTATAATTTAATTTTTTTAGCTTTAATATATAATTTTTTTCTGTATCTAATCTATCATTAATAACTAAATCTGGATTAATAATTTTTATATCATCTACAATATCTTTCTTTACTTGAATATTAATATTATAATTTTTAGATAATATTTTTTCATAAGCCATTTGACTTTTATCGTCAACTAAAAATGTAATCTTATGATTTAATATATCATTTGCAATAAGTAAAGTATTATAAACATGTCCTAATCCAACCGTTTTATTTCCACTAACTACAAATAAAATATGCTTTCTTTTTAGATAATATTCACAAAGATTCCAATCATCATAAGTATCAATATCTATCTCCTCTCCATTAGCGAGTATGTGAAGTTCAACATTTTTTCCAATTCTATTAGTAGAGGTTATAATATCTTCTCTAGTAATAAAAAAACCTCCTGTCTCTGTAAATGTCGATATTAAATATTGTCTATTTACTCTCTCTTTATAATTTGCTAAATAGATATTATTTTCTTTTCTCCATGAAAGATGAGTGTCATCCTTTGATGCTATAACTGTTTCTATCTCTTTATTATTAATAGCTTTTGTTATAGCTTTGTCTAAAGAGTTTGAGTTTAAAAGTGGTGATGTTGGTTGCATTGTAATAATATAATTATATTTTTTATTTTCATTTTTTTTAGCATATTGATAACAATCATAAATAACAGGGTCAAGAGTTGTTTTATCATCAGCAATATTCATATCTCGTTTATGTACTTTTGCACCAAATTCTTTTGATAATTGTAATATTTCATCATCTTCACTTGAAACATAAACATCTATATTATATTTTGATGATAATGCAGTAGCAATTGAATAGTATATTAAAGGTTTTCCTGCTAATAATCTAATATTTTTTCGGGGTATTCCTTTAGAACCACCTCTAGCTGGTATTACAACTAAAATATTCATATTTTAAAACCTTTTTTTAATAATCGATTGAACATCTCTTCTTACCCTCAAAAAAACAGGAAATCTAGGTTTCCCATACTTTGTAAACTCATAATATTTAAAAGTAACTATATCACCAATTTTTGGTGGATTTTTTCTCTCAGTATTACTCAATCCACTTCCTATTTTAAACTCTATACCATTAGAAAATTCACATCTCAAAGCTCCTACTAAGCTCTCATATTTACCCTTTCCTTTTGTATAGCCTATTACCCTACACTCTGCATCATAAAAACTTTTTACTTTTAAAGCTTTATCTGTTCGTTTATTTATATAAGCTGTTTGAGGGTCACGAACAACAACTCCCTCCCCTTTTTTTAGCTCTACCTCTTTTAAAAAATTTTCTAAATGTTTTTTATCTTTAACATATATCTGTTTTAAAATTTTTATATAGCTATTTTCATAGGGTTTTACTTTTTTTAAACGTTGAAAAAGTGTTCCTTTAGCATTAGGAACTTCAAATATATAATGCTTTATCTCACTCCATCGTTTAGATGGTATTTTATTTCTCACAATACTTGATATATTTTCAAAATCTTTTCGTTTACTCCACAACTCTCCATCTATCTCAAAAGGTGGATAATCTTTTGTAAAATATTGAGGTGCATTTATAATCTTTCCACCACGACTAATAAGATTTTTTCCATTCCAATAGGCTCTTATACCATCAAGTTTTTCACTCATAACCCAACCACTAATATTTTGGTCTTTATAGGTTTTTAGAAGTAATAGTTGAGGCTTAGAAGCAAACAGTAAAAAAGGTGTTAGAAAAATAAGAATTTTTATCATAAATTATTTGCTATATATTCAATCTCATCATCACGAAGATAAGGATTCATAGGTAAACTCAAAATCTCTTGAGAAACTAATTCAGAGATAGGAAAATCTCCTTTTTTATATCCTAAATATTGAAAGCACTTTTGAAGATGTAAAGGAATTGGATAGTGTACAGCAGTTGGTATTCCTTGCTCTTTTAATCTTGCTTGAACTTCATCTCTATTTTTAACTCTAATACTGTATTGAGCAAATACAGAAGTTACATTTTTAGCTATAAATGGAAGAGTTAGATCTTTATTTTGAAGTGATTGAGTATATTTATCTGCTACCTTTTGTCTTAATACTAAATCTTCTTTATAATATTGTAACTTTACATTTACAATAGCACATTGAAGAGTATCCATTCTCCCACCCATTCCAATATATTTATGATGATAGCGTTTGTTTTGACCATGAACTCGTAGTTGTTTCATTTTTAATGCCAACTCTTCATCATTTGTAAAAACAGCACCACCATCTCCAAAACAGCCTAAAGGTTTTGCAGGGAAAAAACTTGTTGTTGAAATATCGCCTAAAGTAGAATCCATCTTTTCATTATAAGTAGCACCAAAACTTTGCGCACCATCTACTATAACTTTTAAATTATATTTATCTGCGATATTTTGAATATTCTCCATATCTGCCACTTGCCCATAGAGAGAAACGGGAATAATAGCTTTTGTTTTAGAACTTATTTTTTCCTCTATTTTAGAACTATCAATAGTATAAGTTTTTTCATCAATATCTACAAATACTGGAACTGCACCCATTAAGGCTATTGTTTCAGCTGTTGCTATAAATGTAAAAGGAGTTGTAATAACCTCATCTCCTGCTTTTATATCAAGTGCCATCATAGAAAGTAAAAGAGCATCTGTACCACTTGAACAAGTTATAGCATATTTTGCATCAGTAAACTCTTCCAAGTTTTTTTCTAATTGAGATACCTCTTCACCCATTATATAATTAGATTTATCTAAAACATTATGAATGGCTTTATCTATCTCTGATTTATAAAGTTGATATTGGTATTGTAAGTTTGCAAAATCTATTTTCATACTTTAATTACCTTTAAATTATCATCTACTAACTCATAAAATGCAAACTTGTCACTAGCTTTATTATTTTCAAACTTTAATCTATTTCCAGATACTCCTACCCAACCTATCTGTTTCGCAGGAACACCTACCATAAGTGCGTAAGGCTTCACATCTCTATTTATAACTGCTCCACTCCCTATAAGCGCATACTCACCGATAGTTATTCCACAAACAATAGTTACATTTGCCCCTATTGAACAACCTTTTCTAAGCAATGTCTTTTTAAATTCATCTCGTCGTACTATAAAAGCTCGTGGATTTACTACATTTGTAAAAACACACGAAGGACCTAAAAATACATCATCTTCAACTTCGACACCTTCATAGATAGAGATGTTGTTTTGAACTTTAACTCCATTACCTACTTTTACATTTGGACCCACTACACAATTTTGACCAAAAGAGCAGTTTTTTCCAATAGTAGAACCTGAAAGAATATGAGAAAAATGCCATATTTTACTATCATTGCCAATAGTTACATTATCATCTATAAAAGATGAAGAGTGAATAAAATATTTTCCCATTGTTAGAGAATAACTTTTTTTATAAAAGGATGGTAATCCCCTTTCATTCCGATAGGATCTAAATTACGAATTGTGGAAACTGTTCGTATCGAACCATAGGCTTCATCTAATCCAAAACCGTTCCCTTTTAAAATCTCTTCATAACTTTTTGTGTGTAAATCTGTAAAACCACCACTGAACTCTATCTCTTCACCATCTACTGTAATAGAACGATAAGTTCTTGCTCCAGTCAATTTAATTGATTCAGGAATATAATTGTAATTTACACTTAAAAACCATCGAACCGTTGCATTTTTCAATTTAAAAAAACCAGCATTTGTATCTGCTGTTTTAAGATGAACAATATTCTCCTCCATCTCTCCAAATATCCAAGAGAGCATATCGTAAAAATGAACTCCTATATTTGAAGCTATACCCCCACTCTTTGGTTCATTCCCTTTCCATGATTGAAAATACCATTTACCACGTGATGTAAGATATGTTAAATCTATATCGTAAACTTTATTTGGATTCTCTTTTAACTCTTTTTGAACCCGCTCTTTTAAAGCAACTATAGAGTCGTGCAAACGAAGTTGTAAAATATTATAAACCTTTTTACCTGTTTCATTCTCTATAACTTTAAGCTGGTCAATATTATGAGGGTTTAAAACTAAAGGTTTCTCACAAATAGCATCTGCACCACTCTTGAGTGCAAAACGTATATGTGAATCATGAAGATAATTTGGAGAGGTTATAGAGATATACTCTATTTTTTTATCATGCTCTCTATGCCATTTATCTACAAATCTATCAAAACGTTCAAACTCCGTAAAAAAATCAGCCTCTGGAAAATGACTATCCATAACTCCTATACCATCATAAGGGTCAAGTGCAGCTACTAAGTTGTTTCCTGTCTCTTTTATCGCTTTCATGTGTCTTGGTGCTATATAACCAGCTGCTCCAATTAGAGCAAAATTTTTATCTCTTTGCATATTATAATTTCCCATCTATCTCATTAGAATCTAATAGTGACTTCAAATCATAAACTATAGCTTCTTTACCATTTTTTAATCTACTAATATCTATATCTTTAAACTCATTATGTGCAACTGCGACAATAGACGTTGCATAAGTTTTATGTTCAAGAGTTTCTATTAAATCAATTTGATACTCTCTTTTAACCTCATCTTTATCTGCCCAAGGGTCATAAACTTCAACACTACAACCAAACTCTTTAAGTTCATTTATAATATCTATTACTCGTGAGTTTCTAATATCTGGACAGTTCTCTTTAAAGGTTATGCCAAGAACTAAAACTTTCGCTCCATCTATTTTATACCCATTTTTTATCATCAGTTTTATAACTTGATTGGCAACATAGATACCCATATTATCATTAAGTCTACGTCCTGCCAAAATTATTTCAGGGTTATAACCAACTGATTGTGCTTTATAGGAAAGATAATAGGGATCAACACCTATACAATGCCCTCCAACTAATCCAGGTTTATAGGATAAAAAATTCCATTTTGTGGAAGCGGCTTCTAAAACATCATTTGTATCGATGCCAAGTTTATTAAAAATCAAGGCTAACTCATTGACAAATGCTATGTTTATATCTCTTTGAGAGTTCTCTATAACCTTAGAAGCTTCTGCCACTTTAATAGTTGGTGCTAAATGTGTTCCAGCTGTTATTATAGAGGCATAAAGCTCATCTACTTTTTTTCCTATTTCAGGAGTGGAACCCGATGTTACTTTTAAAATTTTTGTAACAGTATGCTCTTTATCTCCTGGATTTATTCGTTCAGGGGAGTATCCACAAAAGAAATCTTTATTAAATTTCATATCTGAAAATTTCTCCAATACTGGCACACACTCCTCTTCAGTTGCACCTGGATAAACAGTTGATTCATAAATAACTATATCATCTTTTTTTAATACTTTAGCTATCGTTTCACTTGCTTTTAAAAGTGGGGATAAATCTGGTCTTTTATTTTTATCTATCGGTGTTGGGACTGTTACTATAAAGATATTACACTCTTTTATATCATCTTTATTACTAGTAAACTTTATACCATTAGATAAAGCCTCTTCTAACTGCCCTTTATTTAGCTCTAATGTTCTATCATAGGCACTATTTAATTCATCTATTCGACTTTGATATATATCTAAACCAATTACATTATACTTTGAACTAAAAGCATGAGCTAAAGGTAAACCTACATATCCTAAACCAATAACACATATCTTATTTTTCATACTATTTATTCTTTTATAGTTTATTTTCATAAAATTTTATTTTTTCTATATATTTAGTTATTTCAACAGCTCTTTCATACTTAACAGCACCCTTCAAAAGCACCCTATATTTTTTCAAAAGCATATCTAAAATCATAGCTTCATTTTTCATCTGTTTTTTCAATAATTTTTCTAAAGATAGTGTTCTAAATCTATCCATACCCCAAAACTTTACACTAAGCTGGTCTTCATCACCACCATATTTACTAATAAGCGGTAAATCAATCAAGCCTATTTTATGACCTTGTGCTACACGTAACCATAAATCATAATCTTCACAAACCTCTAAACTCTCATCAAAAGTTCCAACCTCAGCTAACAAACTTTTATGAATTAGAGTCGATGAAGGAGCGATAATACAGTGAGACAAACACTCTTTAAAAATATCCCCACCATATTTACGAAACTTTTTAGGTATTTTGACACTCACACCATTTCGTATCCACTTTTCATCTGTATAACTCATAAAAATCTCTCTATTTTCTTGATGAAAAAGAACTTGCTTTTGTAGTTTATTTTTATCCCACTCATCATCAGAATCTAAAAAAGCTATCCACTCAAAACTAGCTTTTTTAATTCCTAAATTTCTAGCAGAGGAAACACCACCATTTTCTTGATAAAAATATTTTATAGTTGGAAAATCTTGTTGAATATCGGAGCTATTATCAATAGAACCATCATCTATTACAATCACTTCATAATCTGTATATGTTTGAGCAAAAACAGAAGTTAATGCTCTTTTTAAAACTTTATAGCGATTGTAAGTAGGGATAACTATTGATATTTGCATTAAAATTTTACTTTTTACGTTCTATAATCAGCATTAATTTTAACATACTCATATCCTAAGTCACAACCAAAAGAGATAAATTTTCCATCAGCTACACCTAAATCACAAGAGATACTAAACTGAGATTTTTTCATCACTTGAGATGCTTTTTCTTCCATTGCATCATCAAATAGAAGTGTGCCTTTATCATAAACACAAAGCTCATCAAAAGAGATACTGAGAGTTTCTTCACTACACTCTACTCCACTTGCACCTACTGTTGAAGCTATACGTCCCCAATTTGGGTCTTCTCCATAAAGTGCAGTTTTTACTAAAAGAGAATCTGAAAGTGCTTTAGCAACTTTCTCAGCTTCTCTGTCATCTTTTGCACCTGTTATATTATAAGTCACTAACTTTGTAGCACCCTCTCCATCTCTTACCATCTCTCGGGCTAAGAAAAGCATTATTTTATGAAGAGCCTCTTTAAAGGCATCAGCATTATAAACTCCACTTTTAGCATTTGAAAGAAGCATTACCGTATCATTTGTAGAGGTGTCACCATCTACACTTGCAGCATTAAAAGTTGTTTTTGTAACCTCATCTAAAATAGTTTGCATCTCATCTTTAGAAACATCAGCATCAGTTGTGATAAAACAAAGCATAGTAGCCATAGCAGGATTTATCATACCTGCACCTTTAGCCATTGCACCGATATTAAAACTACTACCATCTTCAAGTTTAACTTTAAACGCTATCTCTTTTGAGAAAGTATCCGTTGTCATTATCGCTTGTGATGCTGAGTTTGGTTCTTTTGAAGAAAAATTAAAGAGTTTTGCACCAGCTATAATTTTCTCTTTTGGTAAACGAACACCGATAACACCTGTTGAACTCATTAATGGATTGGTAACATTAGGAATAGTTTGTAAAATCTCTTCTATATCTGTTATTCCTGCTTTTCCTGTCATAGCGTTTGCATTTTTAGAGTTTATTAATACAAAATTTGTTTTAAAACCACCCTGCTTTAAAAAATGTTTTATTGGTGATGCATTCATTTTATTTGTTGTAAATACAGACGCTATCTCACAAAGAGTATCACTATAAATAAATGCCATATCTTTTGCACCATCTGGTTTTAATCCAGCACTAATTCCATCTGCAAAAAAACCCTCTGCACTACATACACCATCTTTATTTTCTATTAATTTATACAAATTTTAACTCCTTAGGTTTCTCTCTACTTTTCATTAACTCTTTTGTTATATTGATACCTTTTTGTGTTCCAATTATAAGAAGTTTACAATCACAAGTTATTAAGGTATCTCCTTTTGGCATAGATAAAAATTTTCCATCTTTTTTTGTTATTCCAATAACTGAACAGTTTGTAATCTGACGAATATGTGTCTCTTTTAATTTTCTTAAAACTGCCCAACTATATTTTGGGATAATAATCTCTTGCATATCTAAAGGGTTGTCATTTTTATATAAAAATTCTTCTAATAAATTTTCCATATCGGGACGTGCTGCCATTGCACTTACACGCTGTGCTGTTAATTTTGTTGGAGAAACTACGGTATCTGCACCTAATTTTTTAAGTTTTTCAACATCACTCATACTCTCAGCAGCTGAAATAACATAATAGGGACGTGGAAGAAAATGCTCTTTTTCAAACAATCTTACGGATGCTATTAATGCTATATTGTCTGCTATTGAATTAGAAAGTGTAATAAGACCTTTTGCTGAAGCTAAATGTGCTTTTAACATCGCTAACTCTGCATGAGGTTCAGCTTGTAAATATATTGGGTATTTATATTCTATCGCCCATTCATGAATCTCGGGTCTTGGGTCTATGACAACAAAAGGAATATGGTTTTCACGGAGTTGTTTCGTTACTTCTATTGTATACTCATTATGATAGCAAACAACATAATGTTTTTTTAATCGTGCTATTTTATATAGCATTTGACGCTCCTTTAAAATAGCAACAATGTTCCCTCTATTTAACTCTGCAATCATGATACCAACAGCACTAGAAAAAGTTGCAAATCCAGCGATAATAAGAGTGATTGTAAATATTCTTCCAGCATCAGAGACTGGTGCTATCTCTCCAAATCCTACTGTTGTAAATGTTATACCTGTTTGATATATCGCATCCATAAGAGCAAAATTATCAATAACAACATAACCTAAAGTACCTACCATCATAGTAAGAACAGTTAAAATAAGAGGTAAACGGAATGGTTTTAAATGAGGGTAAACTTCAGGAAGAAGCTTGTCATCTGGCTTGGGAGAAACCTCCCAATGCAGAGTATTTCGAATCCTTGATAAAAGATTCAATATTATTTCCTAAGAGTTTTTCTTAAGTGTACGAAGTTCTCTTGCAGAAATTTTAATTTTTTTAGTAGTACCATCTTCTAAAGTGATACGTACTGTTCTAAGATTTAATAAGAAACGACGTTTCGTTCTGTTTTTTGCGTGAGAAACATTGTTTCCGCTCATTGGGCCTTTGCCACTGATAGCACATTTTCTTGCCATTTTAGATTCCTTAGTTTAGGGTTTTAAAAGTTGCGAATTATACCCAAAATAATCCAAAGCTGAACTTAATCCATTTTTTTTTAAACAGTTTTAATACTTTAACAGATAGAATAAACAAATAAATAAAATAAAAAATGTGAGTTTTTATGATTACAACAAAAAAGATAGATCTATATATTGATAAAATTCCTCCTTTACAAACAATACTAGTAGAAACATTAAAACTTTTAAACATGGGAGAACTATTAAAAGCCTCTTTAGTCGCAAAAGATGACTTAGCATTGAGTGCATATCTTATAAGCTTAGTAAATAAACCTATTTATGGTTTTAAAAATAGGATTAATGATATATCTCAAATATTTTCGATTTTAGGTGTTGCAGGTTCAAAACAGACTGTTTATAACTATATGATAAATCTTTTATCCCCTGACCAATGGTCATTTTTTCAACTCTCAAGACCACTGTTTAATACTCTTCAAGCTGAACTCTCTACAAGTTGGAAAAAAATAATAACTCACTTAAATATTAAAGATAAAAACATTGAAAGTTCTATCGCTTTATTACCAGCAAGTATTATCGTCGCAGAAGCTATCTTTAATGAAAAAAAAGAGGATATAGAGATTATTCGAGCTAATGCAGATATAGATTTAAACACTATACTCAAAAGATTAACAAAATTTGATCTTTTCGATATTTGTGAACAGATAGCTGTAAAATGGCAGATGTCAAATAAGATTTCTCAAATAATTCAATCCTCTTCAGGAATTAAACCATCTTCTGATGATAGTATCAATAATATTGCAAAATGGATGCATCTATTACTGTTTTACACTCTCTCAAAAAATAGTTTTATTGAATCGGGACTGAATGATTTTATAAATTTTGAGATTGAATATGTATCTGATATATATGATGATTTTAGTGATGTAATGGAGATAAGATGAGAGCAGTTGTAAAAGATGGAATAGCCGTATTTAAACCTCAAGGTTTTTTAGATGGGAATGGTGGTGATTATTTTATTAATTTGGATGATATAAATGCTACTATAAAACTTGATGTTTCTATGATTTTAGTTTCTTTGGAAAAAGTTATTTTCTTTAATAGGAATGGATTAAATATATTTGTTAAAATGTTTCAAAAAATTAATGAAGCAAAAGAAATTATAGTCGGTTTTTGTGATTGTGATACAAAAAAATATACTACAATTACTAAATTTTATAAAAATAATTTATCATTTTCTCTTTTTAATACATACAAAACAGCCTCTCTTTTTTCATCAACATATAATGATACAAAGAAAAATATTCTACTCTATAGTGATGATAAATCTCAAAGAACAGCTATGGCTATACAACTTCATGATTTGGGACATCATCCAATAATAGCTCAAGATGAAAAAGATTTTAATGAGAAAAAGAAAAATAACTCCTCTTATGATGTGATTATCGAACAAACTATTTTATCTCAAATGAGTGATAAAATGCATACTCGAGTAACAGGAAATGCTATTATTTATACTGTTTCATCCTTTTTAGATTCGAGTGTTGGTAACAGTTTTAATATTCAATACCATCAAAACTCTTTAAATATAGGATTTCGATTATTTATATTTGATGCTTATAAAGTTTCAGCAATGAATGTTCATGCTTTAACTTTTTTCTCAAAACTTGCTTCCTCTAGTGCTGAATATAATGCAACTATCTGTTTTGCAGGATTAACATTTGACAAAATTCCTCCTGCTTTTAAAGAGTCTTTAGAGGATTCTGGAATTATATTCTATGAAAATATGGACGATATTCTCAAAAATAAAGAACTTCTGCATGAACTTACACATGGTGGTTCAATAAATATTAAAAATAAAAGAGCTATTAATAAAAAAATTATTACTAAACTACCAGACTTTATTCAATCAACAGTTTCCACAATAGAGATGATGACAAATGCAAAAGCGATAAAAGAAGCTGTAAATGTAAATAGTATTGTTATCGATATAAAAGAAAATAAAATTGCTAGTTCTATCGGTTTTTATGGAGAGATAGATGGTATGATAATATTAGTTTTTCCAACAGAGATAGCCCAAAAAGCTTGTGAACTTCTCATAGGCGAAAAAACTGATGATATGGAACTTATTTTAGATTCACTAGCGGAATTAGTAAATATTGTTGGTGGTAAAATTAAAACTTTATTATCAACGAACAATATTTCTGTCAATATTACACTCCCAAGAACTTACTCAAATATAGATGATTTAATTGAGGTTATAGATACAAAAAGAGGTATTCAAGTAGATTTATCCTTTGATAATGATAAGTTTTTATTCTTTTTAACAAGATAATTTGATAATATTAGACACTCATAAAAAAGGAAGAAAATGAAAGTAGCTCCAAGTGTATTATCTGCTGATTTTGGCAATCTACAACGTGATGTAGAAGAGATTTGTAATGGCGGTTGTGACTTTGTTCATGTAGATGTTATGGATGGTCACTTTGTACCAAACCTTACAATAGGACCTGTTGTAGTTTCGGCTATCGCGCAATGTGCTACAAAACCTTTAGATATTCATCTTATGGTTGAAAACAACACATTTTTTGTGGAACTCTTTGCTCCACTTAAACCTGAATATATATCTTTTCATATTGAAGAGGAGAAACATCCTCATAGACTTATTCAAAAAATTCGTTCTTTAGGGATTAAACCAGCTATCGTTTTAAATCCTCATACTCCACCTGAAGCTGTTGAATATCTTTTAGAAGATTTAGATATGGTTTTATTAATGAGTGTAAATCCTGGTTTTGGTGGTCAAAGCTTTATTGAGTCTGTTATACCAAAAGCAAAAAAATTGAATGAGATGAGAAATAGAATGAACCCTAACTGTCTTATAGAAGTAGATGGTGGTGTAAATGATAAAAATATTCAAACACTTAAAGATGCTGGTGTAGATATAGTTGTAGCTGGTTCTTATGTTTTTAAACAAGAAGATAGAGCAAGTGCCATTAAAAGTTTACAAATTTAATGCGTACAAAAATTTGTGGAATAACATCTTATAAAGATGCTATGATAGCGATAGATTCAGGAGCTGATGCTCTTGGATTTGTTTTTTATGAAAAATCTCCTAGAAATATCTCTATAGAAGATGCAAAAGAGATAATTCAACAACTTCCTCCATTTATTGAAAAAGTAGCACTTTTTGTAAATGTTAATGCTCAAACTATTAATGATACTTGTCAAAAAACTGGTGCAACCTTAGCACAACTCCATTTTGAGGTAGATGAAAAACTTTATAATGCTTTAACAGTTCCACATATTAAAGTTATCAGAGCAAGTTCAAAAGAGGATATTTTACAATATCCAGATGAATATAAATTAGTAGATGCTTACTGTGAAGCTTATGGTGGAGCAGGTAAACGTATAAATATAGAGTGGTTTGATGATATAGATTGTTCTAAAATTATTCTTGCTGGTGGTCTTAATAGCTCTAATGTTGCATCACTTAAAAAATATAATTTTTTTGGTGTAGATGTTAGTAGTGGTGTTGAAGAGAGTAAAGGGATTAAAAATCCTCAAAAAGTAAAAGAGTTTATTCACAATGCTCACTGAATTTCCTCTTGATAAAAAAAGTATATCTCGACTTGCATCAAGAGGCTTATCTCTTCACTCTATTCGTTCTCAACTTGATGATGGTTTAGATTTTTCTCTTGAACTATGGAGAGCGCAAGGTTTAAATATTGTAAAAAAGCGAGGATACTTCTATTTTGATACAAAATTTACACCTATAGATAAAGCAGAATTTTGTATAGTAGATATAGAAACAAATGGTTCTCATCTTGATAGGCATCAGATAATAGAACTCTCTGCCATTAAAGTTATCAATGGTGAAATAACAGATAGATTTGATACCCTTGTTAAGTGCAATGTTATAAATGAACATATTACAAGAATTACAGGTATAAGTGCAGAAGATACGAAAGATGCTCCAGCTTTAAAAGATGTACTTTATGATTTTAAACTCTTTTTAGGTGATGCGATATTTATAGCACATGATGTAAAATTTGATTATAGATTTATATCTGGCTCTTTTGAGATGGTAGGACTAGAACCTCTTTTAAATAGAAGTTTATGCTCTTTAGCACTTGCTGAAAGAACGGTGGTATCATTTAGGTATGCTCTTTCTTATCTCAATGATTTTTATAATCTTAATCCAAATGCAACACATCATAGAGCGATGAGTGATGTTTTAACTACATTTGGTTTATTTAAGATGTCATTAAAAAATTGTACAGAACATATTAATAATGTTGAAGATTTAATAAAGTTTTCAAAAGATGCACCGAGACTTAAACGTCCTAAGTTTGACCCTTTAAAAAAAGTTGAAGAGGAAAAAAAAGATGAAGAGAGTAAAGAGTAATTTTACTTACTCTCCTCACTCTCTTTAAAAGCACCTGGACTTACCAGTTTTTTATATCTAGCATCCATTCTATCTTCATCACTCATAGCACGAAGTTTAGCTAGTTCAGAAGTAAAATAGTTAGAGATAGCATCGGCAGCACCTTTTCTATCTCTATGCGCACCAATTAAGGGTTCATCTAAAACATCATCAATTAAGTCAAGTTCTAATAAATCACCACTTGTAATTTTCATCGCATTTGTTGCAGCTTCAGCTTTTTTAGGATCGTTCCATAAAATTGCTGAACAGCCCTCTGGAGAGATTACACTAAATACAGAATAGCGCATCATAGCAAATTTATCAGCAACACCGATAGCTAAAGCACCACCAGAACCACCCTCTCCGATAACGATAGAGATAGTAGGAATATTGAGTTCAGCTAACTCGATTAAGTTTCTTGCTATCGCTTCACTCTGATTTCTTTCCTCTGCTCCGATACCTGGATATGCACCAGGAGTATCAACTAACATTAAAAGAGGAATATTAAACTTTTCAGCTAATTTTGCTGCACGAAGAGCTTTTCTATACCCTTCTGGATTTGGCATACCAAAGTTACGCTTTAACTTATTTTTAGTACCACGTCCCTTCTGTTCACCAATAACCATAACTTTTTCTTTATTAATATAACCCATATAACAAACAATAGCATGGTCATCACGAAAATGTCTATCTCCATGAATCTCATACTTATCTGTTACAATTTCATTAATATAATCAAGAGCATAAGGTCTATCAATATGTCTAGCTAACTGAAGTTTTTGAAAGTCTGTTAACTTTGCATAAATTTTTCTAACTTCTTTATCCAATCTTGTTTTTAAAAATTCAACTGTTTCATCATCATGACGTACTCTAGCCGTTATTATCTCTTCTTGAATAGATTTGATTTTTTTTTCAAAACTTAAATATGTAGCCAAATTACATCCTTCTATTACTAGATTTTTTTAAAGATAAGAACACCATTTGTTCCACCAAAACCAAAAGAGTTACTCATAACAATATTTAAGTCAGCTTTTCTAGCACCCTCAGTCACATAATCTAAATTACAATTTTCATCTTGAGTTGTATAGTTAATAGTCGGAGGAATGATACCATCTCTCATAGCCATTAAACAAGTAACTGCTTCTATACCACCAGCTGCACCTAGACAATGCCCTATTTGACCTTTAATAGAGCTAACTGGAGGACAAGTATCAGCCCCTAGTAACTCTTTTAGTGCTGCTGTTTCATTTTTATCATTGATAGGTGTAGAAGTACCGTGAGCATTTACATAATCAATTTTAGGTTCACCTGCCATTTTATAAGCAGCTTTCATTGCACGAGCAGGACCATCTAATGATGGTGTAGTAATATGATTTGCATCACCACTTTCACCAAAACCGATTAACTCACCATAGATTCTTGCACCACGAGCTACTGCACTTTCGTACTCTTCTAAAACAAGAGCAGCTGCACCCTCACCCATCACAAAACCATCTCTATCAGCATCAAATGGACGAGATGATGTTTTTGGGTCATCATTTCTTGTTGATAATGCTTTCATAGCAGCAAAACCACCAATACCAGCACCTGTAATAGCAGATTCAGCAGCTACAACTAACATCTTCTCAGCACCATTACACATAATAGTTTTTGCAGCTTCACTTATAGCGTGAGTTCCAGCAGCACAAGCAGTTACACTTGAAAGATTTGGACCTTGTGTAGCATGTTCAATAGAAACAAATCCACCAAGCATATTTACTAAAGCACCAGGAATAAAGAAAGGAGATATTCTACGAGGACCTCTCTCTTTTAAGATGATAGAGTTTTTCTCAATAGATGGAAGACCACCAATACCAGAACCAGCACTAATACCAAATCTTTCCATATCAGTATCTTCTGCAAAATTTGCATCAGCCATAGCTTCTTGAGCAGCTTTAAGACCTAAATGAATAAATCTATCCGCTTTTTTAACCTCTTTTGGTTTCATTACAGTTGATGGATCAAAATCTTTAACCTCACCAGCTATTTTTACACTATAATTTTCTGGATCAAAAATAGTAATAGTGTCTATTCCACACGCACCATCACAAATAGCTTTAAAAGCTGTTTCTTTATCATTACCAACTGAGTTAATCATACCTAGACCAGTTACTACTACTCTTCTCATTTAACTTTCTCCATAAATTATTAAATATTTTTAAAAATAAGCACTATAAAATACTAATTATTAAGAATATTTTAACTGAGGATATAATCCTCAGCTATAGTCTTAATTAAAAAAGACTATTTGCTCTCAACGTATGTTACTACATCAGCAACAGTTTGAATTTTTTCTGCTTCATCATCAGGAATTTCAATATCAAATTTCTCTTCGAAAGCCATTACTAATTCAACAACATCTAAACTATCAGCGCCTAAATCCTCTACGAATTTTGCATCATCTTTTACTTCATCAGCGTTAACGCCTAATTGCTCAACTACTACTTCTTTAATATCATCTATAAGTGCCATATTAGCTCCTGTTTTTTTAATTTAATCGCATAAGTATAACTATTTTAGCTTAAAAAAAGCCTTTAGCTATGCCATATTCATTCCACCATTTACTTTTAATGTTTCACCTGTTATATAACTAGAATGGTCAGAAAGTAAAAATGCAGTAGCTTCTGCAACTTCCTTTGCTTGACCCATACGTTTCATCGGTATTTTAGCGTTAATACCATCTTTAATTTCGTCACTTAATACACTTGTCATCTCTGTTGAAATAAATCCAGGTGTTAGAGCATTAAAACGGATACCACTTGTTGCAGCTTCTTGAGCAAAACTTTTAGTCATTGCATTCACACCACCCTTACTCGCAGCATAATTAGTTTGACCAGCATTACCAGTTTCTCCAACAATAGAAGAGATATTTACAACAGCACCAAACTTCTTTTTTCTCATAACTTTCATAGATTCACGACAACCTACAAATGTAGCAGTAAGATTTGCATTGATAACAGACATAAAATCACTTGTTTTCATACGCATTGCAAGTTTATCATTTGTTATACCTGCATTGTTTACAAGATAAGAAAGTTCACCATCACTATCTACAATAGTTTTAATTGCATCTACAAATGCCGCTTCATCACTCACATCAAAACCGATAACAGCAGCATTTCCACCATCTGCTTCAATAGCATCTTTAACAGCATCAGCCTCAACAGCTCCACTTCTATAATGAACCCATACTTTAAGACCAAAACTAGCTAAAGTTTTTGCTATCTCAGCACCAATACCACGACTTGAACCTGTTACTAAAACATTTTTTCCACTAAATTTCATAATTATATATTTCCTTTTTTTAAGATTATACAGTTTTTTATTTTTAGAATTGATATATTGTTGATTTTTGTTTGAATTGGCAGTTATTCTAGGGTAATATAGTTTTATCTATTTAGAATTCTATCACAAAAATAACAATTTTATAACGCTAAAGCTTTCTTAAAATAGAGAAACTTTCACTTTGTTCTAAAATCTCAAAACCATCAATTATAATAGGTTTAAAAACGATAAAAATAGCATCATCATTCACTCTACTTTTCATATTTTCTAAAAATAGTTCAAGTTTATCAACTCTAGCGATAACAAAATCATAATTATTAAAACTCTCTTTCATATTAGTTTGGTCAGCTTGTTTAAAAGAGAGTTGTTTAACAATTCTCTCATAACCAAAGTCAGCTAAAGAAACTGTTTTATCTTTACATTTTAAAATTTTGTTCTCTTTAAAATCTACACCTACTCTAATAAACCGAGCTGAACTATCAACACCATCTACTTGATTGAAATATCGTGCTAACTCAAAACTACTCCGTCCAGTACGGCAACCAAAGTCCAATACCTTTGAAGTACCTGCTGTATATTTTATAGATTGAGTGATGTAACTATAATCTCCATCACTAAAATAGTTCTCAAAACAATTTTTTGCAACATCATCTTCATAAATAATATCTTCTTGTGCTATATCTTGCGCATCTGAAATAACATAACGAAATCCAGCATTTTGATAAAAGTGTTTTCTAAAAGCATAACGTGAATGTTTCATTACAAGGTTTCCACTACTTGCCCACGAAGAACCTAAAATAAGTGAATGTTTATTATCAAAGGTTGGTGTAGAAAAGTCATCATAAGCTTCATGTACTTTAAAACCATCAAATCCAAAAATAGAAGTTCGACTCCATTGCCATACATTACCAACTACATCATAGATACCATTAAAGTTATGTTTGTCGATAGGTGTTGAACTAAAGTTTACAAGATTTTGATTTGCGTTCACTTCATCTAACTCTAAAATATCCTTTAATCCACTCTGTTCATAAATAGCTCTATACTCTACTTCACTTGGTAATGAATATTTTATACCCTCTTTTTGACCTTTATATCTACAAAAAGCTTCCGCTTCAAGAGCATTTACCTCAACAGGAAAATTTAATGGCATATCTATTATAGAAGAAAGTGTTCTATATTTAAAAGCATTTTTTTCTTGTATCCAAAAAGGTGGATATTTAGCATCTGTTGTTTTTAAAAAAGTTTGCCCCTCTTTATCCCAAAACTCTAAAGTTTCATAACCATTATCCTCAACAAACTCCATAAATTCAGCATTACTTACTAAATATTTTGAAGTTTTAAAAGGTTTTAGACTCTCCTCATATACTCCATATTCATTATCCCAACCATAGAGATTATAATTTACCTCTTTTCCAAGTTTTATATCTGAAGAGTCTATATCTATCATCTCATTTACAGGAGCATCTGAAAACTCTTCACAAAAAGGAAATTCATCTACACTTTTTACAAACTCTAAGGGCATCTGACGATGAAGAACTAATGATGTTTCTATATGTATACGTTCATGTTCTATTCCCATAAGAATAATCCACATATCAGAGTCTTGAGCTATTGGAAGTGTTAAAGGTAAAGTTGAAATAAGATTATCCACAACTTCTTTTACTTTATCTCGATACTCTCGAACTTCACTAACCTCAGCCCAATTATAGTTAGAACTCTCAACATCATCCCAACTCATCTCATCAACACCTACGGCAAACATAGACTCAAAATTTGGATTAATACGTTCGTTTATTATGTTCATATTGATAAGTTTATTGATAAAAAATGTCGCTGTATGACCAAAATAAAATATCATAGGATGACGTGTAATCTCTGACTTTTGATAAAAGACACTATCATCTTTTAAAAGTTCAAATATTTTTTCATAGAGAGAGTAAGTATTATGAAAATACTCTTTTATCTCTTGGCGTTTGTTTTGTATTGAATTTCCATTTAAAGTTGGAGGGTATATGCTAAGCTTACTCAAAAATAGCCTTTGTTATAATTATTGTATGAGATTATATCAAACAACTATTTTAAAAAACTTTTAAGGAGTGTCAAATGAAGATGCTTATACTTTTTTTACTTATCGGTAATATTTATGCAGATAATAATAGGTCAATAAAAGAAAAAGTTAATGAAGACTTTGTTCAACTCAATAATTATCATACTGATAATGTAGGTGAAGCACTTCTTATATTAGGTATTTCAGCAATACTTCATCCCAAAGAAGCTGTTAATTACTTCAAAGAAGAAAAAAAAGAGCTTCCTACTGAGTTTGAGTATTTAGATGAATTTTCTAAATAAAATTCTCTACTCTTCTTGCCAACTGTTCAGGTAAAAGTCCTAAAGATTCTTCTACAAGTTTAGTATTACCATGAGTAATAAATTTATCTTCATATTCAAAACTTACAACTTCAATATCTAATATCTTATCCTCAGCTAAAAATTCTAATATAGCAGAACCAACTCCACCCATTTTTGAACTATCTGAAAATATAAACCATTTTTTATGTTGAGTAGCCATATTTCTTAACATATCGTTATCTAAAGGCTTCACAAAACGTAAATCTAAAATACTTACCTCTTGCTCTAAAAACTTAGAAGTTTCATAAGCACGACCAACTCCATTTCCATACCCTATAAAAAGTATATCACTTTTATTAGAGAGTAAGAGTTGAGATTTTGCTAACTCAAATGGTATCGACTCAGGTAAAGTTGTTGGAGTAAATGAACCTCTAGGATAACGTAAAGAACAAGGGTGTTTATACTCTGAGGCAAATGCCATCGCTTGATGAAATGATTTTTCATCTCTTGGAGCAAAAAGTGTCATATTTGGTAAGGCTCTTAAAAAACTAATATCAAATACACCTTGATGTGTTTCTCCATCTTCTCCAACTATTCCAGCACGGTCAAGAGCAAATACAACTGGCAGATCCATCAAACAAGTATCATGCATAACTTGATCAAATCCACGCTGTAAAAAAGTTGAATAGATAGTACAAAATGGTTTAAAACCCTCTTTTGCTAAGGCACTCATAGATGTTACCGCATGTTGTTCAGCAATAGCAACATCCCAAAATCTATCTGGATAAAGTTCCATAAGTTCCGTTAATCCCGTTCCACTAGGCATAGCTGCCGTTGCACCAACAATTTTATCATTATTTTTTGCAAGGTGCATTAAAGATTCTGTATAGATTTGAGTTGCACTTTTAGAGGTACTTTTTTTAGACGAGTGTCCATTACTTAGATCAAAAGGACCTACTCCATGCCACTTCTCCTCTTTACCTTCAGCAATATCATAACCCTTCCCTTTAAGTGTTTGACAATGAATAATAACAGGACGACCTAAGTTTTTAGCTTTTTCAAATATCTCGATTAAGGACTCTAAGTTATGTCCATCAACTGGACCAATGTAGTTAATCCCCATCTCTTCAAACATAATACCTGGAGTAATAAGCTTTAAGCCCTCCTCCATACGTTTGGCAATATAGTGAGCACTCTCGCCAAAATTATCTACAAACTTTTCTGTTTGCATCTTAAATTTTTGATAAAAAGGACCAGCCATTGCAGAACTTAGCATTCTACTTAATGCACCTATAGGTTTAGCAATACTCATCTCATTATCATTTAAAATAATAACCATAGGATATTTTCTATCACCAAGTTCATTCAGTGCTTCATAAACCATACCAGCAGTCATAGAACCATCACCAATCATCACAACAGGAATACGACTCTCTTGTTCGCCTTTAAGTGCAATAGCCTTAGCAGCCCCAACACCTAAAGAGATAGAGGTAGAACTATGTCCTGCCACAAAATAATCATCATCACTTTCACTAGGTTTTGTATAACCACACAAACCATCAAACTGACGTAAAGTATCAAACTCATCCCATCTATCTGTTAGAAGTTTATGTGCATAGGACTGATGTGAAACATCAAAGATAAAAGGGTCTTTTTTAGAATCAAATACTTTATGCATAGCAACAATAAGTTCCGTAGCACCAAGTGTTGAACTAAGATGTCCACCATTTTTACTCACTACTCGTAAAATTTCATTACGTATATCTTTACAAACTATCTCTAGTTCATCTATACTTTTAGATTTTATATTATTCACTTAAAGCTGCTCTTTTTACTCTTTCAAATCTTTTAGAGATTTGTGCATCTATATTTCCTGCATCACTAATAGCGATAACACCACCAGCAGTAACTGCACTATCTGAAACAATAACAATCTGTTCTAAGCTTCCTAATTTTTCAGAAAGAGACCCATGATTTAAAGGATTTACTCTTAATGTGATTTTTGATGCACTTTGAAGTTCTCTTATTAAATTTTGTGCTAAACCATAAGCAACTTGATTGGAATTCTCAGATACTTCACTATTTACAACCTCTTTAGCAATATCTAACGCTGCTAACATCAAGTCATTTTTAATATTTTCCAATGCCGTTTCAAACTCTTTTGAAGTTCTCTCTAATGTAGATATTGACACAGAAAACTGTTCTGTTGCACTATTTATATTATTTGTAGCTTCTAGTAAGGCTTGTTCTCTACCTGCTTTCATCCCTTCGGCAAAAGCTTCCTCTTTCGCTTTTTTAAGATTTAAAACATACTCATCATCTTTATCTTCAAGTTTCATCTGAAGTTTTATAAAATTAGATGACATATCTTCTGTTTTTTGCATTAATGATTCGATTAAAGAGTCTTTTGAACTTTGAGATAATGCACTCGAATCTACCTCTCTTCGTCTTTCAACAGGAGCCTCTTGTTCTTGAATATCTATTTCTGGTTCCGATACTGAACCTAATGATTTAAAATTATATTTATTAATATTGTGTCCATCTGCATTATGCTCTGAAATTACTATTGCCATATCATTAACCTATCATCTCGTCACTTGAACCCATTTGGATTGTTCCAGCTTCCGCTAAACTATTTACAACTTCAACAATTTTTCTTTGTGCTCCTTCAACATCTTTCATCTTAACAGCACCAAGGAACTGCATATCCTCTTCAAATGCTTCTCTAGCTCTTGAACTCATAGCAGAAAAGAATTTCTCTTTAAGTTCAGCTGGTGCTGATTTAAGAGCTAACATAAGTTCCGCTTTATCTGCTGTTTTAAGAATCTCTGTAATAGCAGTCTTATCTAAACCTGCCATATCTTCAAATGTAAACATCATCTCTTTAATCATAGTTGCTAACTCTTCATCCACTTGTTCAATAGTAGCAAGTGTTGCTTTAGAAGATTTTGCACCAAGGCGATTGAAAATATCTGCAACAGCACGTGTTCCACCAACTTCAACTTTATAAGATGCAAGTGATTCAAGTTTAGACTCAAGAACTGCTGAAACTCGTTTAATAACAGAGGGAGAAATATCTCCTAGTTTTGCCATTCTCATAGAAACTTCACTTCGTAACTCATCTGGAAAAAACTGAAGTGTATCAGCTGCTTCGGTTGCATCCATATGTGCTAAGATAAGAGCAATTGTTTGTGGATGTTCATGTGTAATAAAGTCTGAAAGCTGTTGAGGCTTTATTTTTGAAAGATACGAAAAGTTTTGAGTATTTTGCATACTTTTTGAAAGCTTATCTATAATTTTTTTAGCCTCATCTGGACCTAATGTTCTATATAAAAGCTCTCTTGCATACTCTAAACCACCCGATGTAATATATTGACCAGATTGAAAAATAATATGAAACTCTTCTAAAATCTCTGTTACTATCGCTTTATCAACTGTTTTTGAAATAGCGATATATTTAGAAATTTCAGTAATTGCATTAAGCTCTAAATGTGTAAAAACAGCGGAAGTTGATTCTTCACCAAGCTGTAATAATAAAATGGCTACTTTTTCTGATGTTGACATAGCATCTAATATTTCTTTCTGTTCTGGAGATAAATTATTACTCATTTTCTATCCTTTTTCTGCACTGACTATTCCATCAGTCTCTTCTAAAAGAGCTTGAAGAAGTGCTGATGTTTCTTGAGGATTATCATTTAATATTAATCTTAATTTTTCTAATAATACATCATGCTTTAGTTCTTCTTCATTTAAGTTATCACCAAAACCTAACTGATCCTCAACTTTCTTACGCATAGCTTGAACACGTTCTACTAAATCATCTTCTTCTTCTTCATCTAAATCTAATTGAGGTCGTGATAAATCATCGTCCTCTTTTGTAACGCTAAGCATACGCTCTGCAAATGGAGTGATAACTTTTTTATATAAAATAAGTAATAAAATAAGTACAAAGAAATATTTAAAAAATTCAGAAAAAGGTAATAAGTATGTTTCAGCAAAACTAACCGCTTGTGTAACACCATCTTCTGAGATACTGGCATCTTGTCTATAAAACTGTAAATTTTGAACGGTAATCTGATCACCTCGTTCACGATCTATTCCTATAGATTGTGTTACCAATGCTGACAATGCTTCTAAATCAGATTCAGAAAGTGATTTATATTCTAACTCACTTGTTTCAATACCCTCTTCATTCAATTTATATTTATACTGACCATCAACCATTACAGCTGCTGTAACTCTTTTTATTCTAGCAAATTGACTTTTTTTACTTGAAACAGTTTTACTAATTTCATAGTTAGTTGTTCCTGTATTTTTTTCATATTTTTCTTTTCTTTGGTTATCATCTAAACCCTGAACTGGACCAATATTACTTACAGTTCCAGGTACTCCACCTATCTGTTTTGGCGAACTACCTTCTCGTTTTTCTTCACTAATCTGTTCACTTCGAACAACATTTTCTGGATCAAAAGTTTCAGAGGTTGAATTTTGTATCGAAAAATCATACTCAATAGTTACTTGAGCAACAATTTTATCTATACCACCAACAAAAGGCGAAATAACTTGTATGATTTTTCGTTGTCTCTTTTTTTCCTCTTTATTTTTATATTTTTGCTGAACAGATGAAAGTTCGCCCATTTGAGCCATCTCATCTTCATCACCTAAAGTTTCCCCATCACTATTTACTAACATCACATTAGTAGAATTCATATTTGGAATAGCTGAGGCTACTAAATTTTTAATACCTCTTACTTGTCGAGGAGATAAATTTCTATTGTCCACTAAACTTATCATTACAGAGGCAGTTGGAGGAACTTGCTTCGATATAAAAAGACTCTCTTTTGGAAGTGCTAAACTTACACTTGCTGATTCAATAGGAGCAAGGGCATTTATGGTTCGAGAAAGTTCTCCCTCTAAAGCACGTAGATGTTTTATCTTTTGATCAAAACTTGTTGCTCCAAACTCTTGAGTATCAAAAAGTTCAAAACCAACACCATCATCTTTTGGAATTCCTAGTGAAGCGATAGAAATTCTCTGCTTATAAACTACATTTTTAGGTACTTTAATAACATTATTAGCAAGTAGTTTATATGGTACTTCATCTTTTTCAAGCTGTTCAATTACCTTGGCCGCATCTGCTGAACTCAATGAATTAAAAAGTGTTTCATACTCATTATCAACATTTTTTTTAGCTGTATAAACAATTAAAAAAACGATAAAGGAGATTACACCAATAATTGCAAATACGATAATTGTTCTTTGCTGCGTACTCAGTTTTTCAAAGAGAACAACTAACTGTGAAAAAAGTGCTTTAAAGTCCATTAGATTCCAATTTTACTAATTATATTAATTCTGATACTAATTCAAAAAAACGACTGTTCTGTTTTGATGTTCCAACAGTTACACGAATAGCATTCATCCCATAACCACTTAAATTTCTAACTATCATTCCTCTTTTTAAAAGAGAATCTGCGATAGTTGTAGAGTTTCGATTTTCATTAAAAACTAAAGTTACAAAATTTGTATAACTATCTATTATCTCAATTTTTTTCTCTTTTGCAAACTCTTCATATCGTTTCATCTCATCAAAACTAAGAGCTATACACTCATTTACAAACTCTTCATCAAGAGTTGCCACACTTGCAGCTTCAAGTGAAAGTGTAGTGATATTAAAAGGAGGACGAAGTTTATAAAGCTCTTTAATGATTTTAGAATTTGAAATACCATAACCAATTCTCATCCCACCAAGACCATAAGCTTTTGAAAAAGTACCTAAATAGATTACATTTTCAAATTTAGTAATTAAATCTTTTGGCTCAATTTTTTTAGACTCATCTTTTTTGATAGCATATTCCATATAAGCACCATCAACAACGACTAAAGTATTATTATCTATCTTTTGTATAAAATCAAATAGCTCTTGTGAATCTATTGCATCACCAGTTGGGTTATTTGGAGTACATAAAAAAATTATTGATGGTTTTTCACTCTTATAAAGTTCATAAAATTCATCTAAATTATGTTTTTGTGAAGCTGTTCTTATTATCTCAGCTCCTACATATTTTGCATAGATTTCATACATTGCAAAGGTTACACTATTTATAAGAATTTTTGAGTTAGAATCTGCTTTTGCATGCATTAAAAATTCTATAACTTGGTCGCTTCCAGAACCTATTATAAGGTTTTCATCTTTAATTTCAAATCTTTGAGAAAGAGCATCTTTTAATTTTATCATACTATCATCAGGATAAAGAGCCATATTTGATACTATATTAACTACTGCCTCTTTTACTTTAGGTGAACACCCATAAGGGTTTTCATTTGAAGCTAGTTTTACAATATCTTTTGGTTCTATTCCAAATTCACGAACTACAAGTTCTATCGGTTTTCCAGCTTCATAAGTTTTTATATTTTCTAGTTTTTTGTTAAAATTCAACTCTCACCCTTTACATAGCTTCCAAGCCATGTTACTTCTGTTGTATGTTTTGCTATCACTTTTTGAACTACTGCATCATCTATATGACCATAAAAATCTATATAGAACCAATAACCAAATCCACTTTTATCTTTAGATGGTCGTGACTCTATTTTTGAAAGATTAATACTTGCATCATTAAAATCTTGTAAAAAGTTTGCTAGTGAACCTGGCTCTGCTGCATCTTTTAAACGTACAAGTATAGATGTTTTATCATGCTCACTCGCACTATTTTTAAAATCACTTAAAATTACAAAACGTGTTGCACTATCATGTTCATCTTCTATATTTTCAAACATTGTTGGAACACTATAAAGCTTTGCTGCGATATGTGAACATATTGCACCAGATGTTGGGTCTTGTGCTGATAAGACTGCTGCTTTTGCAGTTGATTCTACTGGAATTTGTTCTACATTTAAAAGTCCATGCTCTGAAAGAAACTCTCTGCATTGACCAAAACCTTTATCTTTTGAATAAATTTTAGTAACTTTATCTAAAGATGTCGCCTTAGTAGCAAAAGACATATGAATGGGCATATAAAGTTCAGATACAATTTTCACTGTACTTTTTGCCAGTAAATCTAATGTCTCACCAACAATCCCATCACGAGAATTTTCAATAGGAACAACACCAAACTTAGCACCTTTAGACTCAAGAGTTTTAAAAACTCCACTAATAGAAGCAAGAGGAAGATAATCACTCATAGCACCAAAACGACTCTCAGCAGCTTGATGAGTAAAAGTACCTTCTGGTCCAAGATAGGCTATGCGTTCAGGACGTTCGAGATTTCGTGAAACTGCAAAAATTTCTAAAAATATAGCTTCGATTGCACCTTTATTTAATGCACCATCACTCTCTAAACTTTTTTGAGTCAATCTATCTAAAATAGCTTTTTCACGCTCTGGTCTATAGATAGCACTTCCATCATTACTTTTTATCTCACCAACTCTATGAACAACGTTCATACGTTTGTTCAAAAGTTCTAATATCTCATTATCTATAAGGTCAAGTGCATCTCTACAATCTTCTAATCTTTCCCATTGGCTTGTACTTTTCATATCTTCTCCAATATCTCTTGCATATCATCAAATATTAAATCTGGTTTTAGACTCTCTTTTAAAAATGGTACTATCTCTTGTGCAGTTTTATATTTACCACTTGTTACAAAAATAGTCTTAACACCCATCTCTTTAGCTCCACCTAAATCACCCTTTACGTCATCACTAATCATCGTTATATCACTAAAGTTAGCATCACTATTTTGCTTTTGAAGTCCTTTTAATGACTCTTCATAAAACGCAAGACTTGGTTTTCCTACAACTGTATAGGTACAAGATGTAGCAAACTCTAAGAGCTTTAAAACAGCTCCAACACCTGGATAGCGTTTATTATTTTTAGCATAGATAGAAGTTTCGTGCATTCCAACTAAAGATGCTCCTGCTAAGATAAAATCTATCATCTGAGCATATTCATCAGCCAAAAAATCTTCTTTTATAGCTACTAAAACTGTTTTAGGATTTTCATAATCTAAAATATATCCCATCTTTTGTAATGTAACTAAAAACTCTTTTGCACCATAGGCTGCAACAGCCTCTTTTTGAACACGAGAAGCTAAAAGCATTAAAGGGTCAAGGTATTTATCAAAACTAAAATTAAAGCCTATAGAATTTAGATAGCTATAAAAATCTTGTGATGCTTTTTTAGTATTGTTTGTAATTATCATATATGGTGTTTGAGTCTCATTTAATCTATCAATAAACTCTATACTTCCCCGAATAGGAGATTTATCACTATCGCTGATTAAAGTACCTTGAACATCTATGAAATACATTTTTTAATACCCTATTTAACTAAAAATTCTTGTTCTAATGCTATTAAATCATCAAATGTTTCACGTCTACGGATAAGTCTTGCTTCGCCACCTTTCACAGCTACTTCAGCACTTCGTCCACGAGTGTTGTAGTTACTTCCCATACCAAAGCCATAAGCTCCAGCACTATGAATAACTACTAAATCATTATGAGCTAAGGGAGGAAGAGGATAATCTTTTGCAAAGAAATCTCCACTCTCACAAACAGGTCCAACTATATCAACAGGACGAACTTCCTCTGTTGATTCTGTTACAACCTCTATTTTATGATAAGCACTATAAAGAGCTGGACGTAAAAGGTCATTCATCGCACCATCCACTACAAGAAATTTTTTAGTTCCATTTTGTTTTTCATATAAAACTTTACTTACAAAATAACCAGCATTTGCAGTTAAAAAGCGTCCAGGTTCACAGATAACTGTTAAATCAAGACCTTTAAGTGTTCCTAGAATAGCTTGTGCATAATCATAAGTTTTTATAAGTTTTTCATTATCATATTGAACACCTAAACCACCACCAATATCAAAAAACTTTAACTCTATCTTGAGATTTTGAAGTGAACGTACTAAATCTGCAACTATCTCTGCTGATTCATAGATTGGTTTCAGTTCTGTTAGTTGAGAGCCTATATGAAAATGAATTCCTACTGGGTCTAAATACTCAGAGTTATTTGCTTTGATATACATACGTTTAGCACTATCTAAATCAACACCAAATTTATTATCATGAAGACCTGTTGAGATATAAGGGTGTGTTTTGGGATCAATATTTGGATTAACACGAATACTAACACGAGAAACTTTATTTAACTCTTTTGCGATAAGCTCTACACGACCAAGTTCTGCTTCGCTCTCAACATTGATATATAAAATATCTCTCTCTATCGCTTCACGAATCTCATCATCACTCTTACCAACACCTGAAAAAATAATTTTATAAGGAGGAATACCAGCTAAAGATGCACGACGAACTTCTCCAATAGAAACACAATCAGCCCCCGCACCCATTTTTGCAAAATGTTGAACAACACTAAGATTAGAGTTTGCTTTAACTGCATAACAGAGAATTGATTTTCTTGCTTTAAAAGAGTCTTTAAGTTCTGTATATTGAGCTGTCATATAGTCTAAATCGTAAATATATAAAGGAGTTTTATATTCGTTTGCTAGTTCTTTAAAGTTAATCATAAATTTTCCAGATAATTTTTGGAGATTTTATCTAAAAAGTGCTTATAAATTTGTTATAAACAATACTACGTGGAACTGCTATACTTTTTCCACTGTCGAACGGCTATCAAAAATAAAATAATAATAGGTGTAATTACACCTATCTCACTTGGTATTGTTTTATTATTTGAAAGTTCTATTAACATAAAAAGTATACCCCATACCATTAAAGTTGATATAATTGCACCTAAGCTGAACATTGATATATTAATAGAACGCGCACTAATTGGAACAAAAAAGAATATAATAACAACTAAAAATGGTACAAAAAATGGGTATATAAAAATTTTATATAGTGCTGCACGAATGTTACTTGTATCTATATTTTGTTCATCCAATAAAATAATAGCATCAATAGCATCCATAATTGTGAAGTTTACTTTTCCCTCATACACTTGGTCTAATATTTTTGGTCGAAAGCCTTTAAGTACCTTTAAATCATTCATTTCAGTTACTTGAATGCCTGTTGAATCAAAATCTATACTTTTTGGCTTTGTAATAACATTAGCATCTTTAATTATCCAAAATCCATTACGATATTCAGCAGAAGATGCAACTAAAACCTCTATTAAAGAGTGTTTATTAATAGTAAAAACTCTAATACCCTCTGCTTTTTCTTGAAGTGGTAACATTTTTGAAAAATATACATATTTATCTTTATATATAAAAAAAAGGTCTCTTGTTGGACTTAAATATTGTGAATGTTTTTTGATATTATCTGAAAACTCATAAGCTCTTGAAAAACTTGCTATTGAATGTAATAATATAAAAATTATAATTATTGATGTAGAAACAACTAAAAATGGACGTAAAACATCTATTCTTGTATAGCCTAATGAAAAAAGAGATACTAAAGCATTTGAACGTATTAAAAAAATTTTAGTTGAAATCATAGCAAAAACTAAAGAAAGGGGAAGAAGCATATCTATAGCATAAAAAGATTTGTATACTAAATAGATTAATGTTAAGTTGGCAGAATCTGAAAGGTCAGCACCAAATTGCATATAATCAAAGCCAACTAGAAAGCCGACTAATGCTATTAAGATAATAAAAAAGTATTTAAGATAATAATAAGCAATATACTTAAAAGCTAACATCTTTTTTAAAAATTAAATTTTTTAACCGTATGTTTAGAGCTTGTATCTTCAAGTGAATTTTCTAATAAAAACTCTACTGCTTGACAAGATTTTTTTATCCATTCATCTAAATACTCCTGCTCTTGTTTATTAAAATTACCTAAAACATAAGAGGCTACCTCTCCCTTATGTTCAGGTTTTCCAATACCCATTCGAACTCTTGCATAATCACGAGATATTTTTTCATCAGTAGATTTTAAACCATTATGTCCACCATGTCCACCAGCATATTTAAAACGAAGTGTTCCAAATGGAAGGTCTAAATCATCATGTATTACAACAACTTCTTCTACTTTATAAAACTTTTTAACAGCAATAACAGAGTTACCCGATAAGTTCATAAATGTAAGTGGTTTTAATAAAAAATGATTTTGAAATTTAAAAAGTTCACCTTGAAACGATGAAGAAGATATTTTTTGAGCATTTTGGCGTTTGATAAGTTCATCTACAACTAAAAAACCTATATTGTGGCGTGTAAATTTATAGGCGGAACCAGGGTTCCCCAGTCCGACTATAAGCATAATTATTTAGCTTTAATAATACTGATTAGTGCAACACGATCAGAATCTAAAACTTTGATATTTTCTAATTCTGGTAAATCACGTACTAGTTTAGAATCGTTAGTATCCATCTCTGTAACATCAATTTCAATTGTGTTTAAAAGATTTTCTGGAGTACATTTAACAGTTAAACGAGCTTTAGCCATATGAAGAAGACCTTTATTTTTAAGACCTTTTGCTTCACCAACTGCTACAATAGGAATATTGAATTTAGTTTCAACACCTGGTTGAGCTACCATTAAATCAACGTGTAAAAGATTACCTGTAACTGCTTGAGACTCATATGATTGAACAACAACATTTAACTCTTGACCATTTACTGATACTGGAAATGCAATAGTTTCTTTGTTACGAACAGCACGGATATATTCATTCATTTTGAATGCAGCATTGATATTCTCAAAACCTTTTCCGTAGATGTTTGCAATTAGATAACCATCATTACGAAGCGCTTTTGTTCCCGCTTTGTTTATACTCTCTCTAATAATACCTTCTAACATATAAATTCCTTAATTTAAAATTGTTTGGGATTATAGCGAAAAGAGCTTAAACTGAAATTGTTTTATTTGGGTAGTATATTTACTTTAAATCAAAAAGTTCATCATCTTCATCTTCTAATTCTTCTTGAACAAAATCCATTTTAGGAACTACCCCTACCTCATTTTCCTGCTCTAAAGCTAACTCTGTTGCACATGCTACTTTTTCAGGTGCTTCATATTTAGAGTGACTTAAACCACTCATTTTTAAAGTTAAATCACTTGGACTTGTTGCACTATCAAGAGCTTGTTTTTTTGAGATAATACCTTGAGAATATAGGTCTAAAATAGATTGGTCAAAAGTTTGAGAGTGATAATGCTCTTTCCCTTTTTCGATAGCCTCAGGTATCTCATAATCACGATTTTCCATAATAAGCTTTTCAATAGTTGGAGTACGCACTAATATCTCCATAGCAGCACGACGTCCACCATCTATAGTTGGAATAAGTCTTTGTGAAATCACCCCTTGAAGAACTCCAGCTAAAGAGAGTCTTACACGGTTTTGTTCATCAGTAGGAAACTGTGCAATAATTCTATTAATAGTCTCTTTTGCATCTATTGTATGAAGTGTTGAAAAAACAAGATGTCCAGTATCTGCTGCATGAAGTGCTAACTCTATCGTCTCTTTATCTCGCATCTCTCCCACTAATATAATATCTGGATCTTCACGTAATGCTGCACGAAGAGCATTTCCAAAAGAGAGAGTATCTTGCCCAACAGTACGTTGATTTATCACACAACCTCTATCTTTATGTACAAACTCAATAGGGTCTTCAATAGTGATAATATGTTTTTTTCTTGTTGTATTTATCTCATTAATCATAGATGCTAAAGTTGTAGATTTACCACTTCCTGTTACACCAGTTACAAGAACTAAACCTCTTGATTTATTTGTAAAACTTTTTAAGATAGGAGGTAAGTTTAGTTCACTACAAGAGGGAACTTTTACAGGAATAATACGAAATACGGCAGAGATACCATCCATCTGAAAAAAAATATTTACACGAAAACGGTTACGCTCATCAAATGGATAGACTAAATCTAACTCTCTTTTTTCAACTAATTCTGCAAATCTACCTTTTAGAAGCTCTTTTGCAAATGTCAAAGCATCTTCTGCAGAAAATATTCTTCCTGAAATCTGTACTAAATCCCCATGAATTCTTGCACGAATAACAGAGTTAGCTTTTACATGAAGATCACTTCCTCCATTGTTAATCATATTTTTAAGATACATACGTATCTTACCTAATTGCTCAAATGTTAATTCACTAATATCTGTTTCTGTCATAATGTTTCCAATATATCTTTAAATGCGTCTTTAAACTGTTCTAAGCCATCATTAATCTGTTTTTCTATCATAGCATCAAAATCTATTCCAGCAATTAAAATTTTATCAAAATGCTTTTGGATTATATCCTGAGAGATTGGTAAGGCATTTTTTGTACTAGGATTTGAATGAAATGCTTTGATAGTATCTATCGGTGCAGTATTTACACTGTTATAAGCTAAAAGTTGCTCTATATAATAGTGTGCATCAAATGAATCATCTTTTACACCTGTACTTGCAAAAAGGGTTCTACATCCCTCTACTTTCATACTCTCAACCTCAGAATAAATATCTGCACTGTTATAGATACCTGTTAATGCAGTATCTATCCCTTTTTCTTTAAGCTGAGTATCTAATGCTCTATCTATTCTACTTACAAAAACACTTATTACACTATCTATTTTTTTGCCATAGATACGAACACCCTCTTTAAAGGCCTTTGCACAAGAGATAGCTTGAGCTTTTGAAAAAATTAGAGTTGCATTTACAGGAATACCTACCGATAGTAACTCTTTCATAGCGATATAACCAGCATCTGTTGCTGGTACTTTAATCATTATATTTGCTCTATCTATCGTTTTAAAAAGTCTTTTTCCCTCTTTAATAGTTGCCTCTGCATCATCACAAAGAAAAGGGTCTACCTCTATACTTACATAACCATCATCATTTTTATCATATAAAGGTTTTAAAATATCAGCTGCTTTTTGAATATCAAAAATAGCAACAGCTTCATATTTCTCTTTTGGAGTTAAATCTGATAAAGATGCTAATTGCTCTTTATATGCAGGAGAATTTAAAATAGCATTTTTAAATATAGCAGGATTTGAAGTAGCTCCATTTATAATACCCTTCTCTATCAACTCTTTAAATTCATTATCTAAATAATCTCTCTCTATAAAATCTGCCCAAAGAGAAAATTTCAGTTCTTCTATATACATCAAAATATCCTAAATAATTTTTCTTTATTATATCCCATAAAAAATAAAATGAGTAGGTGTAGAAAACTTAACATATAGATAATCTCAGAATGAATACTATTTACTCTATCTGTAATATCAAAATAAAGATATATATCATATCGGAGTTCACTTGTAGAGAGATATATAAAATATAATCCACTTAAATATAAAGAAAAAATCACTAACTCTTGTAGAGTTAAAATATTATCACTCTTATATAAAAGATAAAGGAAGACAAATAGATTTACAAAATATAATAGGTAAGTTGTAGATGCAAAAAGTTTTATCAATCCAAACAATATAATCGGTATATAGGAGATATAGATAAAAAATTTAGATTTAAAAAAAATTATTATAAAAACAGTTTGTAAAATAAGAGTAAGCGTATATTCCCCTATAAAAAAAAGAGATGATGAAAAGAAGAGATGAAAACTAAGGAAGATATATTTTATCAAGAAGTTCATTATATTCAGAGTTAGCATCACTATCAAGTGTAATCCCCCCTCCACTCTTATAGATATACCCATCTTCAATTTTTTCTATAAAACGTATCATCACACCACTATCTAATTTTTTTCCATCATAAATACCAAATACTCCACTGAAATATCCTCTTTCATACTCTTCAATATCTTCTATAATTTTAACTGTACTCTTTTTAGGCGTACCTGTAATACTTCCAGCAGGTAAAAGTGAAGATAAAATAGTACCAATATGACTATGCCAATTATACTCAAGAGTTCCACTAATATGAGAACTCACTTGTAAAAGTTTTTTCTCTCCCGTATCAACTGTTGTTATATATCTAAAATCTTCTACTGTAACATTTTTAGCAACTATTGAGAGGTCATTTCTCAGTAAATCAACAACCATAATATGTTCAGCCATCTCTTTTGTATCGGCTAAAATTTTCTCTTTTGCATTCTGTAAAGAAGCATCAATAGTCCCTTTCATAGGATAAGTATGAATTTTATTCTCAGAGATTTGAATAAACTTTTCAGGAGAGAAACATACAAATTTATCTTTATATCTTAGTTTATAATGAGCATTTGCATTTTGATATATCTCTTTTAAAGAGAGGGAACTTTTAATTTTAGTTTCTTGTGTAAGATTTAAGAGATAGCTCTCTCCAGCTTTTATTTTATCTATCACTTTTTTAAATTTTTTATAATAAATTTCAAAAGAGAGAGGCTCTTTTTCTAAAGTTTGAGTATGATTTTTTTTTATATAGTTTTCATCTATTGCAAACTCTATATCATTTTTTTCTAACTCATCTAAGAGAATAATTTCTATATTTTGAGCCTTGAAATCTGTGATGAATAAAAAAGGTTTTCTTTGTTTTCCTAAGGAGTTTAAATCTTGAAATGTCATATATTACGTATCAGCTATCAACTTTTTAAGTATCGCCATTCTAATATTTACACCATTTGTAACCTGCTCTAAAACTTTACATCTTTCATCAGCTAAAAGTGCATCACAAATATCAATATTTCTATGAACAGGTCCAGGGTGAAGTAAGATAATATCTCTATCCCCTACAAGTTCAGTAGTGATACAAAAATCACTTGCATAATCTTTTAAAGAAGCATAACTTTGTGAAGAGTGACGTTCAGTTTGAGTTCTTAAACTCATAATAGCATCAACCTCATCAATAATCTCAGGTAAAAAATGAGTGGTTCTCAGTGATGTTTTAGGTAAAAAATGGGGAGGTGCAACCAAAATAAGTTCAGCTCCAAAACGAGTTAAAAGTTCAATATTTGAATTAGCCACACGTGAATTTTTAATATCTCCCACTATCGCAATCTTTTTACCTTTTACAGTTCCTAAATTTTCAGTAAGTGTATAGAGGTCTAAAAGTGCTTGAGTAGGATGAGCATGTGCGCCATCTCCTGCATTTATAATAGAAGCTTTTGTAGCATTTGAAAGTATTTTAGGCACTCCAGAATTTTGATGACGTACTATAATAGCATCAGGACCCATAGCATCAAGATTCATAGCAGTATCAACAAGAGTTTCCCCTTTTTTTGTAGAACTTGCATTTACATCAAGATGCACCATCTCTGCTCCAAGACGTTTAGCAGCTATCTCAAAAGAGCTTTTTGTACGTGTTGAATTTTCAAAAAAGAGAGTAATAATTATCTTATCTTGAAGTATTCTATCAAAACGACCATCGCTAAACTTCTTTGCATCTACTAAAATCTCGTTTATCTCTTGGATTGTGAAATCATCTGTTCTTATTAGGTGTTGCATTATTTTCCTCTTTATTTTTGAAATAAAATGTATCTGTTTCTTTGATAATTTTACCTAAATTAATAGGCATTTTTCTCTTGTCTCCTCTCTTTGAGTTCTTTTATCACTATTACTCAAATCAAATCCACACTTTTTACATTCCTAAGAGTTAATCTCATCCTTAATAACACGAGCCAATTCGCTACACTCTTTAATCTTTTGATTATAATTCAAAGAATCTTGTAACAATATATCTATAAAAGCACTTCCTACAATAACACCATCAGCACCCTCTACTTTTGATTTAGCAGTTTTTTGATTTACTCCAAATCCTACATAAACGGGAGTTTGTGTATATTTTTTAATATTTTCTAAAAATGGTTGGAGGTTCTCAGCTTTTCCAGAACCTGTTATACCTGTGTATGCAACCATATATATAAATTTTTGTGCATCAGTTACAACCTCTTTTATTCTTGCATCACTATCTGTTGGTGCTACAAAACTGATATTAGATACATTGTTCTCATTAAAAAGTTTTTTGTATAAGAGAGCTTCTTCATGAGGAAGATCAGGAACTATAAGACCGTTTACACCTATCTCTTTTGCAAGAGGAATAAGTTTATCCATATTTTGTTGATAAAAACTATTGAAATAGCCCATCCATAGTGTATCTACCGTAGGAGCTACCTCTTTGGAAATATCTAAAAGATGTTGAAACTTAAATCCAAGTTCTAATGCTTTATGATTTGCTTTTTCAATTAAAGGACCATCTGCAACAGGATCAGAGAAAGGTACACCAAGTTCAAGTGTATCTACACCATTTTCACCAAGGGATAAAGCAAGGTCAATACTAAAAGATTTTTCTGGATACCCAGATGTTATAAATGCTACTAAATTTTTCATAAATTATTTGTCCAAGTCGGGGAGTTTAAGTAGAGAATATTTTACATTGCTAAGAGTTCTATCTTCTTTAAAATCATCATTCCATTTGGAAAACATATCTGAAATATTTAATAACCAATCTATAGTTTCTTGCGAGGCACATTTTTCTGTTGTTCGTAATATTTCAAGAATATCTTCCACATAGGATGAGAGTTTATTCATAGATTTTAGTTGTAGATAGCCTGATGCTGATTTAATATTATGAAAGACACGAAAAAGCTCATCAATACTTCGTTTGCATAGTGATGGGTCATTCAAATCTAATATCATAATCTCCATACTATCTACCATTAAAGAGTAATGGTCAAGAAATTCATCAACAATATCAAAATCAAAATTAGCTTCTAAATCACCTCTTATGCCCATAAAATAATTCTCCTATATGAAGAGAATTATATCACTTTTTATTAATAATAAGCTATAATCGCGAAAATTAATAGGCTTACCTTTTAGTGCCTACATGAGAGAATAAATATATGGTATCAGTAAACAATTTAATAATGAGATATGGAAATAGAGTTCTATTTCAAGATATAAACCTAAAGTTAGACCGTCATAAACGTTACGGTCTTATCGGCGCAAATGGTGCTGGTAAAACTACTTTTTTAAATATATTAAGTGGTCAGATAGATGAGTATGAAGGTGACATTAGTGTTGCAAATGGTCTTAAAGTTGGTGTTCTTGGTCAAAATCAATTTGCATTTGAAAATTACACAATTTTAGATGCTGTTCTTTATGGTAATAAACGTCTTTATGATGCTATTAAAGAGAAAGAAGAGTTATATGTAACGGGTGATTTTGAAGATGATGCTACAAACAATCGTTTAGCTGATTTAGAGGTTATCTGTGTTGAGGAAGACCCTACCTATGAGTATGATGTAAATATTGGTAAAATTCTTGCTAACGTTGGTATTCCTGTTGAAGACCATAACAACCTTATGAGTACACTTGATAGTGCTGATAAATTCAAGGTTTTACTTGCACAAGTTCTTTATCCTAAACCAGACGTTTTATTCCTTGATGAGCCTACGAATAATCAAGATATTGAAACTATCTCTTGGTTAGAAAATCAGCTTAAACGTCACGAGGGTACTTTAGTTGTTATCTCTCACGATAGACATTTCCTAAACTCTGTTGTTACAAATATCTTAGATGTTGATTATCAAAAAATTCGTGAGTTTACAGGTACTTATGATGATTGGTATATCGCTGCAAATGTTCTTGCGAAACAACTTGAACTTGATAATGCTAAAATGGCAAAAGAGAAAGATGAACTTGAAGCTTTCGTAAGACGTTTCTCTGCAAATGCTTCAAAAGCAAAACAAGCAACTTCTCGTCAAAGAAAACTTGATAAAATGGAACTTGCAGATATTAAACCATCTTCACGCCGTGACCCATCAATAGTTTTTAAAGCCAAACGTACAATGGGGGGAGAAGCTCTTGACCTTAAAAATATATCTCACTCTTACGGAGATAATGAAGTTCTTAAAGATATTACACTTAAATTTGAACCAGGTGAAAAAGTTGCACTTATTGGTCCAAATGGTATTGGTAAATCAACACTTCTTAAAATTATAATGGAAGAGATGAAGCCTGATGCTGGAGAAGTTAATTGGGGTGCTACTATTGAAAACTCTTATTTTCCACAAGATACTGCTGATATTATTGAGGGTGAAGGTACTCTTTATGATTGGTTACGTGCATTTGACCCTAAGCGTGATATCGGAGAGATAAGAAACTGTCTTGGACGTATGCTATTTAATGGTGAACAGCAAGAAAAAGGTGTAGTAAGTATCTCTGGTGGTGAAAAACATCGTATGATGCTAAGTAAAATGATGCTTGAAGGTGGAAACTTTTTAGTTCTTGATGAACCATCAAATCACCTTGACCTTGAAGCGATTGTTGCACTTGGAGAGGGTCTTCTTGAGTTTAAAGGAAACGTTATCTGTGTGTCACACGATAGAGAGTTACTTGACGCATTCGCTTCACGTATTATTGAGCTTCGTGCTGATGGTACACTTGTTGATTTTAAAGGCTCTTATGAAGAGTATGCAGAGTTAAAAGAAAAAGGTGAAATCTAGTGGCTAAGTACAAGAAATTTCTTGGACTTGGTATCGCTGGAAACTTTGCTCTTCATCTAGCACAAGCTGGAGAACTTGAGGAGTTCAAAGATATTATAACAGCAGAGGAAGCAGCACCAAAAGGTATGTTTCCTTTTTATCTTCCTATGCCAAGTAACTCTTTACATACCGTTGATTTAAAAGCAAAAAAGATATTGAGTAGTTACCCTTTATCTTCAGATACTATTAGAGTTCCAAAAGAGAGTGTAAATATTCAAGCTGAACCAGAAGTTGGTTTGATTTGTGACTTAGAATACAGAGCTGGAAAGTTATCTAAAATTACTCCTACTTACTTTGGAGCATATAATGATTGTTCTATAAGAGTAGCTGGTGCATCTAAAATAAGTGATAAGAAAAATTGGGGTGAAGACTCTAAAGGTTTTTCAAATGAGCTTATTAAGATAGACAAGTTTGAAGCTGGTAGTGTGATGGATAGTTACTCTATATGTAGTTTTCTTCGTCGTAATGGAGAGCTTACTGCTTATGGCGAAAATGTAGAGCTTACAGGGTATAGTTACTTTTATGAGAAGTTAAATGATTGGATGTTAAATCAAATTACAAATCAAGAAGATTTTGGACCTTTAGAGCCTATTGAAGAGTATATTATCGCTTGTGAAAATCCTAAAGAAGCAATTATAAGTATCGGTGCTACACGTTATACTAAGTATGGAGAAACTACATTTTTAAAGAGTGGCGATGAGATTTTAATCGCTGTTTATGATAGAGATAGTTATTCACTTAATGATGTTATCTCAAATCTTACAGAGAAACATTATAAACACGAAAATATGAGTGTTTTAGCTCAAAAAGTTATCTAATTTGAGTAGAGGTAAAAAACTAAACATTTTTATCGGTGCAGATATTGACGATAGCTGGTCACAAGTTCAAACCCCCTCAAAACCTAAAATCTCAAATGAGATTTTAGAACCCTCCAAACATTTTTTAGTTTTTAAAAGAGAGAAAAGACGTGGAAAAGTGGTTACTCTTGTTGGGGCTTTTCAGCTTTCTAAGGAAGATGCTACGGCTCTTTTGAAATCTTTGAAAAAGAAAATAGGGTGTGGTGGAAGTTATAAAGAACATTTTATGGAGTTTCAAGGGGAGATGCAGGTTAAGTTAAGAGAACTTTTGAGTCAAGAGGGGTTTCGGTTTCGGAAGTAGTGGTATAATTAAATATATTTAAATAAGGGAGCCACTTGCAGATTCCCACAAAAGCAGCTAATTTAATTTTTTAATTGATAAAAAAGTTGAAATCTAATTTCAAATAAGTTATAATTTTTTACTACAAAAATTTAACAGAAAAGAGATTCAACTTA
>Ga0256842_1000024_pt1 | contig 115756 bp, 105 predicted proteins | sample 4559240metaG_FD_185973 | JGI IMG/M metagenome (GOLD analysis project Ga0256842, IMG submission 185973) | Hydrothermal vent microbial communities from Guaymas Basin, Mexico - 4559-240 | ecosystem: Environmental > Aquatic > Marine > Hydrothermal vents | place: Mexico: Guaymas Basin | collected... | reverse complement strand
GGTTTATTTTTAATTTTTACGAATTTTTTAAGAAGAGTTAATTTTTGGGGGAGATTTTTTTAAAATTTTTGGATAGACTTCACAATAAAGTTTACTCCTTCAACCTTAAGCGGGAATTTTGGTTGTTTAAAAATTGTTTATGATTTTTTTTCAAAAAATTAAATTATATAAAAATAATTTGATAAAAATTTCTTTTTTCTCTTGAATAAATCATTTAAGGATTTACATTTATGATACAAAATTTTTTAAAATTTAAAAGGAGGGTTATGAGAGAAGAGCTTGAAATTAATATTCCTGAAATCTCAGAAGGGGAAATAATAGATGTCCCTGAAATACTACCTTTAATGGCAATTAGAGATATTGTCCTTTTTCCTTCTATGGTAGTTCCTCTATTTGTTGGAAGACCTAAATCCTTAAAAGCTATAGAAGAAGCCTTAAACAAAGACAAACTCATTGCTTTGTCAACTCAAAAGAATTCTCGTATAGAAAATCCCAAGCCTGAAGATTTATATAAAATTGGCACCATAGGTCTGATTTTAAAAACCTTTAATATATCTGAAAACCGTTTAAAAGTGGTTGTCCAAGTTTTATCAAGAGTTGAAATTAAAGAATTTTTACAAACAGATCCTTATTTTAAAGCAAAAATAGAACCCTGTAAGGAAAAAGAGCCAGAAATTATTACCCCTGAAATTGAAGCTTTAATCCGCACTGTAAAAGAAAATATTGAAAAGCTATTAGCTTTAAAAGGAACTTTAAATTCAGAAATTTCTGCAGTTATTGAATCTATAGAAGAACCTGGAAGATTAGCAGATCTTATTACCATTTATCTTAAATTAAAGGTTAAACAAGCTCAAAATCTTCTTGAAACCCTTGATGGAGTAGAACGTTTAAAAACCATTTCTAAAATTTTATTACAGGAAATAGAAATAACCACTCTTCAAAACAAAATCCAAGCAGAGGCCCAAGAAGAAATAGGGAGATCTCAGAGAGAATACTTTTTAAGAGAACAGCTTAGGGCTATAAAAAGAGAATTAGGGGAATTTGAAGATATAGAAAGTGAAATAGAAGAACTCCGTAAAAAGATTAAAAAAGCTAAAATGCCCAAACAAGTAGAAAAAGAAGCCTTAAAGCAATTAAATCGTCTTGAATTTATGCATCCGGATTCCTCTGAAGCTGCAGTAATCAGAAATTACTTAGAATGGCTCATAGAACTTCCCTGGAAAAAATCTACTAAAGATATTTTAGATTTAAAGCATGTAAAAAAAGTTTTGGATAAAGATCATTATAACTTGGAAAAAGTTAAAGATAGAATTTTAGAATTTTTAGCTGTTAAAAAAATAAATCCAAAAGCTAAAGGAGCTATAATTTGTTTTGTAGGACCTCCTGGAGTAGGTAAAACCAGTTTAGGAAGATCCATAGCTGAAGCTCTGGGAAGAAAATTTGTAAGAACTGCTCTTGGAGGAATAAAAGACGAAGCAGAAATAAGAGGGCACAGAAGAACTTATGTAGGAGCTTTACCTGGCAGAATCATTCAGGGAATTAAACAAGCTGGTGTAAATAATCCTGTTTTTTTACTTGATGAAATTGATAAACTTTGCAGTGATTTTCACGGTGATCCAGCTGCTGCTCTTTTAGAAGTTTTAGATCCTGAACAAAATAAAGAATTTGTAGATCATTATTTAGATGTACCATTTGATCTGTCCAAAGTTCTTTTTATTGCTACAGCTAATATGACAGAACCTATTCCAAAGGTCCTTTTAGACCGTATGGAAGTAATATATCTATCTGGTTATACTTTTAAAGAAAAATTAGAAATAGCTAAAAGGCATCTTCTACCTAAATTGCTTAAAGACCATGGTTTAAAAAAGAAACTATTAAAAATCTCTGATAAAGTAATTTTAAAAATCATTGAAGAATATACCTTTGAGTCAGGAGTAAGAGAACTGGAAAGAAAGCTAGCCACTATTTGCAGAAAGATAGCAAGAAAACTCGCTGAAGGAGAAAAAGGACCTTTTGAAATTACTGAAGAAAATTTAACAGAATATTTAGGTCCCCCAGAGTATATAGAAGAATTAAAACAAGAAAAAGATGAAATCGGAGTAGCTACAGGGCTTGCTTGGACACCAAATGGTGGAGAGGTTTTATATGTAGAAGCTGTAACCATGCCTGGTAAGGGTAATTTAATTTTAACTGGTCATTTGGGAGATATTATGAAAGAAAGCGCTCAAGCAGCTCTTTCTTATATAAGATCCAGACACAAAGAATTGAAGTTAAACCCAGATTTTTATACTAAATATGATATACATGTACATGTCCCCTCTGGTGCTATCCCCAAGGATGGACCAAGTGCCGGAGTTACTATAGCTACTGCTATGATCTCCGCACTTACACAAAAACCTGTTTCAAAAGATTATGCAATGACAGGAGAAATTACTTTAAGAGGTAAAGTTTTACCTGTAGGAGGAATTAAAGAAAAATCCTTGGCTGCGCTGAGAAAAGGTATCAAAAAAGTTCTTATACCTTATAAAAATGCTAAAGATTTGGAAGATATCCCCAAAGATTTAAGGGAACAAATAGAATTCATATTTATTTCACATTTAGATGAAGTTATTAAATTGGTTATAAAAAATTAATTTTTATCTCTTTTCAAATTTTAATTTTTTGTAATAATATATTTTTGAAAAAATTATGAATAAAAAGAAAAAAGATAGCCAAAAAAAAGGCCGTAAAAAAAAAGAAACACCCGAAAGTAGAAAACGAGAACTTTTAGAAGCTGTTGATGAAAATTGCAATCCTATCACTATTTTAAATCGTGAAGAAATTCATAATAAAGGGTATTTCCATAAAACTGTTCATATTTTCTTATTTAACAAAAATAGAGAGATTTATTTGCAAAAAAAATCGCAAATTGTTGAAGAAAATCCAGGCCTCTGGACATCTTCTGCTTCAGGACATGTTTTAGTAGGAGAAAGTTTTTTAATAACTGCTCAAAGAGAGTTAAAAGAGGAATTATCTATAAAGGTAAAATTAGAGGAAGTATTTAAAATAAATCCTACAGAAAGTCCTACCAGAGAATGTATAGCTCTTTTTGTAGGATATACTAACAAAATTCCCAAACCTAATCCTTTAGAGATTGAAGAAGGACGTTTCTTTTTGGTAGAAGAAGTAGATAAATTAATTCAAACTTCTCCTGAAATTTTCAGCCCATCTTTTAAATTTCTTTGGAAGAAATACTGGTCCTTAGTGACTCAAACAGAGCTGAAGGGAAAATAAGGCCTTCTTTTTCTATAACAGTTTTTAGTAGCTCTAAATCCCCATATTTTATATACCTTGGAATAGGAATTAAAGCCAGTTTTTGAAGTTTGGCTTCTTTTTCTTGAGAAGATATATTTAAATTCAAAATTTGGTCTCTAAGGTTTTTCATAAGTTCTATATAAATCTCGTATTCTTCACCTATCAATTCTTCCAAAGTTTCTCTTAATCTTCTTGCTACAGCAGGACTTGCTCCTGAAGTAGAAATAGCAATAGCTAATTTTCCTCTTCTCACCACCGAAGGAACTATAAAACTGCAAAATTCTGGAACATCTACTACATTACAAAAAACTCTTTTTTGTTCTGCCTCTTGATAAATCTCTTTTTGAACTTCAGGATCATTGGTAGCTGCTATAACTAACCAAGCTCCTTCTAAATCACCTATTTGATAAACTCTTTTTTCCCAAACAAATTTTCCCTCTTCAGCCCATTTTTTAAGCTTTGGGGTTAATTCTGGAGAAATAACTTTTACCTTGGCTTTTGCTCTTAAAAGACTTTTTATTTTCCTTTCCGCTACTTTCCCTCCACCTACAACTATGCATAATTTGTTTTCAATATTTAAAAAAATCGGAAAATATTCTTTAATCAACCTCACCCCACCCCTCCAATTTGGATTTCCAAAATTGTGTTGCTTTAGGATAAATTTTAACAAATTCTATATGCAGATAGCCATTTTTCCATTCAGCTCGTTTTATTTCTACATTTACTTTAGCTAAACGAAAATGCGCTAACATTGCCAGATAATTACTTTCTTTTTTAAATTTCACTTTAAAAGTTTCCTGAGAAGGTTTATCTTCATTAAACATTTTCAGAATTTCTTCAAACATATTTGGTCCTAATTTATTATAAACCTCTTGTTTAAACTCTTCAAATTCATACAAATTTAAAGCAAGCCTGATTAATCTTAAAGAGATAAAATAAGGATCTATATCACCTAAGTAAGGAAAAACTACCTTTAAATCTTCTAAATTTGAAAATGGAGTTACATATTTCACTCTTGATCCTTTGTCTTCTGGTTTAAAAACAACCCCTTCCCTTTTTTCCAAGTGATACTTAGCTAATAATTCTTTTATTTCTTTGTAATCTCTCTCAGGATCAAAAGGTCCATTTATTTCAGGAGAATTTAGATTATATTTTTCAAGCCATTTCAATTTTTTTGAAACATTTATAAATTTACCTGTTCCTTTTTCCATAAAATCAAAAACAAAATAATTTACATCTTCTTTGATGTAAGGAGGATATTCACTTACAAAAGGGTTTTCAGGTCCAGCAACTTCGCAACAGACCACGAAATCAGGATTTTTTTCAAAAAATTCTGGGAGATTAGGTAAAAAGTCTTCCCATCTATCAGTAGCAAAGGGACAAACATAGCCCCTTCTGGTAAATGCCAGAATCTCATCCTCTACTTTCACCAGTCTCACATTATAACCTTCTATCTTCTCTTCTGCATAAAAGGGATATTTTAAATATCTCTTTAAACCTGTTTTTAAAACATAAACTCTTGGAATATGAGGATACCCTGGAACAAAAAGTTTTTCATTAAAAAATGTTCCCAAGGGATAAGAACGAAATTCTTTATTTAATCTAAAAAAATTTTTATTTTTCCAAGAAAAGAATAATAATTTCCCTTTTTGAAAAGCTTTTTCCCAATCCACCAGAGGTATTCTTTTCAAATAAGAATTTTGTCTCCAGCAAAATTTAAAATATTCCCAAATATCCTTTTCATCTTTTTTCAATTCTAACATCTCCCTTTTCTCCTTCTTTCCCTTTTATTTCTATTTTGACTTCAGGAATAAATTGTGGAATAAGCCATGCCTGAGTAAGAAGATGTCTGGTTACCTTAGAAACAGTATAACCGAATTCTTTTTTCTTAGAATTTAGTATAGCAAGACTTATAGGGGTTAAAAGCTGATCTCCTAAATGTTCTTCTATTTGAGTATGGGTATCCAAAAAATTTAAAAACTGAAAAGCTGCGTTTTTGCCCACCTCTTCTGCAGGATATCTCTTTCTCCCTAATTCAGTAAAACCTGCCCTTTTTATTCTATCCTTATCTATAGAATAAATAAAAAGCATAGTGCCTGCAGATTCTGTCTTTACTTTTTCTAAAATAATTTCTGCTTCTAATACTTTAGATTTTAAAATTTCCAAAGCTGATTTAGCCTGTCTTTCCAAAATATGAGAAGGTAATTTATCTGAAATCAAACTGATTATCTGTGTTCTAAAAGGAACAAAAGAAGAAGCCAAATTAGGAAAATAAAATTCTTTCCAGGGAAAAATCTTGGCTTTAATTTTTCCACCTCCCTTAGGATAAAAACCCGCTTTTTCCATTATAATATGGGATTTTAAACCGAAATTTTCAACGAAAGGTAAAAAAACATATTTTAAATAATGATAACAAGGGCTATAAGGTATATGGGTTCCTCCTTTAATAATAAGAGTCCCTCCCTCTGAAAAAGCCAAGGGATAGATCAAAGTCTGAAAAAGTAGGCCTGTAGAACCAGCGGTTTTAATATCAAAGATATAAGTTTTATTAGAAGGCATATCCTTAGGAATAAAAATAATCTCCTTAGAATTTAGTTCAGCTCCTTGTACTTCAGCTTTAGAAATTTCAGCAGAAGCTTTTACACAGGCTAAATGCTGAGGCTGTAAACCTGGTTTGGATCTATTTACTCTTATGTTAAAAATTTTAACTGGCTTTTTAAAAATAATAGCTAAGGAGAGAGAAGTTCTCAATATCTGTCCCCCGCCCTCTCCATAAGAACCATCTATCAAGAGCATACTATTCCTCTTCCATTCTCTTTATTTCTTTTATCAAAAATTGTACCAGTCTTTCAACTAAAATCTTGCCTTTTTTTTCAGAGGCTTTTAAAGGATTACCCCATATACCAGAAGGCCAGTATTTCTTTTTATCAGCTACTACTCTAAATTTAGGAAAATCAGGATAATCTTCAAATCCTTCTCCTTTAACTAAATGAGGCTTAAAATACTTTATAAGAGAGACTTCCCATTCTCCTGCATGAGAATCTCTTTCAGGAATACCTATTTCCTTTAAAAAGGGAATCAATAGCTGATAAATGTTAGCTACGAAAAATTTAGCTTCAGGATGAAGCTCTAAAAATGCTTCTGCTGCATCTATTAAATAAGCACTATGAGTCCCTCCTGCATGCCCTGATAAAATAAAAAAATTTCTAAAATTCTGGCGATAAAATTCTGATATTATGTTAAAAATTAGTGTTTTTAAAAGTTCTCCTTTTATACTTATAGTTCCTGCTAAAGGATAAGTACTTCTGCAAAGTCCGTAATAAACTGGAGGTGCTACTAAAATTTTGATTTTCTGGCTTAAAACTTTACACACTTCATAAATAGTGTATAAATCTGTAGCTAAAGGCAAATGAGGTCCATGAGCTTCTATAGAACCTACTGGAATTATAACAGTTTTTATTTCGCTCTTAGCTTTTTCAAACTCCTCTGAAGTTATTTCTTCTACTAACATATTTTCCTCCTTTTAAATTTAAAAATTTTTAAAATGAATTATATTTATTTTTACTATGAAAAAAAGAGTTTATATAAAAACTTTTGGTTGTCAAATGAATGAAAATGATACGGAGAAAATGTATATTTTACTTAGTGATGAATACGAGCCTACTCTAAATCCTGAAGAAGCTGATTTAATCCTTATTAATACCTGTTCAGTAAGAGAAAAACCTCAACATAAGGTTTATAGTGAGGTAGGAAGATATAAATCTCTTAAAAAGAAAAATCCAGATCTTATTATAGGAATTACGGGTTGTGTAGCTCAGCAAGAAGGAGAAAATCTTATAAAAAAACTTCCCTATTTAGATTTAGTACTTGGAACTCAGGGTTTTTATTTCATTAGAGAGGCTTTAAAAACTTATAAAAAAACTAAAAAACCTGTAGTGTTCACTGAACTTAAACCAGATTTCAAATTCCCTCTAATTCTTGAAAGCGAAGATAATTCTCTCTTTAAAGATAGAAAAGTTAGTGCTTTTGTTACTATTATGCAGGGTTGCGATAATTTCTGCACCTATTGTATAGTTCCTTATGTTAGAGGAAGAGAAATTAGTAGACCCCCTGAAGATATTTTAAAAGAAGTGGAAACTCTGGTTAAAAAGGGAGTCAGAGAAATCATTCTTTTAGGTCAAAATGTAAATTCCTATGGACTTAAAGAGAAAAATTTCCCCAATTTTCCAGACTTACTTAATATGGTCTCAGAAATTGAAGGAGTCTGGAGAATCAGATTTACCACCAGTCACCCTAAGGACTTATCTGACAAATTAATAGAGGTTATAGCTACTAATCCAAAAGTCTGTAAACATATCCATCTCCCTCTGCAAGCAGGTTCTAATAAAATTCTTAAATTAATGAACAGAAAATACACCAAAGAATATTATTTAGCTAAAGTAGAGAAGTTAAAATCTTTGGTTCCTGAGATTGCTATTACTACAGATCTTATTGTAGGATTTCCGGGAGAAACAGAAGAAGACTTTAAAGAAACCTTAGAAATGCTTGAAAAAGTAAGATATCATGAAATTTTTTCTTTTAAATATTCAGACAGACCTTTTACAGTTGCCAAAAAAATGGAAAATAAAATCCCTGAAGAAGAAAAAGAAAGAAGATTAAAAGAAGTGCATAAAGTCCAGGCTAAAATTACAGAAGAAATTTATAAATCCTATGTAGGAAAAGAAGTAGAGGTTCTGGTAGAAGGAGCAAGCAAAAAAAATCCTGATATGCTTATGGGAAGAACTACCACTAATGTAATTGTTAATTTTAAAGCTCCTCGTCTGGATTTAAAAGGAGCCATAGTAAAAGTGTTAATTGATGAAGCAGGAAAGCACTCCTTAAAAGGAACATATCTTAAAACTATCAGGATCTAAGATTGCATTTTTTGCAAAATCTTTGCAATTTTTGCACATAAAAATTTTAGCCAAGCTACTTAATCCTTTTGAAATTCTTTATATTTAAAAAACAAAATTTCAGGTATGAAAATTGTCTTTAAATAAAATAATAATAAAATAATTTTTGCAGGAGGAGGGAACAAAGATGAAGCGAGTAATTTTATTAGCACAATTGATTGTATTTCTTGTGTTTTCCAATATCTATGCTTCTAAGGTAATTACAAAACCTGTTATTGGGTATGAGTTTGAAGGAAAAGTTGTTAAAGTAAAAAAGGTTCCTGGATTTAGAAAAAGCAAAATTATCTGGTGGGCATTGGATGTTAAAAATAAAGATGGTAAAAGAATAGAAGTAAGAATAGCTCCTGTTTGGTTATACCATAATATAGAGATTAAAAATGGTGATAAAGTTGAGATAAAAGGTTTTATTCCTCCATATTGGTTAACAAAAGGATTTAATGCTATAATGGCATGCAGAATTGAGGATAAAAATACAGATGTTATCTATGACTTTTCAAAAATTAGAAAATGGTGCCAAAAAATAAGCTTTTCCAAAAATACTTTTCCTGAGTTTAATGTCTTTTCAAATTTTTAAACAATTAAAAATGTTGTAATAAAAGGCAAAGTGATTTCTGTTAAAAAAGTCCTTGGAATAAGAAAAAAAAATCAGCAAAAGCCTATTTTCCTCCAAAATGGAAAGCTTTAAAATTAGAAAATACTTATATGGCTTGTTATATAAAAAATATTTCAAATGGAGTTGAAATTAAACTTAGGAAATGTTATTAATAAATCTTGGGGGAGATAAAAAAAATATCTCTCCCCTTATAATTTTGTTGAATATAGGCTCAGAAGATGTTATTAATAAAATTTTTATTAATTAAATTTTTATAAAAACATTATGAAAAACATTTTCCCTCTTGTAATACTTCTAATTTTAAGTTTGGTTTATTTTAATAAAAATGTTTTTGCTCAACATGTGCCTGATATATATGAATTTTATGATATACGCACTGAAATAACTCTAAGAGGAAAAGTTAAAAGTATATGGATTACCAAAAATAACATTGTTTTGATAGGTGTAAAAAGGAAAAGACATATCTATACTGTGATTTTAGGTCCTCAAAGATTTTTAAAAAAAAGGAATATAAAAATAGACTTAAATGATAGAGTTATAATAAAGGGGTCTAAATATATTTCCAGAGAGGGGAATCTTTATATAATAGCCCGTTTTATAAAAAATTTTAGTAAAAAACAGATCTATTATTTAAGAGATAAAAATATGCGGCCTTATTGGAGAGTTAGAAAAAGAAAATATCGTAGACATTTTTTCTTTTTTAAATAATATTAAAAATCTTTTAAATTGTATTCTTTTATTTTATTATAAAGAGTTCTTAAAGATATTCCCAGGAGTTTTGAGGCTTTTTTCTTATTTCCTTTTGTTTTTTCTAAAGCTTCAATAATAGCTTGTTTTTCCAAAAATTTTAAATTTATGGCTGAGTTTTTTTCTTTTTCTATTTCAAAAAAAACAGGTTCTAAATCTATTTCTAACTCCCTACCCTGGCAAAGGATTAAACTCCTTTCCAAAACATTTTCAAGTTCTCTAATATTCCCTGGCCAGTGATAATTTAAAAGTATTTCCTTGGCTTTGTGACTTAATTCAGGAACTTCTTTATTTAACTTCTTACAAAGTTTTTGAATTATATATTTTGCTATTTTTAAAATCTCTTTTTTTCTTTCTCTAAGAGAAGGAATATTAATAGGAAAGACATTTATTCTAAAATATAAATCTTCTCTAAATTTTCCTTCTTTTACCAATTTTTTAAGATCTTTATTAGTAGCTGTAATAAATCTGGCATTGGTTTTTATGAAATTAAGTCCTCCCAATCTTTCAAATGTTTTTTCCTGTAACACTTTTAAAAATTTAGCCTGAACTGCTAAACTCATCTCAGAGATTTCATCTAAGAATAAAGTTCCATCCTTGGCAAGTTCAATTTTACCTGGTTTGGTTTTTAGAGCTCCTGTAAAAGCTCCTTTTTCATATCCAAAAAGTTCTGATTCTATAAGATTTTCTGGAATAGAGGCACAATTTATTTCCACAAAAGCCCCTTTTCTCTGACTCAATATATGTATAACCTTAGCTATTATAGTTTTCCCTGTGCCTGTTTCTCCATAAAGTATAATAGTAGTGTCTGTAGGAGCTACCTTGATAATTTTTTTATAAATATCATCCATCCCTGCAAAAAGTATATCAAAAGGCGGAATATCTTCTGATTTTTCAAAAATTTTATGAGAAAAATTTTTTGCTTTTTTGTTTTCTAAAATTTTTCTAACCAAAGCTATAAAATCTTCAGGGCTTGATAAAGGCTTGGTAATATAATCTACAGCTCCTTTTTTAACTGCTTCCACTGCAGAAGGAATGCTTCCATAGGCTGTAATTACTACAAAATCAGTTTCTGGTAAAATTTTTTTAGCCTGTTCAATAAGAGCTATTCCATCTATTTTAGGCATTTTTAAATCTGTGATTACTAAATGTGGTTTAAACTCAGGTAATTTTTTTAAAGCTTCCTCAGGTTCATTATAAACTTCTACCTTGTAATTTTCTTCTTCTAAGATGACTTTCAAAAATTCTCCAAAGGATAAATCGTCTTCAATTATAGCGATTTTGGAATCCATAGATATACCCTGGTTCCTTCTTCTTTTTTACTTTTAATTTGTATTTTTATTTTTAAAACATCACAAAGTTTCTTAACTATAGCCAAACCCAAACCAGAACCCCAGACCTTGGTAGTAAAAAAGGGCTCCATAGCCTTAGCTAAAGTCTTTTCATCCATTCCTGCTCCATTATCTATTATTCCAAACTTAATCAGATTTTTTGCTTTTTCCACCTCCAAAACTATTCTTTTTTCTTTTTTAGAAGTTTCCATAAGTGCATCTACAGAATTTTGCAAAAGATTAGAAACAATTTCCTTGAGTTTGTCTTTATCAGATTGTATCCATAAATCATCTAAAATCTGAATTTGAAAAATTATCTCAGGGTATTTTTCTTTAAATCCTAAAATTAATTCTTCTATAAGTTCTTTAAAATTAAATTTTGAAATTTCTAATTTAACAGGATTTCCATAAAGCAATAATTCATCAGTAAGTCTTTCAATTCTCAAAGCTTCATTATAAATAATTTGTAAACACTTTTTAATTTTTTCTTCATCTATTTTTTTAAACAAATACTGAGAAAATCCTTTAATACTGCTTAAAGGATTTCTAATTTCATGAGCCAGAATTTTTGTCATTAAAGCGAGACTTTTCAATTCTTTTATTTTTATCTGGATATCTTCAAATTTTTTTAATAAAATTGTTCCCAATATACCAAACACCACTAAACCAATAACTCCTGCAATTTTTAAAAAAATATATAATCTGGTTCTTTTTAGGATCACTTCCGCAGGATAAATATGAAGAGCAATTCTCAAAAAATAAGGCTTTTTATCTATATAAAAATTAAAATCTGATACAAATACTTTTTCAAATGTAGACAAAATCAAATAATGAAAATAAGGGTATTTTTGATTTAAATCAGGACTAAAATTTTCTATTTTCTTCCCTATAAGATCAGGATTGGAATGCAAAACTATATAACCTTTTTTATCATATAAAGCTATAAAAGCTACATTTTCCCAGTTTTCATTTAATATAATATCCATTAAAAAATCTCTATTATTTTCCTGCAGATTTTTGAGACTTTCGGATTGAAAAAAGCTTTGCAAAGTAACTGCTATACCCATAGCCTGCATTTTCAAAGCATCTTCTGCTGCAATTTTAGAATTTTTATAACTGAAATAAGCACTTATTAATAAAATAGTTATAGAAAAAATAATAATACTCCATAAAATAGCCATTGATCTAATGCTTTCAAATTTTAAGGTCAATCTTTTTATACCCATTGTTACCTAAGCAAGTCTTTTTCATTAAAAAACTGATTCAATTAATACTATTCTAAACAATATTAATAAAATTAAAAAGACTTCATTTTTTTTTATTTTATTTTATACTTTTAAAACTGTGAATATTCATACTATTTTTTTATATCTTGCAATTCTTCTTTTTTTAGCAAAACTTTTAGGAAGCATTCTGAATAAAATCAAAATTCCTTCTGTATTAGGGGAAATTTTTGTTGGCATTCTCCTTGGTCAAAGTATTTTAAATATAGTTCCAATGAATGAAGTTATAGAGACCTTAGCTGAAATTGGTATAATTCTTCTTCTTTTTCAAATAGGCTTGGAATCAGATATAAAACAGCTCAAAAAGGTAGGATTTTCAGCTTTTTTAGTGGCTTGTATAGGTGCTACTATACCTTTGGTTGTAGGAGCTTTGGTAAGCTATTATTGGTTAGATATTTCTTTAATAACCTCTCTTTTTATAGGTGGTGCTTTAACAGCTACCAGCATAGGGATTACAGTGAGAGTATTAGAAGATCTTGGGCAGATGAAGGAAAGATTTGCTCAAATTGTTCTTGGGGCTGCGGTTTTAGACGATATTTTAGGAGTGGTGGTTTTGGCTGGATTGTATGAATTTGCTAAAGAAGGTGCTATAGAAGTAGAGCATTTACTCCGCTTAATAATTTATATTGTAACTTTTTTTATTTTATCCCCTTTTTTAGCTTTATTCTTGGGAAATCTTATACACCTTTTAGCCAGAAAATTAAAAACCTTTGATTTTGTGCCTGCCACTATTTTATCATTGATTTTTCTTTTTGCTTATTTAGCTCATGAAGTAGGTTCTCCTGAAATTTTAGGGGCTTTTACAGCTGGGCTTGCTTTTTCTGAAAGTTTTAGTCCTTCTTTTAATATTTTATATAAAATAAAACCTCCTGAGTTTTTTAAGGTTTTTAAAACTGATTTTAGTTTTTTAAACTTTTTTGCTAAATTTGATGAAATAATGAGAAAAAAAATAGAAGAAACTATAATGCCTTTGGTATCGGTATTAACTCCTATATTTTTTATTTCTGTAGGTTTAGAAATGAATTTAAGAGCTATTGATTTTGGTTCTTTTAATTTCTGGTATCTTACTCTTTTGATTCTTATTATAGCTATCATAGGAAAGGTTGCTTCAGGTTTTTTTATAAGAGGAAGTTTTAAAGAAAAGATTTTAATAGGATTTTCCATGCTCCCCAGAGGAGAAGTAGGTCTTATTTTTGCTGAAATAGGTAGAAGAGCAAATATTTACAATGATCTTCTTTACGCTGTAATTATTTTTGTAGTGGCTATAACAACCTTTTTAGCTCCCATTATATTAAAATTCTTAATAAAAAAATCCTCTTCTGCAGACTAAAAAACTATTCAAAAAGTTTATTGAATTTAAAAATTCCAAGATGAAGGAAACTAATATATAAAAATACAAAAATTTAAAATATTAAAAGAAAAATGTTTATATAATAAAATAAATCAGTTTAAATGGGGTTGACTTATCTATATTTTCTATTAAAATTATTATAAATAAGCAAGGGCTATTTTACTCAAAATTTTTTTCGGGGTTTTTTTTACCCTCCTCCAAAAATAAAAAGCTTTTTAGTCTAATTTCTGAATTTTTTTATAACTTTTAAAGGAGGTGCAAATGGAAAGAAGAATCAATTACATTATAAAATTAGATCATATAAAAGAATTATCTGAAGAAGAAAAGAAAAAACTTAAAAAAGTTACAGAAAAATTTGATTTTAGAACAAACGAATATTATCTTTCTCTTATTGATTGGAATGACCCTAATGATCCTATAAGAAAAATTTCTATTCCCTCTTTAGAAGAACTTGAAGTCTGGGGAAAATTGGATGCCTCAAATGAACAGAATTATATGAAAGTAAAAGGACTTGAACACAAATATTCCGATACTGCTGTGGTTCTTGTTACCAATGTCTGTGCTATGTATTGTAGGTTTTGTTTTAGAAAAAGACTTTTTATCAACAAAGGAGCAGAAATAGCTGTGGATATATCAAAAATTATGGAATACATTAGAGAACATACAGAAATAAACAATATTCTTTTAACAGGAGGAGATCCTTTAGTTCTTACAACCTCCAAGCTTGAGAAAATCTTAAAAGAATTAAGCACTATACCTCATGTAAAAATTATAAGGATAGGTTCCAAAGTACCTGCTTCCAACCCACACAGAATTATTGATGATCCAGAGCTGTTAAATCTTTTTGAATGGTTCAATACTTATACAGGCAAAAAGCTATACCTTATGTGTCATTTTAATCATCCCAAGGAAATTACAGAAGTTGCAAAAAAAGCTATAAGTTTGGTTCAGAAAACAGGAACTATTACCTTTAACCAGACTCCTATTTTAAAAAATATCAATAATAATGCAGAAATATTAAAAACTTTAATTGAAAATCTTTCTTTTATAGGAGTAGTGCCTTACTACGTATTTCAGTGCAGACCTGTAGTTGGTAATAAAATGTTCTCTACTAAAATAGAGGATACTATTGATATTGTGGAAAAAGCCAGATCTCAAGTTTCTGGACTTGCTGCTAAAGTTAGATATGTAATGTCTCATGCTACTGGTAAAATAGAAATCCTTGGGAAAACCAAAGAGCATGTCTTCTTTAGATATCATAGAGCTGCTGATCCTGAAAATAATGGGAAATTTATGGTTTTTAAAAGAAATCCAGAGGCTTACTGGTTTGATGATTATACTGAATTGATAGAAGAATACAAAGCTACTGCATAGCTCTTTATCTTAGTGACAAATTATCATTAATGAAAAAACCTTTAGTAAGTGTAATCATACCTACCTATAACAGGGCTTATATTTTACCTAAAGCTATAGAAAGTGTTTTAAACCAAACTTTTAAAGATTTGGAATTGATTGTTGTAGACGATGGTTCTACTGATGAAACTCCTTATTTAATTACCCAATATCCTCTTATTTATGTTAAAAAATTAAGAAAAGGGGTTGCTCATGCGAGAAATACTGGGATAGCAAAAGCTAAGGGAGATTTTATTGCTTTTCTTGATAGCGATGATATTTTTGTGTCTGATAAAATAGAAAAACAATTGGAATTTTTTGAGAAAAATCCCGATTATAAAATTGTTCAAACAGATGAAATTTGGTATAAAGGAAATAAAAGGATAAATCCTAAAAAATTGCATAAAAAAGCTGTGGGATGGTTTTTCCATAGAGCCATTAAACTGTGTGTAGTTTCTATGTCTACAGTTTTAATGAAAAGAGAACTTTTTGACGAAGTAGGTCTTTTTGATGAAAAATTTTGGGTTTGTGAAGATTATGAATTCTGGTTAAGAGTAGCTCTTAAAATGCCTATAGGACTTATTAAGGAAAATTTAGTTATTAAAAGCGGAGGAAGACCGGATCAGCTTTCTGCTACCAAAGGACTTGATTACTATAGAACTTTAGCTCTTATAAAACTCTTTAAGAATTATCAAAAAGATTTAAATTTAGAACAAAAAATTATGCTCTTTGCAGAAGCAAAAAGAAAATTTAAAATTTTTTATAAAGGTGCTTTAAAACATGGAAATTTAGAGAAGGCTTTTAAATTAAAAAAAATCTTTGAACAGACTTTTGGAAGTTCAATTATATCACCTTACAAAGGTTTGTGTTAAAAATATGGTAAAAGAAAAAGAATTAAATAAAGAAGATTGGTTTTTTAAAATATTAAGACCTCTTGAATTTGTTTCAAAAAACAATTTTGCCAACTTATCTAAAACAAAAGGTCTTGAAAAGACTCTTAATTTTTTAATCAATCAAGCCCCAAAAGAATATTCAGATTTAAAAAATAAACTCTTATCACTTTGCCATAATTTAGAGATTCTTTCTGTGGAAGAAAAAAAAGAAAGAATAAAAGCCCTTTTAGATATTTTGCTTTCTTTAAATTTCTCTTCAAAGCATGAAAAAGAAAAAAATGAAGAGCCCTGTAAAATTTTTGACTTTCCAGCAAGAAAAATTTCTTTTGAAACTTATATTAAACACAAGGAAATTCTTAGAAAACCAGTTCAATTTTTAAAAGGTGTAGGACCGGGTATAGCTAAAAAATTTAGTAAAAAGGGTATTCATATTATAGAGGATTTACTTTTCTTTTTACCAAGAGATTATGAGGATAGAAGAAAAGTCATTCCAATAGGAAATTTAATGGAAGGACAAAGGGCTGTAGTGTTTGGAGAGATTCTTAAAAGTGGAACAGCTTTTTTTTCTAAAAGAAAAATATTTGAAGCCTATATTACTGATGGTACAGGATTTTTAACATTAAAATGGTTTAATTACAATGAAAAAGTCTGGAGAAAGCTTTTAGCACCTGGTAAAAATATTTATGCTGTAGGAGAAATCTCTCGCTTTGGAAGGTCTCTGGAAATGATACATCCTGAGATAATTGAAGAAGGAGATGAAGAAAAAATAGCCTTAGAGATTGGACATATTGTCCCAATTTATTCTTCTGTGGAAGGTGTTTCTGAAAAATATTTTAGAAAAATCATGAAAAATGCTGTAGAGGATTATGTTGATCTTTTAGATAACTATATCCCTGCTGATATTTTAAAAAGAAGAAAATTGGTTCCTATAAATATAGCTGTTAAAAATTTGCATTTTCCTGAAGCTGATGAGAATATTTGGATTTTAAAAAGAGAGGAAAGTATTTATCACAAAAGTATTGCTTTTGATGAATTTTTCTTTTTAGAACTTGCCTTAGCCTTAAGAAAAGGAAAAATTAAGAAAGAATGCGGTATTGCCTTTAATGTTAAAAGTAAACTGGTAGAAGCTTTTCTTAAAAAGCTTCCTTTTGAACTCACCTCTGCTCAAAAAAGGGTTATAGAAGAAATAAAACAAGATATGGCTAAAAGTCTCCCTATGAATAGACTTATTCAAGGAGATGTAGGCTGTGGAAAAACAGTAGTAGCTTTTATTGCCGCTTTAATTGCCATAGATAATGGCTATCAGGTAGCTCTTATGGCTCCTACAGAGATTTTGGCAGAACAGCATTATCATAGTTTTAGACAATATGCTCAGCTTATGGGAATTCATACTGCTCTTTTAACAGGGGGTATTCCACTTTCTAAAAAAAGAGAAATTTATCATGGATTATCTACGGGATATATCAATTTTGTTATAGGAACCCATGCTCTTTTTCAAGAAAAAGTAGATTTTAAAAAATTGGGTTTAATCATCATAGATGAACAACATCGTTTTGGAGTTCTTCAAAGAGCTGCATTAAGGGACAAAGCTAAGGGTGTTACTCCTGATACCTTGGTTATGACAGCCACACCTATTCCAAGAACTATGGCTCTTACTATTTATGGAGATCTGGATCTGTCTGTTATAGACGAAATGCCAAAAGGAAGAAAACCCATTATTACCAGATTGTTTTTAGACTACAACCGTGGTAAAGCTTATGAAGCAGTAAAAGAGGAGCTTAAAAAAGGACATCAGGCCTATGTTATACTTCCTCTTATTGAAGAATCTGAAAAACTGGATTTAAAGGCTGTTACCACTCATGGAGAATATTTACAAAAAAAGGTTTTTCCTGAGTATAAAGTCGGTATTTTACATGGAAAAATGTCTTCTTATGAAAAAGAAAAAATAATGCACGCTTTTAAAAGAGGAGATATACATATTCTTGTTTCCACTACTGTAGTGGAAGTTGGTGTTGATGTTCCTAATGCTACAGTTATGGTGATTGAACATGCAGAAAGATTTGGATTATCTCAACTTCACCAATTAAGAGGTAGAGTTGGCAGAAGTGAATTTCAGTCTTATTGTTTTTTAATTGCTTATAAAGTTTCTATAGAAAGTGAAGCTTTTAAACGCCTTCAGGTTTTGTGTAAAAGCAATGATGGTTTTAAAATAGCTGAGGAAGATTTAAAATTAAGAGGACCTGGCGAATTTTTGGGAACTAAGCAATCTGGATATTTAGAATTTAAAAAAGCGGATCTGGTAAAAGATTATGAGATACTTCTCTGGGCAAGAGAAGAAGCTTTTAAACTAATAGAAAAAGACCCAGAGCTTAAAAATTATCCTATTTTAAAAGAAGAGTTAATGAGAAGATGGGAAGAAAGATTGAAATTATCAGAAATTGCATAATATCGGGGGCTTAAATGAACGAAAACTTTATTATCGGAATTATTGGTGGAAAAGGTAAAATGGGAGAGCTTTTTAAAAAATTTTTTAGAAAAAAAGGATATCCTGTTTTAATCTCAGATATGGATACAGAATTATCAAATATAGATCTTGTTAAACAAAGCAAAGTTGTTATTATTTCGGTTCCAATGCCTGTTTTTCCAAATATAATTAAGGAAATTTCTCCTTATATAGAAAATAAACATTGGGTAATAGATATTTGCTCTTTAAAAGCTGAGCCTGCCAAGATAATGAAAACCTATTTAAAAAAAGGAGAAATATTAGCTACCCATCCTCTTTTTGGTCCCTTTGAAAAAGATTTGGAAAATAAAATCATAGCTTATTGGCCAATAAGAGGAAAAAATTTAATCAATTGGTTTATAAAGACCATGTCTGAAGAAGGTTTAAAATTAGTAAAAATTTCTCCTAAAAAACATGATAAAATGATGGGATTAGTGCAGGTTTTAAATCATTTCTGGCTTATTCTTTTAGGAAAAACTATTAAAGATTCCGGATTTGATTTAAAAGAACTTATTTCTATTTCTACACCAAGTTTTTTAAAACAATTGGATATTTTAAAAAGACTTGCTAATCAAGATTTAAAACTTTATGAAAAAATTCAATTAGAAAATCCCTGGGGAAATCATTTTAGAAGAGTTCTTTGTCAAAATTGTAATAAGCTTAAAAAAGCACTTTCTTCTAAACAGGCTGAAGAAATTTTTGATGAATATTTTATTATTGCTCAGAGTATAGCCAAAGAATTAGAAATACTTTTGGATAAATTTTTTACGAACTAAGTAAAGGAGTAAAATACCTGCAAAAATCATTACTATGCATAAAATTTGTCCCATGGTCATCCAGCCAAAAAGGAGAGGAAAACTTTGGGCAGGTTCTCTTATAAATTCAAAAAGAAATCTAAGTATTCCATAGGAAATTAAAAATATAGCTAATTTAGTCCCTGGAAGCCAATCTTTTTTTCTCAATTTCCACAAAAACAAAAATAAAAATAGTCCTGTCACTAAGCATTCATAAAGCTGAACAGGATGTCTTGGAACAGGTCCTCCTTCCGGGAAAATCATAGCCCAGGGAAGATTACTGGGTTTTCCATAAATCTCTCCATTAATAAAATTACCTATTCTTCCAAAAAAAAGCCCTACAGGTCCAGTAACAGCTATTAAATCCGCCCACCATAAAAAGGATTGTCTGTGCTTTTTTATATAAATATATCCAACCAGTACAGCTCCTATTAATCCTCCGTGAAAAGACATTCCTCCTTCCCAAACAGCAATAATTTCCCAAGGATGGTGCAAATAATAATCTGGATAATAAAAAAAACAAAAACCTATACGGGCTCCTATAACAAGCCCTATAAAACTGTAAAATAAGAGATTTTCTAAAAAAGGATATAAATCCTGTCTTCCTCTTTCTTTAAGCTGATACCTACAAAGAAAAAGACAACAGAAAAAACTTATGATATACATCAAACCATACCATCTTACAGAAAAAGGACCTATCTTAAAAATTACAGGATTAATTTTAGGATAAGTAAGCATCACATATATCCTTTAAAATACATTCTTCACACTTGGGTTTTTTAGAAGTGCAAATTTTTCTACCATGAGCTTGCATTAAATAAGGAAACTCAAACCAATCTTTTTTATCCAGGACTTCCATAAGTTCTTTTTCTATCTTCTCTGGTTGTTTTGATTTTACCAAACCAAGTCTTTGAGAAAGCCTTCTTACATGGGTATCTACTGGAATTCCATCAACTATTCCATAAGCATTGGCAAGTACTATATTAGCAGTTTTTCTTGCAACTCCAGGCAATTCTAAAAGCTCATCCATAGTCTTAGGTACTTCTCCATGATACCTCTCTACAATAATTTTACAAGCCTCTTTGATGTATTTAGCTTTTTGTTTATAAAACCCTGTGCTTTTTATATCCTCAGCAAGTTCTTCTAAATCCGCTTTAGCAAAATCCTCAGCAGTTTTATATTTTTTAAAAAGTTTTTCTGTAACATCATTTACCCTTTCATCTTTACATTGAGCAGATAAAATAGTAGCTACAAGAAGTTGAACAGGATTTTCAAATCTTAAAGCTATTTTAGCATCTGGATAGACTTTTCTCAATCTCTTAACTATTTCTTTAGCTTTTTTCTTTACATCCATAGGTTATCTCCTATTGTTTTAATTCTCTTTTAATTCTTTATATAAAGCATTTTTTAAATATCTTTTAAATGCCTCTATATCTTCAAAGGGATTAGCAAAGGTTAAGGCAAATTTTTGCTCATAATTTTCTTTATAAGCTTTTTTAGCAGTTTCTTCAGCTCTATTTATAAGTCTTGAACTTAAGGATGGTTCCAATTTTTCCACTATATTAAAAAACTTAAAAAGTCTTAAAAATTTGCTTTCCTCAAAATTATCTAAGGGCTTATTTCCTTCTATAATTTCATCCAAATCCATAATAAACTTTTTTAATTGATCCAAAAGGGGAATTTGAATCTGTTTTTTTACCTGTTCTTCAAGGATTAAAAATTCGTGAGCTAAAATAAAATAATTTTTTTCAGAAAAGTCTTTAAAAAGAAGGTTTTCTTTAAACCAATAGGAAAACTCCTTTCTTAAAAGATCCACTAAATACATGAAATCAAATTCCTGATTTTTCTTTATTTTTTCTAAATCATTTAGATTTAAAAAGTCACATAAAAATGGGAAATCTTTTTTATTATAAATGTGTAAAAGTGCTAAAAGGAAATGTTTTGGTTCAAAACTGATTTCTTTATCTTCTATAAAAAAACCTTCTTTCTCCTGATAACTCTTAAATATTTCTTTTATCCACTCTACAGTGTAAAAATTCATTTTCTTAAGACTTTATAAACTCTTTTATCATTTCTTTTACTTTATTAATTTCTGCCTTTCCTTTAAAGCTTCCCTGAGCAAGATGAGGTTTTCCTCCCCCTTTTAATCCCAAATCTTTTAAAACTTGAAAAATTTTATTAGCAGGATATTTCTCATTAAGATCCTTAGTAACCATACAAACTGCTAAAGCTCCTTCTTTTCTTTCTCCTGTAATAAATATTATACCGGATTTTAATCTGTTTTTAACATAATCTCCAATTTCTCTAAGTTCATTCATATTTTCCAAGGGGACACTTACTACAAGAAGATTAACTCCATTAACTTCTTCTGCTTCTTTCAATTTTTCTTCTAAAGTCTGCTTTAAATCTACACTTTTAAGCCTTTTTATTTCATTTTGCAGTTTATCAATCTCTTTAAATAAGGCATTTATCTTCTTTTCTATATCCTGTGGAGAAGTTTTTAAAGTTTCAGCAATTTTTTCTATTTTTTCTTCTTGTTTTTTGATCCATTCATAAGCTTTTAGCCCACAAACAGCCTCAATTCTTCTTATTCCAGAAGCTACACTACTTTCGGAAAGAATTTTGAAAAGTCCTATATCTCCTGTTCTTTTAACATGAGTTCCTCCACAAAGCTCAACTGAAATATCATCAATTTTAACTACTCTTACAATTTCTCCGTATTTCTCTTCAAAAAGAGCTATTGCTCCGAGCTTTTCTGCCTCCTCTTTTTTTATAAAAGCCGTTTCAACTGGATAATTCTCTAAAATCCATCTATTAACAAGCTCCTCTATTTTGTTTAGCTCTTTCTTGCTCAAAGCCTGAAAATGATTAAAATCAAATCTTAATCTATTCTCTTCAACCAAAGAACCACATTGTCTTGCATGTTCTCCAAGGATTTTTCTTAAAGCTGCATGTAAAAGATGGGTTGCTGTGTGATGTCTTTGAATATGCTTTCTTCTTTCTTTATCAACCTTAAGCAAAACTTCTTCTCCTGCTTTTATTTCTCCTTCCAAAAACTCAACTTTGCAATAAATGAGAGCTCCTGCTTTATGAACCTCTTTAACTTCTGCCCTACCCTTTTCTGCTATTATTAAACCTGTATCCCAGACCTGACCTCCTCCCTCAGGATAAAAACAAGTTTTATCAGTTATCAAATAGTATGTGCCATTCCTTTTTTCCAAAGCTATCACTTTTGCTTTGGTTTCTAAGGTTTCATATCCAATAAAATCAGTTTTTAATCCCTGTGAAACAAGTTTTTTTACAGTTTCTGGCACTTTTTCTAAACTTCCTTTCCAGGACTTTCTGCTTTTTTCTCTTGCTTCATTCCTGAGTTTTTCAAAAGTTTGAACATCTAAGCTAAAACCCATAGGAAGCACATAGTCTCTTACCAGATCATAAGGAAATCCATAAGTATCATAAAGTTTGAAAAGAAGCTCCCCTGGCACTATCTTTTTTCCTTCTTTCTTAAGTTTTTCTATTTCTTTTTCAAGTATCTCAAGCCCTAAATTAAGAGTTTCTAAAAATTTTTCTTCTTCTATTTTTAGAACCTTTTCCACAGTTTCTTGATTTTGCTTAATTTCTGGATAAATATCTCCAAATTCTTGAACTACAGGTTCAACCAGTTTATATAGAAAAGGTTCTTTTAATCCCAAAATTTTACCAAATCTTTCTGCTCTTCTAATTATTCTTCTTAAAACATAACCTCTTCCTTCATTAGAAGGCATAATTCCTTCTGCTAAAAGAAAAGCAGAGGCTCTGATATGATCTGCTATAACTCTAAAAGCAACTTCTGTTTCTTCTGATTCTTTAAAACTCCTTCCGCTTATTTCAGAAATTTTTTGCATAATCCCAGCAAAAAGATCTGTATCATAATTAGAAGGGACCTCCTGAATTACAGCAGTAATCCTTTCAAGCCCCATTCCTGTATCAATGCATCCCTTGGGAAGATCTTTTAAATTTCCAGACTCATCTCTTTCATATTGCATAAATACAAGATTCCATATTTCTAAAAACCTATCACAATCACATCCTGGACCACAATCAGGTTTTCCACAACCGAATTTTTCTCCTTGGTCATAAATAATTTCTGAACAAGGTCCACAAGGTCCTGTATCTCCCATAGCCCAAAAATTATCTTTTTCTCCAAGCCTTACAATTCTCTCATCAGACAATCCTGCTATTTTTTTCCAAAGCTCTGCAGCCTCATCATCATTTTTATAAACCGTTACATAAAGCTTTTCTTTTGGTAGATTTAAAACCTGGGTAATAAATTCCCAGGCATAGGCTATAGCCTCTTTCTTAAAATAGTCTCCAAAAGAAAAGTTTCCAAGCATTTCAAAAAAGGTATGATGTCTTGCAGTATATCCTACATTTTCAAGATCATTGTGTTTTCCACCTGCTCTCATACATTTCTGACAGGAGGCTGCTCTTTTGTAAGGTCTGGTTTCTTCGCCCAAAAATACTTTTTTAAACTGAACCATTCCAGCATTGGTGAAAAGTAGAGTAGGATCATCCGCAGGTATCAGAGAAGAGCTTGGAACAATCTCATGCCCTTTCTCTTTAAAAAATTTTAGAAACAATTCCCTTATAATCCTGCCTTTCATAAATAAAAAACCTCCTATTGAAAAAAATTTAATTACTAAAACTTCTATTTTAGAAGTTTTTCGCCAAATTTCAATAAATTTAAAAATTTTTTCAAACTTATTGCTTTATTTTAAATATATAGTAAATTTGCTATTAAATTTTTTTTAACTTTTAAAAAGAGGAGGGATTATTATGTTAGTGCAAAATTTTTTATTTACCTCTGAGTCTGTTACCGAAGGACATCCTGATAAAGTTGCTGATCAAATATCTGACGCTATCTTAGATGCTATTTTAGAAAAAGATCCCTACGCAAGGGTTGCCTGTGAAACTTTGGTTAATACAGGAATGATTCTTATAGCTGGAGAAATTACTACAGAAGCAAGAGTTGATTATCCCACTATAGCAAGAGGAGTGGTTAAAGAAATAGGATACAATCACTCTGATCTTGGTTTTGATTATCAGACTTGTGCTGTGTTAATAAGTATAGATAGACAAAGTCCTGATATTGCTATGGGAATAGATAAAGATGGAGATATAGGTGCAGGTGATCAGGGACTTATGTTTGGCTATGCCTGTGATGAGACTCCTGATTTTATGCCTATGCCTATTTGGTATGCTCATAGACTTGCTATGCGACTTGCTGAGGTTAGAAAAAGAGGTATTGTTCCCTTTTTAAGACCTGATGGAAAAACCCAGGTTACTGTTAGATATGAAAATAGACGCCCTATTGATGTTCATACTATAGTTATTGCAGCTCAACATGATCCTACAGTAACTTTAAAAGAGTTAAGAGAAGCTATTTATGAAGAGGTGATCAAAAAAGTTATTGCTCCAGAGCATCTTAAACCTGAAACTAAAATCATTATAAATGGAACCGGAAGATTTGTTATAGGAGGACCTCTGGCAGACTGTGGTATGACAGGAAGAAAGATCATTGTAGATACCTATGGAGGAAGAGGACATCATGGGGGTGGAGCCTTTTCTGGAAAGGATCCTACAAAAGTTGATAGAACTCCTTCTTATTATGCCAGATATGTGGCAAAAAATTTAGTAGCTGCAGGAGTGGCAAAAGAATTGGAAGTTCAAGTTGCTTATGCTATTGGAGTCCCTGATCCATTAGCTATAAATGTTAATACCTATGAAACAGAAAAAATTCCTGTAGAGAAAATTTTAGAAATTATAAATAAACTTTTTAATTTCAGACCTAAGCACATGATAGAATATCTTAATTTAAGGAGACCTATTTTTAAGAAAACTGCTTGCTATGGACACTTTGGTAGAAATGAACCTGAATTTACCTGGGAAAAACTTGATATGGTAGAAAAAATAAAAGAACTTGCAGGCTTTGATAAATAACCCTTTTCGCACTTCGTAGGTGCCACTTCGCAGGTGCGAAAAGATAAGAAGGAGGAAAATATGGAATTTCATGTAAAAGATTTGAATTTAGCTGATGAAGGTTTGAAACTTATAGAATGGGCTGAAATGGATATGCCTGTTTTAAGACAGATTAGAAAAAGATTTTCTGAAGAAAAGCCTTTTAAAGGCATTAGAATTGGTGGATGCTTGCATATAACCACTGAAACAGCCAATTTAGCAAGAACTTTAAAAGAAGGAGGAGCAGAAGTTTATCTTTGCGCCTCAAATCCACTTTCTACTAAAGACGAAGTAGCTGCTGCACTTGTAAAACATTTTGAAATACCTGTTTTTGCTATTAGAGGAGAAGACAGAGATACATATTACTCTCATATTAAAGCTGTTCTTGATAAAAAGCCACATATTACCATTGATGATGGAGCTGATCTTGTAACTACACTTCATAGAGAAAGACCTGAACAGACAGAGAAAATTTTGGGAGGAACTGAAGAAACTACTACAGGTGTTATAAGACTTAGAGCTATGGCTAAGGATGGGGTTTTAAAATATCCTATTATTGCTGTTAATGATGCCTTAACCAAGCATCTTTTTGATAATCGCTATGGAACAGGACAATCCACACTTGACGGAATTTTAAGAGCTACAAACAGACTTCTTGCAGGATCTGTTTTTGTAGTAGCAGGATTTGGCTGGTGTGGAAAAGGACTTGCTATGAGAGCAAGAGGCATGGGAGCAAGGGTAGTAATAACAGAAGTTGATCCTCTTAAAGCTTTAGAAGCAGTAATGGAAGGTTATTTAGTTATGCCCATGGATGAAGCTGCAGAAATAGGAGACTTTTTCTGCACAGTTACAGGAAATAAAGCAGTAATAAGAAAAGAACATTTTCTAAAAATGAAAGATGGTGCCATTGTTGCTAATTCAGGACACTTTGATGTAGAAATTGATCTTAAAGCTTTAAAAGAAATTTCTACCAATGTAAAACAAATAAGAAAAGAGGTTGAAGAATATACCTTAGTTAATGGTAAAAGAATTTATGTTCTTTCTCAAGGAAGATTGGTAAATTTAGCTTCAGCTGAAGGGCATCCTTCTGGTGTTATGGATATGAGTTTTGCCAATCAGGCTTTGTGTGTTGAATATATTGTAAAAAATTATAAAACTTTAGAGAAAAAAGTATATAAAGTGCCTGAAGAAATTGACAAAGAAGTAGCAAGACTTAAACTCAATGCTATGGGAATAAAAATTGATAATTTAACTCCTGAACAAGAAAGGTATTTAAGCGGATGGCAGGAAGGAACTTAGTAGTAATAAGTGCTTGCCTTCTTGGAGAAAATACTCGTTTTGATGGAACCATTAAAAGTTCGCCCATAGTTTGTGAAATTGCAAAGTATTGTAAAGTAATTAAAATTTGTCCTGAAGTTGCTATTGGATTTCCAGTGCCTCGTCCAAGAGTATTTCTTTATGATGCACAAGGAGAATTTAAAGTCATTCAAGAAGGTACAAAAAAAGACCTTACTAAAGAGATAGAGAATTTTTGTATTAATTTTTTAACACAACTTCCTCCTGTAGATGCTTTTATTTTAAAAAGCAAATCTCCCTCTTGCAGCCCATCTCCTACTACTAAATTTTACAAAGATTTAGAAGGAAAAGAGTTAATAGGAAGAACTTACGGAATAATGGGAAGATTAATTCCTGAGTTTTTTCCTCAAATTCCTGTAATAGACGAGCTTTCTTTAAAAGGAGAAACTGGTTTAAAATTTTTAAAAAAACTATTTGGTTCTTCTATACCCAATAGTATTCTACAGCTTCTTCAAGAACAGTAGCTGTTTTTGCTAAGTTTTCTCCTACAATTAAACAGCTTTAATTTTTACAAACTTCTTCTTACCAATTCTTAAAATATATTCTCCTGGTTTTAATTCTATTTCTTCTTGAGTTACAGGGCTTTGATTAAGATCTAAAGCTTTTTGAGAAATGAGTCTTCTTGCTTCAGAACCACTTTTTACTAATTTATGATCTCTTAGAAATCCTGGAAGCCAAATTTTTCCAGCAGAAACCTCTATGACAGGTGCCTCAGTAGGTGCTTCTTTTTTGCTAAAAACTCTTTCAAATTCTTCTTCAGCTTTTAAAGCTGCTTCTTCTGAATGAAATTGAGTAACTATATACCTTGCTAATCTTTTTTTTGCCTCCTTGGGATGGAATTCTCCTTTTTCTACCTGTTCTTTCATTTTCATAATATCTCTTTCTGGTATATCAGTTAAAAGAATATAATATTTCCACATAATTTGATCAGGAATAGACATGATTTTTCCATACATCTCAAAAGGTGGTTCCATAATTCCTACATAATTTCCCAGACTTTTGCTCATCTTTTGAACACCATCAAGACCTTCTAAAATAGGAAGAGTTATAATAACCTGGGGTTCCTGACCATATTCTCTTTGAATATCTCTACCTATTAATAAATTAAACAACTGATCTGTTCCTCCAAGTTCCACATCCGCTTCTAAAGCTACTGAATCATAAGCTTGAAATAAAGGATAAATCAATTCATGAATACTTATTGGAAGACCTGATTCAAAACGTTTTTTAAAATCATCTCTTTCTAAAATTCTTGCAACAGTATATTTAGCACATAACCTTATTATATCTTCAGCTGTCATTTTAGAAAACCACTGACTATTAAAAATTATTTCAGTTTTTTCTGGGTCTAAAATTTTAAAAACCTGTTCTTTATAGGTCTTAGCATTTTCCAAAACCTGTTCTTTAGTTAAAGCTGGGCGTGTTTCTGACCTTCCAGTAGGATCACCAATCATAGCAGTAAAATCACCAATTAAAAAATAAACTTTGTGTCCTAATTCTTGAAATTGTTTTAATTTTCTTAAAAGAACAGTATGTCCTAAATGTAAATCTGGAGCAGTAGGATCAAAGCCAGCTTTAATTTTTAAAGGTTTATTTTCTTTATAAGCTCTTTCCAGTTTTTTTATAAGATCTTCCTCATCTATGAGATCAACTATTCCCCTTTTAATGATTTCTAAAGCCTTTTTTACTTCCTCCTTCATTATGCAGTCCCCCTGATTTTGAAGTATTCTGCTATAGCATTTACCAAACCTTCTATAGTATATTCTTTAGCCTCTATATGAGGTTCAAAGCCAAAATCTCTTAAAGTTGAGGAAGTAATAGGCCCTATAGAAGCAAAAATTAAATCCTTTAATTTTTCTTTATCTAAATCTTCACAAAGTTTAAAGAAGTTTTTTACTGTTGAAGAACTGGTAAATGTTATTATATCAACCCCTTCTTCTAAAGCTTTTTTAAGCTCCTTTTTAGACTCTTCACAGATCTTAGTCTCGTAAATAGGCAGTACTTCAACTTTTGCACCCATTTCTTTTAACTTTTCTGGAAGCAATTCCCTTGCTTCTTTAGCCCTGGGAATGAGAATTAAATTGTTTTTTATATCCAATTTAGCAAACTCATTAATTAAACCTTCTTGAGTAAAATCTTTTGCAGGAGCCAAGTCAGGCTTAATACCCAATTTTTCTAAAGCTTTTTTAGTAGAAGCACCAATAACAGCTATTTTAGTATTACCAAAGGCTCTCCAATCTTTACCAGCTTCCCAGAGGATTTTAAAAAATATTTTCACGCCATTTTCTGAAGTAAAGATTATCCACTTATAATTGGATATCTTTTTAATAACTTCCAAAATGTTTTCGTTTAACAATGGTTCTATTTTTATTGCTGGTATTTCATAACAATAAGCCCCTAAGGCTTCCAGATTTTCAACAAGTTTGCTGGCTTGTTCTCTTGTACGAGTAACAACTACTTTTTTCCCAAATAAAAGTTTAGTTTCAAACCAATTAAACTTTTCTCTTAATCTTACTACTTCTCCTACTATAATTATAGCAGGAGCTGTTACTCCAGTTTTTTTTACCTTTTCAACTATATTCTTCAAAACACCTGTAACTGTTTTTTGTTTGGGTAAGGTTCCCCATTGTATAACTGCTACTGGTGTTTCAGGACTTTTTCCTTCTTTTATAAGATTTTCTATTATATAAGGAAGATTTTTAACTCCCATTAAAAAAACTAAAGTTCCTATTTTAGATAAAGCTGAAAAATTAATTTTACTTTCTTCTTTTCCCTCGGCTTCATGTCCTGTAATTATAGCTAAGGTTGAAGTAAAATTTCTGTGTGTTACAGGAATTCCTGCATAAGCTGGAACTGCAATAGCAGAGGTTATTCCTGGGATAATCTCAAAAGGAATACCTTCTTTTTGTAATTCTTCAGCTTCTTCTCCTCCTCTTCCAAAAAGAAAAGGATCACCTCCTTTAAGCCTTACTACAGTTTTACCTTCTTTAGCTTTTTTAACTAGAAGTTTATTAATTTTCTCTTGAGGTAATGTATGTGCTCCACCTTTTTTACCTACATAAATTTTTTCCACATTTTCTTTGCAAAAGTTTAATAATTTAACATTAGCAAGATAATCATATATTATTACATCTGCTTCTTCCAAAACTTTTTTACCCTTTAAAGTAAAAAGCCCGGGATCTCCAGGACCTGCTCCTACTAAATAAACTTTTCCTTTTTTCATAATTTCTATCCTTTATAGATTTCTTTTAAAATTTCTTTTCCACCTGCTTTTAAAAGTTTTTTTGCCAATTTCTCTCCTAAAACTCTGGCTTCTTCTAAGCTCCCTTCTTCTGTTTCTTTATAAAACCTTTTTCCTTCCAGATCACTTATAAAACCTGTAATAAAAAGTTTAGAATTCTTAACACAAGCATAAGCTCCTAAAGGGACCTGACATCCTCCTTCTAAGGTCTTCAAAAATGCTCTTTCAGCTTCTATACAAATAGCGGTCTCTTGAGAATGGATTTTACTAAGTAATTCTTTAATTTTTTTATCTTTTTTCCTAACTTCTATTCCAAGAGCACCCTGCCCTACTGCAGGAATCATTTCTTCCAAAGTAAACCTTCTATATTCAATCTCTATGCTTAATCTTTTTAACCCAGCTTCTGCCAAAATTATTCCATCAAATTGTCCTTCTTTCCATTTTCTTAAACGAGTATCTACATTTCCTCTTAAAGGTAAAATTTCCAGATTTTTTCTAAGTTTTTTCAATTGAGAAAGCCTTCTCAAACTACTTGTTCCAACTTTAGCTTGGGAAGGAAGATCAAAAATAGTTTTGTAATTAGAAATCCATACATCAAAAGGAGATTCTCTTTCTGGAATACAACTTATTTCTAAACCTTCAGGAAGATCTGAAGGAACATCTTTCATACTATGAACTGCTATATCTATTTCTTCTTTTAACAAAGCCTGTTCTATTTCTTTTACAAAAAGGCCTTTACCCCCTATTTTACTTAAGGGAGAATCTAATATTTTATCCCCTGTAGTTTTAATGATTATTTTTTCTATTTTTATTTGAGGATAGATTTTTTTTAATTTTGAAATTACCCAATCTGTTTGTGCTAAAGCTAATTTACTACCTCTTGTTCCAACTTTTATAAACACTTTTAACTCCTTAAACTAATGGCAGGTGCTGCAAGATCCACCTTTACATCCACTACAAGAAGAACCTGACCCGGAACTTGTTTTAGGAGATGTTCTTGATATGAGTTTTTTAACCTTGGGGCTTTTGCATTTTTTACAAACTATTCCTTCAAAATCATTTCCAAAAATTAATTCTTCAAAAATTTCTCCACATTCTTCACATTGAAATTCATAGATAGGCATAAAAAATCCCTCCTTTTAGTTTTAATTTCCTAAAAATACCCCTTTATTAAAAATTCGTCAACAAATAATCAAAAAATTACCACTTTTTTGTATCTCCAATGTGCGAAAAAATGGATTCTTCCCAGACAAATTCCTCACTCATAAATCATCTCGGAACCTTTAAGAGCATTTCCTCCAAGCGAAACCACCACTTTCAAACATGCCAGTCTTTCAGGATGAATAGCAAGCTTTTTCCTAATTTTATAGTCAAAATGTCAAGACTTGTGGTTTCAAATGTGATTTTCAATTTACTCTTGCACCCTTCCCATTTTTTCTAAAAGTGCTTTATTATAAGCACTCCATACATCTCTCTGAGACAGAATTCCAACTAATTTTTTAGGATTATTTGGATCTACTACAGGAAGTCTTTCAATATGATGATATCTCATTTTGGACATAGCGGTCTCCAGGCTATCTTCAGGAAAAATAGTAATTACTGGAGAAGTCTTTAAATCTTTAACCCTTATATTCTCAATGTTTTCTCTTCCAAGCATTTCTCTAAAGTTTTGAAAAGAGATAATACCACACAGATTTCCTTGTTCATCTACTACAGGAAAACAAGTATGTCTTTTATCTCTTACAAAATTAAGAAACTCTTTAAAAGTCATATTTTCAGGAACAACAATTACATTTGGTGTCATAGCCTCTTTTACTTTGATAGATGCAAGAATATTACGTTCATGACCAGCATGAAGATTAATTCCCTGCTGACTAAGTTCATAGGTATCAATAGAATCTTTGCTAAAAATATAAGCAACTAAAAGTCCTGTAGCAGAAGCAAATAAAATAGGAAGAATTATGTAATAATTACCCGTCATTTCAAAGGCTAAAAACACAGCAGTTACAGGAGCATGAGTTAGTGCTGAAAGAAAAGCTCCGATTCCTACTGCTGCATAAGCAGGATATGCAGCAGTAATATTAGGAAAGAAATGATGAACAATCACCCCAAAAGCTCCACCAGCCATAGCTCCAATAAAAAAAGCAGGAGAGAACATTCCTCCAACTCCACCTGATCCTAAGGTGATTGCTGTAGCTATAATTTTTAAAAATACTAAAATAAACATCAGCCAAGGTAACATCTCTGCATTTAAAACTTTTTCTACCTGCTCATAACCAATTCCAAATATTTGAGGAAAAAATATACCTATTATTCCTACCAAAAAAAATCCAATAAAAGGTTTTAAATAAGGGGAATAAGGCAATTTTTCAAAATAAGCTTTTATCCCATAGAACACCCGGATAAACAAATAAGCCAGTATTCCTAAAAACACTCCTAAAAGAATATAAAAAATTAGCTCCCAATAACTTACAAACTTATAAGGAGGCATTTTAAAAACATGATGATTTCCAAACAAAGCCCGAGCAGTAATAGTACCCATTCCTGAAGACACAAGAACAGGCATAAAATTAGTCAATTCAAAATTACCAAGAAGAACAATTTCTAAAGCGAAAAAAACTCCTGCAATAGGAGCATTAAATACAGAAGCAATAGCTCCTGCTGTGCCACATGCAATAAATGTTTTTTTTCTTTCTTCTGAAGCTACAAAAAAACGACTGATTGCAGAGCCTGCAACTCCTCCTATTTGAGCAATAGGTCCTTCCTGTCCTGCACTACCTCCAAGTCCTAAAGTGATAACAGAAGCCAATATTTTAATAAGAGTATGCCTTATATCTAGAGAACCACCTTTTAAATTTACGTTTACTAAAAAATCTGGAAATCCGTAACCATAAATTCCTGTACCGAAAATCTTAGCCAATATAAATAAGATTATTGGAGGAAGAAGAAGCAATACAGGAATAAAAATAAAATAAGCATAAGAGCTATGACAAAAATTAAGCAAAGGTATAAATATATTACACCACAAAATACCAACAGCTTTTATAAATAAATAACTACCTAAAGCAGCTACTACTCCAATAATAAAAGCAACCAGAACCAAAAAAACATATTCTGGCAACTTAAGCCTTTCAATTAGAGAAACCAATCTCTTTCTGATAAATCCTATCTTCATATTGTTTTAAAAGTATAAATAAAGAAAAGAAAAAGTCAAAAAATTTAAAAAAATTTTATTTAAATAGCTGATTTTTTAATTATTAAAAATAATATAAAAATATTAAATTCTAAAAGAAATTTACTTGGTTAAAATCTCTCTTGACTATTATAATAGTTTTTGTTAAAAAATATTTTAATAAATAATTTAAAAAACTGATTGGGAGGTTATTTATGGAACCCAAAGTTTTAGCTGTTATAGGACAAACAGATGCTGGGAAAGTTAAATTATCAGAGGCTCTTTGTAAATTTTGTGGAGAAACTATAAAAAACACCAAAAAAGAACCAACTTTCTATCTTAAAATTTATGGCTTCAATTATAAAAATACACCTTTTTACCTTTTAACCACTCCCGGAGATGAAAATTTTATAGGTGAGGTTAAATGGGCTTTAAAAGTAGCAGATGCTGGCATTTTAGTGGTTGATGCCTCTGCTCCTTTAAAATACCAGAATGTAAGAGTTTTTGAAATTGCTAAGGAATTAGGTGTCCCTTTGTTTGTGCTTATAAATAAAATAGATGAAGAAAAAGCAAATTTTGAACAGACCTTACAAAATTTACAGAATTTATTAGAAATTCATCAAATACCTATTTTCTACGCCTTTGGAAACAAAAATAGTTCTCCAATTCTGGTAGATTTAATAGAAAACAAAGCTTTCTCTTTAAACAGCGGAAAAATAGAATATCAAGATCTTCCGGAAAATTTAAAGGGTGAAACTTCTAATTTAAGAGAAAAATTAATAGAATCAGCAGCTGAAGGAAAAGATGAGCTTATTGAAAAATATTTAGAAAATGGAAGTTTAGAAAAAAGTGAAATTTTAGAGGGATTAAAAGCTTCTTTTGAAAAGAATAAAGCATGTTTAGTATTTACTGGTTCAGCTAAACAGGGTTGGGGTATCCCATTAATGTTAGAATACATTTATAATTTCACACCTTCCTACATGCTAATAAAGGAAAGAGAAGGTATAGAAGGAGATTCTATAGGTTTTATCTTTAAAAACATTATAGATCCTTATGCAGGAAAACTTTCTTATGGAAGAGTCTTTACAGGTAATTTTAATTCTGACAGTGTAATTTATACCTCTAATGGTAAAGAGGAAAAATATACTCAAATTTTTGTTCCCAAAAGTGATACACTTCAACAAGTAAAAGAGGTCAAAGAGGGAGAAATTATAGTATTTTCTAAAATAGAAAGTTTATCCACAGGCGATACATTTTCTAAAACCCCTGTGTCCAAAGCTATAGAGTCACCTGTTATGCCTGCACCTATGATTACTATGGCTATTCATCCAGAAACAAGGGCAGATGAAGATAAAATAAGCTCTGCTCTTACCAAAATAAAAGACGAAGATCCCTCTATTGTATTTAACAGAGATGAGGAAACTAAAGAGCTTCTTATTTCTGGTATAGGTGTGCTTCATATTGAGAAAACTATAGAAAAACTTAAAAATAAATTTGGAGTGAATGTAAAACTTACCCAACCTAAAATTCCTTATAGAGAAACTATTAAAAAACCTGTGCAAGGTGTTATTTATAGACATAAAAAACAAAGTGGAGGAAGAGGACAATTTGCTGAGGTGCATTTTCACATTTTTCCGTTAGAAAGAGGAAAAGGGTTTGAATTTGTGGAAACTCTTACAGGAATGAATGTCCCCAGAAACTATGTTCCTGCGGTAGAAAAGGGAATAATAGAGGCTATGGAAAAAGGTCCTTTAGCTGGGTATCCAGTAGTGGATGTAAAGGTTCAGTTCTATGATGGGAAATCTCATGAAGTTGATTCTTCTGATCTTGCATTTAAAATAGCTGCCTTCCATTGTTTTAAGAAAGGTATAGAACAAGCTAATCCTGTTCTTTTAGAACCATATTTAGAACTGGAAATTTTTGTTCCTGATGAAACTGTAGGAGATGTAGTAGGAGACCTTAATGCCAGAAGAGGAAGAGTCCTTAATCTTGAAAAAGACAAAAAAAATACTAAAATAAACGCAGTGGTTCCTATGGCTGAAGCACAGGATTATGTAGTAGCTTTGCAAGGTTTAACTGGAGGAAGAGGTTATTTTATAGCCAGGTTTTCTCATTATGAAGAAGCTCCACCTTTTGTAGCTGAAAAAATAATTGCTGAAAGCAAAGCACAAGAATCTGAAAAAGGAAATTAAGTGCTAAAAGTCGGAATTTTAACTCTGAGTGATAAAGGAAGCAAAGGTGAGAGAGAAGATCTATCTGGAAAACTTTTAAAAGAGCTATGTGAAAAAGAGGGATGGGTAGTTTTAAAATATGAAATAATTCCTGATGAAAAAGAAACAATAGTAAAAATTCTCAAAAACTGGTGTGATAAAGAAAATTTGGACTTTATAGTTACCACAGGTGGAACTGGAGTTTATCCAAGAGATGTAACACCAGAGGCTACTAAAGAAGTCTTAGAAAAAGAAATTCCTGGTATTCCTGAATATATCCGTTATATTAGCTATCCTATTACTCCTATGGCAGCACTTACCAGAGGTATGGCTGGAGTGAGAAAAGAAACTCTGATTATAAACTTACCAGGTAGTCCTAAAGCTATTAAGGAAATTTTTCCCAAGTTGATTGATATTATTAAACATGCTGTAGAAAAAATAAAAGGTGATGCAAGTGAGTGTGCAAGAAATTAAACTTACTCAAATAACAAAAGCCTCTGGCTGAGCAGCTAAGCTTCCACAAGAGTTTCTTGTGGAAATTTTACAGGATTTGGAGTTACCTATCCATCCCAATTTAATTCAAAGCTTTGAAAACGGAGCTGATGCAGGTATTTATAAATTAAATGAAGAAACTGCCCTTGTCTTTTCAGCTGATTTTTTTACTCCTGTCGTTGATGATCCCTATCTGTTTGGTCAAATTTCAGTAGCAAATTCTCTATCAGACATTTATGTCTGCGGAGGTAAGCCTCTTTTAGCTTTAAATTTAATTTGTTTTCCAAAAAAAGGGTTGCCTAAAGAAATGTTAAAAAAGATCTTAAAAGGTGGTCTTGATAAAATTAAAGAAGCAGGAGCACTTTTGGTAGGAGGACATAGTGTAGATGATCCAGAGCCAAAATACGGTCTTGCTGTAGTAGGAATAGTTCATCCTGAAAAAATTATAACTAATAAAGGTGCTCAGGAGGGAGATTTACTTTATCTTACTAAACCTATTGGCACAGGAATTCTTATAACTGCTTATAAAGGGAAACTTATTGATGAAAACAGCCCCGCTTATAAATCCATGATAGAAACTATGACAGAATTAAATAACAAAATAGCTGAAGTTATGACAGAGCTTGGTTTAAAAGTAGCTACGGATATTACAGGTTTTGGTCTTTTAGGACATGCTTTGGAAATGGCTATAGCAAGCAAAAAAACATTTGTTATTTATACCCATAAAGTTCCTTATTTAAAAGAAGCTAAAAATTTTATCCAAATGGGTATCATTCCTGAAGGAGATTATCATAATTTAAATTTCTGTAAAAAATATATTAAAATTCATCCTGAAGTAAAAGAAGAAGATCTTATTTTACTTTCTGATGCTCAAACCTCAGGAGGAATCTTAGTAGCAGTTCCTCCTGAAAAAAAATCTATTTTTGAGGAAAAAGCTATAGAAAAAGGATTGTATTTTTTAAAATTGATAGGGAAAGTAAAAGAAAAGGAAAAGGGTTGTCCTACTGTAGAGGTCTTGCCTTAAAATCTTACCTTAAAATTTATTTAAATCTTTAATTTTATTCTGGTTATTTATTAATAATATCTATTTGACATTTTTTAATCAAAGTATTAAATCTTTTTTGAAAATTTCAAAACTTTTTAAATAGGAGGTTTTATGAGCAAAAACTATACTTCTATGTGGAAAGAGCTTGGTTTAGATTTAGATAAACATGAGATTCTGCTCAATACTCTAAGTGAATTTTATAAAAATATTTATTTATCTCAGAAAAACAGACCTGAGGGTATGAAATATTTTGATTTTGTTATTTCTGAAGCTCATGGATTGAGAATTGAAGAATTGGTAGAAGCTAAAAAAGAGGGCAGGAAGGTAATAGGTGCTTTTTGTGTATATGTTCCTGAGGAATTAATACTTGCTCTTGATGGAATTTGCGTAGGCTTGTGTACAGGAGCTGAAATAGGTTTTGATGAAGCTCAAAAATATATACCTCGCAATAGCTGTCCTCTTATAAAAGCTTTTATGGGATTTGAATTAACCAATGTGTGCCCTTATGTAAAATGTTGTGATATTTTAGTTGGAGAAACCACCTGTGATGGTAAGAAAAAGGCTTATGAATCTTTTCATGAAATTACCGGAAGAGTCCATGTGATGGAGGTTCCTCATACTAAAACTAAAGAAGCAAGAGAATTATATTTAAAAGAGGTAGAAAAATTTAAAGAAAAATTGGAAGATTTAGCTGGGAAAAAAATTACTTTAGAAACCCTTAAAAAAGGAGTTGCTATTTCTAACGAAAAAAGAAAGGCCCTTGTAAGATTAGAAAGGTTTAGAGCTACAGACCCTCCTCCTATATCAGGACTTGATGCCCTGCTTATTTATCAGATAGCCTTCTATGATGATCCTGTAAGATTTACCCAAAAAGTTAATGAGCTTTGTGATGAACTGGAAAAAAGGGTTGAAAACGGGACAGGTGTTGTTCCAAAAGGAACACCGCGAATTTTGATTTCTGGATGTCCCTTTGCTTTACCTAATTGGAAGCTCCATCATCTTATTGAAGCAAGTGGAGCTATTGTAGTGGGAGAAGAATCCTGTGTAGGAAAAAGATATTATTATAAATTGGTAGATGAAAACTTTAACTCCATAAAAGAAGGTTTGGTAAAAATAGCTGAGAGATATTTAACCACTCATTGTGCCTGTTTTACTCCAAATGATGAAAGAATAGAGGATATTAAACAGATGTTTGAAGCTCAAAAAGCTGATGGAGTTATCCATTATTCCTTACAGTTTTGCACACCCTATATGTTTGAATCCTATAAAGTTGAAAGAAAGTTAGATATGCCTTATTTGAGAATAGAAACAGATTACAGTATGGAAGATATAGGACAGCTCAAAACCAGAATAGAAGCTTTTATAGAAACTTTAAAGATGTAAAAAATGAGAGTGCTCGGGCTTGATGTAGGTTCAACATACATTAAATCTGCTTTGATAAAAAATGGAGATCTGGAAGCCTTAGAAATTACTGAAACTTCTTATAATCCTTTAGAAAAATGTTATGATTTTATTAAAAAATTTAAACCTGATAAAATAATTGCTACTGGTTATGGAAGAAAATTAATTAGCCAGAGATTAAAGGATCTTGGAATTATTGATATTACTGAAATAAAAGCTTTTGCTATAGGAACTAAATATATCCATCCTTCTGCCAGAACAATTATAGACATTGGAGGACAGGATACCAAAGTAATTAGATTAAATGATGATGGAAAAATTCTAAAGTTTGAAATGAATGATAAATGTTCAGCAGGAACAGGCAGATTTTTAGAAATAATGGTAAAGGCTTTAGGATATAATTTAGAAAAAGTAAAAGATTTCGCACCTGATACAAAGCTTAAAGTGAAAATAAATAGCATGTGCACTGTATTTGCTGAATCAGAAGTCATTTCTATGATAGCTCAGGGAATTGATAGAAAAGAAATTCTTAAGGCAGTACATTACTCTATTTCACAAAGAATAGTAAGTATGTTAAAGAGAGTTTCCTTGGAGGAAGATATTATCTTCGCAGGAGGATGTGCTTATAATAAATTAATAAAAGTTTTCATTGAAAAAGAAATTAATAAAAAACTTAAAATTCCAAAACATCCTCAATTTTTAGGAGCTATTGGAGCAGGTTTATATGGTTTAAGCTAAATTAGAACATAGGTTTATAAAGTCAATTTTATTAAAGGTAAGTTATAAAGATCTTCCAATTCTATTTCTTCCTACCGTATTTATACACAACCTTGCCTGCTTTACTTGGAATTACTTTTCTGGTATGACAATCAAATAAATTCACTCCTAACTCTTCTTCTAAGTCTTTTACATGAAGTGTTATAGTAGGTTGAGCGAGATAGAGGAAATAAGTTTGTTTATTTAATAATAAAGTCCCTTTAAAATTAGATCGTTTTATAAAACATTGATTATAAAGGATTTTAATTACAACTAACGTATTTAGTTAAAAGTTTAATCCAGTCGTTTAAAGATTTATATCCAGTAATTTTTTCTATTACCTCTCCTTTTTTATTTAAAAAGTAAGTTGTAGGAAGTTCTGAAAAATCAGGAAAGATTCTAAAAATTTCAGAAGGGGCTAAACCCACAGTATATTTTATTCCACGAGAAGATACGATTTTAGGAAGTAAAGGTATTCCTTCTTTATCAATCATTAAAGAAATAATCTCAAGATTTTTGGTACTACATTTATTATTAATCTTATTTAAAGTTCCTAATTCTATCATACAGGTGGGACAATAAGAAGCAAAAAGATTTAATAATACATATTTTCCTCTAAAATCAGCTATATTATATTTTTGACCTTTATAGGTGTAAAAATCAAAATTTAAAGATGAAGCCTGAAGATTAGAAACAGAACCAATAGTTAAAAATAAAATTATTAAGGTTAAATATAAAAATTTCTTAGGTTTCATAAAAATCACCTCTTTAAAATTTTTTACTAATTTTTTAATTTATACCATAAATTTTAAACTGACAACTCCAGTCTTTTCAATATAAATTCTTTTAATCCTTTTACTTCTATAGAAAAATCCAAAAAAAAGAGATTTTCTTTAAATTCTAATTTTATTCCATCTTTAAGAGTAGTAATATAACTTTCGTCAGGACTCAAAGTGAAGTTTGAATAGTCATAATGATCTGGAAATGAGATCATTTTTTTTATTTTCAGGTTTAATCTTTTTAAAGTTATAAAAAATTGTCTATTATCTCCAAGACCACAAAAAGCTATAAATTCTTTATCTCCAGGATTTATTTCTTCTAACCTATGATTTAAAACTCTCCAATTTTTTCTATAAAGTTTGAAAATTGGTTTATCATTGAAACTGTAATCAAAAGGTTGATAATCCTGATAAGTAAGAACTATTGCATCTGCTCTTTTTAAAGATGTAAGAGGTTCTCTAAGTTTCCCAAAAGGTAAAATTTTATTTTCAAGATCCTCTTTTTTTATAAGAACTATATCTAAATCTCTTTTTAATCTTCTATGTTGAAATCCATCATCCAAGATTATTAAATTCACTCCAAGTTCTTTAATAGCCTTTTCTCCACCTCTTACTCTATTCTCGTCAACTACTATACTAATTTGAAGACCCTTTTTTTCAAAAATTTTAGCTAATAGAAAGGGTTCATCACCTACCCTTTCCCAGTTTTCCTGAATTTTACCCATGTAAGATACTATAAGAGTGCCTTTACTTTTTCGTTTATATCCTCTTGAAAGAATACCTATATGAAAATTATCAGCTAAGTTTTCACAGAGATACCTAACTATGGAGGTTTTACCAGTTCCACCTACAGATAAATTTCCTATGGAAATAACAGGAACAGACAATTTATAGCTTTTAAAAAAATTTTTATCGTAGAAAAAGTTTCTAATGAAGATGATATAAAAATAGGGATTAAGATAATTTAACATTTTTATTATTAGCAATGTCTTTCCAGGTAAGGATTAAAAAGATTATACCCCCAATAAATGCACCTAAATATTGGGTAACAATTCTCCAAAATATGGCAAATATTCCTACCCATTCCTGAGCGATGAAATTGTCAAATATTGGAATAGCTCCCAATTCTCCTACTCCGCTTCCACCAGGGGTTGGACTTATAAAAATAGCATAAATCAAAGGTAATTGATCTAAAAATAAAGTTTTCATTGAACTATTGTTATTAAAAGCTTTTACTAAAAATATACCTATAAAAATATAAGAAAAATACATTAATAAACTCAAAATCAAAGCCAAGAAAAAATATCTTTTTTTATTTTTAAAAAAATTTTTGCATAAAATTAAATACTTAAAAGTAGTGTATTTTATTTTTATAAGTTGTTCTTTAGTAAAAATAGATTCTTTTTTTTTGAATAAGATTACCCATATAATATAAATTAATAAAGAAATTAGAATAATTATACTTACTAATATTAAAAGATCCTTAGCTTCTTTTGGATTATTTATTAAAACATGAAGGGTAAAAGGAAAAAAGATTATGTAAAAAAATAATCCTGAAAAGCCTTTTAAAGTAATAATACTCATTATTTCATGAAAATTTCCTCCTATTCTTTTAAGTGTATAAAGAGGTAAAAATTCTCCTCCTATATGAGCAGGTGTAACCGTGGCACCAAAAGTGCTTACAAATGATACAGCATATCCGTAAAAAAAAGAATATTTTAAACCCAGAGCACGGGATATAACAAAAATTCTTAGATTATCAAAAGTATGAAAAAAAAATAAAAACAACAAACTTAAAATTATATATTTTTTATCTAAAAGGTGAAAAATTTGACAAAAATTTTTAGGAACATTTCTGGTGATTAAATAAAAAAAAGACAAAAAAACTATTATAATTGTTAATAAAAGTCCATATAAAATATTTTTATACATTTAATAATTTAAAAATTAATCTTGGTTTACATTCTTTTATTTTATGATATTATTTCATATTTTAAATGAAAGTTTTAAAATATAAAGGGGGTTTTATGGAAAGAAAGATACTTTGGGCTCCTTGGAGAGGAGAATATGTAGCTGGTAAAAAAGATCCTGGTTGTATCTTTTGCCCTCCTGAAGCACCTTTACCTGATGAAGAGAGATTAATTTTATACAGAGATGATAAAGTTTTGGTAATAATGAACAAATTTCCTTATAATGTAGGCCATTTACTTATTTCTCCAAGAAGACATGTAGCTGAGTTAGAGGATCTCACAGAAAATGAGCTTTTATCTATAATGAGAATGTGTCAGGAAGCTATAAAAATTTTAAAGGAAGTCTTAAAACCTCAAGGCTTTAATGTGGGTTTTAACCTTGGTAAAGTAGCTGGTGCAGGATATCCTGATCATATCCATCTACAAATTGTTCCAAGATGGGAAGGAGATATAAATTTTCTGGCAGTATTGGATGACGTTAGGGTGATTTCAACTCATCTTATAAAACTCTATAGAGATCTTTTTCCCTATTTTCAAAATGTAAAGCTTTAAAATTTCCACTACGAGGTAGCATTTTATTTGGTTTTTTTGAAATTTTTGATATAATTTAAATTGTGTTTACAGGCCTAATAGAGGGTGTAGGAAAAATTTTGGCTCTTCAATCTGAAAAAGGTGGACTTCTTATAGAAGTCTCCTCTCCTTTTTCTTTAAAAAATACTCAAATAGGAGATTCCATTGCTGTGGATGGAGTGTGTCTAACAGTAATAAATAAGAAAGAAAATTCTTTTAAAGCCCAAATCTCTCCTGAAACCCTTTCTAAAACCACTTTTAAATATAAAAAAATAGGAGATCCTGTTAATCTTGAAAGAGCCTTAAAATTGGGAGATCGGTTAGGTGGACATCTTGTTTCAGGTCATGTAGATGGCATAGGTAAAATATCATCCATCAACCCTATAGAAAATTTTTATCGTTTTATTATAGAAGTCCCGGAAAATCTCGCTATTTATCTGGTTAAAAAAGGATCTATCGCTATTGATGGTATAAGTCTTACTATAAATGACTGTAAAAATAATAATATAGAATTAATGATTATCCCTCATACTTTAAAAATGACCACACTTGGTTTTAAAAAAACAGGAGATTTAGTAAATATAGAAATAGATATAATTGCTAAAATGGTTTATAAATGGCTTTCTCCCTATTTGGAAAATCTTTCAGGTTCCTCTCAAAAAACCCTTAGTTTGGATTTTTTAAAAGAACATGGTTTTATTTAATTACCTTGAGAGAACAAAATGAATGTAGGTTTTATAGGTCTGGGAGCTCTTGGGCAGGCTATAATTAAAAGACTGATTTCACAAGGGATCAAAGTTACAGTCTGGAATAGAACCATTGAAAAAGCTCAAAAATTAAACCTACCTTATGTAGAAAATCCTGAGGATCTTTTGCAAAAAAGAGATATATTAATTTTATGTCTTACAGATGGTAAAGCTGTTAAAGATATCTTAAATAAATTATCTGATAATTTACAAAATAAAATTATAATAGACATCACTACCAACCATTTTCCCACTGTTCTTGAGTTTCACAAATTTTTAAAAAATAAAGGTGGTTTTTATTTAGAAACCCCTGTATTAGGAAGTGTTATACCTGCAGAAAAAGGATTATTAAATATTTTAGTAAGTGGAGAAGAGAAAGTCCTTAAGGAAGTTAAGCCTATATTGAACATTATAGGACAAAAAATTTTTTATTTAGAAGAACCTGGAAAAGCTACAAAAGCTAAACTCATTAACAATTATGTAGTAGCAATGTTAATAATTTCTTTAGCCTCTGGGATTAATTTTGGAGAAGCAGTAGGTTTTACTAAAGAAGAAATCATAGAAATCCTTTCTTCAGGATCAGGTAATTCTTATCTTTTAAATGCCAAAAAAGAAAAGATTTTAAAAGAAGACTTTACTCCCCATTTTTCTGTTAATAACATGCTAAAAGATCTGTATTATGCTGATGATCTTTTTAAAGAAATTTCAAGAGTTTATATAGAAGGAACATTGGCAAAGGAATTATTTAAGCTAACTAAAAATCTGGGATATGGAGAAGAAGATTTTTCAGCTATTTATAAAACTTTAAAAATATTAAACAATATCAAGGAGGGATAGTTATGAAAATAAATCCTGAAATAGAAATTATAGAAGATCTTGCTAAACAAATACTTGTTGCTGCAAGAACTGCTCCTAAGGCTAAAGGGGTAGATGATTTACAGTTTGCTTTAATTACAGATAAAGAAGAAAAAGAAAAATTGGCACAAGAAATGGAAAAAGTTGCAGAAGAAAAAGGAGAAAAATTTAAATTTTTCAAAAGAGATGCGAATAATGTAAGAAATTCCGAGGCTGTTATTTTAATCTCCTTAGATTTCAAAAAGCCTTTAGGTCTAAATTGTGGAGCCTGTGGTTTTTCCTGTGGAGATATATTAAAACAATCCAAATCTAACTCAGATTTTGAAGGTCCTGTTTGTGCTATAAAACTTCTGGATATGGGTATTGCCATAGGTTCTGCAGTTGCTAAGGCTAAGGATTTATGTATAGATAATAGAATAATGTATACTGTGGGGGTTGCTGCCAGAAGGCTAAAATTACTTCCTGGACAAATCATAATGGGAATACCATTAAGTATAAAAGGAAAAAATATCTATTTTGATAGACCTCCTGTTAAATAGAATGGCTAAAATAAAAATCTGTGGACTTAGGGAAAAAGAGGATATAGAGTTTCTTATTCAATTCCCTGTAGATTATGTAGGTTTTATTATGTATCCAAAATCTCCCAGATATGTAGGAAATAGACTAAAAGACCTGCTTTCCTTAGAAATAAAAGCTAAAAAAGTGGTTGTTTTTGTAGATCCTTCTTATGAGGAAGTTAAAAAGGCTTTAGATTACGGAGCTCATCTTATTCAGCTTCATGGAAATGAGCCTCTGGATTTTGCTAAAAAAATAGGATTAGAAAGGGTTATTAAAGCTTTTAGAGTAAAAAATAAGGGTTTTAATTTAAAAGACTTAAAACCTTGGAAAAAGGCTTATGCTATTCTTCTTGATACTTTTATAAAGGATCTTCCAGGAGGAACCGGGAAAACCTTTAATTGGGAAATTGCAAAAAAAGTTGTTTCTGAGGGTTATAAAATCTTTTTAGCAGGAGGAATAAATCCTGATAATGCTTTAAATGCTGTTAAAGCTGTTAATCCCTATGCTCTGGATATTTCCTCAGGTTTAGAAGCTTCACCTGGGAAAAAAGATCATGAAAAAATTAAAAAACTATTTATTCTTTTGAATTTTTAATTCTTTAAAGATGATTATGATAAGTTTTTGAAGATATTTGAAAAAGATTAACTTTGTTTACTATTCTTACTATTTTATTTGAACCACAATAAGGACATTTTATTTTTAAATTACAACTTTCATTACTGCAATTAGTGCAAAAAAATTTGTTAAATTTTTTTCCACAAACACAGCACCTAAATTCAATTATTTTCATAATTTTTCCTTTATTTAAATATTTAACTCTGGTTTTAATCTTGTCTTAAAATATAAGGATAAGTAAAATAAAATCAAGAGAAATTTACATTAAATATGATATCCTGCAGAGACTATAGATACTGCAGAGCCTTTTCCAAAAGGCACAGCTTGTTGGTAATAAATTTTAAAATCACCTTTTAGATCTACTTTTTGTAAAATAAGATTAGTTAAAAATAAACAGGATAAACCACAAATTTTCATAGGAGCTACTTCTTTGGCTTTATCTAAAAATTCTTCTGTAGAAGCTTTAGAAGTAAGTTCTATTAAAGTTTTATCTACTTCTAAAGCTCTGTTAATATGTTTATCTGTAACTTCAAAAGGATCTCCATATCTTAAGCCTAAATGACAGAAGTCTATAGCTAACAATAAATAAGTGCTATCATCTAATAATTCTGCTATACCTTCTGCAAATTTTTCCACAAGATCTTTTTGAGGAAAAAAGGTAGGAAGCGGGCCAATTAAAATAGGCAAAACTACAAAACCATCTCCTAATAAATGGTGTAGAAATAAAACCTGGAATTCTATAGAATGTTCCAATTTATGAGCCATGTGATCAGGAAATATTTCCAGTTTTTTAGATTTATTTAAATAAAATATTCCTCCTTTATCATTTCTAACAGTTCCAAAGGGTGTAGCTATATCCTTAGTAAGGATAGAAAAAGGTAAATCTAAGTGATGCCCTACTCCTAAAATGATTATTCTTGACCCCTCAGGAATTTTGAATCTACTATAACTTTCTGCATAAGCTTTAGCACCAGCTTTTATATCTATATGAGGAACAATAAGAATTTTTGGAGGTTCAGAGGAATGAGGATTTGCTAATTTTAAAATATCTTCTACAAAAAATTTAGCTTCTGAAGCAGATAAAGGATAAGCCTGATTGGCATGAGCCATTGGTCTAAAAGGATAAGAAAACCATTTAGAATAGGCTTTATTTTTTATCTCTTCAAAATTTTTACTCCATAAAAGGCCTTTTTCATCCAGAAATTTAACAATTTTAATTATTTCTTCAATAGGAACTATTTCTCCTGCAGCTTTGGTAGCCTCTGCCTGTAAATCTCTTAAATCATGCTTTCCATCCATTAAAGAAAGAAGAAAAGCTATATTCTGAGGGATAACTACAAGCTCCTCTATAATACCTATAGGATCTCTTAACAAAAACACAGGTTGTCCTTCATGTTCTGTTGGAATAGCATCCATATATCTTAAAATAGGTTTAAAATCCAAGCTATATTCCTCCATTATGCCCCCTCTCCAAAATCTTCAGGTGTTAAACTCTGACAAGCTTCTTTTACTCTTTCTACAGCAGTATAAAAATCTTCTTCTATTGTTCTTACTCTTATACCAAAGGCTTTTTGAACTGATTTTCTTACTATATCACCTTTCATAAGAGCATTTTCCCATCCAAATTCTGCATATTTTTCATTAACAACCTTATTAAGATCTATTAAAGCCTCTGCCCTCTTTCTTCTTTCCTCAGCAGCCTCACTTAAAGGCATATCTAAAAAATTATCAATTTTAGAAACAAAGCTTTCATAAAAACTTGCAGGAAATCTTGGATCATATTCTTCTAAAGCAAAACCAAAAGTAATAAATACTGGATCTTTAAAATAAGTAAACAGATCAGCTTCTATTAAATTAGGATCACTCTTTAAAAGATCCTGATAAAGTCTATAGGATTGTTTGGACTTTTCTTTTACATTTGGGGGTTTTTCAGTATTAAATTCTAAAATATGATGATATAAACTTTCATCTGCAATTATAGCAAGTATTTCTCTTGCTCCTAAATCTCTCATAGCTTCAAGTCTATGTTGTCCATCTACTACATAATATTTTCCATCCTTTTGAACCACTACTATAGGAGTAAGAAAACCAAGTTTTTCTATAGCCATTTCTAAATGTTTTTTTAAACTTTCAGAAATATCTCTTTGGAAAGGTGGTCTATTAACTTCATCAATCTTAAACAAAGCCAATTTTAAAGGCTGCTTCTTTACAGGATCTTCAAAGGAGGCTAACTCAATCATAATTTCACCCCCTTTAATAAACTCTTAATCTGCATTCCTTCTCAAAAAAGTGGGTATATCCAAAACTTCCTCATCAAATAAATCTAAATCTATCTTTCTTTTTCTATCTTTAAATTCTTTTCTTTTTAATCCTTCCTCTATAGTAACTACTTTTTCACTTTTTTCTTCTTGCACTTCACCTTCTTCAAGACCTGTAGCTATTACTGTAACTCTTAAAGCCTCTCCCAAGGTATCATCAAAAATCACTCCCCAATATACCTTAGCATCAGGATGTAACTCCTTGGTTATCATACCAGTAATAATTTGTGTTTCTTGAATAGTTAAAGTTTCAGGATGAACGCTTATATTAATTAAAATTCCTTTAGCTCCAGAAATAGAAAGATCCTCTAACAAAGGACTATAAATAGCCATTTGAGTAGCTATTTCTGCCCTACCTTCTCCTACTGCTTCTCCCATTCCCATTAAAGCCACTCCTCCACTTTCACTCATAACAGCTTTTACATCCGCAAAATCCAAATTAATATATCCAGGGGACAAAATCAAATCAGAAATTCCCTTTACTGCATAATATAATACATCATCTGCTTTTTTAAACATATCTGCAAGTCTTTCTTGAGGAGAACCTAAGGTAATAAGTCTATCGTTCGGAATAGTTATAAGGGTATCAACAAATTTAGAGAGTTCTTCTAAGCCCTGTTCTGCAATTTTCATTCTAAATTTTCCTTCAAAAGAAAATGGTTTTGTAACAACTGCTACAGTTAAAATACCCAAATCTTTACAAATATTAGCTATTATAGGAGCTGCCCCTGTACCTGTTCCTCCTCCCATTCCCGCTGCAATAAAAACCATATCTGCATCTTTTAAAACATCTCTAATTTCTTTTTCACTCTCCTCTGCAGCCTGTCTTCCAATTTCTGGTTTTCCTCCTGCTCCTAATCCTTTGGTTAATTTTTTACCAAGTTGGATTTTAATAGGTGCTGGATTTAATTCTAAAACTTTGTAATCAGTATTAGCTACTATAAATTCTACTCCTACAAGTTTATTTTTTATCATATTAGCCACAGCATTCCCACCAGCACCACCTATACCTATTACTTTTATATTGGGTTGAATTTTTATTTCTTCCTCTAATAGTTCAAAAGGTATCATATCTATCCTCCTTGTAATATTTTTAGAAATTTCTTTTTCAATTTTCCAAATAAACCTTCCCCTTTTTCAACCTCTATAATTTTCTCTTTAAACCTGTAACCATAAAGCAACATACCAACAGCAGTTGCAAACTGGGGATGATGAATTTCTTCTGTTAAACCTGATAATTTAGGAGGATAACCTACTCTTGTTGGCAAATCAAACATTTGATCTGCTAAATAAACTAATCCTGGTAATAAAGAAGAACCTCCAGTGATAACCAAACCACTTCCCATTTTTGATTTAATATCAAACATTTCACCCTCTTTAAAAACGTAATTTCTTAATTCTTTCTCTACAAATTCAAACAATTCTTTTACCCTTGGTTCCAAAATTTCTGCTAAAAACCTTTTACTTACTTTTCTTGGTGGCCGATTACCAATTCCTGGAACTTCTATAACCTCTTCATCCTCCACCAGTTCTCTTAAACATACTCCCTTTTGGATTTTTATCTTCTCTGCCTCTTTTTTAGATGTTCTAAGACCTACTGCTAAATCATTGGTAAGAAGTTCTCCTCCTATGGGTAAAGAAAACACATATCTTAAAACCCCATCCCAATATACTACTACATCTGTAGTTCCTCCTCCAAAATCCAATAAAGCTACTCCAAGTTCTTTTTCTTCTGGAGTTAAAATGGCTTCTGCAGAGGCTAAACCCTGGAAAATAACTCCATCAACCTCTAATTCAAGATTTTCAAAACACTTTAATAAATTCTGAAGAGTTGAGCGATTACAGGTAATTAAATTTACATGTGCCTCTAATCTAACTCCTGTCATTCCAAGAGGTTGCAAAATTCCTCTCTGTTGATCCACAATAAACTCTTGAGGAATAACATGTAAAATTACTCTATCCTTGGGTAAATCTACTGCTTGAGCTGCCTGCAAAACTTCTTCTACCTCTACAGGTGTAACCTGTTTTTCTTTTAAAGCTACAACTCCCATTCCAGGAATGGTTTTAATATGACTTCCTGCAATACTTGTGTAAATTAATCCAATATTTACTTTTGCCTGAGCTTGGGCTTTTTCTATAGCACTTTTTATACTTTCTGTAGCCTCATCTATATTAATAATTATTCCTTTTTTTAATCCACGAGAAGGAGCTACTCCTATTCCGGTAATCCATAAATTACCCTCCCTTTCCTCTCCTATAAGAGCACATATTTTAGTTGTTCCCACATCTATTACTAAAATCCCTTTTCCTTTGCCCATAAAATTCAACTCCTAAACTTTATTAAAGCCTCTCCCAAAGGATAATCTAATCTTATTAATTCTATCTTTTCTATCAATTTTTTTTCGTATAAATAAGCCATAATTCGGTCTAAATTTCTATAATAATAAATCCAATCCTTTTCAGAAATTAAAGGTAAATAAATTGTCAAATGATTTTTAGTAATCAAAATCAATTTATCTTCAGCTAATATAATTTTAGCTAAATTCTCATATACAGGCAAATAATTTTTATTATTCTTTAACCAAACCAAAAAATTAAATAACTTCTTTTTAAAAGTTTTATTTTTTATTTCAACTACAGGATAAAAGAAATAATCTTCAGGTAAAATGCCACTTAAAATAACCCCACTTTTATCTATCAAATAACCTTTGTTATTTTTAACCAGAATAGCTAAAGGTTCTCTTTCCTTAATTTTGATTTCCAAAGTTCCTGGCAAGCGTCTAACTATAGTTACATCTTCTATATTATTATTAGTAAGTATTCTTTTTTTAAGCTTATTCATAGAAATCCTAAATAGCTTTTCTCCTCCTTTTAGTCCTGTTAATTTTATTATTTCATTTTTATCAACTCTTTTTGTATTAAAAACTTTTATTTCTTTAAGAATAAACAGGTTTGTAAAATATAAAATATAAATTATACCTACTATTATACTTAAAGTAAACAAAATTCCCCAAAATATTTTATTTTTAATAAATTTTCTAATCATAAACTGCATCCCAAAAATTTAACTTCAGGTTCCAATTTTATATTAAACTTTTCAAAAACCTTATCTTGGGCTAATTTTATTAATTTCAAAACCTCCTTAGCTTTAGCTTTTCCTAAATTAACAATAAAATTGGCATGTTTTTCAGAAATTTCAGCATCTCCTATTCTATAACCTTTTAATCCACACGCATCTATTAATCGCCCTGCATAATCATTAGGTGGATTTTTAAAAACTGAACCAAAGGTTTTTTTAGAAAATGGCTGATTCTTTTTTCTTTTTTGAATATATTCTTTTACTTTTTCTTTTATCCTCTCTTTTTTCATTTTTTTTAGTTTTAATTCAACTTCTAAAATTGCACCTTCTTCTTTAAAGACTCTATAATCCCATAAATTTTCTTCGGATTTTAAAATAAATAATTTATTATTTTTATAAATTTCTATAGTTCTAACAAAAGAAGATATAGTGTTACCAAAAGCTCCTGCATTCATTTTGATGGTTCCACCTATAGTTGCTGGAATTCCTGCTAAAAATTCTATCCCTGAAAAACCTTCCTTTAAACATAAGGATATTAATGCATTTACAAGTGTTCCTGCTTTTATTTTCAAAATCACTTCTTTCTCTTTTTCTTTCACTATTTCCATTCCTTTAAACTCTTTTAAAGTTAAGACCACTCCATCAAACCCCTCATCAGCAACTAAAAGATTACTTCCTCCTCCTAATATAAAACTATGTATATTTTCCTTTTCTAAATATTCTAAAATTTCTAATATTTCTTCCTTAGTTTTAGGAAAAATCATTAAGCTACAGGGACCACCTATTTTAATAGTAGTATATGGAGCTAAAACCTCTTCTTTTTTATAAAAAATCCCCTTTTCCTTTAATCTCTTTTCTAAGTCATTAAGCCACATTTTCTAAATTTTTTTCTTGTTGCAAAAGTTTACTATGTATTTTATAAATATTACCTGCTCCCATAGTTACTATAATTTGTTCTTTGTCTCCTATTTTTTCTAAAAGATCAAAAATACCTTCAAAATCATTTGCAAAAAAAGTGGGTTTGGATCCTCTTAAATTTTTTACACTTTCAAAAAAAGTATAACCTGAAACCCCAGGAATAGGTTTTTCACTGGCAGGATAAATTTCTGTCAACACTAATATTTCTGGGTCTTTTAAAACCAATAAAAATTCATCCCATAAAGCTTTTACCCTACTATATCTATGAGGCTGAAAAATTAAAAATAATTTTTTATCTCTATAAACCTTTCTTAAAGCCTCAAGAGAAGCTTTAATTTCTGTAGGATGATGGGCATAATCATCTAACAAAATATTACCTCTCCATATTCCTTTGAATTCCAATCTTCTTCTTGCTCCTTTAAATTTTTCTAAAATCTTTAAAACCTGTTTTACAGGTAAATCCAAAATTAAAGACACACCTATAGTAGCTAAAGCATTTAAAATATTGTGCTTTCCCGGAACAGAAAGTTTTAAATTTCCTAAATAATTTTCTTTATAATAAATTTCTACTAAAGGATAACCGGTATCCTCTAAAATTTTTCCTACTAAATGATTTTCTGAAGAAAAACCATAGAGTAAGAAGGGGCCAGAGATTTCCTCTAAAACATCTTTTACTCCTTCATCATCTCCACAAAGCACCACCTTTCCATCAGGAGAACATTTTTTGATAAAATTAATAAATGCCTTTTTAACTGCCTTGAAATCTGCATAAAAATCCAAGTGTTCTTTATCAATATTGGTAATTACCTCAATAAAAGGGTTATAGCAAAGAAAAGACCCATCACTTTCATCTGCCTCTGCTACTAAGTATTCACTTTTTCCTAAGATTGAATGAGTTTTAATATTATTAATAATTCCTCCTACTACTACAGTAGGATTTTTCTTTAAATTTATTAAAACTTCTGCTATCATAGAAGTAGTGGTAGTTTTACCATGAGAACCTGCTACTACAATACTCTTAGGATATAAATTCATTACTTCAGAAAGCATCTGAGCTCTTGGAATAACCCAGATCCCTTTTTCTTTAGCTTTAAGCAATTCTGGATTGTTTTGAGGAATAGCAGAGGAATAAACCACTATATCTACCCCATCCAAGTGCTTTTCAGAATGACCGTAATATACTGTTATACCGTTTTTTTCTAACATCTGTGTATATCTACTTTTTGAAATATCACAGCCAGTTATTTCATGTCCTAAAAAATTTAAAATTATAGCTAAACTGCTCATTCCAACTCCGCCAATTCCTATAAAATGAATTTTCTTTTTTTCTTTTTCATTTAAACAATTTTTAAGCATTTTCCACTAACCTCTCAAGTTCATTTATAATAATTTTTTCAGAATCCTTTATAAAAAAACTTTTCATGGCTTGAGCCATCATTTTTAGTTTTTCTGGAAAATTCAATAAACTTTTCAGTTCTCTCAAGACTCTTTCAGGAGTTGCTTCATCTTGTTTAATCAAAATTGCTCCTCCTTTTTCTGCTACACTTCTTGCATTTTTTTCCTGATGATTATTAGTAGCATAAGGAAAGGGGATAAAAATAGCAGGAAGACCTACTGCAAAAAGTTCTGCCAATGTTGTAGCCCCTGCTCTCCCTAAAACAAGATCTGCTTGAGAATAAGCCCAGCTCATATCCTTTATAAAAGGACAGACTTTTAATCTTTCTTTTTGTTCTTTTCTTAATTTTTTTTCATACATTTCTTTTATTCTTTCATAATCATCTAAGCCTGTTTGATGAATTACAAAAAGATCCTGGAAATCTTTTAAAAGCTCAGGTATGATTTTTAAGGAAATTTCATTTATAAATTTTGCTCCCAAACTACCTCCCAAGATTAAAAGCCCTTTGCCAGGATGTTCTCTTTGTTTTTTTTGTAAAAGCTCTTTTCTTACAGGATTTCCTGAAAAAATCACTTTTTCCTTGGGAAAGTGAATTTCACTTCCTTTTATACTTACAAAAACTCTGTCTACCAGTTTACTTAAAACTTTATTAGCAAGACCTGGTTCTATGTTCTGTTCATGAAGACCTGTAACTTTACCTTGGCATTTTCCTGCTAAAACTACAGGAAAAGAAATATATCCTCCTGTAGCAAAAATGACCTGTGGATTAAGTTTTTTTATCAATTTATAAGCCTTTAAAACTGCTTTTCCCATCTTTAAAAAAGCTCTACCTTTATTCAAAACTGATCTACCTAAGAAACCCTCTACATCTAATTCATATACTTTAAAAGGGCTATCTTTTAAAATAACCTTTTCTACTTTCCTTATACCTGAAATAAAATATACTTCTCTTCCCATACGCATTAATTCCTGTGCTACCGCGATACCTGGAAACAAATGTCCTCCTGTCCCTCCTGCCACTATAAGCCACCTCAATGATAAACCTCTTTAGAAGTATCTTTTAAAAATAAAGGTGCATATTTAAATACCAATTCTCTAAAAACCTCTCCTCTTTCTTCATAGTTCTTAAATTGATCAAAGCTTGAACAAGCAGGAGAAAAAAGTATAGTGTCCCCTGGCTCTGCCAATTTAAGTGCCAAAGTTACAGCCTGTGGCAAAGTTTCTGTAATAAAAGTGTCTGTAATCAAACCGAGTTCTTCTCCTATAATATAACGAGATTCTCCCATCAAAATTAATTTTTTAACTTTTTCTTTGATATAAGAGATTAAAGATGCATAAGAAGCACCTTTGTGTCTACCTCCCATAATTAAAATAAGAGGAGCCTGCAACCCCTTTAAAGCCTGTAAAGTAGCATCTACATTGGTAGCCTTTGAATCATTTATAAAATAAACCCCTCCAAAGCATCCTATATACTCTAACCTATGAGGAAATCCTGTAAATTCCTTTACAAGTCTCTTTATACTTTCCTGAGTTGCTCCCATTAATCTTGCTCCAAGACTTGCAATCATAAAGTTTAATTTATTATGTCTGCCTAATAGCTTAAATCCTGTAAAAGAGTATTCTTCTTCCTCTTCTAATTTAAGTATAAATCCTCTTTCATCCCTTAAAAATGCTGAAGCTTCAGCATTTTCTTTTTCATCAAAAAACTTTTTTTGCCCTTTAATAAGATATCCAAATTTTTCCAGCCATTTTTCTCCAAAAGGAAGGATGCTAAAATCTTTAAATTTTTGATTTTTAAATACACAGTATTTATAATAAGCATATTCCTCTTCTGAGACATACCTTTCCAAATGATCAGGAGTAATATTTATAATTATCCCTGTTTTAGGTGCAAAAGTTTTTATGGTTTCCAGTTGAAAGCTTGATACTTCAAGCACTACTTTATCCACTTTAATTTCAGAAATAACAAGCTCTGAAAGAGGAATACTATAGTTTCCGCCAGTAAAAACTCTATATCCTGAAAATTTTAAAAGATCAGAAACCATAGCAGTAGTAGTGGTCTTTCCATTAGTTCCTGTAATAGCTATGGTTTCATCTTTGCAAGATAAAAATTGCCAGGCAAGTTCAAGTTCACCAATAACAGGAATATCCTTTTTTAAAGCTATTTCATAAACTTCTTTTGGAACTCCAGGACTTACTACTATTAAATCTGCAGATAAAAGTGTTTTAGGTTTATGAGTTTCTGTTTCAAAATAAACCCCTTGAGATTCAAAACTTTTCAAAAGATTTTCATTTAAACTTTCTCTACTTTTACTTTCAGAAACAATAACCTCAGCTCCCTGTTTTAAAAGCAATCTGGTAGCTGCTTGACCGCTTTTCCCAAAGCCAATTACTACTACCTTTTTCTCTTTTAGTTCCATAATTTTTTACCTGATTTTAAGTGTGCTTAAAGCAAGTAATCCACAAATAATAGAAATAATCCAAAATCTAACTACTACCTTATTTTCAGGCCATCCTTTTAATTCAAAATGATGGTGAATAGGAGCCATTTTAAAAAGTCTTTTTCCATGTGTTAATTTAAAATAACCTACCTGTAGTATAACAGAAAGAGCTTCCATAACAAAAATACCTCCTGCAATTACCAAAAGAAATTCCTGTTTTGTCATAATAGAAATAGCACCAAGACTTGCTCCTAATCCTAAGGATCCTACATCTCCCATAAAAACTTCTGCTGGATGACAGTTATACCACAAAAAACCCAAACCTGCTCCCATTAATATAGCACAAAAAATAGCAAGTTCTCCTGCATAAGGTATAAAAGGCAAATATAAATAATTAGCAAATTTAATGTTCCCCACTACATAAGCTAAAATACTATATACTCCTGCCACCACCATGAAAGGAACTATTGCAAGACCATCAAGTCCATCAGTTAAATTCATAGCATTGGAACTTCCCACAATTACAAGCATACTAAAAATTAAATAAAATATACCTATATTAATTATAGCTTTTTTAAAAAAAGGAAACATTAATTCTGTAGAAAAATTTAAAGTTTTAAACAGAAGAAAATATAAAACAGTTACTATCAAAACCTGAAGTAAAAGCTTTTCCCTGGCTCTTAACCCTAAATTTTTTTTTCTTTTTATTTTTAGAAAATCATCTAAAAACCCTATAAACCCGAAGCTTAAAAGAATAAAAAGAGCCAACCATACAAAAGGATTGGTAAGTTTACACCACAATAAAACAGAAACAGTTATTCCTAATATAACTATAAAACCTCCCATAGTAGGTGTTCCGGTTTTAATTTTGTGATGAGAAGGACCTTCTTCTCTAACAATTTGCCCAAATTGTTTTTTCCTCATAAATCTTATAAAAGGTGGCATCAAAAAATAAATCAAGAAAAAAGAAGTTATAGCTCCACAAATCATTCTGAAAGTTATATATTTAAACACATTAAAAATAATAGAAATATCACTTAAAGAATAAAATAAATAATAAAACATTAATCAAGCTCCTTAAAAAGTTTTTCTACTATCCTTTCCATTTTTAAGGCTCTTGATCCTTTTACAAAAATTATTCCACCCTCTGGGCAAAATTCCTTTATTTCATAAATATTTAAGTTTTCTAACAATTCTTCAGTATTTTTAAAGGTCTTAAAAGGCTTAGAAGAGATGGAAAAGGCTTCTCCATAAACCTCTGCCATATCTCCTACAAAATAACATAAATCTGCTATTTCTCCTGCTAATTTTCCTATTTCTCTGTGATATTTCTCTGCCTCTTTGCCAAGTTCTTTCATATCTCCCAAAATGCAAATTCTTTTCTTACCAGAAAAATCTTTCAAATATTCAAAAGCAGCCTTCATAGAACCAGGATTGGCATTGTAGGTATCATCTACAATTAAAAAATTTCCTTTTTTATAAAATCTGGTTCTTTGAAAGAGGTTTATACTTTTACCAAGCTCTGAAATAATTTTTTCCAAATCTAAATCCAAACTTACTGCTACAGAAAGAGCTGCTAACAGATTCTGTAAATTGTGTTTTCCAATATAAGAAATTTTTAAATTGAATTTTTTGTTACAATAGACCACTTCTCCTTTTAACTCATTTTCAACAATTTTAAAATTCTCTGCATAAAGATCAGCACCTTTATTTAATCCAAAAGAAATTTTTTTCTGAGGAAAATTTTTGATTTTTTCTCTTAAAATATCTTGATCGTAATTATATATTAAAATCCCATTTGGATCGGTATTTTTAAATAAATTTATTTTTTCTTCTAAAACCCCTTCCATAGTACCAAGACCCTCTAAATGAGAAGGGTATATACAGGTAATTACAGAAATTTGAGGGGAAACTATTTGAGAAAGCCTTTCTATTTCTCCGGGAGCATTTGTGCCAAGTTCTAAAATTCCTATGTCTGTTCCTTCTTTTATGGATAAAATAGATAAAGGAACACCTATCAAATTGTTATAATTTGCTTCGTTTTTAGCACATTTCCAGAATTTTGAGAGAATTTCATAGGTTAATTCTTTGGTAGTGGTTTTTCCACAGGATCCTGTAATAGCAACCATGGAGCAATTCAGTTTTTTTCTCCAAAAATGTGCAAGATCTCCTAAAGCTTTTAAAGTATCTTTTACAAAAACTACAGATATAGTTTTGGGAAGCTCTTCTATTCTAAATTTAGAAGGAAAACGAGATATTACTAAGCCTTTAGCTCCTTTATCAATAGCCTCTTTCCAAAAATCATGTCCATCATAATTAGTCCCTTTTAAAGCCCAAAAAAGATAACCTGGTTTTATAGTTCTGGTATCTGTAGAAATACCTCTGAAAGTGATTCCCATATCTCCATTAATGAGAATTCCAGAAGTTGCTTTTACTATATCTTCTGTAGAAAACTTATTTTCTATGTTCATTTAATTTAACCTCCTATTTCTCGGATAATTTTTAAAACCTCTTCTTGATCAGAAAAGGAATATCTTTTTCCCTTTATTTCCTGATAGGTCTCATGTCCTTTCCCAGCAACTACAAGCACATCTCCTTTTTTTAAACTTTTTATAGCTTCTTTCAAAGCCTCTTTTCTATCAGGAATGACTTTATAAGGTTTGCTTCCATTTATCCCTTTTTTAATATCTTCTATAATTTCAAGAGGATCTTCAAATCTTGGATTATCAGAAGTTAAAATGATTTCATCTGCTAATACACTTGCCACTTGTCCCATAAGAGGCCTTTTACCTTTATCTCTATTTCCTCCACATCCAAAAACTACTATGAGTCTGTTATCTTTTAAAGATTTTAAGCTTTTAAGAATCTCCTCCAAAGCTGAAGGAGTATGGGCATAATCTACAAAAATTTTGGCTCCTTTATATTCTGTTACCAACTCAAGTCTTCCTAAGGGGTTTTTCAAATCTTTTAAATAAGAAATAATTTGATCTTCTTTATAACTCAAGGTTAATAAAATACCACACAGGGTTGCTATATTTTTAGCTTGATAATCGCCATACAATTGAGTAGAAATTTTATATTCTTTATCCCCAAACTTTACTAATAAGAACAAACCGTTTTTTTTATCCAGTATTTCCGCTTTTATTTTCTCATTATTTACCAAAATAAGTCTATCCTTTAAAATTGGCTTTAATTCTTTAGTTAGTCTTTTACCATATTCTGTTTCCTGAGAAACAACAGCTTTGCCAGAAGGTTTAAGATAACAGGTAAAAAGCTTCTTTTTAGCTTGATAATAACTTTCCATGGTTTGATGATAATCCAAATGATCTCTTGAAAGATTAGTAAAAGCTGCTATATCAAAAGTCAAGCCCAGAATTCTATCCTGATGCAAAGCATGAGAAGAAACTTCTATTACACAGGCTTTAAAATTTTTATCTACCATTTCTTTCAAAAGCGAGACTATTTTTAAAATTGAAGGAGTGGTCTCCAGAGCAGGAATAACACGATCAGTTTCGTAAAATATAGTTCCTATATACCCTGTTTTTAATCCTGCTTTATTCAAAATATTTTTAGTAAAATAACTGACTGAGGTTTTTCCATTAGTGCCTGTTACTCCAATTAAAATTAGCTCTTTTTCTGGATGAGAATAAAAATTTAAAACTATGCGAGAAAGAGCTTTTTTGATATTCTTTACTTGTATAAAAAATACATTTGAAAATTTTTCAGCTTCTTTAATAGGACTTTCTTTTAATATAACTACAGCACCTTTATTTATAGCCTCTTCAATAAATTCTTCTCCATTAAATTGAGTGCCTTTTCTGGCAACAAATATATATCCGGATTCTACTTCTTTAGAATTTTCTGTAATTCCTTTTATTTCTAAATTATAAAAATAATCTCTATGCTTTTTTGGAAAAAAGTCTATTATTTCTAAATCTTTAATAAGCTTTTTTAAGGGTTTCATAAGATTTTATAAGCTAAATTATCAAATTTTTTATTTAAAACTTCATACTCTTTTAACTCGTCTAAACTGGTTTCATTATTTACTTTCAAAACCAAAATCAACATCTTATCATTTTTTAAATATACACTAATAAATCCTTTGTTAAAAAAATAGATCTGTTTTTTTCTTTCAAAGGAGTCCAATTTTGGTTTGCATATATCTTTTTCTTTAATATAAACTAATTTTGGAGTTATAGAACCATCGCAAACTTTATCCATATACAACTTGGCTAAATACCAAAGATTTATGTATCTATTGTGATTAATTTCTATTATATTCCCCTTGGTAAGGGGCCATTCAAAATCAGTCAAATTTTTTTCAGATATTCTGAAAATAGAAGAAGAATAAAAATGATTAAAAAGTTTATCTTCTCCTTTTTCTATATAAGCTAATAACTCTCCTGTTTTCAGATCAAACAAACCTATTCCTAAATCATAATCTCTAAACTTTTCAGCCCATTTATAAAGTTTTTTTTCTATTTTATAATCCAAAGAAAGAATAACAGGCTTTCCCTTTTGTAAGGTTTTATCAAAAATTTTTTCCAAACCACAAACACCATATCCATTAAAAGTTTCTCCTATTAAAAAGGTTAAACTGGAATCCAAAATTTTTCTTTTGAAATTTTTTTCTATGATAACATTTTTTTCTTTTTTAAGTTCTTCCACTTCATCTAAACTAAGATTATCTGAAAGTAATATAAGACCCCTTTTAGGAAGATTTAAAGTAGAATTTAAATATTTTTTTAAAACAGGAGAATAGTTGAATAATAGATCATCTTTTATAAGATAATAGGCTTTATAATTTTCTAAGGTTATAGCTAAAGGTTCCATATTTCTATCTAAAATATAGCCTCTTTTTATTTCCAGATTATTAATATTTCCTCTAACTTTTTTTATAGATAGATTAAATATCCCAGTTAATAAAATAACTAAAACAGTAACAAATATTAAAACTCTGGAAGTATTATTTTTATTCATCATTCTAACCTCAGATAATCCCGATTTTGAGGCGGCCTAAGTCCTAATTTTTTAGCCTTTTCTAAAACTATATCTCGTGAGGTCAGATATTGGTATTTTTTTACCAATTTTTGATTTTCCTGAGTTAATTTATAAACTTCTTTTTTCAATTTAAAAAGTATATAGCTTTTATAAGCTATACCTGCTGTAAAAATAACAGTCAAAATAGCAAAGAATAACAGAGCTACATTTAAAAGGAATTCCTTAAGTAGCTCTTTAAAAGAAACTTTTTCTTTTTTTTTCTTGGATTTTGATTTTATATTATTATACTCCAGATCAGGTTTGTAATGCAAAGCTTTATTTACTATCATATTCTTTCCCCCACTCTCATTTTAGCACTTCTTGCTCTTGGGTTTCTTTTTATTTCTTCCTGGGAAGGAATAATGGGTTTTTTGGTAAGAACTTTTATTCTGGGATCTCCTTTAAAAGCAAACTTCACCAATCTATCTTCTAAGGAATGAAAAGATATTATAGCTATTCTTCCTGAAGGTTTTAATATATCTGGAAGTTCTTTTAAAGCCACTTCCAAATTTTTAAGCTCTTGATTAACTTCAATTCTTAAACTTTGGAAAATAATTGCTAATAAGTCTTTTTTAGAGGTTTTATAGAATTCTTTTACCGCTTTTACAAGATCCTGAGTAGTTTCAAAAGGTTCTCTTTTTCTCTTTTCACAAATAAATTTGGCAAACTTTTCTGCTCTTGACACTTCTCCTTTTAAAAATACTTGCTTAAGCTCTTCAAAAGTATAGGAATTTAAAATTTTCTTTGCTGTAAGATCTATAGTATAACTCATTCTCATATCTAAGAGCTCATCTTTTTGAAAAGAAAATCCTCTTCCAGATCCTTCTAACAAAAAAGAAGAAATACCAAGGTCTAAAAGAATAGCATCTGCTAAAACCCCCTGTTTTTTTAATTCTTCTTTTATATAAATAAAACTCTTATTGAAAAGTTTTATCCTGGAACCATATTTACTCAAACGTTCTTTTGCCAGTTTAAAAGAATCTTCATTCCATTCAAATCCATACAGAATACCTGTAGGAGAAGAGGCTTCTAAAATAGCTTCACTATGTCCTCCTAATCCTACAGTTCCATCTACATAAATTTTGTCTTTTTCCACTTTTAACCACTCCAGAACTTCTTTTAATAAAACTGGCTCATGATGGTAAATTTTTAACCCCTGTTAAATAAGGATTTATAATTTGCATAATTTGATTAAAATTGCTTTTAGTTTCTCTGAATCTTTCTTCTAAATCCTTAGGATTCCATATTTCAAAGTGATTTAACATTCCTAAAAGGATAACCTCTTTTTCCAGTTTTATTTCTTCTCTAAGAGACTGAGGAAGAAGTATTCTTCCCTGTCTATCTGGCTGACACTCTTCTGCAGAGCCTAAGAAATATCTAACATATTGCCTTACTTCAGGGACATCCCAAGGAAGACTTAATAATTTTTCTTCAATTTTTTGCCACTCTTCTATAGGATAAGCTACTAAACAATCAGGATAATTAGTAATTACCAGATTTTCACTTCCATATTTAACTCTAAGAACTTCCCTGAATTTAGAAGGAAGACTAAATCTTCCTTTATTATCTATATTATGTTTAAATTTCCCTCTAAACATTTTTTTCCACTTTTTACCACTTTATACCACTTAAGCTTATTAAAAAATTAAGAAAAAGTCAAGAGGAAATTTAAAGAATTAGAATCTTTTTTGATAAAATTTTTTTAAAAATCTGAATTATTTTTAAAATTTTTTTAACATATTAAATGGGAAATTTTTCAAATTATCATTTTGTAGGGCTGGATTTTACACTCCGCCAAATGAATATAAATCAGTATATAAATGCCACTCTACCTATTCCAAGGGAATTTTATAATTTTTAAAATAAAAATTTTGTATTATAATATTTTAATATAAAAAGGATTATTAAAACAAGAGCTTCTTTTATTTCAAACTGGATATTTCTTTTCTTGTTTTTTTCTTTGGTTGTATTAAAATTTTCAAATAATTAAGCTATTTATGCTTTTAGAATTGAAAATTAAAAATTTGGTGCTTATAGAAGAAGCTCATTTAGATTTAGATAATGGTTTTGTTGTATTTACAGGTGAGACAGGAGCAGGGAAATCTCTTTTGGTAAAAGCTATCAAACTTCTGTTAGGAGAAAAAGGGGGAAGTAATTATATCCGTCCTGGAGCTGAAAATGGAGAAATTGAAGCTCTTATCTGGGGTGGAAAAGAACTGTCTAAAAAACTTGAAAACATTGGTTACACTCCCCAAGAAGAAATTCATGTAAGACGAATTATCTCTCCTAAAAGACAAAAAACTTATGTTAATGGCTCTCCCATAACTTTAAGTGAACTCTCTTATCTCACCAAAGATTTGATCATACTTACAAGTCAGCATGAATTTTACACACTTCTTCATCCTGAAAAACAGCTTGAATTTTTAGACCAATTTTTAGGACTGGAGCCTCTTCTGGAAAAATTTAAAAACCTATACAATGATTATAAAAATTTGTTATCTCAAATCAAAATCCTGGAAGATAAAATTGCAGAAGCTCAGTTGAAAAAAGATTTTATCCTTTTTCAAATCAATGAATTAGAAGAATTAAATCCTGATCCTGAAGAAGAAAATAAACTTCTTAAAGAAAGAGAAAAATTAAAAAATTTAAGTTTCTTAAAAGAAAATTTACATATCCTTATTTCTGCTTTTGAAGAAAATGATAATAATCTTTCTCAGATTATTTCTATATTTGAAAAATTAAGCAACTTTGAATCTGGTTTTAAAGATTATTTTTCTAAAATTTATTCTTTTTATTATGAAATGAAAGAAATTCACAGAGATCTTAGCTCCTACCTAAATCAGCTACCAGAAGATGATACCTATTTAAATGAAATAGAAGAAAGACTTGCCAGATATGAAAAACTCAAAAGAAAATACAAAAGGGATACACATGGACTTATAGAATTACTGAAAGAACTAAAGGATGAGATAAATCTTTTAGATTCTGGAGAGGAAAAATATGAAAAATTAAAGAAAAAAGAGGAAGAATTAAAAAAAGAACTTTTTGATCTGGCTTTTCAATTAAGTAAAAAAAGGGTTAAAGGTGCTCCTGAATTACAAAGCTTGTTAAAAAAAGAATTAAAAGATCTTGGAATAGAAAAAGCTGAATTTAAAATAAAGGTGATCTCAAAAGAACCAGCAATTGAAAATTTAACCTCTTCAGGTTTAGAGGAAGTAAAATTTTTATTTTCTCCCAATCCAGGAATTCCTCTAAAACCTCTTGAAAAGATAGCTTCAGGGGGTGAATTGTCCCGCATCTTTTTAGCTTGTAAATCCATTATGCAAGACAAAACCCGAGCTGGAACCCTTATTTTTGATGAGGTAGATACAGGAATAGGTGGAATTACAGCTAAAAAGGTAGCTCAAAAAATCAAAAATCTCTCTAAAAACTATCAAATTTTATGCATTACTCACCTTCCGCAAATTGCTGCTTTGGCAGACTCCCATTATGTAGTGGAAAAGAAAATTGAAGAAAATAAAACACAGACTAAAATAGAAAAAGTTGAAGGAGAAGACAGGTTGAAAGAAATAGCCCGTATGCTGGGAGATCCTGACAATTTGAAATTAGCCAAAAATTTTCTACAAACCACACTCTAATGGCAAAAGCTATTCTTCTTTTTTCAAATGGTTTAGATAGCCTTTTAGCTGGTATTCTTCTAAAAAAATTGAATATAGAAATCATAGCAGTCAAATTCATTACTCCTTTCTTTGGCTGGAAGTATAAAGAAAATCCAGAAAGTTTTTATAAAAAAATAAAGGATTTAAACTTTAAAAAGGGTATTATAGAGGATATTACAGAAGATTTTTTAAAAATTTTAAAAAAGCCTGAATATGGATACGGAGATTATGCTAATCCCTGTATAGATTGTAAAATTTTAATGTTTAAAAAAGCCAGAGAGTTAATGGAAAAATTGGGAGTAGATTTTATAGCTACTGGAGAAGTGATAGGGCAAAGACCTATGAGTCAAAATAAAAATGCTTTAGAACTTATAGAAAAAAAAGCCGGGGTAAAAGGATTGGTTTTAAGACCTCTATGTGCTAAACTTTTAGCTCTTACTGAACCAGAAATAAAAGGACTTGTCAAAAGAGAAAAACTTATGGACATCAGAGGAAGAAAAAGAACCACTCAACTGGAACTCGCCAGAAAATGGGGAATTAAAAACATTCCTACCCCCTCTGGTGGATGCCTTTTAAATGATCCTCAAATTGGAACAAGAGTCCTCAAAATTCTTAAAGATAAAAGGCTTTTAAATTATGATACAGCTCAATTTCTTATTTTGGGAAGACATTATTTTGAAGATGATTGGTGGATAGTTCTTGGAAGGAATCAAGAAGAAAATCAAAAAATAGAAAAAATTGCTAAAAATAAATTTCCTATTTTTACCCTGAATGTTCCTGCTCCTACAGCTGTTATTGTAGAAGGAGATCCTCCAGAAGATTTTATAAAATCTCTACTCATAAAATACTCCAAAAAGGCAAAACAAAAACTTCAGCAAGGTGAAAAAGTAAAATGTATAAAACTGTAGCTTTGCTTACAGATTTTGGAACAGAAGATCATTATACAGGAGTAGTAAAAGGTAGAATTTTACAGGAACTGACCCATGTTCTAAGCTTTAAAATACCTTTTCAAATAAAATTTATAGATTTAACCCATAAAATTCCTCCTCAGGATATCCGTAAAGCTGCCTTGCTTTTATATTTCTCTTATAAATACTTCCCTGCAAATACTGTATTTTTGGCAATAGTTGACCCTGGAGTAGGCACTGAAAGAAGAGCCATTATATTGCAGACCAAAAACTATATTTTTGTAGGACCTGATAATGGAATATTTACTCTTATTTATAAAGAAATTCCTGAGTTTAAGGTTTTTGAAATTCTACCAAATAAAATCTTAAAACCACCTTATAGCTCAACTTTTCATGGAAGAGATCTTTTTGCTCCTGTAGTAGCCTATATTTTAGCAAATAAATCCTTAAATGATTTTAGCCAACCTCTTTCCAGAGACAGCTTGGTAAAACTTGATTTTCCTTTACCTGAAAAAACTGAAAAGGGTTATAAACTGTCTATCTGGTATGTAGATCATTTTGGTAATATAATGACAAATTTTCATAAAGATTTAGCTGTCAAATCTTTTAAAGTCCTGGCAAATGGAAAAGAGCTGCCTTTAGTCAAAAGTTATGGATATGCTAAAACAGGAGAGCTGGTAGCTCTTTTTGGAAGTGAAAACCTTCTGGAAATTGCTATAAATGGTGGATCTGCTATAAGTGTTTTAAAAAACCCTGAAATAGAGATTATTTTTGATTAGGAGGATTCTATAAATGGAAGTATTCCTAATCGGGATAGGTGGCATTGGAATGTGTGGTGTAGCAGGAATCTTAAAAAATTCTGGTTTCAAGGTATACGGTTCAGAAAAAGACAGAGTTTACCCACCTGCATCTGATATTTTAAGAAAGCTTGGTGTTCCTGTTTATAAATTTGATCCTCAGAATATAATAAATATAAAACCTGATGCTGTAATTGTAGGAAATGCCATAAAAAGTGATCATCCCGAGGTTTTAGAATCTAAAAAACTGCAAATTCCTTTATATTCTTTTCCTTCTTTTTTAGAAAAATTTATTCTCTTTGATAAAAAGGTTTTAGTTTGTGCAGGAACTCATGGAAAAACCACAACCACAGCTCTTTTAAGTTATGTTTTAGAAAAATCAGAACTTGATCCAAGCTATCTGATAGGTGGGGTTTTAAAACACAGTTTGTCCAATTTTAGAACTGGTAATAACCCCTGGATGGTGATAGAAGGAGATGAATACCCTTCTTCTTTTTTTGATAAAAATCCCAAGTTTTTACATTATAAACCTTTTGGTCTTATTTTAACAAGTTTAGAATATGATCATGCTGATGTTTATCCAGATCTTAATTCTTTAAAAATAGTCTTTAAAAAACTTATAGAATTAGTTCCTGAGGATGGTGTTATTATTTATAGTTATGATGATTCCTGTTTAAAGAGTTTAATTTCTAAGGCTTCTATAAAGGCAAGGTGTATTTCTTATGGAAAAAACTCTAAAGCTGATTTTCTTCTTTTGGAAAGTATTACCACCTTTCAAAAAAATAGATTTGTTAATAAAATAAAAGCAAAAACCCCTTTTAAAGAGATTTTGGAATTCTCTTTAAGTATTCCTGGAGAATATAATGCTTTAAATGCCCTATCAGTTTTGGCTTTAATTTATGGGTTGAATCTTTTAGATCCAAAAATATGGCAAGCCTTTGAAAATTTTCCTGGAGTTAAAAGGAGACAGGAACTTCTTTATGCTAATAAAAATTTGATAATTATTGATGATTTTGCACACCATCCTACAGCGTTAAAAATAACTTTAAGGGAATTACAAAAAGCCATAAAACCAGAAAATACTATTCTTGTATTTGAACCAAGAACCAACTCCAGCAAAAGGAAAATCTTTCAAAAAGAATATGAGGAAAATTTAGCTTTAGCTGATGTTATTTATTTAAAAGAACCTCCTGGCATAAAAAATATTCCAAAATCTGAAAGAATTAACTTGTGTCATATATCACAATCTCTTAAAAATAAAGGTAAAAAAGTTTATTTTTTAAATGAAAATATAAATTTATTGGAATTTTCTTCTGAAAAAACTTTGTTAATCTTTATGTCAAGTGCTTATTTTGAAAAAGAAGTAAATAGGTTGTTTGAGATATTAAACCATGAAGAAAAGTAGTTATACTATTACAAAAGAAAATCTGGAAAAGATAAAATATTCCTGTGTTATTTCCTTAAAGGAAAATATTCAGGATACTAATAAACATAGAATTGTGGAATACAATTCTTCTTTTTTAAAAAATTTTATCTATTTTTTAAAAGATGAAGAGGCAATTTTTTTAGAAGACCTGTTTGGGCCTGTTTTTAATGAATCAGGATTAACTTTTTTCACTTTTGAAAATCAATTTTATTATTTATTTAATATTCCTTTTAATTATGGATATACACTGCATATTTTTATTGAAGAAAAAGAATGGTTAAAATTTCCTTATTGGTTTAATACAGAAAGACTGGCAAGCCTGGGGAAACTTGCAGGTGAAATTTCTCACGAATTAAAAAATCCTTTAAGTGGAATTTTACTTTATGCTACTATGTTAAAAGATGAATTGCCTCCTAATTCTGCTTATACAGAATGGTTAGACAGAATAATACATTTAACCAACAGATGCAAAAATATAACAACAAGTCTTTTAAGTTTTGGAAAACCAGAGAAAGAAAATAAAGAATGGGTGGATATAAATGAATCTGCTAAAAAGGTTTCTCAACTTCTCTCAGGTTATGAAATTTTTAAAAATATTAAAATGAACTGGAATTTATATGACAAATTACCAAAAATCTATGCTAATAGAACTCAGATTGAACAGGTGTTTTTTAATATTTTTATTAATGCTGCTGAGGCTATGAAGGGTTATGGAGAAATAACTGTGGAAACTTTTATAAAAAATGATAATATATTCATTAAAATAAAAGACACAGGGCCAGGAATTCCATCAAAGGTTATGCCTTTTATTTTTGATCCCTTTTTTACTACAAAAAATAAAAATGAGGGAACAGGATTGGGGCTTTCGGTATGTTATGGAATTATTAAAAATCATAGAGGTAAAGTAAAAGTATACAATTCAAGAGAAGGTGGAGCCTGTTTTGAAATTTCTTTTCCTTTATATACCAGGGAGGCATTAAGAGAAGATGAAGTATAAAGGCAAAATTCTGGTAGTTGATGATGAAATAGATATCAGAGAAAGTTTATCCCACTTTTTTAAAAAAGAGGGATATTCTGTAGATTCTGCCTCTTCCAAAAAAGAGGCTCTGGATCTGTTTTCCAAATATGAATACGATGTAGTGTTTTTAGACTTGAAATTACCAGATGGAAATGGTCTGGATCTTTTAAAAGAGTTTTTAGAATTAAATCTTGAAAGCCAGATAATAGTAATCTCTGCTTATGGAAACATAGAAACCGCTGTTTCAGCTATAAAATTAGGGGCTTTTGACTTTTTAGAAAAACCTTTTTCTATTTATCAAGCCAAGTTGGCTTTAGAAAAGGCTATAGAAAAGAAAAAACTCACTTTAGAAAATCTTTATTTAAAGCTGAGTTTAAAAGAAAAAGAGGAACAGGCTCTTTTTATTGGAGAAGATCCAAAAATAAAACAGGTTTTGGAAAAAGCTAAAATAATCGCAGCTACAGATTCTAATATTTTAATCACAGGAGAATCAGGCACTGGAAAAGGTCTTTTGGCAAAAAAAATTCATGAAATGGATTTCATTTACAAAGGTCCTTTTGTATGTGTAGACTGTGGATCTATTGTTCCCACCTTATTTGAAAGCGAACTTTTTGGGCATGTAAAAGGTGCTTTTACAGGAGCTCATACTTCTAAAATAGGAAAAATTGAACTTGCTCAGGGAGGCATTTTGTTTTTAGATGAAATTGGAAATATTCCTCTTGACCTTCAAGCTAAGCTTTTAAAAGTTATAGATGAAAAAGAATTCTGCCCTGTAGGGAGCAATAAAATTATAAAAGCTAATTTAAGAATTATTGCTGCCACTAATAAGGATTTAAAAGAAGAAGTTAAAAAGGGAAATTTTAGAGAGGATCTTTATTATAGACTTAATGTAGTTCATTTTCATTTACCACCCTTAAGAGAAAGGAAAGGAGATATTCCTCTTTTAGCCAATTATTTTTTAAATTACTATTCTAAAAAATTCAATAAAAATATTAAAAGTTTTTCTTCAGAGGCAATGAATATATTTTTAAATTATGACTGGCCTGGCAATGTTAGAGAATTGAAGCATTTGATAGAAAGAATTGTCATTTTTTCCACCAAAAATATAATAACAAAAAAAGATTTGATATTAGCGGATTTTGAAATTCCCTCTAAAAAAGCCTCTAATACATCAGAAGAAACAATAGATTCAGAAAATATATTACCTCTTGAAGAAGTGGAAAAAAATTACATTTTAAAAGTTCTAAAAGCCTTAAACTGGAATAAAAGTCTTGCCTCTAAAAAGCTCGGAATTGATAGAAAAACCCTTAGTCTAAAACTTAAAAAGTGGAATATAATTAATTAATGTATTTTTTTTCACTAATTAACATCTTTTACAAAAAGAGATTTAAAATATATTTAAAAATTTTAAAAAGGAGGCTGTTTAAAGATGGAACTGGAAATTCAAAAGGCTATTATAAAATATGGTTTAGAGGATCTCTATGAATATAGTGATGTGGATGTGCTTATTGTTGGAGCAGGTCCCTCTGGTCTTACAGCAGCAAAATATTTAGCAGAAAAAGGATTTAAGACTTTAATTTATGAAAGAAGACTTTCTTTTGGTGGTGGCATTGGTGGTGGTGGTAATATGATCCCCAAGGTTGTAGTTCAGGAAGAGGCTCTTTCCATTATAAATGATTTCAAAATAAAATATAAAAAGGCGGATAATAATTTATATACCATAGATCCTGCAGAGCTTATTGCTAAACTCGCTACAGGAGCTCTTGAGGCAGGTGCTAAAATTTTTTTAGGAGTTGATGTAGAAGATGTGATAGTAAGAGAAGATCCACCAAAGGTAGCAGGGGTTCTCTGGAAATGGAGTGCCATAGAAATAGCAGGACTTCATGTTGATCCTTTATATATTCATTCTAAAGCCTTGGTGGATGCCACAGGACATGATGCAGAGATCATCAGAATTGCAGCAGAAAAGAATCCAGAGCTTAATATAAATATTAAAGGAACAAGGTCTAACTGGAGTGAAACTTCAGAAAAATTGGTGGTGGATTACACCAATAAAGTGGCAGAAGGTCTTTATGTAACAGGTATAGCGGTTTGTGAAATCTTTGGTCTTCCCAGAATGGGTCCTATTTTTGGTGGTATGCTCAGAAGCGGTAAAAAAATAGCAGAAATTATTGAAAAGGATTTAAAGGGGTAAAAATTAGATTAAAAACATCTTCTTCCTGTATATCTATCAGGATTAACTTTTAGCAACCAGCTATCATCTCCTCCATGAAAATGGCATTTATTGCATTTAATAGGTTGAGGATCACCAGAATGACACCAGCCACACCTATTTGGATTACGATATGGTGCATCTTCATCTGAATGATGAATGGAATATAGATCGTCCTTATGGCAACGTTCACATAAATAAGCCCAGTCAGAAGTATTTAAAGTAGTAATATTTCCAGGCAGCTTCTCACCATTGACTTCTCGTCTAATTAGCATTACATTTGGCGAACCATGAGGCTCATGACAATCTAAACAAGAAACTACAAAACCTGTAGCGTTGTTATATGGAGCCTTAAGATTTGTGCTAACAGTAGCTGAATTTTTTCCGTGTTTATCACCTCCACTCTCCCCACCTGTAGTCTCCCAATCAATTTTATAAAGATTACGACCTAAGGTAGTGCTATAAATTTCATTTGATGTATTGTGACAATCTGTGCAGAAAGTAACATAATCTGGAGTTTTTGATGCTTGAGTTGAAGCAGTATCATTTGTGCAATCAGGTTCAAACCCGATTTTATTATAACAATAAGGTGGTTGATAATTATATTTATTCATCCTTTCTGTATCATTGTCTCCCCATAAATGAGCATGATCAGATGGTTTAGAAATAGCTGAATATGAAGGATTAAAAGATCCTTCAGGTTTCCCGCAACTTCTTTGAGCTATATGAGGATTATGGCATGCTACGCATGGATTGGAACCATTTTTGAAAAAATAGGAAAAATCGCTATTCGTCTTGGCAAATTTCCATATATCATAAAGATTGTGATAAGAAAACTGATTAAAAGCATCCATAATATTAGTAGCGTTTGTATTTGGATCTGCTCCTCCAAAAGTTTGACTATAATCATAATTTGTAATTCCATTTAACTGGAGAGAAGAGGGACCATGACAATAAAAGCAAAAATCATCACTTTGAGAGTAATAACCAGTAGTAGGTCTTTGATAAGCACTTGCATTATCAAAATTGTCAGCAAATAACGCCCAAGGTGAAGGACTACCACCTGCTGGACTGGGTTCATTTTTATTAATACTTCCATGCATTTCATGACAATGGGCACAATTTCCCTGTGAATAATCTGACAACTCTGTTACATCTCTTTTTACTCCATAAGTTCCATTCCCATGAGCTGAATTTAAATATGATTCAGAATTTGCATAATTACAAAAATAAAAAACTATAAATAAAAAACTCAAAACAAAAAGGGCTTTTTTAATCACTTGAAGCCAGCTCACGGGGTATCCCTCCAATACTTATTTTGCCTAAAAATTTTTCCCTGGCAAGATCTATCACTCCAATAGCATCTTCTTCACTAAACCCTACATAAATCCACTTTTTCTTGGGAAGATATGCTATAGTAAAAATCTTCCCTTCGGTCTCTATAGTTCTTTCCACATAACTCCCCTGTCTTATTAAAATCACCTTTCCTTCTCCACAGGTAATAAAAATTTTATCATCTGCTGAAATTCCTCTTAAAGTATTATCACAGGCATTAATTTTACCTCTGTATTGAAGCTGAGGCAAAATATACACATGAACCCCTCCCTGAGTGTCTGTAAGATACAGAAATTCTCCATCAGATACAAATCCCTCAGTTCTAAATCCTCCTGTCAATCTTGTTTCAGAAGATAAATTGCTATCATATAAATAAACCGCTCCTTCATCATAAGAAGACACTATAAATTTCCCAATGCTTTTTAAATAGTAGGCTTCATAGGGCATAAAATTAAGCCTTTTTTGAGAAATTATGCCTCCTGTTGAGAGATCCATTACCAAAATCATATAATCCTCTGGTGAAGTTATTAAAGCTTCTCCTCCTTCTCCAAGAGCTATAAATTGAGGAGTCTTTAAAAGTGGAATAGGAATAATTTCTACCACCTGAAAGGAACTCATATCAATAACTTTAATCACTTTTTCTTTTTTACAAACTACATAAATTTTGTTATTGTTTAAATCTACTGCTACTCCTTGAGGTTCTCCTGTTATTCCAAATGAATAAATCACTTGATTTAAGTTAGGATCTATTATCCAAACCGTATCTTTGGAAAAAACAAACAAATTTTCTCCGGGGAGAGGTTTATAAGGTAAACTTACATAAAATCTTGGACAAAAAACATTTCCAAAAGATTCAGCTACATTCCAGTTCAAAAATAAACTCTTGCTATCACCTTTTTTTAATTCAAAACTTACAGGAAGCTCTATAATTTTTTGAGAAATTTTTAAATTTTTTCCTTCAAAAATAACTTTCTTTAAAACTATTTTTATTTTATTATATTTCCCTGAAGGAACTATACCTGTTGCAATCAAAGTTTGAGAAAAAGGGAGTTGAGTTGAAATTTCAGAATTTTTAAGATCCAAAATCTGATATCCCCTTTCCCCTTGAATTGCTATTTCCTTTATTTCCATTACAGCATTTATTCCACTGTTATGATAAAGATTGCAAAATACAGAAATTCGCCCAGCAAAAGATAAATGAAATTTAAGTAAAACAAAAATTGCTATAAGGTACAAAATTTTTCTCATTTTTCTAACATGTTGTTAATATTTTGTAGTATGGCATGCATTACAACCATTAAGTTCACCATTTCCTGGCCATCCTTTGTAATCCCATCTTAAGCTTTTCCAGTAAGGTGAACCATGAGCTCTATGACAAGAAACACAAAGAACTATAGCATCACCAGAATTTTGAAGAACTTGACTGAGAACCACCCCTTGAGTATTACCTACAGGGACATCAGCAAAATAATCATAAGTTGCAGAAACTCCTAATTTACCAGAGAATAAAGCTATATTGGGATAGTTACCATACTCTTTATTTTTCACATTGTTCATATCATAATCTGTAGGATGTCTTAACCAAGGACTTGCACCTCCATTATCTGAGTGAAAATTTCCATGACACTGACCACATAGCCAGTTAATAGATCCAGAATTTTCAGTTCCTCCTGTAGGATTATCCACTGCATAATATCCATTGTGATGAAGGGTATCAGGATGTAATTCCCAATTAGGATCCTCTGTTCCCTTGACACCTAACAGAAATCTATAACTTTTTGCTACTGTGCTACCATCGCAATTCCCAAGAGTGGCATTGCAAAGTTCATTTTTATGATGTGCTCCCAAAACAGCTTCAATAGGATCTGTTTTTGAAGGATCTCCATGACAACCATAAGTTCCAGCACAGGTCACCTGTTGACCTGTGGGCCAAGTAATACTTCTATAAGCTGAATCAAACCCCGGCGGAGGAGACAATTTATCAGAATCCAATCCTGCTACATTATGACCATCTCTATAGTTGCCTTTATAAACCCAATAAAAATTACCTCCTGCTAAAGTTTCTCTACCAGAAGCATCTCCAAATGTATAACTGGGTTCAGAAGTATCTAAAACATAAGGAATTGTATTATCACCAGTATTTTTCCCTGTATGGCATTCTAAACAGTTCTTTCTTAATAGTGCTTTTATAGGAATGGTAGAATTACCATAAACCATAGGTTGGTTATTTTGAGAATTATGCATGGTATGACAATTACTGCAAACACCTGTAACTTTACATATACCCTGAGTATTGAATAAAATCATTAAAAATAAGCTTACAATTATTCCCAAGCTTATTTTTACTTTTTCCATATTTCTACCTTACCATTTCCTTCATCAACTATCAAGAGCCCTAAAGGGCTCATTTTTATTTCACGAGGAAGATAAACCTTACCTTTTGTCCAGCCAAGTTCTAAAAAACTCCCTGCAAGTTTGAAATTATTTTTTAAATCAAAAGTAAATATTTTTCTTAAATATCTATCCAAAACTAATAAATGATTTTCTGTTACCTCAATAGAAATGGGATAAACCAAACTTTCTGGTAAATTCCATACCTTTTCTTTTCCATTTTTATCCAAGTGAAAAACTTTAAAATTATTTCTCTCAAGAGCCCAGATTCCATCTTTTTTTACTTTAAAATCTATAAACCCTGAAAAATTTTTTTCCTTAGGAATCCAAATTTTTTCAACTACAGGTTTTTTATTTTCTATATTAACAAACGCAACTCCTCCTGTTTCTCTATCAAGCACATATAAATAAGACCCTACATAGTTCACTCTTTCAGGGAATAAAATTTTTTCTTTATAATAAAGCTTAAAAGATTCAACTTTTTTCTCTTTAAAATTGATTTTTAAAAGCATATTATCTGATCTTTCTACAACCCACAGATTACCTTTTTTATCAAAAGTTAAATCTAAAGGTGCTTTTAATTTTCCTCCTGGATTTACTGCAACCAAAGGTTCTCCTTTAATATTATAAGAAATCAATCTGCTATTGCCTGTATCTGCTACATAAAATTTATTTTTAGCATAAATAGCACTCATAGGATGATAGAGATTGGTTCCATCTGGTGCTTTATTTAAAGTAAGAGCCCATTCCCAGCAATTTCCATTTTTTATAAAAATTAAAAGAACAAATAAACCTATCAATAACCTTTGTGACACTCTAAGCATAGCTCTTTATCTCCATTTAATCTTAAATTATTTTTAAAATTAGTTCCCATAGGATCATGACAGGTTATACAGGTAAGAGTTTGCCCATTTCTCGGATCTTTCACTTTTTCTATAGGGTGGGTAAATTTTACATGTCTTTTATGACACCTTCCACAGGTTGAAATCTGTGTTCCTTTAAGCATACCCAAGGTTTCAGACCCATGAGCATTGTGACAATTAAGACACTGATCATGAGAAGGATGAACATAAAGACTATCTCTCTGCTGTTTTAAAGCTTCTGGATGACATTTAAAACAAACAGATGAAGGAGAGCCTTTTAAAAGTGTTTTATAATCAGAAGTGTGAGGAGAATGACAATCTAAACAAAATGCTTTTTTATTAGAAGGTAAGTAGTGAGTATGGACTTTAAAGAAATCCTTTTTAACCTCAGAATGACAACTAAAGCACATATCAGAACCCTTAGCAAGATTTTCATGACAAACTTTACAATTTTTCTGAGCATAAGGTTTATGCATATACTGTTTTATTAAATACTCATTATTGCTTCCATGAGGATTATGACAGCTTAAACATTCCATATTTTTGGAATAGTATCTATGGGTGCTTTTTATCTTTTCTAATTTATGACAATTTAAACATATCGTCTCTTCCTTAAACTTAAGAAGATATGGATTTTGAGAAAAATGAGGATTGTGACATATATGACATTTACCTTCTTTAAATGGTTTATGAATAAACTTAAATGATTCTTTTTTTAATTTTTTATGACAGGTTAAACACTGTTCTTTTTCTGACTTTTTTAATAAACCTCTATATCCTGCATGAGGTTGATGACACTTCAAACATTCTCCTTTTTCTACAGGAGAATGAACCCATTCAGCTTTCTGCATATTTTTTAAAAATTCGGGATGACATTGATAACAAATATCTGGAACCTTTGCAATCAAAAGTTTATTAAACTTGGATACATGAGGTGTATGGCATGCTTCACAATCCTTTTTAGCTACAGGAGAATGAACAAGTTTACCCTTAAATTTTTCAACTTTATGGCATTTAAAACACACTTCTTTTGCTACAACAAACTTAAACCAAATAAGGTTTATCACACTTACTATTATAAAAAGTAAATATAACCTAAACCTCACTTTTTTCCTCCATGACATATTTTACAATCTTTCTCTGCAAAGGGAGAATGCGTAGAACCTGTCCATAAAAGTGATTCATCAGGAGCTCCATGAGGATTATGACACATTATACAACTTCCTGATTCAGGAGTAATTCCTTCATGAACATTTATCAATTTTTTATTAACTTTATGACATCTTATACAAGTCTTGGAAATATCATTTTTTAGCAGGAATTTATAATCTGAAGCATGAGGAACATGGCAATTTTTACAATTCTTTTTAGCTGGAGGATGCGCTACCCCTTGTTTCCAGAATTCATCTATATCTTTATGACAAGATAAACATAATTTCTGAGGTTTCTTTTTCAAATAAGCTATTTCTTTACTGCTATGAGGTTCATGACACCTTATACATTCGCCTTCTTTTACAGGTAAATGAACAACCTTTTTATGTTTTACTTTGTTTTTTACATCAGAATGACAGGAATAACATATATTAACCATAGGTTTTGGAGCATGAAGAGCATAATTTCCTGCATGAGGGTTATGACAAAGTTCGCAATCTCTTTTTTTAACAGGAGCATGCAATTTTCCTTTTTGAAGTTTAAACCAGTCTTTGTGGCAAGTCTTACATAAATTAGCTTCTGAAGTCTTTAATAAATTTTTATAATTGGAAGAATGAGGATTATGGCAACCTTCACATTTTCCATGAGCAAAAGGTGTATGAAGGCTAAAAAGTTCCTTTTGAACTTCAATATCCTTATGACAATTTAAGCACAATTTTTCTGTAGGATATTTCTTTAAAAGATGAAGATAATCGGAATCATGAGGATTGTGACAAAGTAAACAATTTTTTTGCTCCACAGGTGGATGTTTTTTATTACCTGTCAATATATTAGCATGGCATTTAATACAAAGATCTCCTGAAGAAGCTTTTAAAAACCAATCCCTATTAGAACCATGAGGATTATGGCAGGTTATACATTTTCCTTCTTTAACTATAGAATGTATATAATGCTTTTTCTTTTGTTCTTTCAAAGAATAAGAATGACAGGTAATACAAAGTTTATCAGGTTTTACTTTTAAATGATATTTATACTTGCTTCCATGAAAGTCATGACATTCACTACATTTACCTGTTTTATAAGGTTTGTGTAGATTTTTATATTCTTCTTTTTTATGACAATCAAAACACAACTCTGGAACCGGCTTTCTTAAAGTTAATTTTCCTTTGTTATGGCATTTATTACATTCTCCTTTTTCAACAGGTAAATGGATATATTCTTGGAAAAGCTCAGGTTTTTCAGAAGAATGTGGATTATGACAAGATATGCATTTTGTTTTTACAGGTAATCCATGATGAGCTTTAGCTAAAGTCTCAGGTTTATGACAATCTAAACAAAGTTTTTCAGGACTTTTTCTTAATAAAGCATCGTTTTTAGAAGTGTGCGGATCATGACAGTAAATACACCCTTTATCAAGAGCTTTATGTTTTTTACCTTTTAATATATCTTTGTGGCACTCCAGACATAACTTGTCAACAGGGGCTTTTAAGAGTTTTTTATAATTTGCTCCATGGATTCCATGGCACTTATTACATTCTCCTCTGTTAACAGGTGTGTGAACTACTTTGGCTTCTTTTAGGTTATTTTCTAAATCTTTATGACACTCCAAACACAAAAAAGGCGGTCTACTCTTAAGAAATGCTCCTTTAATAATCCCATGAGGATAATGGCAAGCATAACAATCTTTCTTTTTTACTTCTGGATGTAAACAACTTCCTTCTTTTTTGAGTTTTTCTAAAAATTTCGGATGACAATCTAAACACCCCTTGCTTTTTTCTTCTGGACTTGCAGAAGAAACATTTAAACAGAAAAAAACTAATAATACTAAAATGACAATTAAATTTTTATTTTTCATTTGTCATTTCCTTTTTCAACTTTTCCCATTCTTTTTTATTAACTATTATTTTAGCATATTTTTTTAATTGGTCTATTATTTTTTTTCTTTCTTTTTCAAATTTTTTGTTTATTAAAATATTTTTAATTGACCTTTTTACCATTTTATAGGGATAATAACCTCCTGGTTCCCTGTTAATCAATTTAACAATGCAATAATCATTTTCAATTTTAAATATATCAGAAATATCTTCCTCATTGAGTCTTTCAACAACTTTTCTTATTCCCGGGTCTAATTGATTTATATTATATACCTGGGGAATAACTCTGAAGCCAAAATCCTTAGCTACAGTAAAAAAATCTCTTCCTCTTTGAATTTTTTCATAAATTGTTTTTATAAGATTTTTATCTTTGGTTCTTATAATAGCAATAGTAACTCTCTCTGGATAATAATATTGGCTTTTGTGTTTTTTATAGTATTCTTTTATTTCTTTTTCACTTACTTTTACTCTTGGCCATATTACATGCGCTTCAAACTCTTTTACAAGTCTTTCTTTTTTATAAAATTCCCACAAAGGCTTATATTTTGTCTCTTCATATTTTCTATTTAAAGCTTCTATATCCACCAAAGTTTGCGCTATTATAGAATTAACTAAAAATTTTTTTATTCTCTCAAGTTCTTTTTCTGTCAAATCTTCAGGTCTCTTTCCATGATATCTTAACCAAATTTCTCTTTTTAACATATCAATAAAAATTCTTACCGGAAGTGTTTTATTTTCTATTTTTATAACTGTTTTGTTTAAAAAATCTTCAGAAAAATTAGCAGGAAATCTAATAGCTTTTAATATTTTCTCATTTACTTTCACTTTGTATTTTTTCTTTAATTTTTCAATAAATTCTTTGTTTAATTTGCTTTCTTCTTTTTTTCTTAGAATATAAGAAATACGACTTTTTATCTTTTTAAAATCCTCTTTAGAAGGACCTTTTTTTTCTTCTATACAAACTAAATAATAAAATCTATTAATTTTCAAAGGACCTATAATATCTCCTGCTTTAGCTTCTTTTAAAACTTTTTTTAAACTTTCAGGAATTCCCCATGGTCTTATGTTCTTAATTTCTGCTCTATTTTTAGGACTTAATCTTTTCGCAAATTTTTGACATTTATGAATATCAGAAATCTCTTTTTTCCAAGCTAATATATCTTCTTTTTTGTTACTTTTTAAAAAATATATTTTATAAATCGGTGTAAATTTTTTAACATATTCTTTCCATAACCTTTTATCAGAAAGGTCTATTTTGCTATCTATTTCTTCAGACTTAAGCCATAACAAAGACCTTACTTTTCTAAACTCATCCAATTTTCTTTTATAATTTGGACTTTCATAAAGCCTCATCCTTTTAGCTTCTTCTGCCATTAAAATCCATTCAATAAATGGCTCGGGAGTTTCTGGAAAAGGAGTATTTTTATCTTTCCAATACTTCCACCAATTTTTAAAATCTTCCTTTGTGTAGACTTTATCATTTATTTTGATTAAATAATTCTTAGCTAAACCACTTTTATAAATAAATAGATTCAAAACCAATACTAAAATACACATAAAAGTTACATTTCGCATTTTAAAAACCCCCTATTTTTCCAATCTTTAATAATTTCCTCCACCATTCTTTGAGCTAAAGCACTAAGTGACGATATTTTTCCAAAATGAAAAACCTTTCTATAATCTTCTCCTTCTCTTCTGTAAAAAGTATACCATATAAAATCTCCTGTTGATGTACTTCTTGCCCATATTAACAAAACTAATTTTACATTATCACCCACTTGTGAAGCTTTAATAATTTGCCCACCAATAACTATATCTGCCCCTGTTTCATATTTAAATTTTTTTAGAATTTCTGCATTTATATATAAAGGATTTAAAATTCTTTCTCTAAACAGAAAATTTTTTACCAATCCAGGTTCAACAACCTCTATACTTTCTCTAACCATATCTATTGTAAACATCTGAACTAACATATCACTAAGCTTTTCATATTTAGTAAGATTATAAAAAGGAAAAACAGCTATTTTACAAACTTTTAATCTTTTAGAAGTAAGTTCTTTTGTAATTATCCCTTTTCTAAAACATGAAGAAAGACTGATTAGTAATATTAAAAAAATAAACCTATGAAAAACTTTTTTATTTTTAAAATTCATGAACCCATTCCTTAGCCTTGGGAGTTTTTTTCTCTTCTTTTTTCTTTTTCTTTAAAACCTGGGGATTGATTTTGTCTTTAACAAACAATTTATTCCCTAAAATATCTATCGCAACTATTTCATAGTTTAAATTTAAAGGCAGGTTATCCAAAACAACTTTACCCTTTTTTAATTCTTTTTTATCAAGCTTTTTAATTAAATTACCTTTATTATCCCATATCTCCACTCTCATTTCTCTAATAGGAATAATATGCTTTTTCACATTTATAATTATTTTTATTTTATTATCTATTTTTAAAGCTTTAAGTTCTATCTCAGGAGGCTTTTTTACCACAAGCACATTCTTTTCTACTACTTTAAAATTCCCAGCTTCATCCCATACACTTAATCTAATTTTATAAATACCTGGAGGAACAGGTTTGTCAGAATTATCTACTCCTCTCCAAAAAAAAGTTGAAGGAAGATCTCCCAGTTGTTCTTCCATAACAACAACTTTATTTTTTTTAGATAAAATTTCTAATTTCCATCTTGTTATTTTCTCTTTTTTTAAAATTTTGGGTCTTATCTCTAAATATCTATTAAATGCTATCATATTTGCCAACTTTTTAATTCCCCAAAACTCCAATTTAATCTGTGGAGGAGTATTATCTACTGTGTAAGATCCTATAAATATTTTTTTTTGAATATTCCAATTTTTGTTCCATTTGGATATAAGAATAATTGGATATTTACCCTCTTTTAAATCTGCTCTCCAAAAAGCAATATAATAAGCACCTGTTTTTAATAAAGGAATTAATTTATTATCACCCACATTTAACATTAATTTCTCAGGTTTAGGACCAGAAAATTTTAACTTTAATGCCACCTCCATTGTATTCCCTGGTTTTACACTTTTTGTCTTAAATATTACATCTTCTATCTCTAAAACCGGAAAGGAATACATCACATTTATTCTTTCTTCTTTAAAACCTGCAAACAAATCCTTAAAACATTTTTTTAAAATATCTTCGTAAGTTATTTTTTTTATACCTAAAATTGAATGATAGTCTTTTCCACAAAATGAAAAAATTTTACTCCATACAAGTTTACAATTCTTAGCTTTTAAAATTCTTATTCCTACACATAAACTTGGAACTTCTTTATCTAATTCATAAATACTTCCTAATAAAATATATTGAGCTTTTAATTTTAAAAATATCTCTCTTGCTACAACCCTATCAATAACTCCTATCCTTTTAATTCTCAATTTGATAAGTTCTTTTATTACTTCTTGGGGATAAATCACCTTTATTCCCTGCGTAACCAAATAACTTGCCACTTTTTCTGCAAATTTTATATTTACTTCTTCATTCCCGCTAAAATCCTCAAAAGGAAAAACCGCAATTTGAGTAAATCCAATTTTTATAAAAATAAAAAAATAACAAATTGTAAAAAACAATATTTTTAATCTCATCTTCATTTAAAAAGTTTTTAAAAGCTTTTCAATTAAAGCCATACTAACTTCTATTTCATTTTTAGGAGACCAACCGAAAATTCTTCCCCAGACACTATAACCTGTTTCTACCCCTGTCGCTTCCCATATAACTTCTCCTGAAGCAACATCAATCAATCTCAAAGAAATGGACACAACAGGATATGTATAACTTCCCTCTCTTTTTTTCTCTAAGGTGATCACAGAACCAACCAAAATTGCTGGAACTTTTAATTTAGCTCCTATTCTTTTTATAGTTTCTTTATTTAAAGCAAAAGTAGCATCTACTCCTTCTTCAGACAAAACCTCATCAACCAAACCTTTCTCCACTACATCAAACTTCTTTAAAGCGAGTGCTTCCATAATTACAAGATCTCTTATCCTCTCTCCAGCCAATTTATCAAGTGTATGATTAGCAAATTTTAGAACTGCTACCTTTTTTACATATCTTGGATCAACTCCCGGTCTTAAATAACTCTTAATCCCAGGTCTGATTTCTGCACATGAACATATTAGAACCAAAAGACATAGAAAAAATAACCCTCTTAAAAATCTGATACCCTGTTTCATATTGTTCCCCCTATGTATAAAATTTTAAAATGTTAAATTCAGGGTCCAATTCCAGCTCCATCTTGTATCTCCTTCAATTTTATTCCAAGTATAAGAAGTATTAAAATTTATATGAGGTCCTAAATCCCAGATTAAATTTAAAGCTATATTATCTGTTTTTTCATCATTTCTTATACCGGAATAAGAAGAACTCAACCTTATCTTTTTCCAAGGAGCAAAGTATACACTATAGAAAAAAGTATAATTTGTTTTATCTGAAGAACTGTTTAAATATTGGGAAGTAGTAAAATGCAAAATTTGTGAAATTCTCCAGTCTATTAAAATGCCATATTTTTGATTAGAAGCTGAAGTGGCAGTTCCATTTTCATAAGTGTTTTTAGAATGAGTATAATTTATTTTAAACTCCGCAGTTAAATTGGATTTTAATCTCATAAATAAATCTATACTACTTCCGTAACTGTTTTGTTCAACCTTGGAAACATAACTTTTGTTTTTATTATAATTCAAATTTGTTCTTAAGGTAAGATCAGGAAAGATATCAAATACTCCTGAAAGAGAATAAGATTGAGTTTTAAAAACTTTATTGCTCCCTTCATAATACTTATTATTATAATATCCTACACCCAAATTAATTGTATCTATGGGAGTAGAAGATACACTTACGGAAAAAGTTGTGCTTTTTGTTTCAGGCTTATTTCCATCTTTGGTTTTGCTTATATTAAAACTAAAAGATGGTCTAAAGTAGGGATTGCCCCCCCAAGAAGTATAAAATGAATGATTTTGAATAGTCTTTTTATTACCAGGGTCAGACTTTTGCACTTCATAATATCCAAAATAGTTTGTTCTTATATCTTTTGGGAAAGTATAAGAAAGACTTCCTGTAGTTGTATAAAAAGTATTTTTTCTTTTTGTATGTCCTTCTTTAGTATAATAAAACACTATAATCTTGGGATCTGGTAAATTTATTCCTCCAGAAGGCGGACTTCCCGCTCCACTTTTTACCACTAACTTAAGCCATGTATAAGATATTGGAGAAGAAAAGGTATAGGGTAGTGAAACACTGGTTGCTAAAGTGTTCCATGTGATCCCATCATTACTATAATAAATATCAAAAAACACTGTAGAAGATATAGTTATTCTATTGGTATAATCAGTATAAAATTCTATTCCATCTATGGATAAATCAGAAGGAAGTTTAATTATTGTTGCATTTGTGTCATAAAGTGGATTGGGTATGGTCCCATTAGTTGTTACACCTATCTCCACTTTTGCTTTTCCACCAATTAAAGCACGCCAAGATTCTGTAGTGGAAGTAGAATATTTTTGTTCTATACTGAAACTTAACTTCCCTATGTTTTTAGAATAACGTCCATTAAAAGTATGGGTAGAAGTTTCTGTTTTACCTCCATTAATACAGTCTTTACCTTTATCAAAATGATATGAATAGTTTAAAGATAAATTTTTTAAATATTTTTCATAAAAATTGCGTGATAAATTAAGTCCCCAGCTTTCATTTTTATTATCCAGTGTTCTTGGAGTCGCTTCATTCCAGTTTCTTCCAAAGTTATAATAAAAATTTACACGGGTTTTTTTTATCTTTGTGGAAAGAGTATTTGTAATTGAATAATTTTTAAAAGTAGGACGATCATTTCTTTTTGATTGAAAAGATGAAAAACCGAAATTATAATTAAAAAGATCTGTTGTTAAAGTATAAAATAAAGATGGGGTTATCATCTCTTTATATTCATCTTTTTGATCAGTTCGCAAATATCTCACACTGCCTGTAAAAAACATGGTTCTTGAAAGTTCATGGGAAAAACTAAAAGAATAGGTTTGAGAAAATATTGTAGGTGCTTCTGAAGCTTCTACACCATGCCAGCTTGCAGAAAGATTAATAGCACAAACTTCATTTATCCAAAAAAAAATTGTAAATATAATTATACACAATATAATCATTTGGATTTAAACTATTTTATCAAATTATGCGGATCTCCGTGACACCCCAAACATCCCTTATACTGTCTCACCATACTTTGTGGATGAGGAATACCATGGCAAGCTTCACACTGTGGTATAATTCTATGCCTACCTCTATGGCAAAAAGCACAGTTTAAAAGAGCATGCTTGGTCTTGCCACTTTCTAAAATTTTCTGAATATCTTTGTGACATGCCCCACAATAACTATTAGGAACATCTAAACCATAGGTAATATATGTAGGTTTATGAGCAGGATGGCATTTTATACAATCTTCAAATTTTTGTCCTGCGAAATGTGGTTTATGACACTTTAAACAATCGGGAATATATCCATGCTTAATATGACAATAAGTGCAGGCCAATTTTTCATGTTTACTCGGATGTTCTTCCATTTCTTTTCCCACTTTAGAATGACAACTAAGGCATTCTTTCTTTAATTTTTTACCTTTTAAAACAATTTTCAAAGGTGTATGAGGATTAACATGACATCCTATACAGTTACTTAAAGTATAATGTGGTTTACCTTTATGACACTCTGAACAAGAAGGAATTACCTTTTCCTTAGGAACTAAAGGAGGATGTCCTTTATGACAGTCTATACATTTTACTTTAGCATGTTTTCCTCCTTCAGTTTTAATTTGAGAAACCTTAGAAGGATGACATTTTATGCAATCAGCATCTGTTAAAACTGATGTTGTCTCCTTAGCCTTTATTTTTTGATAAATAACAAACTCTAAAATGAAAAAGAAAATCATTAAAAAAAACATCAATTTTTTGTTATTCATTTTCTACCTCACTTTATTTAGTCTCTTTTTTACAGGTTGTAATGGTGTTATAAAAGACGGTCCCAAATATGGAGTTATTTCTTTACCTAAAACTAAAACCTGAACCCTTCTATTAAATAGATCAGCAACATAAATTCTTCCAAAACGATCTATTTTAATATCAGTAGGTCCATTAAACCATCCTGGAGACCAACCTTTACCACCAAATTCAAATAAAAAATGTCCATTATTATAATCATAAGCCAGACCTGAATGCCTCATATAATCTACAACTAAAATCAAGCCTAAATTAGGATCTGCAACTATTCCCCTTGGTCTGCTTAGTTTACCAGGAGTTCCTCCTTTAATCCCTCCTTTGAAAAGAAAATTTCCAAGGCTGTCAAACACATAAAATCTACCCATCTCCTCACTAAGTAAATATAACCTACCCTTCTTATCTACATAAACTGCTCTAATTTTAGCCCTTTTTTTAGGAAAATCCATAGTTATACTATCTTTAACAGTAATGATTTTTTCAAAATCCCCCTTTTTATTTAAAACCAAAACTCCTTCAAATCCTTCTCCTGCAATATATATATATCTTCTATCCAAAGCTATACTTACAGGAATAAAATTTGAACATCCCTCAAAAGAAAGATCTTTAAAATAAATCTCTTTTTCTAAAAGCCCTGCTGAATTAAAGATACTTAAACAGGCTGGTTTCCCAGATGAAGGAGCCTGTATTACATAAAATGTTCCATCTTTATCTATAGCAACTCCATAAGGTGCTCTAAGTCCTCTGCCCTTATCAAGAGTTATCTTAGGAAAAAAATCAGGACTATAAATAGTAATCTCAGACTTTCCAGAGTCTACTACATATATTTCATAGGTTACTGGATCAATAGCAACAGATATAGGAAACATAAAGGATTTCCCATATTCATCTTTGTTAAGAATAGCAATTGCCTTGACTTCTTTAATAGGGATATTTTCTTCAAATGTTTCTTGAGAAAAACCTAAGGATATTAATATAAAAAAGACAAATAGAAAAACAAAACACAATATTTCACTTCTTTTATAAAAAAAAAACTCTCCTTTATCCATAGATTTCACAAAGACTCAAAATTTAAAAAAGAGACTATAAAAAAATAAAAAGGGGGCTTACCCCCCTTTTTTTTACTTATTTGTTTGTATGACAGGCAAAACATCCACAATTAGCATTCTGAGTTCCTGCAGTACAAGCAGAATAACTCCATCTTAAGAGATCTGCATAAGGAGAACCATGTGCTCTGTGGCAGGAAAGACACAAAACTATAGCATCTCCTGAAGAACTTAAAACTGTAGATTTTAAAGTTCCAGCTGTATTACCTACAGGAACATCAGCAAAATAATCATGAACTGCACTTACTCCCATAGTTCCATTAAAAAGAGCTATATTAGGATAATTGCCATACTCTTTAGTAGCTACGTTATTCATATCATAATCTGTAGGATGTCTTAACCAAGGACTGGAACCAGAACCAGCATTACTTCCATGAAAATTACCATGACACTCAGCACAAAGCCAGTTTATAGAACCATGATTATAATCATTATTTTCATCTTTAGAATCATCCACTGCATAATATCCATTATGATGGGTCTTATCAGGATTTAATTCCCAACCAAAGCTACTACCTGTGGTGGAAGGAGTATCTTCAAATCCCTTAACACCAAGTAAAAATCTGTAACTTGAATATACATGAGTTCCATCACAATTGGTTCCATTACAATCTACATTTTTATGATGAGCTCCAGAAATAGCTGCAAAATCGTCTGTTCCTTTAGAAGGATCTCCATGGCATCCATAAGCTCCAGCACAACTTAATTGATATGTTGAATTCCAAGTAGCAGGTCTACCAGCATCTAAAGCGTAACTGCTGTTATAACCAGGAGGAACTGTCCCTAAATTACTATCCACATTTGCTATACCCTTTACATTATGACCTGTGGTATCATCTGTAGTAACCCAATAAAAATTTCCTCCTGCTAAAGTAGCTCTATTAGAGGCATCTCCAAATGTATAACTGGGTTCAGAAGTAGAATAAACCTTAGGAATATGTTCATCATTAGGATTAGTCCCTGTATGACATGCTATACAATCACCTCTTGTCAAGGCCCTATAAGGGGTAGTTGAATTATTATAAGCCATTGGCTGACCATTCTGTGAATTATGCATGGTATGACAATTACTACAGGAACCTGTAATTTTAGCCTGTAAATTTTTATTTACAAATAATCCTATAAAACATAATAAAAAAGTTAATATAAAAATTATTAAACGTTTCATAGCTACACCTCCTAATTCTATTTTTATCATTACCTTCTAATTATTTTTATAAAGATTATTTTTAAATTGTCAAGAGGCTGATAAAAAAATTTTTTAATAAATTTTTTAATAAATAAAAAAAACCCCCAGGATATCACCTGGGGGTTTAGAAATGTATCATTTCTTACATACTTTTGTTATTTTTTAACAGGTAAATTATGAACATCTATATGACACTGTAGGCAGTTGGGGAACTTAGCATGAAGTGCTGCACCATGAGGTTTACCATGGCATCTTTCACACTTAGGAATTTCCTTATGTTTGGTATGACACTGGACACAGGCTACATTGTGATGTTTACTCTTTGTAATAGCAATCTTATGATATTCTGTCTGGTGACAAGTTTTACAATCTTCATTTGGTGTCTGTTTGGTAAATTTAATATTAAGTGGTGTATGAGCTGGGTGACAAACAAGACATTGCTTTGTAGTCTGCCCTTTTCTATGAGGTTTATGACATTCTAAACAATCAGGAATATATCCATGTTTAGTATGGTGACAGGAAGCACAAGCAACCTGCATATGCTTACTTGGAGAGGCTTTCATTTCCTTAGGTATATTAGGATGACACTGAGCACAGGCTTTAGCAAGCTCGGGAGTTACTTTTAATTTAGTGATAGGTGCATGTGGATCCGAATGACAAGACAAACAATCAGTAAAATTGCCACCGTGAATAAGACCATGACAGGTTGTGCACTTGGGCATTATTTCAGCCCAGTTTTTCTTTACAGGATTATAAACATGAAATTGAGTATGACAATCAGTGCATTTCACCTTTTTATGCTTTCCACCTTGCTCTTTTATAAGCTTGAATATGGAATAGTGACACCTTGCACATTCCTCTATATTTAAAGGCTTTGCCTCAAAATTATAAACTGATTGGACTTTTTCTTGAGACCCCTTTTCTGCCTTTGCAAGATACATTACTTTAGAATTATCTTGAAAATTTAAAGCTTGCCCAGAAAAAACGTTATTCACTGAACATAAACCACCAGTTAAAATCACTGCACCTAAACCCAACAATACCTTTTTGTAATTCATTTTTAATAGCCTCCTTTGGGAGTTTTATGTATGAGACCTTTTATAAACTATTTTTTTTATTTTGTCAAGGGTAAAAAGAAGATTATATTAACAAAAATCTGATAAAAATTTTTTAAAACTCCTTTTTTATCTATTTTTCTTTTAATTTTTAATTTTTTCCTAATTAACACCTCTCTTTTCCACTCTTATGCTCCAAATTTCTTAAGTCTACCTGCATGAGCTAAAAGAAGTTGTATAAGCTTATAGGCATAAAATATACCCAGTTCTCCCTTTAAGCATTCTCTTTCTGTAAATCTCTTAGATAATTCTCCAAGAACATAAGGAGAATAAATAAGCACTGGAACAGGATGCCAAGAGTGGGATTTCATTAAACACGGTGTAGAATGATCTCCTGTAATGCAAAGCACCGCAGGATTTAATTCTAAAAATTCTGGTAAATGTTTATCAAATTCTTCTATAATTTTAACCTTGGCATCAAAATTTCCATCTTCTCCGTAAGAATCTGTTTTTTTTATATGCACAAAAAAGAAATCAAAGTTATTCCACTCTCTTTTTAAAGCCTCTATCTCATCTTTTATATTCATTCCTTCAAATTTAATGAGTTTCATTCCTACTAAACTTGCCAGCCCCTTATACATAGGATAAGTAGCTATACAACCAGCTTTTAAACTATATCTCTCTTCATAAGTTTCCAGAATAGGCTTTACAGAAAAACCTCTTAACAAAACATAGTTAGCTTTGGGCTCATTTTTCAAAAGCTCTGCTACTTTAGCAATAAACTTAGAAGCTATATCAGCCACTTTTTGAGCAAACTCTCCTTTTCCAGAAGGAGATAAAGGACTTTTACCAACCACCTGAGGATCTGTATCATTAATAGTTTCTATTTCAGAAGTAACTTTATGAGGAAATCTAAAAACCACTACAAATCTATGTTCCATACCGGATTTTAAAATTACCTCTGCTTCTTCTATTTTTTTGATATGCTCTGAAAGATATTTTATAAGTCTTTGATTTTCTTCAGTTGGAATACGCCCTGCTCTTCTATCAACCACTATCGGTGTTCCCTTTTCATATTTTACAGTAGCAAAATTGCCTCTAACAGCTACATCTGTTTCCTTTAAATCTATACCCACTCCTAAAGCCTCAAGAACCCCTCTTCCTATGGTGATTTTAGAGGGATCATATCCAAATATTCCTAAATGCCCGGGACCACTTCCAGGAGTTATTCCATAATCCACAGGAATATGCATCCCTGTAGCGGATTTTTTAACGAGTTTATCTAAATTAGGAGTATTAGCAAATTCTAAAGGTGTTTTTCCATCCTTCAGAGGAAGATCACCTATCCCATCAAGAACAATCAAAAGGATTTTAGAATTTGTTTTTTTTAATAAATTTTTTATATTCATACATTATCCCCCTGACAAACTAAAATATTTTTCTATCTTTCCAGAGTTCTTCCAACTTTTCTGCCTCTTCATCTTTCTTTTTAATAGAGATTTCCCAATCCATTTTTTGTTCAAAAAGTTTTACTTCGCGTTTTATAAGTCTATCTCTAAAATCTGGATGTGATAAATAGGGAAGTGCAGCACTAAGAAAATTCTCTTTCATAGTAGAAAACAGGGATTCAACCTGATCTTCAGGAACAAAGGTTCTTTCTTTTCTATAACGATAATAAACTCTACCATCTGTTTTTTCTAAAAACATCTGATAGTATTCTCTATTAGAAAAATGAGCTTCTTCAGGGAAAACTCCTACCTGAATAAGAAGTCCCACCAACCAGCGATCTCCAGCTATCTTTCTTGAATAGTTCCATATTTCCAAGGTGAGACCATTATCTAACTGAATTTTTTCAACCATTTTACCCTCCCAGAGCGATTTGTGTGTTTTAGATGGAGGAAGCCATTTATACTCCATCTTATTTAATCAGTTTAAAAGAAATTTTTTATAATTCAAGGCTAACCCAAAAAGTTCCACTACGAAGTGGTAACAAAATTTTTTATTTGACTTTTTTAGTTTAATGTTATAAAATATTTTTAAAGAGCTAAAAAATTTTAAAAAGGAGGGAGGTATGAAGGAAAACAGAAGTAAAGGTTTTACTTTGATTGAACTTTTAATTGTTGTTGCTATTATTGCTATTTTAGCAGCTATTGCTATCCCACAGTTTAGCAAGTATAGAAAAAATGCAGCTATAGCAGCCTGTGAAGCAGATTTAAGAAATGCTGTAACTCAATGTGCTGCTTATTTAGCTGAAAATGCAAGTGCTCAAGATTGCACTGGTCATTATCTAAATGCTACGCAAAATGCTGATCCTATTAATTTAACTGTAAATACTAATGGTGAAATCACAGGTAGTGCTACTTGTAAAGGAGCAGCATCTGGTTTATATTGTCACTACTATTCAAACGGAACTATAGAATGTAACACTTCTTCTTCTTAGTTTTAAATGTCCAAAGCTTTTACTCTTATTGAGCTTCTTATAGTAATAGCCATCCTTGCTATTCTGGCAGGGATGGCTATTACTTTATATTACAGAAAATATCTTCCTTCTGCTATCCGTGCTTCTCTTATTTCAGACCTTAGAAATTGTTTAACACAAATTATTGCCACAAAACAATTAGAAGATAATGCCACAACTTCTGAAATTGTTTCAAATTGCTCTAAATCTAAATATACCCAGCAAATTATCCTTGAATCAGAAGATCCTCTTCAGCTTAAAGCCATTTCCTCTCAAGGAAACTTCACTTGTTCCTACAACGAAACTTCTGGGACTATCTCCTGTAGTAGTGTATTTTGAATAATTAATTTTTACTTTGACAAAATCAGACTACATTTTTTTAAAAAATTAAGTATAATTTTTTTAAATTATTTTAAATACCAAGGAGAAATACTATGGGAATTTCTGCCCAGATTTTAAATTATCTGGAAAAAAGTTCCTGGATCAGAAAAATGTTTGAGGAGGGATTAAAACTTAAAAAACAATATGGAGAAGATAAAGTTTTTGACCTAAGTCTGGGAAATCCTGATCTTCCTCCCCCTCCTGAAGTTAAAAATACACTTGAAGAGATGGTTAAAAATTATAATCCTTTTTTTCATCGTTATATGCCTAATGCAGGATTTCCTTTTGTTAGAGAAATAATTGCTGAAAAAATAAGCAAAGAACAGAATATAAAAGTAAGCTCAGAAGAAATCGTAATGACCTGTGGAGTTGCTGGTGGTTTAAATGTTATTTTTAAAACTCTTTTAAATCCCGGAGAAGAAGTGATTTTCCCTTCTCCTTTTTTTGTAGAGTATTTTTTTTACACTGAAAATCATCAGGGAATTCCCAAACCTGTTCAAACAAAAGAAGATTTTAGTCTTGATTTAGAAAAATTAGAGGCCTCTATAACTTCTAAAACTAAAATAGTTCTTATTAATTCTCCTAATAATCCTACAGGACAGATTTATTCTGAAAATGAGCTTAAAGCTCTATCAGATCTTTTATCCCAAAAAAGCAAAGAATTAGGAAAACCTATTTATCTTGTTTCAGATGAGCCTTATAGAAATTTAGTTTTTGATAATCACACAGTCCCTTCCATCTTTAAATTTTATTCCAATAGCATTATAGCTTACAGTTTTTCCAAAGAACTCTCATTAGCTGGAGAAAGAATAGGATTTATAGCAATCCATCCTGAAATAGAATTCAAAAAAGAAATTTTGGAAGGATTAATCCTCTGCAACAGAATACTTGGTTTTGTCAATGCTCCTGCTCTTGCTCAAAGAATAGTTGCTAATTGTGCCTTTGCTAAAGTGGATGTGACTACCTATCAAAAAAGACGGGATATTTTATGCAGAATTCTTAAAAAAGCAGGTATTTCTTTTATCAAACCAAAAGGGGGCTTTTTTATTTTTCCCAAATCTCCTATTGATGATGTAAAATTTTGTGAAATTTTAAAAGAAGAGTTAATTCTGGCTGTTCCTGGTAAAGGCTTTGGCACTCCAAATCATATAAGACTTTCTTTTTGTGTTTCAGAAAATATTTTAGAAAAAATGGAGCCCAATTTTCTTAAAGCCTGTGAAAAAGCCTTTAAAATTGCTAAAATCTGATGTTTAAATTCAAGATAGTTTATCAGAGCAAAAACACCAAAGCTCGTATAGGGAAAATTATCACCCATAGAAGCGTTATTGAAACACCTGTTTTTATGCCTGTAGGCACTCAAGCTACTGTTAAAGCTATGCCTCCTGAAATTATTGCAGGACTTGGCTATAGTATAATTCTTTCTAATACTTATCATCTTTATTTAAGACCTGGCCCAGAAATTATTGCAGAACTTGGAGGTCTTCACAAATTTATGAACTGGAAAAGACTTATTCTTACTGATAGTGGAGGCTTTCAGGTTTATAGTCTTTCTCAATTTAGAAAAATTACAGAAGAAGGAATTCTTTTTAAATCTCATTTAGATGGTTCTGAACATTTTTTCACTCCTATAAAAACCTTAGAGATTCAAAAGAAGCTCGGATCTGATATTATGATGGTTCTGGATACATGTATTCCCTACCCTTCTTCTTATGAAGAGACTAAATATTTAACAGATCTTACTCATAAATGGGCTTTAGAGTCTTATGAATATAAAAAAAGGCATTTCAATAATAAACAAGCCATATTCGGAATTATTCAAGGAGGAATGTTTGAAAAATTGAGAAAAGAAAGTGCCAAATTTATAACCTCTTTAGAATTTGAAGGATATGCTGTAGGAGGGTTGTCAGTAGGAGAACCTTTAGAAATTAGAAATGAGATGATAGAAATAAGCACGGATTTTATGCCTTATAACAAACCAAGATACCTCATGGGAGTGGGAACCCCTTTAGATATTGTGGATGCAGTTATAAGAGGTGTTGATATGTTTGATTGCGTATTACCCACAAGAAATGCAAGAAGAGGAACGGTTTTTACCTCAAAAGGTCCACTTTCTATAAAAATTTCTGATTTCAAATCAGATTCAGAACCTATAGATCCAGATTGCAATTGCTATGTCTGCCGAAATTTTTCCAGAGCTTATTTAAGACATCTTTTTCATTCTAAGGAACTTTTAGTATATCATCTTTTAACTCTTCACAATTTATTTTACTATGCTAAACTAATGGGAATTATTAAACAAGCTATTAAAACTGAATCTCTTAGGGAGTTAAGAAATAATTTAGCAGAGTATTATCACAAAAACAACTTAGATTAGGAGGTATTTATGGGTTTATTGAATTTTTTGATTGGAAGTGTATGGGCTATGGGAGCTCCTCAAGGACAAGCTCCTCAAGGTGGAGGATTGGCAAGTTTTATTATCTCTTTAATTCCTCTTTTTATTATTTTTCTTATTTTTTATTTTCTTCTCATCAGACCTCAGCAAAAAAGAATGAAAGAACATCAACAATTTCTCGCTCAATTAAGACCTGGTTTAAAGGTTATCACTTCAGGAGGAATTGTAGGAAAAGTTGTTAAAATTGAAGGAGATATAATCTGGTTAGAAGTAGATAAAGATATTAATATACCTGTAGTAAAAGGTTATATTGCTGGACCTTTTAATCAGTAAGAATATGATTTTCTTCTATCCACTTTTTTAAAACTTGCAAGGCTCTTTCTGCCATTTTTAAATATTTCTGTTGTTTGGGTAATTTTTTATTTATATTCAAGGGTGGAAAGAGTCCCCAATTGATATTCATAGGTTGAAAGTGTCTTGGGTTAGCTGTTGTTAAATAATTAACCAAAGCCCCTATAGCTGTTTCCTTAGGAGGAATTAAAAGAGGGTTATTTTTGACTAATCTTTCAGCATTTAGACCTGCTAAAAGCCCCATAGCAGTTGATTCTACATATCCCTCTACACCTGTAATTTGCCCTGCTAAAAAAATTTTAGAATAATTTTTAAGCTGCAAAGTAGGTTCTAAAACTAAAGGAGCATTAACAAAGGTATTTCTATGTATAGAGCCAAATCGTGCAAATTCTGCTTTTTCAAGCCCTGGAATCATCCTAAAAATTCTTTCTTGTTCGTGATATTTTAATTTGGTTTGAAATCCTACTAAATTATAAAGTGTTTTCTCTTTATTTTCTGGACGAAGCTGAACCACAGCATAGGGCTCCTTTCCGGTTCTTGGATCTATAAGCCCTACAGGTTTCATAGGGCCGTATCTTAAAGTATCTTTACCTCTTTCAGCCATAACTTCAATAGGAAGACATCCTTCAAAATATTTAGGTTCTTCAAAAGGGTGAAGAGGCACTTTTTCCGCTTTAAGAAGTTCTTCTACAAATTTTTCATATTCTTCTTTGGTCATAGGGCAATTTACATAAGCCCCTTCTCCTTCTCCATAGCGATCAGAAACAAATACTATATCCCAATTTATAGAATCAGCATAAACAATAGGTGCTATAGCATCATAAAAATGTAAATAAGGAACTTCAATCAATTCTGACAGAGACCTTGCCAGGGCTTCTGAAGTAAGAGGTCCGGTAGCAATAATTACCATTTTGTCCTTGGGAATCTCTGTTACTTCTTCTCTTATGATTTCTATTAAAGGATGACTTAAAATTTTTTTTGTGATATAATGAGCAAAGCATTCTCTATCTACAGCTAAAGCCTTCCCAGCTTCTATTTCACAATGGAGTGCTGCTTCCATGATAAGAGATTTTAGCAATTTTAATTCTTCTTTAAGAAGACCTATAGCTTTGGTTAGTTCTTTAGAACGAAGAGAATTAGAACAGACAAGTTCTCCAAATTTATCTGTCTTGTGAGCCGGAGTCATTTTAAAGGGGCGCATTTCATAGAGTTTGACTTTTACGCCCCTTTTAGCAATCTGCCAAGCTGCCTCAGAGCCTGCTAATCCTCCTCCAATAACTATAATTTCTTGCATAAAATCAATAATCTATTCCTTTAACAGGATAATAAACTATTTTAGGAGTAATAAATATCATCAATTCAGTATTTTTCCATTGTTTACCCTTTCTTTTAAAAAGTTCTCCTAAGCCCGGAATTTCAGCCAATCCAGGAACTTTATCAAGAGCTTCATATATATCATTCATTTTAATTCCTCCCAATACTAAAGTCTCTCCGTTGTCTACCAAAGCACTTGTTTGGATTGTGTCTGTTATTAAAGTGGGAACTCCATTTACAGTGTGAGACCAATCAGGATAAGATCTTTCAAGATAAATATCAAGAAGCAACTTACCTTTAGGAGTAAGCGATGGCACAACCTGTAATTTTAATCCTGCATCTATAAAGGCTGTAGTTGCCTGACTTACATTTTGTTGCCATTGCAAATATGGGATTTTATAACCCTGTTGAATTATAGCTGGTTCTTGATCCAAAGTAAGAACCTTAGGTTTAGAAATAACTCTTCCCACTCCGTTTTGTTCCAAAGCTGATAGCTGCATATCCAATACCTCTGCTGTTTTGCCAAAATGCCCCAAAATTATTCCCAATTGACTTGTAGCTCCAGAAACTCCAAGATCTACAATAGCTGAGGAAGGTATGTTTATAGTATTATTACCTGTAGTATAACCGCCTCCGGGATAGTTATAAGTTGTAGACCCTATATCAGAAGATGGATTGGGAGAGACTCCCCAAATGCTATGTTCTGTAGCTTTCCAAGCTGCTCCTCCCCATTTAATGCCCAAATTATGTATATAAGTATCACTTATTTCCAAAATGCGAGCTTCTATTAAAATTTGAGGTCTTGGTTTATCAAGCTTTTTAATCACTCTTTCCACTTCTTTCAAAACCTTAGGAGTAGCTTTTACAATAACAGTATTTGTAAAAGGATCAAAAGTGATTTTATTATCACCTTTTACCAGCTCTTTTAAACGATCAACCAAAAGTGAACTCTGACCCTCACCCTGTCCTGAAGGCCCTCCTAAATAATTTTTTCCTATTCTTAAATATTTTAATTTATAAGTTTTAGTAATAAGGATATTCTGTTCCTCTTGAAGCTCTTTTAAAGCTCTAAAAATTTCTCTTTGAGCTTCCATTTCAGTTCTTACACTTTCTTTGCTTTGAGCTATAGATTCCATATAAGCTCTATATAAATCAGCCTGTTGTTTAATCTCTTCTAAGGTGCCAATTCTGATTATATTGCCTATTTTTAACTTAACTAAACCATTATTAGCAAGAATAGCATCTAAAAGTAAATCCCAAGGAACCTGTTTGGCTTTTAAAGTAACTGTACCTTTTACTTTATCACTAACAATTATGTTTATATCGCCTATCTCTGCCAGAAGTCTAAGGACTGCATGTATATCAGCATCTTGAAAATCCACTGTAATAGGAATTCCATGATATTTCTCTGTAGTTAAAGGTAATTTTATTTTTTTATTTTCAAAATATAATTTATATTGAGGAAATTGCACTTCTTCTAATGATTTGATTTCAGATAAATTCTTTTCTTCTAAAGTTTCTACTTTTTTACCCTTTATAGCTATATTTACAGGTTTTTTAAAAGATTTCCATATAAATTCAGTAATTATTTTATTATCTAAGGGTGTTATTTTGAAATTAAATTTTTTACTTATTGTGAATTCTAAAATAAGCTTATTCTTTTCAAAAGAAACATTAATCTCTTTAAAAATGTTCTTAGGTAAATTTTTTATCCAATAAGAAGTTTCTGGAATAACATTAAAAAGTTCAAATACTAATTTGTTATCTTTTTGATTAACTTTGTATTCTGGCTTTTTATCAAATTCTAAAACCAATTTATCAACTGGTCTTGTTAAAAATATTACATCTTTTAGATACATTCTTTCAACTGGATAACCTTTTACCAATCCGGTAAATAAAAATATAAAAATAAAAAACAGAAATTTCTTCATATCTCACTCCTTCTTTAAAACCAATACTTTCCTAACTATCTTCACTTCACCATAATCATTCACTATTTTTTGGCTTATTATTATATAGTTTTTTCCTATTGTTAAAATTTTAATTTTTCCTATCTGAGTGCCAGCTTTAACAAAATATCCTAAATTGTTATTATCCTGAACAAGAGCTATTCTTTTACCATTTTTTTCCACAATCCCTACCAATTTTATAGAAACAGTAGGTTCAAGAGCAAAAGACTTTGACATAAAAGCAGGAGTGATAAAAGGATTTTTAAGATTGGTTTTTATTTTGTAAGGTGCTTTCTTGATTTCCTGCTGCCATATTTTTAACTCTTTATCTTCAATTTTGATATTAGAAACCTTTCTTGGCTTTTTTATAGGTTTTTCATTTTTGGAACACGCTACTATAAGCAATATGCTAATTATGCTTAAAATTATTTTAAATAAATAATTCCTCATGGTTTCCTTTTTTTACTTATTATTTTACCAGTATATTGAAATGTCTTAAACACAGTAAATACTCTTAATTTGTTATTACTCTCTTTAAATTCTATTCTATCTAATACTATCAAACGCGCCATATTTTCTATATCATTAAAAAAATTTATTATATCTTTAAAATCCCCAGCAAACTCAATACTTATAGAAATTTCTTTATAATAATCTCTAAACCTTTCCGCAACTGGTTTAAACGATATAACCTCCAAGTTGTTTCTTTTAGCAGTATAAGCTAAACTTTTTAAAAGATCTGGAATTTCTTTTTCTGTAGGTAAAACATTCTTAACAAATTCTAAAAATTTTTTTCTTTGAATTAACTGTTTATTTAAAATCTCTCGCTTTTTAACTAAATTCTGATATTTTTTTATTTTGAAGTCTAAATTAATTATATCTTTTTTTAATATAGCTATTTTTTCTTTGGTGGGAAAATAATAAAATTTTAAAAATAAAAATAGAGGCAATATAATTACTATTACAAGTGTTAAAACTTTTTCTCTTGTTGTAGCAGTTTTTTCCCAAGTTTTAATTTTTTCTAATAAAACCATTGGCTAAAATTTTACATATGTTTTAAAAAAGATATATTTATTTTGTCTTTTTATCTCTTCAATATTTACTTCTTTAATAACAGGCTTCTGTTTTTCAAGATTATTTAAATAATTAGCTATTTCTTTTAAATTGAAAGATATACCTTCTATTTTAGCATGGTTTGTATTTAAAGTTAATTGATTAAAATATATTTTGTTATTGTTAATTGAAGCTATTATAGTTTCTATTTTTTTAAGTTGTTCTCCCTGTGCTTTTTTTAAACTAATTATAGTTTCTATACGTCTTTTAATTTCTTCATTTTCTATTCTTAAATTTTTTATCTGCCTATCAATAAGCTGATATTGTTTAAATTTTTTCTCTTTCTCATTTTTCTCTTTTTTAAAGTGCTTAATTTCATAGCTCATTCTGATTGTTTCAAAAATTATAAAACCAAATAATAAAACTATTAAAATTGTGAAAACTTTTAAAAAAATATACTCTTTTTTTAATTCTTCTTCAAAAGCTTCTTCCTTTTTAGGTAATAAATTAAATTTTATTATCATATAAAATCCCTTATAGCTGTAGCTACTGCTATTGCTCCTTGAGTATTAATTATTTCTAAATATTCAGGATCTATATTGGAATCTATATCTATTTTATCTTCTATTTTTATCTTTTGAGTTTTTATATTTAACAAATTTGTCATAATATTATCAATATCGGGAATTCTGGCACCTCCACCTACTAAAAAAATAGTTTCTATACTCACTTTAAATCTTTCTTTAACAAATTCTAAAGAGTATTCTATCTCTTCTTTTATTTCTTTAATATAATTAATATATTCTGTTTTTAACAGATTAAACTGATCACTTTTTTTAGGATCTATTAACAATTTTTCTGCAACTTCTGGAGATACTCTTAACTTTTTAATAATTTTTTGTTCTAAACTTTTGATTCCTAAATTAAATAATTCTCTACTATATATAGGATGCTGGTCATTTGAAATTAAAAGTTTAATTTTGCTGTAACCCCAATCTATTATTAATTTGCTTTTATTTCCATATAAAAATTCAATCAAATTATGTAAATTGATAAAATCTCCATCTATATTGTTAATCTTTAGATTAAGCTTGTTTATTAAGTCAACATATTGATCTATTATGTCTTTTTTAGCCACTAAATAAAAAATCTTATAAATATCTTCTTCAGGCAAAATATAATAGCTATAATAAACATCCTCAATTTTATAAGGAATTTCTTCATTAATTTTATCTTTTATCTCTTCTATTTGAGGTAAAGATTTCATTTTAAAAAAATCAAAAATTATCAATTCATAAGGTAAAGAAATATTGACATTTTTTATATGAGACTGCAAATTTTCTAAAATATTTTTCATATTTGTTACTAATAAAGGCATATCATTTATTATTCCATTTAAGATAACATTCTCAAAAGATCTTCCTTGAATAAATCCTGTTAAAACTGGCTTATCCTTTATAACTTTGATCTCAGCAATTTTTATAGAAAAATTTCCAAAATTAATTCCTAAAATCTCTTTCTTTACACCTTTAATTTTGGCCTTTAACTTAGTTAATAAAGGTTCTAACATTCAAATTTCTCACATTAAAATCAAGACTTTTTTAAGAAAATAATACAGATTTTAAATAATTAGTCAAGAGTTTAATAAAATAAGTTGTCATATTTATAATTCAATCTTTTTGTTTGTAAAGATTTTATATATTATAGAGATATGAAAACATTTCTGTCAATTAAATTGCATCAATATGTGTTTAAATATGACATTTTAAAATTTTTATATTTATTCTTCGTCAAAAATTTGACTTTGATCTTCCCAAGGTCAAAAATTATTTAAAGATTCATTTTTTTATTTTTGGGTATTAATTTTGCATCTATATTGAATAAATTTGACTTTCAAAAATAACTTGTTTAAATTAATGATAATATAAAATTTGGAGGAATTTAAATGCTTGTAGCCAAAGCAAAAGCATCTCTTAAATTTTCTTTTAATGGCTATGAATTTAATTTAAAACGGAAAGAAAAGCTTCTTTTTGCAAATGACGTATTTGCACTTCTTCCAAAAAATTTACAAACCCAATTTGAAAAAGCTCATAGTATACTTCCTCCTTTTTATGAAGGAGAGAATTTAAATGGAAAAACACTACTTGTTTTTGCTCAAGCTGCAATAGGAGATGCTTTATGTATGACCCCAGCTTTAAGAGAGATAAAGAGGCGTTTTCCTGAGATGAAGCTGTGGGTGGCAATTTCAGGCAGAGCTCGCCCTGTGTTAGAAGGTCTTCCTTACATAGATAAACTTCTTCCACATCCCTCTCCTCTTAAAGAAGTAAATAAGGCTGACTATTTGGTAAAAGCAGTGGAAATGGTAGGAAAGCCCCAGTTTGACAATATGAACATGGTGCAATACTTCCTCTGGAAAATGCATCTTTACTTTGCAGAGGATGAAACACCTGATGTTGTAGTTGATGAAAATATAAAAAAAGAACTTGAAGGGATCTTTGCTAAAATAAGAGAAGTGTCTGGTGGAAAAAAAGTTTTGATTTTTCATTATCTTGCCTCCTCCATTCACAGAACTTTACCTCCTCGTCTTCTTAAAGATATAGAAAATCTGATCTGGGATGAATACGCCCCTGTAATTTGCAGTTTACCAGAAGAGGACATAACTGTTGAAGTTGCTTTAGATGTTTACGGAATTAGAGCAGCCAATCTCTCTTCTTTTATGAAAAACATTAAATATTTAATAGCTGCTATAAGTTTATCTGATGCAGTAATTACAGCAGATACAGCCACCGTTCACATTGCAGCAGCATTTAAAAAGCCTACAGTTCTTATTTCAGGAGCTATTGAGCCAGAATTAAGATGCGGAACATATCCAACGGTTATTCCTGTAAGACCTAATTATAAAGGAGAAACCTGCAGTTCCCCCTGTATGATTCATGCTTTGGAAGAACCATGCAATGAAGCCAAAATAAAAAAGCAATTTTACAGCCCCTGCTTAGATAGTATTCCTCCTAAGGTAATTTATTTTGCACTAAAAGATGCTGAGCTTGCTTGCAAAAAAGACCATCCAAAGCCTGAAAAATGTCCTCTTTGTGGATATGAAGGCAATTTTAGTTTATTTGAGGTTATTAATCAACACAGAATTTTTGAGTGTCCTTCCTGCAATTTACAGTTCGCATACCCTTTTAAAGCTATGGATTACAATAAAGCTTATAAAAAAGAAGAAAAAGATTTATTAAGTGTCAGTAGTATGGATTATAGCTGGACTAAAAATGTGTTAGAAGAAGAAAAAGAGATAGAAAAATGGGAAAAACATCCAAGATTTAATATTCTTCTTCCCATTCTTTCTGTTCTTCCCAAAGGTAAACTTTTTGACATAGGATGTGGTTCTGGCAATTTTCTTTTATTGGCAAGGAAAAGAGGTTTTGAGGTTTATGGAATGGAGGCTGTAAAAGATGCCGTGGAAATAGCAAAAGAAAAATTTGGATTAAATGTAGTCCAAGCCTCAAGCTTTGAAGAATTACCTGAAGAATTTAAAGGTCCTTATAATATAATTACAGCTTTTGAAGTTCTGGAACACTTGGATAATCCCTTGAAATTTTTACAAGATGTTTATTCCATGCTTGAGGAAAAGGGCTTTTTACTTTTAAGCTGTTCTTCTTTTTATAAATTTGAAAATCTGGCAAAGGGATGTAAAAAATACAAATGGTGGATAGCTGATTTTCCTCCTCATCATTTAACTCGCTGGAAATTCTGGACTCTATTTTATGCCTTAAAATCTGCTGGTTTTTCCAAAATTTTTGTTTTTACCGAACCTCTTATTAGTGAAACACTGCTTGATGGAATAAACCCAAGAGAAGTTGAAATAAGACAAGAGGGTGGTAAAAGTATAATCCTTCGCAAAAATGCAACCTCTCTTATTGTGCTTGATGCTATGAAATCTCTTTTTTTTAATTCTCAGCTTCTTGGAAATTTTCAGTACGCTTTAGCTATAAAAGGGAACACCAATGATAATTGGGAAGAAATTATTAAAAGAAGTATTTCCTATTCTGCTGCAGAAATAATTTGGGGAAGGGAGGACAAAATATAAATGAAAAAATTAACCTTTCAAATAAGAACATGGAACAGAGCCAAAAAACTTGAGATTTGTATAAAAAGAATTGCTGAAGAGGTAGTTAAAGTAGGAGCTGAAAAGGATGTAATAATATTTGTAATAGATAACCATTCCTCTGATTCAACTCCCAAAGTTTTGAAAGAATTGAAAAAGAAATTTCCTTTCATTGTAACTTATAGATATCCTAAGTGGTGTAAAATGGGGGAATTCTTGCCTATTCCAAATGAAATTTTAGAAAAAACAAAAGCTGAATTTATATGGAATATGGGAGACGATGATATCATTTTAAAAGACGCATTTCCTTTAGTATGGAATTTATTAAATTCTGATAAAGCTAAAAACTTTGCTATAATTCATGTTGCAAATGCATCATTACCTCCTCACAGTTACAAAACTTATGAAGGCACTGTTTTAGAATTTGCTAATCTTATGGGATTTAACCAGTTTTTGGGATATTCTCCCTCAGTAATACTTAATTTTCTTTACAGAGAGGAAAAGTTTAAAGATTGGGGAGAAGATTATATTCAAGAGGTCTTTTTCAAAAAATATCGTCCTCTTTATCAAACTACGGCATTTCCTCATGTGCTTTTTTTCTTGCATTTCTTTGCCTATGATCCTGCTATAGTGATTGATTATCCTATAGTAGAACCTATGAACCCTCAGACAGATGAAGATTTAAAAAGATGGGAAAAAGAAAATATTGGATGGAAATACTTTCTCTTTGTTAAAGTATTAAAAACTATTTATGAAGAAAAAATATTACAAGAAAAACTGAAGCCAGGTTTTTTTAAGTATTTAGAACTTAATCTTTGGGATAGACTTTTATCAGAAATGATAGCAGCAAGAATAGGACTTTATATTGATAACCCTCGTCCTGATGAAGGATGGAGATACATTCTTGATATTGCAGATATAATTGATGATCCCATTGTTGCCAAACAAATTAGAACTAATGTTTATCTGGCTCGTGAACTTTGTAAAGATTATCAAATTTTAAAAGAAAAACTGGAAAAGATCTCTGAAAAAGAAAATTTTTTAAAAAAAGACTTAGAAACTCATTTGATTGAAATTAAAAAAGGGTTATTAGAAGTTTATCAAGAAATAATAAAACCTATCTTCAAACCCGGATGGGGAGGTAAAGGATATAAATAATGAAAGCGGTTATTCTTGCTGGAGGAAAAGGCACTCGTTTAATGGAAGAAACTGTAGTCAAACCCAAACCCATGGTAGAAATCGGAGGAAAGCCTATACTCTGGCATATTATGAAAATATACTCTGTCTATGGTATAAATGAATTCATTATCTGTGTGGGATATAAAGGCTATATGATCAAAGAATATTTCGCAAATTACTTCCTGCATAACTCTGATCTCACCGTGGATCTCAAAAATAACTCTATTACCTATCATTCTTCCAAAGCCGAACCATGGAAAATTACCATCGTTGACACAGGAGAAAATACCCAAACAGGGGGGAGACTTAAAAGAGTTGCCAAATACTTAAAAAATGAAAATATATTTTGCTTCACTTATGGAGATGGTCTTACAGATGCCAACATTGCAGAGGAAATAAAATTTCATAAAACCCATGGTAAACTTGCTACTATTCTTGCTGTCCAACCTCCTGGGAGATTTGGAGCATTGAAAATAGAAGGAGAATCTGTAATAGATTTTATAGAAAAACCACCTGGAGACGGAGGCTGGATAAACGGAGGATTTTTCGTTTTATCTACAAAAGTTTTAGATTTAATAGAAGGAGACGATACACCTTGGGAGGCAGAACCCCTTAAAAAACTTGCTGAAATGGGAGAACTCGTAGCATTTAAACACACGGAATTCTGGCACCCTATGGACACCTTGAGAGATAAACTTTACTTGGAAAAACTCTGGGCCTCAGGTAAAGCACCTTGGAAAGTCTGGAAAGACTAAAATGAAAGCTGTTATACTTGCAGGAGGAAAAGGAGAAAGACTCTTTCCTGAAACCGAATTCAAACCCAAACCCATGGTAGAAATCGGAGGAAAGCCTATACTCTGGCATATTATGAAAATATACTCTGTCTATAGTATAAATGAATTCATTATCTGTGTGGGATATAAAGGCTATATAATCAAAGAATATTTCGCAAATTACTTCCTGCATAATTCTGATCTCACCGTGGATTTAAAAAACAATACTATCACCTATCATTCTTCCAAAGCCGAATCATGGAAAATTACCATCGTTGACACAGGAGAAAACACCCAAACAGGGGGAAGACTTAAAAGAGTTGCCAAATACTTAAAAAATGAAAATATATTTTGCTTCACTTATGGAGATTGCTTAGCTGATGTAAATATTGAAGAAGAAATCAGATTCCATAAGTTGAGTGGTAAAAAAGTAACAGCTCTTGCAACAAGACATCCAGCTCGGTATGCAGAATGGAGAATTTTTGAAGATAAAATAGAAATTGTAAGCGCTCCTCAAGAAGAATTTGGATGGTTTTGCGGAGGTTTTTTCGTTGTATCTTCTGAAGTTTTAGATTACATAGAAGGTGATGAGACAGATTGGAATTATGTTCTTGGAAAGTTAAATCAAGAAAATCAGCTAAGTGCCTATAAACACAAAGGATTTTGGTATTCTCTGGAGACTCTTAAAGATAAAAACTATTTAGACTCTCTATGGTTTTCAGGAAAAGCTCCCTGGAAAGTGTGGTAAAACTGGAGAGTTTTTCTAATAGCTTCCTCTAAGCTTACAGTTTCTTTTAACCCAAGTTCTTTTTTAGCTTTTTCAGTTGAAGGCACATATCTTTCTGGAATTTTCCCTGGCTCAGGTTGTTTTTTTATTATTATATCAACTTTTTTTCCTGTAAGTTCTGCATAGATCTCTGCTATCTTCTGAGCAAGCTCTTTTAAAGATATTTCTTTTTCAGAGCCTACATTATAGGCTTCTCCTGGTTTGCCTTTCAGTAAAATAGTCCAGAGCCAGATAGCGAGGTCTTCAGCATACATGTAGGAATTAATTTTTCTACCATCACTTTTAATAATAATTGGTCCACCTTTCAAAGCATCCCGGACAAAATTTCCTACTGCAAGGTGGGAATTCAGTTCCATATAAGGACCTATAAAAGAAAAACATCTGGCTATTACGATATTTAATCCCCATTCTTTCATAGCTTCATAACATAAAAGTTCCCCTACTCTTTTGGCTTCAGCATAATATATTTTGGGATTTTCTGGATTTATTTCCAAGCTTCCAAAGGAATTCTCTGAAAGTTTTTTTATCTCAGAAAGCTGTTTACCATAAACCACCCCTGAGCTTATGAATAAAAATTTTTCAGCTTCACAATACTTAGCAAATTCTAAAACTCTTTTGGTTCCATTTATACCAATGTCCAACAATTCTATGGGTCTAATTTGGGTATAACTTGCAGGTAAAGCTGCATGAATAATGTAATGAAATTTTTCTTTTAAAAATTCAAAATTTCTTACATCTCCTTTAACAAAAACCATATCTTTTCGCTTTTTAAACTGAGGATTATTAGATAAAAATTTTTCTGGATTTCTGCTCAAAACAAAGAGCCTGGCTTTTAGATTAAATATGTCATTAAAATAAATAAATTTTTCTAAAAGCCACCTTCCAAAAAAACCTGTGCCACCAATAAGAAAAATTTTTTTGTTTTTAAGTAAATCTAAGTTCAAAGTATTAATCCTTTCTTCTCTTCTAACTGAGCTTTTATATCGGGAAAATTTTCAGCCAAGATAGTTAATAACATCTCTGCTACTTGCTGGGGAATAGATTTTCTTTTATTGAGTTTGTAATTGGTATAATCTCTTAATCTTTCAAATACCTCTTCTGGAATAGTTAATAAATCTTCCTCACTTTTTATTACATAATCCGGCTCAGGTTTTTCTAAGTCTTCTAGATTTATAAGCGGTTCTCCAAGTTTCTCCTCCATCCATTTTATATCATCTTTATGTTTTTCCACTATTGGTTTAATTAATTTTTTACTGATTTTGAATTTATGTAAAGCTATATCCTTTAAAATATTTTCCAGTAATAAATCATTTAAAAGATATTCAATCTGCCAAGGAAAAAAGTTTATTTTTGAAAAATACTTCCTTAAGATGTAAATCAAATTTACAGCTTCCTTAGGTAAAGAGGCATTAGCACGTACGATTCTTTTTTCCTCTATAGCAATTCCTAAGGTTTGACAAAAATCCTTTACAACACATCCATCTGGAAATTTTAAAGAATCAAATTTTTTTAGTATAACATTTTTTTCTCCAAAGACTTCAAAAAATTTTTGAAATGTTTGGTATTGAAAATAAATAGTATTTAAATCTTTTAAAGCTACGCAAAAATTTTTAATATATTCTTGAAAAGATGAAGAAATATAACTATAAGGTTCCCTTATATAAGCTATTATTTTAATTTCGAAAAAATATTTTTTAAAAAAGTTTTTTATATATTTTAAATTATTTTCAAAATACTTACAAATTGCCTCTCCAGATAAAATAAATAAAGAAGAACTATCATTTTCACATGCTTTTCTTAGCTGATTTAAATAAAATTTTTGTTTTTCTAAAAAATTTTCTTTTTTTTCTTTTACAAATAAGTTAAAAACTTTAATAAATTCTTCATAATTCATAAAAATATATGCTAAAGGAAAAGAATGATTTCCTAAGGGATCTAACTTAGGATAACAGAATTTATCATTTTTAAAATTGCTTAAACTTATCTGTATAGAAGTTGAACCAGTTTTAGGCATACCAATATGAATAACACAAACTTTTTGAGTTATATTTTGCAAAACATTAATGGTATAATTTTTTGAATGTTTTTTCTGTTTTTCTTTTGTTTTCCAGGTTGTTTTATAAAGATCTTCCCAAAAATTTTTTTCTAACTCAAACCAAGTATCATATTCAAGTTCTATTATATTTTTAAATTCTCTCTCTTCTAAAAATTTTTCAATATCTCTGACTATCCATTCCTTTTTAATAGTTATTATAATCCACAAATTTTTATCCAAATTTTCCAATTTGTAATAATAAGGATTAACTGCTTTTATTCCTAAAAATTTTTTTTCTTTTTCAACTTTTTTATCAAGCACAAATAGAGGATAAAGTTTATATTTCTCACAAAAAGATTTAAAAAATATATATCCTCCAGCCCCAGCACCCCATATTATAAATTTTTTATCTTTTAATAAAGTTAAAAGTTCCTTGATATTATTTACTCTAAACTGTTGCATACAACACCAGCTCTGTTAATGGTTGCTCTCCATATTTTCTTAAGTAAAATTTATATTCCGGCACAAGCTTTTTTAAGTAAAATGGGATTTCAACTAAATCCATAGGGTTGTGATAAACACAAATAGCAAGATCTGGTTTATAGGTTTTTATAATTCTTTTTGCTCCTTTCAAAGCCTCAAGCTCTGTTCCTTCTATATCCATTTTTATAAATGTAGGAACAATTCCAGATAATACTCTATCAAGAACCACTACCATAATTTCTTCATTACCCCTATCAAAAGTAATATGACTATCTCCTGCAGATGTATTAACAAATTTTATAATTGTTTCTTCACTATACACTCCACAAGGAATAGAAATAATGTTTTTAGCTATTTTTTCATAATCTTCATTTAAATATTTTGTTAAAGCTTTATAAAATTCTAAATTTGGTTCAAAACAAACTAAAGTATCAATCTTCCCTATGTGTTTACTTAGATAGTAAACGGTATCTCCTAAATAAGCCCCGCAATCAATAAATACATTATATCCTTTTTCCATTTTTATATCTTCTGGGAAATAGTGCTGTTCTAAAGGTTCAAAATTAATATTTTCTTTTTCTAAAAACAAAAACTGTTTTACATGTGTTACTAAAATTTCTTTACTTTTATTTTCATCAAAGAACTCTATAATTTTTAATAAGTTTTCTTTAAATTTTTCAAAATAATGTTCTATTTTTATAAAAGTCTCCCAAAACCATAAAGATAATACTTTATCTAATTCTTGACTATACCATTTTCTCCAGAATTCTTCTGGAATAGTTATAATTTTTTTAAATCCTTCTTTTTTTAAAAAGCTTATTATTTCTTTTTGTAATTCTTTTTTTCCTACTGCAATTACTACAGGTAAAGATCTGTTTAATTCTTTGAATTTATTACTAAGACTTTTTACTATAACGCACCCATTTATCTTTAAAAAACTTTTGTAAAAATCTCCTTTATCTTCTTTATCCAGGAAAGCTTTTGGATAAATTTTATATTCTTCACAGAAATTCTTGAAAAATATAAACCCTCCCCCTCCTGCTCCATAAACAAAAAATTTTTTATTTTCTAATGTTTGTATCAATTCTTTTTCAAATTGTTCTACGTTTTTTATACTGGTTTTATATCTATCAATCAATTCTGTTTTGAAACTGTTAAGTATTAAATTTTTTAATTTTTCTTTTCTTATACTTTCATTTTGAATATCTTTGTTTTGTTCAAAACTTTTTAAGATTTTTTTAAGTTCTTTTTCGTAATTTTTCATTAATCCCTCCTAAAAATTATTTTATTTTCTTTCTATTAGATAACCTTCTATAAATAACGCATCAATATTACAATCTATAAAATCTTTTAAAGCATCTTCTGGTGTCATTACAATTGTTCTACCATGCAAATTAAAAGAAGTATTAACAACTATACCATATCCAGTACGTTCTTTAAATTTCTTCAAAATACGATAAAAATTGGGATTATCTTTTTCTTCTACAAATTGAGGTCTTGCAGTTCCATCTATATGTATAGCAGAAGGAAGTTTATCCCAAAATTCTTTTTTCATTCTAAAAGCAATAGTCATGTGTTTATTCTTATAAGACTTTTCAAAGAGTCTTTCTCTTTCTTCTTCAAGAACAGATGGACAAAAAGGTTGAAACCAAGGACGTCTTTTAATAGTTTTATTTAGTTTTTCTCTGGTATAGGGATCTCGTGGATCTGCTAAAACACTCCTATTACCTAGAGCTCTGGGACCAAATTCCATTCTTCCTTGAAAAACTGCAATTATTTTCCCATCTGCTATCATTTCTGCTGCCATTTCTTGCCAGTTTTCTCCAATATAAGTATATTTTATCTTATCTTTCCATCTCTCTTTTTCTAATTCTTTTGCTACTTCTTCCTTGGTATAGCTTGGCCCCCAATAAGGCATTTCTTTTTCCTTTAACCAAGAAATATCGTATCCTAATTCTATAGCTTTTAAAACTGCTGCTCCTGCTGCTGTTCCGTCATCTCCCATTGCTGGAAAAATATAAATTTCTTTAAAAGGAGTTCTTTCAAAAATATTTAGATTCATAATTACATTTGCTACTACTCCTCCTGCCATAGCAAGCCTTGGAATTTTATATTTTTCATAAACTATATTTAAAAGCTCTACTACCGTATCTTCTAACCACCTTTGAATTGTAGCTGCAAAATTTTTATCTCCTACTTTTTCTTTCCATTTTTTTAAAAAATCTATATTATGCAACTTTCTTAAAACCTCAAAATTATGATTCCAGCACAAGTTTTCTTTATCTACTGAATATCCATCTTTTAATAGACTATAAAGTTTTTCATCAGGTTCTCCATAAGCTGCTAATGCTTCTGTTTTTCCTTCATTTCCTAAAGCTTTTAAAATGTCAATCTCTGATTCTCTTTTAAAAAGTTTTGCTTTTTCATTTATTTTGGATTTTAAACCTAACACACTGGTAAATTTAAGATATAAAATTCCAATAGAAGTTTCATAAAATTCTATTTTTTTGTTATCTAAATATTGATTTTTAAAAAAAGAGATTTTTTCATAATTATTTTTATTAAATAAAAATAGTGTACCATATTTTCCATCTCCTTTTCCATCTAATGTAAAAACAATAGTAGGCTTTCCATAAAAAGGAGAAAAATAATAAGCTGAAGCTGCATGACATAAATGATGTTCTTTTTTTTCTATTTTAGCATTTATACCATATCTATAAAAAAAATTTTTAACTAAAGAATCTCTTTCCCATAAAGGGTTATATACTATATATTTAGCTTTTTTAAAAATATCTTTATTTATTCCTGTTAAAATAGGAGCAATAAAACTTGGATCATGTTTTACTCTGGTAATTCTTTCAGTAGAAAGAGCAAAAATTTCTTTATTCTGAAAATCTAAAATAAATATTGCAGAATCATGATGGAACAATTTTGTACCTATAATATACATTTATTTTTCTCCTTTTTATAATTAATAATTATTTTTATAACATAATAAGAATTTTATATAGCGTCCCATAGTTTTAAATACCAATAGTCAAATATATCTTCTGAAATTAAATATAAATTTTTAAATCCTAATAATTGTAAATTATTTTTTATTTCTTCTTGTAATTCCTTTTTAGCTATAGAGATTACAATAGGAATATTTTGGGGAAATCTTTTAAAAGTTTCATTTTCAGGTTTAGATATTTTTAAATTATGAACTTCAAAAAAGTCTTTATTAGGATGTTTTTCTCCTTCTTTATCAAGGATTACTTTTGGATAAAGGTTATACTTTTCACAAAAAGCTTTTAAAAAAAACAATCCTCCTCCTCCAGCCCCATACATTATAAAACTATTATTTTTAAAAATATTTACAAACTTTTTTTCTAATGTTTCTGCTTTTTCTTTATATTTATAAAATTCTGGTAAAGGCTCTATTTCATTTTTAGCTTTTGAAAAATCTTTTTTTTCAAACCATTTTTTACTATTATTTTTTTCCTTCATTTAACACCTCCACAGTTTTTAAAATATCTTCAGGTTCTATTCTTTCTATACAAGGATAGGCTTTATAACTTGTTTCTAAATATTTACACTGCCAATTACAACAAAAACAATCCATTTGTTTATAAACTGGTATAACTCTATCTTCAAATTCTTTCCAGGGAAGAAGCCTTCCAAAATGTCCTCCTCCTAAAATACAAACGGTAGGCACTCCTGAAAGATAAGCAAGATGCATAAGCCCTGTATCATTACCGATTACTAATTTTGCGTTAGCTACAATTTGCATAGCTTCTTTTAAAGTAGTTTTTCCAGTTAAATCAATTAAATTTGGATGAAATAAAGGCATCTTCCTTATTCCTAATTGAACAACTTTCCAATCCTTAGGTAACATATTGAGTAATTTTTGCCATTTTTCTTGTGGATAAATTTTATATCTTTGCGAGGCATCGGTAATAATACAGATATAATTAGAACTAAGTTTGTTATTTTTAATATATTTTTTAAACCTATCATAAGCTTTTTCATAAAATATCCTTAAATTTTGAATCTCCTGTAAAGTTAATTGATAGAAATAATCCTTTTCATATTCTGAAGAATGCAAAAAGACGCTTCTTTGAATTTTATTTAGATTTTTTACATTTGACAAATTTTTTTTATTATAAAAACTATCATACCATTCAAATAGTTTTTGAAAAATTTCCAAATTTGGTAAAGTTTTAAAATCCCCTTTATAATAAATTTTTTCTTTACTATTTAAACTTGCAATTAGTTCATCTGCAATTAAATAACCTCTATAAGTAATAAAATTAATTCCCTTCTGAGACAAATAATTTGCCAAATTTTTAAAAATTTTAGTTTTGTAAAACAAATTTTTAGTAAATTTTTCTCTTTCTATTAACAAGTAATTTTTAGTGAAACATTTAACTATCTCTTCGTGAAAGGAATTAACTATAAACAAATGTTTTTTATACCTTTCTAAATATTCAAGAAAAAAAGGTAAAAATATAAAAAAATCTCCCAATAAATCTAATCTTACGCCTACTAAATCTACATATCCTGCTTTATTTCTATCAAAAAATTTTTTTATAAAATATTTGTTTATTAAATAATAAAACATGTGTTGAATAAGTAGCAAATCAGCCCAAAAATCTTGAGGAATAATAATTACTTCTTTAAAACCAAATTTTAAAAGAGTTTTTTTTACATTTTCGACAGTACTTTTTTTATAAATGGTAACTATTACTGGAAAATTCTTATCCAGACTTTTATCATTTTCATCAAATTTTTTTAAGAGACCATCAAATTTAGTTTTATTTTCTTCTGCATATTTATCTAATACAGCTTTGGGATATAAATTATTTGGTTTACAAAAAATCTTATAAAAAACTTCTCCACACCAGCCACCACCATATAGATAAAATTTTCCAGATTGTAATATCCTCTTTAAATAATTAAACTTGCTTGTTAATTCTATTAATTCTTCCCAAATTATTTTTAGCTTTTTATCTTTATATACAAAATTTTTAAAACTAATCATTGTTTTTTACTGCAATTTATATATTTAGTTTGTTAAAAAATTCTAAGGTATCTTTAACTGCTTGCAAATAAGCCCTACCATATTTTGCATCTGGTTCCAAATAACATCCCTCTGCCCATTCGTTCCAAGCATTTATAAAGACTAATCTTTCTTCTTTTTCAAAATTTTGAATTGTAAAATTGCACACAATAGAAAGATAAAGTTTAAAATTCTCAGGAGAAGAATTTATAAAACATCTCCCTTTTCCTTTTCTTCTTGCTTCGTTATCCCAATCAGGGAAAACACCTCTAAATTTTTTATATTCAGGCTTTTCATATAAATATGCCTGATCTATAGCTGATTCATAATCTAAAACCCTGCCTTGAAAAAAAGAATCTATAACTTCTATTTTATCAGTTACATCGTTGAATAATATTGCATTAGGAGGGTATTCTATGCTGGCATCAAAACCTATTTCTCTTGGATCTGTCCAATCAAAAGAATGCATATTACAAAGAAAAATTTCTCCAATACCATTTTTATAGCACCATTCTCTCCATCTTTCTGCAGTTTCTTTAATATTAGGAAATAAGTCTGGTCTATAAATAATTAGTAAAGGTTTTCCTTTTATCCTGATATAGTTAGGATGTTCAAAATAAGTGATTGCGATATATTTTATAAATTCTATATCATCTTCTAAAGTATGTTCTTGTTTGATAAGAATTTCATGTTCCAAACCATCCCATCTTCTTGTCCAGCTTTCATTAGCCCAATGAATACAAAAAGGAAAACTTATATTTTTATTTTGAATAAATTGTAAAATAGGCCTTTCAAGAAGTCTTTTACCATTAAACCAATAAAAGTGAAAAACAAAGCCATAAATTCCATATTCTTTTGCAAGGGCAACTTGTTGTTCTTGAACTTCAGGAACTCGTAAGTCATAAAAACCAAGCTCTCCTGGCAAACGAGGTTGATAATGTCCTTTAAACCGTGGTTTCCCTCTTACTACATTAAACCACTCAGTAAATCCTTTACCCCAAAATTTGTCATTTTCTGGGATAGGATGAAATTGAGGTAAATAAAAAGCTAATAGTTTTAAAAAATGTCCTCCTTCTTGTTTTACAATTTCTTTAGTTTTTTCTAAAATTTTTAAACTACGAGAAGTTTTAGGTATAGGCTTTAAAAATTCCTTAGAAACAACATATATCTCTTTAAAACCCTTTTTTCTTAAATTTAAATAAATCTCTTTTTGATTAAATTTCCCAGTAACCGTAATAATTACTAAAAAATTTTTTAAATCATCTTCTATATCCCAATTATCTAAATTAGTAGCTGTTATCCCTAAAAATTTTTCTTTTTTTCTAAATTTTTTATCAAAAACTACCTCTACATTTAAATCCGATTTTTTTAAAAATTCCACTAAGTACTTACCTAAAGCTCCAGCTCCATAAATTGCGACTTTTTTATTTCTAAGTAATTGTTTTAAGTCTTTTATACTTATCTGTTCTATGTTCATAACATTATACACCTTATATACTAATTTTAACTTTAAGCAACTATTACTTACATTGTACAATACAATATAGTCTCTAAAATTCCACCCGTATAATTTCGTAAAAAAATTTATAACTTGGATTCAAGCTCTTAATATATAAAGGGACTTCCCATAAATGTTCAGGTTTATGATAAACACTAATTGCTAAATCTGGCAGACATTCTTTAATAGTCTTTTTAGTTCCTTCTAAAGCTTCAAGTTCCGCCCCTTCTATGTCCATTGTAATATAAGTAGGATTAAAATTAGGTAAAACATCATCTATAGCTACTCCATAGACCATAAACTCTCCATTTTCATCAATACAACTACCACCACCCATACCATTTGTAAAATTTAAAAATGTATTTTCTTTCCACACAGCACATGGGAGAGCTATTATATAATCTGCAATTTCTTTAGCATAGTAATTTAAAAATTTCTTTAGTTCATTAAAATTTATAATATCTGGTTCAAAACATACCAAAGCTTCTATTTTTCCAACAATTTGCATAAGCTGCCGTATAGTATCTCCAATAAAAGCTCCACAATGAATAAATCTTCTATATCCTTTGAGGAGGTTAATATCTCTTGGAAAATATTGCTCATCTGCAGGTGAAAAAGGTAAAGAATAAAAATTTCCTGAAATATAACTTTTAATTAATTTTATATATAGTTCTAAAGATGTTTTATCGTGAAAAAATTTTAGTGTTTTTATTATTTTATCTTTGTTTTCTAAATAAAATTTTGCAGGTTTTAAATAATAATTATTTTTTCTTTTAAACCCTGAAAGAGATAAATGTAGATAACCCCAAATTTCTGGTGGTATAGTAATAATCTTTTCCAAAGAAATAAATTTTGATAAAAATTCAATAATTTCTTTTACATAAAACGGTTTAGTTATTGTAATTATAACAAACAAATCAGATGTAAAATTAAACTCTAAAGGAAAATAAGCTGGTATATCAAAATATTTTTCTTTGCCTTTAAAATTTTTATCAACTATTGCAAATGGATATAAATTATATTTTTTACAAAATGCATTAAAAAATAAAAAACCTCCTATCCCTGCACCATAAAGAATAAATTTATTGTCTTTTAACTTCTGACATAAATCAGATAAAAATTTTTCAGGGATTACTTTATTATGGGAATTGTCTTTTTCAATAAAGGATGTATCAAACAATTTAAAATTTTTAAATATAATTTGTTTATCACCTTCACTTTTAAGTTTTTCAAACCATTCTTCTAATTCTTTAATATATAAAAATTTTTCTTCTGATTTCATAATAATAACCCATAATCCATGCAATTTTTCTCAGGTACATTATTGTTAAAAACATAGGTAAAGTAAAAATTTTACCTTCTTTTGAAGCAAACTTTATAAACTCTTTTATCAATCTCCATCCTTCATCTTTTGGCTTTTTGCCAAATTTTTTCAATATCCAATCTTCCTCTCTAAAAAATCTTCCAAGCTTAAAGTGTCTTTTAAAATCTTGCCATATTCTTAAAGAGTGAGAATGATATACCATTGCCTCTGCTACATAAGCTATTTTATAACCTTTCGTCAAAAATCTCGCTGCTATATATATATCTTCGTAAGAAATTAAATTTTCTTTAAACCATCCAATTTCTTCTAAAAGATCTTTTCTATAAGCAGAAAAAGAATTTGAAAAAAATACAGTTTTTCTCCCAAATTTATGTCTATCTTCATAAGTTCTTATAAAAGAATTTTCTGGATAGTTAAAGTATCTAAAAAACTTTCCATAAAAGTTAGTATTTTCGTAGGGAATCTGTCTTCCGTAAGCACAGGCTATTTTTTCATCTTTTTCAAATATTTTTACCAAATTTTCCAAAGCATATTCATTATAAGGATAGGC